>Ga0070737_10000370_pt1 | contig 102147 bp, 91 predicted proteins | sample Coa_R1_10_FD_66438 | JGI IMG/M metagenome (GOLD analysis project Ga0070737, IMG submission 66438) | Surface soil microbial communities from Centralia Pennsylvania, which are recovering from an underground coalmine fire - Coalmine... | ecosystem: Environmental > Terrestrial > Soil >...
TGATGTGTCAGCGATGAGCTTCGTCCATCTTCACGTTCACACGCAGTTCAGTCTGCTCGACGGCGCCAACAAGATCGATCCGCTGCTCGAGCACGTAAAAAATTCGGGGATGGAAGCGATCGCGATGACCGATCATGGCAACATGTTCGGCGCGGTCGAGTTCTTCAGCAAAGCCGTTAAGCTCGGCATCAAGCCGATCATCGGATGCGAGGCGTATCTCGCACCCGGCCTGCGTACAGATCGGACACAGACGCCACGCAGTGACGATTTCGACGGCGGGGGCAATTTCCACCTCATCCTGCTCGCGCAGAATCAGACCGGCTACCGGAATCTCTGCAAGCTGCTGACGGCGGCCTACAAGGAAGGGCTCTATTACAAGCCGCGCATCGACAAGGAGATTCTCGCCGAGCTTTCCGAGGGCATCATCGCGCTCTCCGGATGCCTTTCCGGCGAGATCGCGCGCGCGCTCCGCGCCGATCGCTACGATCGCGCGAAAGAACTTGCCCTGGGCTACGCAAAGATCTTTCCTGATCGGTTTTACATCGAGCTCCAGGACAACCGGTTGCACGGTCCCCTCAATGACTCGCTTATGCGGCTCGGCAAGGAGCTGAGCCTGCCGGTCGTCGCGACCAACGATTGCCATTATCTCCATCGCGAGGATGCGCGCGCGCACGAAGTGCTGCTCTGCATCCAGACCGGCAAGACCATGGCCGACGAGACGCGCTGGCGCTTCGATACCGACGAGCTTTATGTCAAAACGCCTGATGAGATGATCGCGGCGTTCGGGCCGGATTCGGAGGCGATCCGCAACTCGGTCGACATCGCGCGGCGGATCGATTTCCAGTTCGATTTCGGCAAGTTTCATTTTCCGCGCTACCAGGCGCCCGGCGATCAGGACCTCGACGCGCTCCTCGTTGAGCGTGTCCGCGAAGGCTTGGTAAAACGTCTGGCCGAAATTCGCGCGCGCCGCGGCGAGTTCGACGAGACGCCCTATCACGAGCGGATCGATCGCGAGCTGCCGATCATCGGTAAGATGGGTTTTTCGGGCTACCTGCTGATCGTCGCCGATTTCATCGGCTACGCGCGCAGCCGCGGCATCCCGGTCGGCCCGGGCCGCGGTTCGGTCGTCGGCAGCCTGGTCTCGTACGCGCTCGGAATCACCGAGCTCGATCCGATTGAGCACAAACTCCTGTTCGAGCGCTGGCTGAATCCGGGCCGCAAGTCGATGCCCGATATCGACGTCGATTTCTGCTTCGAGCGGCGCGACGAAGTGCTCGCCTACGTGCGCGAGAAGTACGGCGCGGACCGGGTCGCACAGATCATCACGTTCGGCACCATCAAGGGCAAGCAGGCCATCCGCGATGTCGGCCGCGTGCTCGGGCTTTCGTTCGGCGAGACCGACAAGATCGTGAAGCTCTATCCGGCGCCCAAGCAGGGCCGCGATTTTCCGCTCAAGGATGCGCTCGAGATGGAGCCGCGGCTGAAGGCCGAGCGCGACAAGTATCCGGAACTGTTCGACTATGCGTTCAAGCTCGAAGGCCTGCTGCGCCACGCGTCGCGGCATGCGGCGGGCGTCGTGATCGCCGATGCGCCGCTGGACGAGATGGTGCCGCTCTACGTCGACAAGGAACAGCGCTCGGAAGAGAGCCTCGCGATCACGCAATACTCGATGAAGGGCGTCGAGGAGATCGGGCTCATCAAGTTCGATTTTCTCGGCCTCAAGAACCTGACCCTGATTCGCAACACGCTGGACCTGATCGAGGCCGGCGGCAGGCAGCCGCCCGACCTCACGCGGCTCCGCCTCGATGATCCCGAGAGCTACCGGCTGCTCGCGCGCGGCGACACCGTCGGCGTCTTCCAGATGGAAGGCTCGGGGATGCGCCGCTTCCTCACCGACCTCAAGCCGTCGAACTTCGAGGACGTGATCGCCGCGATCTCGCTGTTCCGCCCCGGCACGCTCGATGCCGGAATGGTCGAGCCGTTCATCCGGCGCAAGCACGGCAAGGAAAAGGTCGAGTACGATCATCCGCTCCTGGAGCCGGTGCTGCGCGACACCTACGGCGTCATCATCTACCAGGAACAGGTGATGCGGGTGGCGCAGGCGCTTTCCGGCTACACGCTGGAGGAAGCCGACATCCTGCGCGCCGCGATGGGCAAGAAGAACAAGGCCGTGATGGAGCGCGAGCGCGAGCGTTTTATCCAGGGCGCGATCCGCAACGGCGTCGACGGCGCGCAGGCCCGGGCGATCTTCGAGAAAATTGAGACCTTCGCGTCATACGGCTTCAATCGCTCGCACGCGGCCGCCTACGCCCTCACCACCTACACCACGGCTTACCTGAAGGCGCATTTTCCGCGCGAGTTCATGGCGGCGTTGATGACGCTCGACATGGACGATACCGACAAGACCTACAAAAACATCGCGGCGCTCCGCGAAATGAAGATCCGCATCCTGCCGCCGGATGTGAATCAGAGCCGCGTGAAATTCACGGTCGCCGACGACGCGATTCGCTTCGGGCTCGGCGCGGTGCGCGGAGTCGGCGCGAAGACCGCCGAAGCGATCGTCGCCGAGCGCGAGGCGCGCGGCCCGTTCGAGAACCTGGCGGATTTTTGCACGCGCGTCGGCACGCAGGTGATCAATCGCCGCGCGCTCGAGGCGCTCATCAAGTGCGGCGCGTTCGATTCGACCGGCGTGGCGCGCGCGGGACTCGCCGCCCAGATCGAAGATGCGCTGCGGATCGCGCAGCGCGCCGGCGAGGAGGCGGCTCGCAACCAGGCCAACCTGTTCGGCGGCGCGGGAAAATCGTCGATTCGGCTGTCCGCCACGAAAGCGGTCGCCGAGTGGGATGCCAAGGAAAAGCTGCGCTATGAAAAAGAGGCGCTGGGCTTCTACATCACCGCCCATCCGCTCGACAAGTATGACAAGGAAATTCGGCGCGTCACGCGGCTGACGAGCATCGATCTGCCCGCGATGCCCGACGGCAGCCAGGTCCATCTTGCCGGCGTCATCCAGTCGGTCAAGTTGCGCAACAGCAACAAAAACGGCAAGCGGTACGCCGTCTTCAGCCTCGAGGATCGAAGCGGCGCAGTCGAAGCGATCGCGTGGCCGGAAACCTATGAGAAGTTCGAGGCCGTGATTCACGGCGACGAGCCCGTGGTCGTGCGCGGCAAGCTCGATGTCGACGAGGAACGCGTCCAGATCATCCTCGAGGACTTGCGCCCCCTCAATTCGGCGCTGCTCGCCGCGGTTCGCGAAGTTCATATTCATGCGCGGCGTGAGAAGCTGGAGAATGGCGCCCTCGATGCGCTCAAAAACCTGCTGCTCGGCCATGGCGGCAAGGCAATCGCTTATCTCCACGTGGAGCTCGACCCCGGCCGCGAAGCGGTCTTCATACTGAGCGATAATTTCCGGGTCACGCCCGACGATGCGTTCGTCGCCGGCGTCGAACAGCTTTTCGAGCCCGATTCGCTGACTATCCGATAACGCCTCGATTTCTGCTAGCATTTTCGGAGCAATCGCAGCGAGGAACGCCCTGGACCTGCCGCATAACTCCCACGCCGATTATCGCGAGCGCGCCGTCCTGGTCGGCGTCGAGCTCGACCACGCGGACGCAATCCATACCGATGACTCGCTCGAGGAGCTGAAGGCGCTGGCGCAAAGCGCCGGCGCAACCATCACGGGCACCATCCGCCAGCGGCTGAAGCAGGTCGATCCGCGCACCTTCGTCGGACGCGGCAAGGCGGCTGAGGCGCGCGCGCTGGCGAGCCAGAGCGGCGCATCGCTCGCGATCTTCGACGATGCGCTCAGTCCGGCCCAGGCCCGCAATCTCGAGCAAGAACTCAATCTGCGGGTAATCGATCGGAGCCAGCTCATCCTCGACATCTTCGCGCAGCGTGCGCGCACCCTCGAAGGCAAGCTGCAAGTGGAAATCGCACAATTGAGCTATTTGCAGCCGCGGCTCACGCGCCAATGGACTCACTTGTCGCGCCAGACCGGCGGCTCGGGTGCCGGCGGACGTATCGGGACGCGAGGTCCCGGCGAAACCCAACTCGAGGTCGATCGCCGGCGCGTGCGCGAACGCTTGGCGCGTCTGCGCGAGCGGCTGCGCAGCGTCGAACGGAGCCGCGCCATCCAACGGCAGCGGCGGATGGAAGTCCCCTACCCGACCATCGCGCTGGTTGGCTACACTAACTCCGGCAAGTCCACACTGATGAATGCGCTGACCGGCGCGGGCGTCGAAGCGGCCGACCGTCCTTTCTCGACGCTCGATCCCACGGTGCGCCGCCTGACGCTGCCGGGACGCATCCAAACGATGCTGGTCGATACGGTCGGCTTCATTCATCGCCTGCCACATACGCTGGTGGAGGCATTCAAGGCGACGCTCGAAGAGGTGCGGACTGCAAGCCTGCTGCTGCACGTCGTCGATGCGAGCTCGCCGCTTCGGGCCGAGCGGATGGAAATCGTCGAGCGAGTGCTCGAAGAGATCGATGCGAAGAGTGCGCCCCGGCTGATCGTGATGAACAAGATTGACCGTCTAAGCGGCGGCGCGGGCGGGCCGCACGGCCTCGATACGGTTGCCGTGTCGGCGCTGACCGGCGCCGGGCTCGACGCGCTGCTCGATCAGATGGCGCGCCGGTTCGCCGCGCAGCGCCATGAAATCCGGGTGACGCTCCCGGCCGCACGCGGCGACCTGATCGCTCTCGCCCGGCGCGACGGCGAGGTGCTCAGCGAAGACTACGAGGACGGGATCGTATCGATGCGCGCGGTGGTAAGCGCAACGGTTGCGGGGCGGCTCAGGCGCGCGCAGGTCGCAGGCTGACGGGGAACATGGCCCGACTATCGTTACATCCGGCGACTCGCTTGGACGTGCCGAAAGTGCAGCCCTCGCTCGGGCAACTGCTGAAGACCCCCAACCTGCTCACGCTCTGCCGACTGTTCCTGATCCCGGTTTTCCTCGCGCTGCTTAGCAAACATCGCTTCACCTACGCGCTCTATGTTTTCATTCTAGCGGCGATCACTGACTCGCTCGACGGCACGGTCGCACGATGGTCGGGCTCGCGCACCGAGCTCGGTGCGTTTCTCGATCCATTCGCCGACAAACTGCTGCTGCTCAGTTCGTTCGTCGTTCTAACGATCGAAGAGGTGATTCCCGGCTGGATTCTCAGCGTCGTCGTGGTTCGCGACGTGGTGATCGTCTTCGGCTACTTCATGATCGCGTTCTTCACCGGCGAGCGGATGCCGGTGCGGCCCAGCTACATCGGCAAAACCTGTACCGTGCTGCAACTGGTATGCGTGATCGGCGCGCTCGTACGGTTCGATGTGCTCTACCCGGCTTACTGGTATGCACTCCTCTATGTCACCATCGCGACCACGGCGCTATCGGGAGTTCATTACGCGTACCGCGGCCTCGGATGGCTCGGCTCGCGTGAGCCGCAGATTTTTTCCTGAAGCTCAGTGGCCGTGACCGCCTGAGAGGCGGACATGGGTCAGCGACGGAAGATTGCGGCGGACGGTCTGGAGGTATTCGAGATCGATGGCCGCAACGGCGATGTCTTCCCGATCGGCTGCCCGTGCGATTACGCGCCCCCACGGATCGACAATCATCGAGTTCCCGTAATCCGCGAAACCGTGCACGTTCGGACCGAACTGTGCCGGTGCAATCACGTAGCATTGGTTCTCGATCGCGCGCGCGCGAACCAACACCTCCCAATGCGCCTCGCCGGTCGGAAAGGTGAAGGCGCTAGGAATGGTCACAATACTTGCGCCGGCGAAAGCGAGCTGGCGGTAAAGCTCGGGAAACCGCAGGTCGTAGCAAATCGTCATCCCGACTTTCCCCAGCGGCGTGTCGGCGCAGACGACCTCGGAGCCACTGAGCATCGCGTCCGATTCCCGTACCGTCACACGGCCGGGCAGATCGACATCGAACAGGTGAATCTTGCGATAGACGGCGAGGCGCGCGCCGTCGGGACCGAACAGCACTGACGTGTTATGCGATCGCGCCTGGCCCGGTATCCGTTCGTAGATCGATCCCGCCAGCAGGAAAAGTTTCAGATCGCGCGCGAGCCGCGCCATCAATGTGAGCGTCGGTCCGTCGAGATCCTCGGCCTGCGCGGGCGCGTCGTCGCGCCGGCCGCGCCAACTGAAGACCTCGGGCAGCGCAACGAATTCTGCGCCGCGTCGCGCCGCCTCGTTGATAAGGCGCTCCGCGCGTTCGAGGTTCGCGCCTTTGTCGCGGCCCCCGTTCATCTGAATCGCAGCGGCGAGAAACGCCATCATCGTCTCCGGTTCAATAGCGGCGCATCCCGGGGTCCACGGTCACCGCCCAGGCGTCGGCGCCGCCGGCCAGGTTCAAAACCCGGCTGAATCCGACATGCGTCAGATACATCGCTACCTGTGCGCTGCGGATGCCGTGATGGCAGACGACGACCGTCTCCGCATCGGGATCGAGTTCGCTGAGCCGCATGCTGAGCTCGCCCATGGGAATATGGACGCTGCCCGGAAACGGTGCGACTGCGACCTCGCCCGGCTCGCGGACATCGAGAATCACCGGGCGCTCGCCGCGATCAAGCCGGGCTCTGAGCTGCGCCGGCGTTATTTCATACAGGTCCGCCATTTCAACTCCGTCCCAACAATATCGCAATCGGATGCCGCATCAATAAGCTATGCTTGAATGCCGATGAGCGATCGAACTGACATCGATTTCATGGCGCTGGCGCTCGAACAGGCGCGGCTCGCCGCCGGGGCAGGCGAGGTTCCGGTCGGCGCCGTGCTCGCAATCGAGGGCGAAGTCGTTGCCGCCGACCATAATCGTCCCATCGCGCTCTATGATCCCAGTGCGCACGCCGAGATCCTCGTGCTGCGCCGAGCCGCGCGAAACCTTCGGATGTACCGACTGGTAGGTGCGACCGTTTACGTGACGATCGAGCCCTGCGTGATGTGCATCGGTGCGATGCTCAACGCGCGGATCGCGCGGCTGGTCTTCGGCGCGGCTGATGACAAGGCGGGCGCGGCAGGTTCGGTCTATGACATCGGACGCGACGGCCGCCTGAATCATCGGTTCGAGATTGTCAGCGGTTTGATGGCGCGGGAGTGCGGTGACATCCTGCGCGAGTTCTTTCGCAGCCGTCGCGGCTCGTCGCATAATTGACGATCGAGGGGAATGGGCAACTTCAGATTTTATCGGCGTCTATCAATCTTTCCGGGTCTCTCGCTGAATCTGTCGAAATCCGGTCCGAGCGTGACGGTCGGAGTGCGCGGGATGCATGTGACGGTCGGACGTGGCGGCGTGCGCCGCACCGTCGGGATTCCCGGCACCGGCATCTACTACACCTCCTACGGCGGGCGGCACACCGGTTATCATTCGAGCCATACTGAAACTCCGGTCGCGCCGGCGGAGCAGAAATATGCCGAGCGACGGGCCGGCGCGCTTATTTTGTTGATCGTGGTTGGGATTGCGCTGATGCTGGGAATAGCGATCGGCGCGCTAATCGGCGGCCACTGACGTCAGTGTCAGTCCGTTTCGTCGGTTTCGATCAGCTCGCGTATTCCCGTCTCGCTGTCGATCTCGGGTTTCCATCCGAGCGCCGCCGCAACCGCGGTAAGATCGGCCAGCGTATCGCGGGATTCGCCCGGACGCGGCGGCAGATGTATCTGCGGACCGCCGAACAGCGCTGCAATCCGATTCACGCTGATTCGTCGCCCACTGCCGACATTGAGTACGCGTCCGTCGCCGGCCTCGGAATCCATCGCGGCAAGATTGGCCCGCACGACATCGCGCACGTGAGTGAAATCGCGCGTCTGCTCGCCATCGCCATGGATCGGCAGCGGCCGCCCCTCACGGCGCGCGCGCAAGAACGTACCGATTACCGTGACGTAGGCACCCTCGCGCGCCATCCGCGGGCCGTAGACGTTGAAATAGCGCAGCGTCAGCGTCCGGAGTCCGTACAGCCGCGTGAACATCATGCAGTACTGTTCGCCGATTAGCTTCTGCAGCGCGTACGGATTCATCGGATTCGGCGGCATCGTTTCGACCAGCGGCAGCGTCGGCTGATCGCCGTACACGGAAGACGAGCCGGAATAGACGACCTTCCGCACGCCGGCATCGCGCGCCGCGATCAGCACGTTGAGGGTTCCATCGACATTGGTCTGATTCGTCGCGCGCGGATCGTCGATCGAAAGCATCACGCGCGGCAGCGCCGCCGTATGAAACACGCAATCGACGCCGGCGAACGCCTCCGCGATCGACTCCGGATGCCGCACGTCGCCGTTAACGAACTCCGCGCGCGGATTCACGTGCTCGCGTCGCCCTGCGGCGAGGTTGTCTAGCGCACGCACGCGTGCTCCGCGTGCGACCAGCGCATCGACGAGGTGCGACCCGATAAAACCCGCCCCGCCGGTCACCAGCACGGTTGGATTGTCCGGCATGTTTTGCGCGCGCGAACTCATGGTCAGCAAATCTTAACGGGAACCCGAGGTGAACGCGATTACAATCGCGCTTGGCGATCAGATGGGCGGCGGCTATGCTCGCAAGCCATGGTGCGCGTGCTGATCGGTGCGGTCGTGGTCGCGATCATCGCCGGCGTGATCGGCTGGCAATGGTCGGTCAGGCAACAAGCGGCGATGGATCGTCAGCAGCAACAGATTAACGACCTGCAACAGCAGTTGAATCGCGCCCAGAGCGACAATGCCGACCTGCGTGCCAAGCTCGCAAAGGTCCAGGATGAAGAAACACACCTGGCAGCCGAGAACAACGCGCTCAACGAGGCGATCGCGAAGTCGCGCCTGACCGGCAAAGCCGCCGAGGTGCCCCCGCTGCCCTATCCGCCGAAGTAGCGTCGGCCGCAAAGCTGTACTCTTTTTCGCCCGCAGGTATGATGCGGCGGATGGAGAATGCAGCCGGTCATCGTTCGAGTTCGGGCGCGCATCGAATTCACGAGGAGTTGGTCCCCAAGCTCGAATCGGCCGACGCGATCGTCTACGCGTTGGTCGGTCTCGTCTTTCTCGCCGCGGCGCTCGGGATGCTGGGCTATACCGTGTATGCGTTTCCGAGCGATCTCCGGACCAGCGGATTCGCGCTCGCGATCGTGACGCTGATCAACGATCTGCTGCTCGTGATGATCATCATGGAGGTGCTGCGCACCGTCATCTCATATCTGAAGGAGCACGGCACCTCGCTTCAGCCGTTCCTGTTCATCGCGGCGATTTCGGCGACTCGGCGCATTTTGGCGATCGGCGCGCAGATGAGCGTGGCCGGCGAAACGCTCAGCCCTGAGAAGTTCCGGCACGCGATGCTCGATCTGGTCGCCAATGCCGGAGCGATTCTCGCGATCGCACTCGCGCTCTATCTTTTGCGCCGCCCGGGAACTCGCGAACGCTTTGACTAGCCGCTCCGTTAGCGGCGCTGGTTCATGACGAAGCGCTGCCATTCCGCCAGATGGCTCAGGGTGCGCATCCCGTCCATGCGATCCAGATAGACCTCCCCCTTCAGATGGTCGGTTTCGTGCTGGATCACACGCGCGTGAAAATCTTCGGCCTGGATCTCGAGACGTTCGCCATTGCGGCCGAGCGCGGTCACGAGAATTTTCTTGTGCCGCGGCACCACGCCGCGCATCTCCGGAATGCTGAGGCATCCCTCCCATTCCTCGACCTTGGTCTCATCGAGCACGGTCACGACCGGGTTGATCAAATAGGTCAGCGGCACCGACGGCGCATCGGGATAGCGCGGATTGCTCTCGACTTCGAGCACCGCAAGCTGCAACCCCAGATGGACCTGCGGAGCGGCGAGGCCGACGCCGTTGTACTCGTGCATCGTCTCGACCATGTCGTCCAGCAGCTTCTGAAAATCGTGCGTCCGAATCTGTTCGACGGCAACCGGCTGGGCGGGTGTGCGAACCACCGGATGACCGAGGCGGGCGACCTTGAGGATCATCGTGGCATCCTTCGCGGGAGAATTGGGATCGGCAGCGATTCTAGCGCGCGTCTTGGTTGCGGGCCATCGCGATAGTCTATAATCCGTCCTTCACGAACTGCGAAGGAGAATCGCCATGACCGTCGGTTATCGCGCGGAAGTTATCGGCTCGATGCTTCGTCCGGGCTACCTGAAGGAAGCGCGCAAAGCGTTCGAAGCGGGAAACATCACGGCTGCGGAGTTCAAGCGCGTCGAAGATCGCGCGGTCGACCAGGCGATCGCGGTCCAGGAGGCGTCTGGTGTCGACGTGGTCACCGACGGCGAAATGCGCCGCACGCATTTCATCTCGCCGTTGAGCGATGTGCTCGAAGGCGTGAAGGTGATTCCTGCCTTCAAGCGCACCTGGCGGCGGCGCGAATCGGAACGTGACCGCGGCAAGCAGATCGAGATGCAGGTGCAGCTTGCGGTGGTTGAAAAGATCGGGCGCAAGCGCTCACCCGCGATCGAGGAGTTCGTCTATGCGCGCGCGCGAGCACGCAAGCCGCTCAAGATCACGCTGCCGAGCCCCCTGATGATGGCGCTGCGCTACTCGCCCGAATATTCCAAGCGCGCCTATCCTGATCCTTTCGAGCTTTTCCGCGGTGCCGCCGAGCTGGTCCGCCAGGATGCCGCGGAGTTGGCGCGCCTCGGGTGCCAATACATCCAGATCGACGCACCCGAACTCGGGATGCTCTGCGATCCCGAGCGCCGTCGCACTGACTTCGCTGAGCGCGGTATGGATCCCGATCGGATGGCGACCGAAGGCATGGAGATTCTCGATTCGGTCGCGACCGTCCCAGGCGTCACCTTCGGGCTTCATCTTTGCCGCGGCAACAACCAGGGCTATTACGTCGGCGAAGGCGGTTACGAAGCGATCTCGAAGGAGGCGTTCAAGCGCGCGCGCAACTACGGCATCTTTCTGCTCGAATACGACGATTGGCGTTCGGGCGGCTTCGCGCCGCTCAGGGATCTACCGACCGACAAGTTTCTCGTCCTCGGCATCATCTCGACCAAGCGCGAGGCGCTCGAGCAGCGTGACGCAGTGATTAAGCGAATCGAAGAGGCGGCGCATTATTTCCCGCGCGAGCAGCTTGCGTTGTCCACGCAGTGCGGATTCGGCACGGTATGGGAAGGCAACCCGATCAGTGAGCAAACGCAGGAAGCGAAGCTGACGATGGTCGCCGAACTCGCGCGTCAGCTCTGGCGATGAGAGCGACGAGGCCGTCACTCCGGACGGCCTCGCGCTTCGTTCTTCGCTTACTGTTCGGCGGGCGTCGACTTGGGCGGTTTCCGCTTGTCGAATTTGAGTGTCAACTGGACTACCATCTTTTGACAACTTTACATTCAGCCTCGGCCTATCACTCACCTCGCAACTGGCGCATCAACCCCAGCATATCGGCCTCGCCCCACAGTTCGACGATCTTGCCGTTCGCGAATCGCGCGATGTTGATTCCCGACCATCGTACCTGCCGCCCGGTCGGCTCGATGCCTTGGAACTCGCCCTTGTGCGTGCCGACAATGCTGAACCGTACGGCGACACAATCGTTCTCTGCGATTATGTCTTCGGCCTTGAAATGAACATCGGGGAAAGCCTGATGAACGTAGCTCAGAAATTTCCGGGTGCCCGCAATCCCATCCTGGTTCGGATAGCGATGGTCGACAAACTCGGGTGCCACGTATTGAGGCACCGCGGAAAGGTCACGCCCGTTGAGAACCCGATCGATGAACTGCCGATACAATTCTTTGTTGCTTTCGGCCATGACTGGTCCTCCATGCGAGATTCTCCCGCTGCGGGCGATCAAGAAGATGGGCAGACTGATCAGACTCTCTTTAGCGCGGCAGTTTATGGACCGGCGCGGAACCAGGCAACGCCGCCACTCCACAGATGGGCCGCTTGGGTGTAAGTTCACGCCATCCAAGCCGAGGGAGATTCGCCATGGCGACCGCTGCGCGTAAGCTCGGAGCCCGAAACATCGCGTCACGTCGCGAGTACCAGCCTTACTTGGAGGCGGCGTGGGGACTCAAGAACCATTGGTATCCGGCGTTGTTCAGCCATGAATTGCCCGACCGCATCGTGAAGGGAGTTACCATCGCAGGCCATGAAATCGCGCTCCGCCGCGCAAAAGGTAAGGTCTATTCGCTCGCCGATCGCTGCGCGCATCGCGGCGTCAGGATGTCGAAGAAATCGATGTGCCTGACCGACGAGCATCTGACCTGCTGGTATCACGGCTTCACCTACGGGCTCGAGGACGGCGTGCTGAAGACGATCCTTGCCTCGCCCGACGATGCGCAGATTGGCCGGGTGAAAATCCGCACCTATCCGACCTACGAGCGCAACGGAATCATCTTCGTCTTCGTCGGCGATGAAAATTACCGGCCAATACCGCCGATCGAAGCTGACCTGCCAATCCGAATCGTTGATGATCCGACCGGTAATCCGGTCGGCTATCTGCTCGACGACAACGTGTTCGTGCGCGGGATTCATCGCACGGGAAATTCCAACTGGCGGCTGGCGGTCGAAAACGGCTTCGATCCCGGACATGTGCTGATCCACTACGACAATCAGATCGTCGCAGCGACCGGGATGGCGCTGATCCTCGGGGCGGAGCCGATGGACGATCGGGCGATCGAGATCATTGATCAGCCCGACGGTCCCAAGGGCATCATGAACATGTACAACCGCCTCGAATCCTACAAGCCCATCTACAGGAACGACCTCGTCAACATCGAGACACCCGGCAAGCTGCAATACTACGTGCGCACCTCGATGTTCGTGCCGGGCGTGCTTTTAGTCGAGCATTGGCCGGCCGCGAACTGGGCGCAATACGAGTTTTACGTGCCGATCGATGATCGCACGCACGAGTACTGGGAATTGATCGTCGGGCACTGCAACAGCGATGACGATCGCAGGGAAGCCGAGTTCCGTTACAAAAATTTCTTCGAACCGCTCGGCCTCTATGATTTCAACAATCGCGATCTGTTTGCGCGCGAGGCGATGGAGGATTTTTACCGCGATATGGACGGATGGAGCGAAGAGCAGCTATGCAAGACCGATGCAATTGTGGTCGGATGGCGCAAGCTGGCGGCACGTTTTAATCGCGGCATCCAGGAACCGCCGCCCGGACATGGCGGCTGACGGGCGCGGCAGTTTTTTCAGCACGGGGCGTTTCAAAGGAGGGTTGTTTCGATGACCAAAACGGAAGAGATCATCCAGGAGGCGGCGCGCAAGTATCGCAACTGGGGGAAGTGGGGACCCAACGATCAGCTCGGCACGCTTAACTACATCACGCCCGAAAAGATCGTCGAAGCGTCACGCATGGTGCGCCATGGCAAGGTCATCTCGTGTGCGCTGCCTTTCGATGAGAGGGGACCGCAGACCGGCGCATGGGGACGCGTCAATCCAGTGCATACGTTTGTGCTGACCGGCACCGACGCTGCATCGGGCAAACAGGACATGCCGCACGGCATCGGCGCGGCCGATGACTTCGTGTCGATGTTCCTGCAGTGCGGCACGCAGTGGGATGCGCTCGCTCATATCTACGACAACGCCAAGATGTGGAACGGCTACGATGCGGCGCGCGTCACGAGCCGCGGCGCGGAACTCAACGGCATCGAGCACATGGCGAGCCGCATCGTCACGCGCGGCGTACTGCTCGACATCGCGCGCTTCAAGGGGGTTGAAGCTCTCAAGCCCGGCTATGCGATCAGCGAAGAGGACCTCACGCAGTGCGCCGCGCGCGAGAAGGTGAAGATTGGACGCGGCGACGCGGTGTTGATCAGGACCGGCCAGCTCGGCCATGGCAAGAAGCACGGCTGGGGTACCTTCGCCGCCGGTGATGCGCCGGGGCTCTCGTTCTACACCGCTGGCTGGCTCCATCGGACGGAAATCGCAGCCATCGCAAGCGACACCTGGGGATGCGAGGTGCGGCCCAACGAGCTTCCCGACGCGTTCCAGCCTCTGCACCAGGTGATGATCCCGAACATCGGATTGCTGGTCGGCGAAATCTTCGACCTCGAAGCGCTCGGCGAGGATTGCGCCGCCGATGGCGTTTACGAATTCATGTTCGTCGCGCCGCCGCTGCCGATCACTGGTGCAGTCGGCTCGCCGGTGAATCCGCAGGCGATAAAATAGCGGCTCAGGCAGCCTGCGAGCGGGCGGCGGCGCTGCGCGCCTCGATCATCCGGCGCATCCGGATCGACGCCGCATCGAGATTGATGTTGATCATTCGCGCGCCGGGATTTTCGAGCATCGCGCGCTGCTGCGCCTCGATAATGAGCTGATCTTCGGCGAAGATCCGCCGCACCGTCGCCTGCAGTTCGCGCGTAAGCTCCTCGTCTTCGACTGCGAAATCGCGCGCCAGCGACCAGAAGTACCAACAGGTCGTCGCGGTCGCCGGAGTGAGCGAATTGAGCTGCCGTCCGGTGACGCCTTTCGCTCGGTTTCCTTCGCGCGCTCCGCTGTTGACCTCGGCGACGCCGACGTCAAGCACCACGTTGCTCGGCGGTACGAACTTCACGATCTGCCAGCGATCGCATCGCCCGCGCCAGCCGCGCGCCCGCTCGATCATCCGCGCCCAGAACGGCGCCGGTTGATGATCGAGAATCCAGCGCGAGACGGTCACGCTGTCGTCGTCCCAGACGGTCTCGATCGGCGTGCCTGGAATCAAATCGTGGCCGAGCGAAGTCGGATGGATGTATGTCTCGTGGGTGAGGTCAAGCAGGTTGTCGATGATCAGCCGATAATCGCAGGCCATCGGCAGCATGTCGCCGGCAAACGCCCATCCGGGCGCGTCGTTCCAGTGCAAATCGGGAACCTGGGCCGGATCGGCGAGCGCGGGACCGCCGATCCAAATCCAGAGCAGACGATGCCGCTCGACAATCGGATAGCTCCGCACGCGCGCTCGCGCGCCGGGCCTGGTCTGACTTGGAATGCGCACGCACTGACCCGTGCGATCGAACGCCAAGCCGTGATAACCGCAGACCAGCAGGTCGCCCTCAATGTTTCCGTGCGAGAGTGGGAGCAGTCGATGGCAGCAGAGATCTTCGAGCGCCGCGGGGGTTCCATCGCTCAAGCGGTAGAGCACCACCGGCCGATCGCAAATTCGGCGTCCGAGCGGCTTGTCGTTAAGCTCGCTACCCCACGCCGCCGCGTACCATGCATTCTGCATGAACATAGTCTTTCGATCCTCGCTCATTTCCGACTCGCGCGCCGCTCGCCCCATCGGCTGATGTGCGTTTGGCCGGCGAGATCCACGTAAATCTCGCGCGTCTCCATCGGCCAGCCCTCGAGCCGATCGGCGAGCCAGTCGGCGCTATAGGTATGCGGGCTTGGACCGAGTGCGGTTGCGGTCGTCGCATGCAGTGCATGCCGCTCGCCCTGGTACATCAGCAGTTCCTTTGGGCACCGCATTCGATCCATCAGTTCATATGTATATTCAACCGGACTCAACTCGTCGTCCTCGCCGGCGATGCATAAGTAAGGGCACTTCACGCGATCTGCAATATCCATCAGGGTGAGCTTCGTCGCGAAGCGATCGAATTCCTCTTCGTCGTCGTAACCGGCCATATACATGTAGCGCAACTTGAAGGTAGGCGACGCGAGATTGAAGATGGTATTCATTCCCGGCTCGTGACAAACGTAAGCGACGCTGCAGCCGCGGAGCTTGTCGTCCGCGGTCGCGACCTGCGTTGCCCAGAACGAGCCCATGCTGACGGCTTGAATCGCGATGCGGTCGGGATCGATTTCGCTGCGGCCCCGAATCCACTTGAGCGCCGCCTGTCCCGCATCAATGAAGTTCGTCTCGCTGCAATGAATCTCGCGCACGCAGCATTCGCCCTGCCCCGGACCGTCGATCGCAAGGATGGCGAGGTTGCGCTCCAGCAACTTGTCGCCGTACATCGCGACCATCATCTCCTTGAACCCGTCCATGCCGTCGATCGCGAGCACGCACGGCAGCTTGCCCGCGCCGGCTGCGCCCTGCGGCAAATGGAAATAACCGGGAATCGATTTCCCGGCGAACGGAATCTCGACTCGTTCGATGCGATGAGGCGCAAACTGAATATACTTTTGATAGCACTCGTTCTTCTTGTCGTTGTACTCGATTACTTCGGGCGTGTTCGCAAAAATCGGCCACATCGCACTGCCGTAGAGCAGCGAGGCGATGAAATAGCATTCGCGCGCTGACACCGTGTGTCCGTCTTCTTCATAACGGCGGCCGAGGGTCTCGCGCCGGCGCGCCGCGCGGGCGAACTCGCGCGGGATGTCGGAAAATTTCTGAACCCGGTTTCGCACCGCCATGAAATCGGCGGTCGCTTCGGGTCCGGCCGGCGCGCTGGTGTAGCCAATCCGGTTCTGATCCCATTCGATGCCGACCGTACGCACTATGCAGTCCAATAGCCAGCGCTGTTCCGCGTAGCGTTTCACGCGCGACTCGATCGATGGCGGCATCATACTCATTGGGGTTTCCTCCCAAAGCCTGCTAATTATTCGCTCCGAACAGCCGCGTGTACGATTCAGCCGCGAGTTTGCGAACGCGATCGAGGTCAGCCAGCATCCGGCCGCCCCGCTTGATCGGGCTGCCAGCGACGAATACTGAATCAACGTTCGAGGTGTCCGCGTTCATCACCACCGCGCTTACCGCCGATGCGACACTGGTTACCGGCGCCATGTTGAGATCATCGGCGCGCAGGATGACCACGTCGGCCTCCTTGCCCGGGGTCAAACTGCCAATCTTGGAATCAAGCCACAGCGTGCGCGCGCCATCGATCGTGGCGAGCTCGAGGACCCGCCGCGCTGTAAGACCGACGCTTTGGTAGCTGCCGCCGGCAGCCCAGACGGTACTCGCCTCGGTCATGCGCTCCATCGCGAGCGCCGAGCGCATCTGGCTGAACATGTCGCCGCTGCTGCCGGTGATCGTGTCGATGCCGAGTCCGGGCCGCACGCCGGCTTTGAGCAGGCGTCCGGTGACGGGAGCGCCCACGCCCATCATCATCTCGGCGATCGGCGTGACCGAGACGGTGCCGCCGCTGTCCGCGATGAGCCGCATCTCCTCGTCCGAGGAAATCGTCACGTGAACATGATTGATGTCGCTGCCGAGCAGTCCCGCGCGCTGCAGCTTGAGCACGCCGTCGGGCGCGCCGCCCTGCGCACCGATATGCATCGTGATCGGCGCCGCAAGATCGCGCGCCATCGTGAAATCATGCTGATTCACTTCCGGCTGCGTGAAATCGGGGCCGCGCAAGGCCAGCGCGAAGGTGACGAGCTGATCTTCGGACGCGAAATGCTCGCGGCGTACCCGGCGCGCATCTTCCGGATGAGGCAACCCGCTCTGGTAAAACCATTCGCGCACTCCGCGGCCGAGCGGCGGACCATACGCATAAATCGCGCGCGCGCCGGATTCCTTCAACGCCCGAATCGCCTCGTCTGCATGCTCGGGCGTGTTCGTGACGTGGCACCAGTCAAGGAACGTGGTCACGCCGGCGTTCAGCCCTTCGAGCGCGCTCATCAGGTCGCCGGCGTAGACATCTTCGGGTGTGAAGCGCGGGGCGATCGCGCTCATGAACTTTGCGAAGTACTCGCCGATCGTGTAGTCGATTGCGACGTTGCGAATCGATCCCTGCCACATGTGATGATGCGTGTTGACGAGGCCGGGGATCACGATCATCGAGTTTGCCTCGATGATCTCGGCGCCCGGCGCATCGATGTGCGGCGCAACCTCCGCGATGTGCCGTCCGTCGATCATCAGATCGGCGCGATCGAAGTCGCCAATCCGCGGATCCATCGTGAGCACGCACGCCCCTCTAATCAGGATCTGTTTGTTTGACACCGCAACTCTCCTACGGTTCAGGATCGGCGGCGGCCGTCTGCCGCGGGTGCGCCGGCAGCTTCATCGATCGTGCGTGACTCGAAACCCAATTCGAAACTCTCGACTGCCGCGGCAGGGCTGCGATTGAGCAACAGGCGCGTGACATCGCGGCGGGAGTAATGACCCACCGGGCCAGCGGCGGCCTTGGCGAGCGCGATCGTGCCGAGATCGATCTCGGCATACACGACGCCTTCGCTCTCCGGCGCGAGAAATTCGCATAGCGGCCGACCGTCCGGTGCGTAGATCACTGAGCATCCACCGTCGCCACGAATCGCGGCATCGCAAACTGCCTGATCGTTTCGGCCCAGGGCGAACCCGACCTCGCGAGCGACACCCGAGCGATGCCGCTAAGCGTTGCGTATGAACCAGCCGGTCACGGCTGCGAACTCCGCCGGCCGTTCGATCATCGCCCAATGGCCACAACGCGGAATCAGATGGAGCCAGGAGTTCTCGAGCAACTGCGAAAAACGCCAGTTGCTTTCCGGCGGCACCACCTTGTCATTCTTGCCGCCCACAATGAGAGTCTTGTGTTTGACTTTCGCGATGTCGCTCTCGTTCGGGATGTAAAGCCCGCCCTGCTCGCCAATCCATTTCATGATCGCGCCGTAAGCCGCCGCGGTTGCCGGCTCCATCGTGAGCTTCAAGCGGTACTCGACCAATTCAGGATCGACGACGAAGTCATCATTGGTGAGCGCCTTGATCAGTTTGACCATGTTCTCCCGATTCGGCTCGTATCCCATGATCACGCGCAGCGACTCGTTGATTGGCGCCTTGATTCCCGCCGCGCCCATCAACACCAGTTTGTCGACCAGCTCCGGCCGGGTCATTGTGACGCACAGCGAGGTCATCCCGCCCATCGAGTTGCCGACCAGGTGCACCTTTCCGAGCTTGAGCGCCTCGATAAAGGACGCGATGTGTCGCGTGCGCGTCTCCTGGCTGTAGATGAAATTCGCCGGGTCGGGCTTGTCGGTCTGACCGAAGCCCAGCATGTCGACCGCGATGGTGTGGAAATGTTCGGCAAAAAGCGGAATCGTGCCGCGCCAGTTGCCCCACGCATCGGCACCCGCGCCGCCACCGTGAATCAGGATGACCGTCGGTCCACGCCCCTCTTCGTAGTAATGGGTTTTGATTCCGCCGGCATCTATGAAGTTCTCTTTCATTATGATTGCTCCGTTTCGAGAGTCAGGATTGGCCACGTGATGCTAGGTTGGCGCGCGCCAAATCGTCAAGGGCTCGCTTTGCAAGGCATCGCCCCGGCGATATTCTTCCGCCCGTGAATCATAGTTCGCAGCGCAATCCCACGATGCATAACCGCAATCGGCTGAAGCTCGGCCTGTTCGGGATGAATCTCTCCCACGGCTTGAGCGCGACCAGAGTGCCTGAGCGATGGGACGCAAGCTGGGACCATAACGTCGCCGCCGCGCAGATCGCCGACGAGGCCGGCATCGAATGCCTGGTGCCGGTCGGCCGATGGCGCGGCTATGGCGGCGAGACCAACTACGAGCAGGATTCGTTCGAGACGATTGTTTGGGCGGCGGGTCTGCTCGCGCATACGCAGCGAATCACCGTTTTCGGCACCGTGCACGTTCCGCTGATCCATCCGGTGCTCGCGGCGAAGCAATGCATGACCGCCGATCATATCGGGCATGGCCGCTTCGGATTGAACGTGGTTTGCGGATGGAATCCGTCGGAATTCGGGATGTTCGGTCATACGCAGGATCCGCACGATTCGCGTTATGAACGCGGCCAGGAATGGCTCGAAATCATCACGCGGATCTGGGATCGCGAAGCGCCGTTCGATTATCACGGCAGGTTTTATGACCTCCACGATGTTCTCGGCGCCCCCGCGCCGTGGGGCGGTCGGCGTCCGATCATCATGAATGCGGGTTCGTCGCCCGCGGGCCTGCGCTTCGCGGTGCGCAACGCGGAGCTGATGTTCGACCAGCCAGGGCTCATAGCGGAAGGCCGCAAACGCATCCCGGAGATCCGCCGGATGGCGCGCGAGTACGGCCGCGAGAACATCCAGGTGTTCAGTCATGCCTACGTCGTATGCCGTCCGACACGGCGTGAAGCCGAAGAGTACCTGCACTACTTCGCAGTCGAGAACGCGGAGAATGAGGCCATCGATCGATTAGTCAGTCTCGCGCTCGGCAATACTCAATCAATGAATCCGGAACAACTGAAAAGCGCGCGACGGCGTTTCGCGGGCGGCTATTTCGGCGAGGAGATCGTCGGCTCGCCTGACGATGTCGCTGGAAAGCTCAAATGGATAAGCGAGCTCGGCTTCGACGGGCTTGGAATCAACTTCGTCAACTTCGTCGATGAACTCCCGTTCTTCCGCGACGAAGTAATACCGCGATTGGAAAAAATGGGCTTGAGGGAACGACCTTGACTTAAGTTTGCCCTGCCGGCCGTTTGCCGCGTTGACGGCCGGCAGACGGTATATTAGTCAAATCTGAACTCAGGCGGTCACAGTTCTTTTGTCCAATTTCCTGCTCAGCAGACTGCAAGGCGTACCGGCTCAGCTCCGCCATCTCGCACGCGCGTTGGGTCTCGTATGGCAGGCCTGCCCGGGCCTAACGGCCGCGTGGGGCGTGCTGCTGCTCGTGCAGGGCGCTCTGCCGGTTGCGACGGTCTATCTCACGCGTCCGGTGGTCAACGGACTGGTTGCCGCGATCCGATCCGGTGGCAATTGGGGGCCGCTCCTTCTGCCGGCGGCCTTGATGGGCGTGGTGCTGCTGATCGGCGAATTGATCCGCGGCTCGATCAGATGGATCCGCACGGCGCAGGGCGACCTGGTCCAGGACCACATCATGTCGCTAATCCACCGTGAATCGATCGCGGCCGATCTTTCGTTCTACGAATCTCCGGATTTCTACGATCATCTGCATCGCGCGCGAGCCGAAGCCAGCTACCGTCCCGCCGCATTGCTCGAAACCTTCGGCGCAGTAATTCAGAACGGCATCACGCTGATCGCGATGCTTGCCGTAATCGCCAGCTTCGGAGCATGGCTGCCGGTGGCTCTGCTGCTGAGCGCCCTCCCCGCCTTCGCGGTCGTCATTCGTTACGCCGCGATGCAGCACGAGTTCCGGATGCGAACCACGTCGATCGAACGGCGCGCCTGGTATTACGATTGGCTGCTCACGACCGGCGAATCGGCCCCCGAGATTCGCCTGTTCGCACTGGGCGATTACTTCTACACCGGATATCGGAAGCTACGCGCCCGGCTTCGCGATGAACGTCTGGCGTTGGCGCGGGGTCAGAGTTTGGCCGAGCTTTCGGCGGGCGCCTCATCGCTCGGGGTCACCGCCGCGGCTCTCGTCTGGGCGGTATGGAAGACACTGCACGGCCTGCTCTCGCCGGGCGACTTGGCGTTGTTCTATCAGGCTTTCCAGCAAGGTTCGGGACTGGCGCGAACGCTGCTCGAAAATCTCGGCCAGCTTTACCAGAACTCGCTGTTTCTTGGTAATTTGTTTGAGTTCCTCGCCCTCGAACCGCAGGTCACATCGCCCGAGCAACCGTTTCCTGCGCCGCTTCGCGTGCACGAAGGAATCGTGTTCAGCAACGTTGCGTTTCGCTATCCCGATGCATCCAAGCCGGCGCTGGATGACTTCAGCCTGCGAATCCCCGCCGGCCGCATCGTCGCGGTTGTCGGTCCGAACGGCGCGGGCAAGAGCACGCTCGCCAAGCTGCTCTGCCGCTTCTACGATCCGCAAGCGGGCTCGATCAGCATCGACGGCGTCGATCTGCGCAACTTCTCGATCGCCGAGCTGCGCCGGCGCATCACGGTGCTCTTTCAGCAGCCGGTCCATTACAACGCGACCGTCCGTGAGAACATCTCCTTCGGCGATCTGTCGCGCGACTTCACCAACGGCGCCGTGCAGGCCGCGGCCGAAACCGCCGATGCCGAGACATTTATCCGCCGCCTGCCCGACGGCTACGAAAACCTGCTCGGCCACTGGTTCGAAAAAGGCGCCGAGCTGAGCGTCGGCGAATGGCAGCGCATCGCGCTCGCGCGGGCGTTTTTGCGGCAGGCGCCGATTATCGTGCTCGATGAGCCGACCGCCGCGATGGATCCATGGGCGGAGGCGGAGTGGCTCAGCCGGTTTCGCGAGCTGGCCGCCGGACGCATCGCGATCATCATCACGCATCGTTTCACGACCGCGATGCTCGCCGACGAGATCCACGTGATCGACGAGGGCCGCGTGATCGAATCGGGCTCGCACGCCGAGCTGGTCGAGCGCGCCGGCCGCTACGCGCAGTGGTGGTCGTCGCAAAATCCCGAATAGCCGGAGCGGCGGCGGGACGTCTGGCATGGAGCGTTCAGCAAGAAGGGAGGATCACCGGCAGGACCAGTTGTTGCCGTCGAACAGCGCAATGGCGTAGGTGGTGCCGCCTCCGCGACACACGTTGACGTAAGGAGCCCGATCTAGTCCCCGTCGTCCCTGCGGACCCGCCCAATCTCTCACACACGCCTGAAATCCGGGCGGCTTCCCAGCCGGGAGTTCGGAAACTCGAAAGCAGGGCAGGCTCACCCCTGTGTGGTCAGAGATCAGAAACGAACCTGATGACTGGTTAGTGGTACCCTGCCCAAGAATGTTTTCCGAGGCTATTCCTGTCGCGCCGCGCTCAACAACAAGCGGACCCCAGATCGCATTACTCATCAGGTTTGTCTGATGCGCTCCGGGCAAAAGGTGAATAGCAACGCCTTGGCCCGTTGTGAATCGACTGTCAGCGACCGTGCACGATTTGCAGTTATTAACAAGCAGCGTGTCCGCACCGTGCGAAAGCGCATTCTCGAAATGAATGCCCTCAATTCGACAAGAATCGCAGTTCGCTATATCAAATACTACGCCTGAAGTAAGCGCCGAACCTTGCACTAGACCTCCAACAAACACATCTGTCATTGCGCCGTCAATCACACCACAATGAACATCTCCGTCGCAAACCAAATTAAAAAAAACGTCTTGGTTCGCGGCATTATCTATTTTAAAACCAGTTATGTTGTTAATCAAAACCAGGTGCACAAAAGAGTAATCTTCAACGTTAAGGAGATGCACCCCCAACGGGAAATTAAAAATCCCTACCTCCTTCCACATTCCCATATTGGAATAGTTCGCAGCCTCGGTGCTCATGTTAATTCCCGTCCCCGTCCCCTCACCTGGACCCAGGAAGGCAATGTCCTCAAAGTTGAGCGAGTTTCCTTTATCGTTGGAACCAGGATCGAAGTCAATGGCGTCGGCATTTAACTGGCTTTGGTAAACCACTGAACCTCCCAATAGCGGTATGAAACCTCGAGAATTTGAATTTGGCCCCCCATTCAACGCATGGGTGGTCCAGCCCTCGCCTGCGAGGGTAAGACCCTTCCCGCTCACATTCAATGTTACGGTGATGCGGTAAATCCCCAGCGGAAAGAAGACTCTGCCGCCATTCGCTGTAGCGTCCAAGGCTGCCTGAATCGCGGAGCTGTCGTCGGTGTCGCCGTCTCCAGTCGCGCCGAAATCCCTGACGTTGGTTTCGCCGCTCATAAGAGGCGCAGCTCCCGAATAAGGAGCAACTGGCAGGCTACTGTCTTTGCTCTCTGCCAAGCAGAGGTCGGGAATCGCACCCAGCAAGATGATACCGACAAGTATTACAATTCCACCGAGTATTAGCCACCGCTTAGTGCTTTTGGAAATTGCTTGAGCATACTTGATTTGGCGGCATGCAGTGAAGCACGCAATATCTAGTTGTCTCAATTTTTCGCAAGTATGCGTTCTCATGCGCATCGACTTGAGCAAGAGTGATGCCTTTGGCCAGTGTTAAGCCATTAATGCACTTTGACAAGCTCATCGCAAAATCGGACAAATCTATTTTATTGAAGAGTTGATATGAACGCTTTCAGTATCTTCAGACATACTCATAAAGGACTAATCGTTGGCTGAGGTGCTGCGACGCGCCGAAGGTACTACGCGGCCAGCGGGAGTCATAATGCTTGCGACGGATAGCTGACGCCACCCCGGCAAAATGACGGCACTCTTCTTCCTGAAGAAGTTGGGAGTAATAGCCCTTGACAAATGACAAAAAGTCATGATAGCAGCAAAGAGAATGGAAGGAGTTTTAAAAGGGAGAGTTATGAAGCAGCGGAGCGCTAAGAAATCAGCTAAGGATAATCATGACATAGCGGCCCTGATTTCACCGCAGCCTAAAAGTACGCTAATATTCTCGGTTATGACCGACGCGTTAGCGCATTTGGCTTTTGCGTTTGAACGATTCGCAGGCGTAGCGCCGGTTTTAAAACAGATTTCCAACCAGCTGGATTTACACGCGGGCAGGTATGGAGATGCGCCCGTTTTTCGATCGAGCGGCACCCAAAAAAAACTTGGCAAATCCCTAGCGCCGGGTTCACTCGAGCGGCGGACCAAGACCTGAGTGCTTTGTATCGTTTTTGAACTTGTGCTAATTGCAGGGAGCTCTCCCAGGGCCGTCGCTCGGCTCGCCTGTGTCGTCGCTCAGGGTGATGATAGCGAATAGAAACAAAGTCCGGATTAAGAACCATTGCTAACAATTGCAGTTTTTGGTGTCATATCACTCGCCGCATCTCTATTTTTGATCCGTTACAATTTTAATCTTGTACTGAATTCGTATCTGATCCTCTTTACCCTAGCGATGTTCTTCAACGAGATGCTGTATCTGTATCTTCATCCGCATCCCCTCGATGAGGACGTGGTTTTTCTCGTCTGCGTGATTTTCACAATTTATGTGGTCGTGATGCGATTCGGGACGGACTTAATCGCAAGCGTCACGCATGACACGGTCGATCCCACAATTGCCTTTTGTGAAAGAGTGCCGGATCGAGTGCTCTTCGGCGCGTGCTGTTTATATCTGATCACGAGGCTCTATTTGGTACATCGGGTGGGTGCGTTCTTGGCGTTTAACGCCGGTCGCGCCGCTTCGTCGGATGCCATGGCGCGCCTGGCCGGCGGGATGGGAATGTTTGACCAAGCCGTTGGCATGCTTACCGACCCTCCCGCTTTGGGCGCTATGGTTATCGCGACCGTTAAAGCCGGGATCAGACCCTCTCGCGTTTTTAAAATGATGTTGATCATCGGCCCGATTGTGCCGCTTTACCTAATTTCAGATGTAAGCGGGGGCGCGCGACGCGTAATGCTCGCGTTGGTTCTGCTCGGTGTGCTTAGCTACTATTACGCGCGTGATTTCAGACTCTCGATGAAGCACATCTTTCCACTTCTGATGATTGCATGGCTCTTATACCTTGCTGGCGGTTATTATCAGCTGATCAGGGGAAACTTCGCGGACCTGTACGTTGAACAGCACGGGCATCTTTCTGCCCTTTCGATATCGCAGCTAATAAAAACAGCGCTCGAACCGCAACCGACGCGCTGGTCGCCAAGCACGATAAGCGGGGCGTTAGAAAAAAACGCGAGCGAACGTAGTCAGTATTTCGATCTGGTCGCCGATATAGCGACGCACGAACTGCGGCATCCGAGCGGTGCGCTCGGCGGCAAGATTTTTTTAGGGGAAATCGAGGAAGCTATACCAAGGGCGTTTTTTCCCAGCAAGAAAGAAATGAATCTTAAGCAACCTATTTCGATAGCTTTCAATGAGCCCAATACTGACTTGGCGGTAAGTCCGTTCGCAGATGCGATTGCTGATTTCGGAATCTTTGGGGTTTGTTTGGTTCCCTTAGTCTTTTTAGGCACGTATTTCATTTACCGTTGGCTGCTGGTGCGCGTGAGGCCAGCAACCTATTTGCTTGGGCCAACGGTTATTGCAGTGCTATTTAATCTAATCTTGTCCTTTGAAGCCGGGTTAGCAGTTTTTGTGAACCTTCGTTCCGTGATCCTCGTCTGGCTCGTAACTCTTCCGGCGTGGGTGATCAAGGAGCTGTTATATCCCCCCTGGGGCGCTAAGGTTCCTCGTCCCAGCCTGGCTTATGAATCCCGGCCCAATGGACCGCCTCGACTGGGCGAGACCACCGAAGCCTAGGCACTGGCCTACCGCCTGCACTCATTATCCGGCTTGCCAGTGACGCACCCTGCTCAGAAGCTACCAGAGGTTGCAGGAATGAAGAGAAGCGCGATCCAGATCGGGTTTCTACTCTGGGGTGTGAACCTCACGCTATTCCTAATCTTTTCCCGAGCACATGCGGACCCAATAACTGCGCAAGCCGAGAGAAACAACACGGTTATTCGATTGTCGCGCTCCCGGTATGACATTTCAACTCTAGCTCTGCGTCCAGGCGCGGCCATCATAGGAGAAGGGTGGAGCAACAACAGCAACGTGGGGCATGGCGGTCACGAGTGGTCGACTCTGGAAGGCTCCGTTATTCATTGCGCGGGGAGCGGCGTATGCGTTTCCTATATACCGCAGGCTCATAGACCCAGTCCCGTTCATCTGGAGAACCTCGCCATAATTGGCGACGGCCAGGGAACGGGTCTTCAACTCGGCGATGCCAGCCACACTCCGGTTTTTGGAACGCTGTCTAACGTCTTGATCGCAAACTTTTCTACCGGACTTAGTTTTGCTGGCGAGGATTTCAACTTCAACGGTCTCTTCTTGCAGGCCAACGAGGTTGGACTCTCGATAACGACAACAACGGCCAACGAGAACTGTTGGTACGGATTACGGCTCCAGCATAACGGCATCGGGCTATCGATCACGAGCGGTTATGAACTGAACTTCTTCGGTGGCCTGGTGCAGTCCGATCGTGTCGGTATGCTCATCGGAACGTGCTCAAACTGTGAATTCGAAGGTTTCGATTTCGAAGCCAACACCAACGCTGGGATCATCAACCGGGGCGACAGCAATCTGTTCATTAACAACCGTTTCGCCGGCGGGCAAGGCGATAATTTCCGGATTGAATCGGGTGAGCATTGCGTGTTACTCGGAAACCGCGTGATGGGAGCGAACCAGATGTTCATCGGTAAACTCGCGCACGACACCGTCCTCCTTGGTAACACTTTCAATGGTATAGTAGATAAAAGCAAGGACACTATCAGCGTCGGGAACGTGGTCCTGAAGGTCCGCTAAGATTCTTTTATTCTCGCTACTTTTATGCTGCGTGCGGATTTCAGTAGAAATTGATGGTGAGTCTCAAAATCATCAAAATGGATTTCTCGAACCACCTTAGCGACGCCTTCAAGCACGTTCGGCGCGGTGTCCCGGCAGCGACAATAAGAGGCACGGGATGCGCCTTCTGGCGTCACATCGCGACGGCTGAATGGAATCCAGTCAACGGGCTCGAATTGCAAACGCGCGACCAGTACTAGATGGTGGGTAGTCGCGAGGCGGTCGAGCATTTGATTCGAGGCGAGTGGGATGTTCCCAACTACCAGCGCATCTTCGTGTGGCGGCCGACGGCTCAACAGTCGCGGGATCGGGTTTCGACGATTGTTGTTGCGGCTCGCGATGGGCGCCCGGGCATCATCGTCCTGATTAATCGAGGGCGGTGGATTCCTCATGCGCGATAAGAAAATGGGACCGGGAGGACGAGGAACGGTGATCGACGTCGATCGTGCGGTTCGTGACGGGTTCTTCGACCCGAAGATTCTCGCCGATGAAGATCTGTACCACGAGGAGCAGGAAAAGATATTCCGCCGCACATGGCTTTATGTGGGCCATGAATCGCAAGTCGCCAAACCTGGCGATTTCCTCATCAATTACATGGGGGAAGAAGAGGTCGTTTTACTCAGAGATCCGAAAGGAGTTGTCCGAGTCTTCAAGAATTGGTGTCCTCATCGCGGAAATAAGGTTTGTCTCTTCGACCGCGGTAACGCCCGCGCTTTCACCTGCACGTTTCACGGCTGGACTTTCGATCTGAATGGCAAGCTTATCGGTCTCGGAGCGGGCCGGGAGGTGTATGGCGACCTCGAGCAGGAGATGAGGAAGGGTAAGGTTCTTCCGGAGGTGCCGAAGGTCAGCAGCTATAATGGACTCATCTTCGCAAGCTGGGACCGGGACATCTGCTCCCTGGACGATTATCTAGGCGACATAAGGCCATATCTGGACGTTGTGACGACCAGACCATGGTCCGGGGGCGTCGAAGTTTTGCCGGGCCGGGCCCGCTGGTTTTTTCCCACCAACTGGAAGGCGATTGCAGAAAACTGGATCACCGACGACTACCATGTCTGGACAACCCACTCGAGCTTTTTTCGCGTTGCGAAAGCTCTCGGGCCGGTAAGCCCGCTGGTTACGTCGTTCGTCAATCCCGACTGGGCAGTGCGCCACACAGTAAACGTTCTCGTCACCGCTCCAGCCGGGGCTCCTCACGGGCTCGGGGCGGTGAGTGTGTGGGGGGATCACCGGCCGGGGACGGAGTACCATCACGAGTTCGTTCTGAACGCCGGCCGTCACCTGGCGGAAACGCTCGGTCGGGAAGCGGTCGAATGGTATGACGACTCGGTGAAGCGGATCACCGAATACTTTGGCAGGGAAGGCACGGCAAAGTTCTGCTCAATGGGCAATATGACCGTGTTTCCAAATCTATCTCTCGAATTCCTCGCCATGGTTCTGGGCGGAGTCAGTCTTATACAGTGGCATCCGCGCGGCGCCACGATGCATGAGGGCTGGGAATGGGTGCTGGTTGACAAAAACGCGCCGGACCCCGTTAAGCGCTTCGGACAGAGATTGGTCGGTCTGGGCCAATCTCCCGGCGGAATGATCATGATCGATGACTCTGAAAATTTCGAGCGATCGCGCGATAACCTTCGCGCCGCCTTGTCATACAAAGACTCCATGGAAGCCATACCGCTCAGCGTCGAGGCGCCCGGCAATCCCAGTTATCTTCAGGAGTTCGAGAAGGCTGGCATTGACCTGCGAAAAGCGTTTCCGGCGGGGAAGGTGTTGCCGGGCGCGCAGGAAGAGTCCGGCCGTGCGTTTTACAATTATTGGAAAGATTTGATGATGCGGCCATAGTTGCCCAAGGGGCGTCGCCCGAAGGATGAATCATGGAACCCACCAACGCCACTTGTCAGGAGATAGAGCGGTTTCTGTATCGTGAAGCCTGGTTGCTCGATAATCACAGACTGCGGGAATGGTTCGATCTTCTGACCGACGACGTGCGTTACTTGATCCCCACGATTGAAACTGTCCGCGGAACCGATGCGCGCTACAGGGAGGATGTGCCCTATTACAACCTGGTCGACTGGGATAAACGAATTATTGAACTGCGTCTCCTGCAGGTTGAAACCAATTTCAACCATTCAGAAATTCCGCCTTCGGCAGTGCAGAGAATCATCAGCAATGTTTTTGTTGTGGGCTCAGATGAGGCCCACGAGTTGACGGTCTACTCGAATGTGCAAGCAACCCTCGTTCGGCATGGAGTCTTTGAAACCGTTTTCAAAGGGAAACGAGAAGACCAACTCCGCCGGATGAGTGGCGGCTGGAAGATTGCCGGGCGGAAGGTCGAGCTGCTGCTTTCCAGCCTTCCTCGCACGCTTCCACTATTCCTTTAGGTCGAGCGCAGCGAGTTGGCCGCTGCGGCCAGCTCGCGCTCCCCTCGGAATGACACCGGGTGCGCGGTTGAACATTGGCACAACACGGGCTCCGCGCTTGTCATTCCGAGCGCAAAGCCCGAGCAGGGTCGGCGAGGACGAACGAGGGACCGGAGCTTACCCTGAGCGAGGCCGCGCGCTCAGGAGTTCTTGCGATTGCTATGACACGAGCCCTGCGTGCTCTGCACCTTGCCGCACGACAGCGCCATCGTTTCAAAGACATCCTCACGCTGATACGCGGGCTTGACATACGGCTTACGCGTCCGCGTCTCGCAATTCTGATTTTCAGTTCGATTATCCTTCGTCATGACCCCGCATCCTGCGTTTGATGAACAAGTTTGCTTTCGATCAAAGGCTGCTCTGCGCCGCTTGCGTTGCGCAGGGACCAGTTCCTGTACTTCCGGTAGATGAGTTGCCCGAGCAGCTTTGGTTCGAGAGCGGCTGAAAGTACACTTGCGACCCACCTGTAGTGACCGAGACGCTGTTGTCGACGCTTATTCCGCTGGTTCCACCATTTTCATTGACGCTACTGCTGGCTGACGCTGAGAAAACTGTTACTGTTTATGGGCACCTGGTACAAGGTAGCGTTGCCATCTGGGTTGGCGCAAACGTAGAGATTTCCGATGCGGGCGTAAACCAGCTCAGAATATCCGGCAACACAATCACTTCTGGCCAGACTGGCGCGACGGTGGCGGTCGGCGCCGGTAGCCTGACGGTTCCGGTGTTTGCGGGTGCCTTTGACAACAAATATTTCACCGCAGCCAGCGCCAGTAGCGTCAGCGATCTGCTCCATCCAGTAGCGGGGATCTCGAATTACCCTGCTTTTTAGAAGAAACACCACTTTTTGATCTTTTAGACAAAAAATTGCATTTTAAAGTCACTTGAATGTATTTAAACCTAATAGAAGCGCGGCTCGCCGGGCGGCCGCGTCTTCCATCGCCGATGAATCCAGTTCCAATGGTCGGGATGACAACGGATGGCAACTTCGAGCGGCCGCACCAGCCGCTGCGTGTTCTCGCGTACCGCCGCCTCGCGCTCGCCGTCGAATACCAACTCAACCGGCGGCATCACGACGATCCGATGGCGCAGCGATGTACCCTCGCGCACGATGAAGGCGGGCACCACCGGGAGCCGGGTCATGATCGCGAGCCGCGCCAGGCCGTCGTTGGTCGCGGCCGGCATCGAGAAGAAATCGACGAATGCGCCGTGCCGTGCGTCGAGATCGAGCGGTATCGCGATACCCCAGCGTCCTTCGCGCATCAGACGGACGATCGCGCGGCTCGCCCCGCGGCGCGGAATCGATTGGTTACCGAAGCGGCTGCGCATCTCATTCACGGCGGCATCGATAAGCGGGTTGCGAAGCGGCCGATGCACGATCGCGATGCGGTATCCGTAGATCGAATGGGCGAGCGCGAGCAGCTCGAAGTTGCCGAAATGGCCGGTCACCACGAAACCGCATCCGTTGTTCGCGGCGACGGCTTTGTCCCAGTGCTCGCGCCCATCGTAGGTAACGTAGCGCTCGATGTTGTCGGGAGTGAGCGCATCGAAGTGCGTCCATTCGGCAAGCATCCGGCCCCAGTTGCGATACGAGTTGCGAAGGATTTCGAAGCGCGCCGCATCGTCGAGTTCAGGAAAAGCGATCGCCAGGTTGCGCATCGCGACGGGCCGGTTGACGCGATCGACAACGGCGGCGAGCCCGCCCAAGCGCGCGCCGAAGCGGACTGCGCGCTCAAGCGTCATCGCGCGGAGCACGCCGAGCGATGCGCTAATTGGCATATATTCGAGGCGCGCCCTCCATCCGGCAATCTGACGTGGCATGGCCTCGTAAGTTTTCAGAGGCGGGCGGCGCGCTCAAGCACCCGGAGATAGAAAAACGGCGGCGGGAATCGGATGCCGATTCCCGCCGCCGGGTGGTTCGCGAATCGAATCGATCAGAAGTGAGGACGCGCACCCGCGCCGGAATCGAGCGGCGCCGCGCTCGGCGGCGCTGCAGCCACCCCCGGAGGAGTGTACGTGGTTGTCGAGCTACTTGATCGATACGCGCTCGTTCCGAGGTTCGCCGTATATCCCGACGAAGTCGTCGTGGTGGTCGATGACGAGTTGTACATAGCCGCCGGCGCATTCATCGTAGTCGGCCCGTAATAGCCGCCCGCTCCGCCCGGCGGCGGATAGCCCGGCGCCTGCTGATATGCTCCCGGCGGCGTGATCGTCGTGCCGTTGCTGTTGTAGGGCGCGGGCAGCGTGTCGCGAGGTGGCACCGAAATGCTGAAGTTCGGCTTCGAGAGCTGATCGATCTGCATCTTCGGCATCTCGTGCATCTCTTTGCGGCCGAGCGCATTGATCATCGCCTGGCGCTCGGAGAGCGCGAGGGCGCGCAAATCCTCGCGCGTGCGGATGATATGCGGGGTCAGGAAAACCAGAAGATTCTGCTTCTGGTAGGTGTGATTCCGATCGCTGAACAGGTTGCCGATCACCGGTATGTCGGAGAGGAACGGCACGCCCTGAGTGGCGGTCTCGAGATCATCTGAGAGCAGACCGCCGATGACCGCCGTGCGATGATCCATCACCATCACAGTGGTTGAGGCCGAGCGCAGCGTTGTGGTTGGTCCGAGCGGATTGGTCACCTGGTTCGCGGTGCCCGGGACCACGTTCGAGACCTCTTCATAGAGGTCGAGCTTCACGTAATCGCCCTCGGAAACCTGCGGCACGATGTCGAGCGTAATGCCCACGTTCTGGCGGTCGACCGAGTTGAAGATCGCGTTGGGCAGGCCGGCATTGGCGGTCGAAGAGCCGACGAACGGCAGATTCTCGCCGACCACGATCATCGCCTCGACGTTATCCGCAGTAAGCAGCGTCGGGGCCGAAAGCACATTGGAGTGCGTGTCCTGTTCGAGCGCCGTAATCAGAGCGAGATCGCAAGGCACCGTGATGTTGGTGGTTGTGGTAGTGGTGCCAGTGCCGGTGGTCGAGATCCCGTTGTTGAGCGTGGATGGGATGCTGCACTGCTTGCCCGATGCCAGGCCAACACCGAGCCCGGTCAGACCGAGCGGATTCGCGAGCGCATTCTGCAATTGCCCAAAGTTGAGCGAGCCAACCCCGATGGTCCCGACGCCACCCGTACCCCCATAGAAGTTGACGCCGATGTCGCGCATGCGATTAGTCGAGACCTCAACGATCACCGCTTGCACGAACACCTGCACACGCGGAATGTCAAGCTGCGTGATGATGTTGTGAAGGGTCGCGTAATCCTGTGGCGAGGCGCTCACGACCAGTGAGTTGGTCGCGGGATCGGCCGTGATACTGACTGGGTTCTCAAACACACCCGACATCTTGTCGGTTGTGCCAGTGCCACCGCTGGAGCCGCCGGTGCTGACCGAGGCGACACCAACGTTGCTGGCGCTGCCGCGATTGGAGAGCGGCGAACCCATGCCCATGCCACCCATTCCCATCCCGCTCATACCGCCCATGCCGCCCATTCCCATGCCACCCATCTCGCCGCCGTAGCCGCTGTTAGCGAGCCCGCCGCCGAAGCCGCCGCCGAAGCTTCCGCCGCTGAACATCCCGAGTGAGCTGCCGCGGCCGAGTGAGTCGCGCCCGGTGGTCGGAGAGAGCTGGCCGGCTCCAGAGCCGCCGAGCAATCCGCCGAGCACCTGAACCATCTCGAGCGCCTGCGCGTTCTTGAGATGATAGACGTGAATCTTCGCGGTCGCATTGGGTGGCTGGATGTCCAGCTTGGTGACTAACTCCTTGATCTGCCGCATCTGGAGCGGACCCGCGAGCACGACCAGTGAGTTCGTGCGCTCATCAGGGATGATCTTAAACTCGGTACCCGACGATTGCGCCGAAGGCGCGACCACGCCGAACCCCGGACGGCGCATGTAGCCGCTGGTCCCGCTGGTGCCGCCGCCTTTATTGCCGATGATCTGTTCGATCTCGGGCGCAAGCTGGCCGGCAAAGGCGAGTTTCAGAGGAATCACTTCGATATTCTGCTTCGTGCCCTCGACGTCGAGGCTGCCGATGATCTTCATCAGGCGGTCGACGTTGTAGGCGTCATCGGTGACGATCAGCGTGTTGTCTTCGGGAAAGGCCGCAACCAAGCCGTCATGCGAGACCATCGGCTGGATCACCGGGACGACTGACGCCGCCTCGATATTCTTGAGCTTGACCATTCGCGTGACATAGGCATCGCCGCTCTGCCGCTGTGTGGTGGTAATCGGGGCCGATTCACGAACCTCGCGCGCCGGCACGATCTTGATCACGGGTCCGGCCTGAACGGTGGTGAAACCTTTCACTTGCAGCACTGATTGAAATATCGAGTACGCCTGCTCGGGCGTGACCTTGGTCGGCGAAATGATGCTCACCTTGCCGCGCACGCTCTCATCGACAACGAAGTTGCGCCCGGTGATCTCGCTGATGAACTTCGCCAGCACCGGGATGTCAACATCCTGAAAGTTCATCGTGATGAGCGCCTGGCGTTCGACGGGCGAGGAATCGGGCGACGACGGGACTGGGACGGCGGGTGCCTCGGCGGTCATAGTCGAGCCGTCGGACCCATCGTCGGAGCTGTCATCGGAGCTGGCTGTCGAGCTGTCGTCGGCAGCGCCGTCGGCCGCCGCACTGTCATCGCCGGCGGCCCCGTCCCCGGTACCATAGGCAGCGATGGCGGGTCCCGTACGCGAAGCATCGTCGCCGGCCGCCTGTGCACGAGCCATCCACAAACTCAGGACCAGCATCGCGGCAAGCACCGGAACAAATATAGACTTCATCGACAATGTCCTCCGGCGGGGTTGTCTCGTTTATACGGAGCGGTTTTGGCCATTGCAACCGTCAAACGTTGCAATAAAGACGAGCGTCGGCGAGTATTCATTCGACAGCCGATGCCGGAGCCTAAAACCCGATGCGTTTTGAGTTCCTGATAGGGCTCCGTTACCTGCGGGCCCGCCGTCGTGAGCGATTCGTCTCATTAATTGCGGTAATTTCCCTCGTCGGCGTGGCGCTCGGCACCTTCGTCTTGACGATAACTTTAGCAATGATGAGTGGTTTCCAAGAGATCTTGCGCGAAAGGTTGCTCGCCTTCACACCCCATATAACTGTGGAAAAAAGCGACTCGGGGCTATGGAATCCCGATTCACTCGCGCATCGAATACAGGGGCTCGCCGGTGTGCTCGGCGTCGCTCCATATGTGTCCTCGCAGGTGATGGCGGTATCGACGACTGCAAGCGGCGCGCCCGGATTTGTCGCCGGCGGCGAACTGCGCGGCGTTATGGGCGCGCGCGCAGGGATGCTCGACGAGCTCAAAAAGACGCTGGTGAGCGGAAGCCTCGGAGCGCTTGAGAGCTTCACTGCGGTAACCGTCAATGACCGCGGCGTGAAGCGGCGGGTGAATCTGCCGGACGCGATTATCGGGAAGACGCTCGCGTTCGACCTCGGGATCGCACCGGGCGACGTTGTTACGGTAGTGTCGCCCGCCAGCCTAGGTGGCGTCGGACCGCCGCGGCTCAAGCGCTTCGTCGTCGGCGGACTTTTCTATTCCGGCCTCTACCAGTTCGATTCAGCGCTGATTTTCGTGGATCTGAAGCAAGGACGCGCGCTGCTCGCCGATGAACCCAGCCTGGAGAGCGGCCTCGAAGTGCGCGTCGCGAACATCTTCGATGCGCCCGCGATCGCCAAGCGCATCGCGGCAATTGCAGGGCCGGGGTTTCGCGTCGCGAACTGGACTGAGACTGAAGCACCGCTATTCTCCGCCCTCAAGTTGGAAAAGCTCACCTATTTTATTGTGCTGCTGCTGATGGTGTTGGTGGCCGCATTCAACATCGTGGCGACACTGGTGATGGTTGCCATGGAAAGGCGGAAGGAAATCGCGATTTTGCGCGCGATGGGGGCGCGCGGACGGTCAATCGCGGCGATATTCGTTTGCGAGGGGGCGATTCTAGGCGGCGGCGGGACGGCGATCGGGGTTAGCACGGGTTTTATAACGGCATTCCTAATCGGGCGCTACGATCTCATCCATCTGCCCGCCGACGTCTTCATGGTCAGCACCCTCCCGATGCGTCTCTACGCGGTAAACTTCATATCCGTTGCGATGGCTACGGCGGCCCTCTCCTTGGTGGCCGCTGCCTATCCGGCCCTCAAGGCGAGCCTGCTGAGTCCTGTCGAGGTCATCCGTTATGAGTGAGAGAGCGGGAGCGGCTCTTGCTCCGATGCCGGCACTGCTGCGGGCCGAACGGCTGTCCAAGAACTTTTACGATGGTGATCGCGAGATTCGTGTGCTGCGCGGTCTCGATTTCGAGGCCGGGACGGGCGAACGAATCGCGATCGTTGGGCAATCCGGCGTTGGTAAATCGACGCTGCTGCACGTCTTGGGCAGCTTGGAGCCGCCGAGCGGTGGCAAGGTCTACTTCGACGGACAGGACCTGTTCGCGCTTGATCCCAACGCCCTCGCGCGCTTTCGCAATCGGATGCTCGGGTTCGTTTTCCAGTTCCATTATCTGCTCGCGGATTTCACGGCGCTCGAGAATGTGATGATGCCCGGGATGATCGCGCGCATGCCCGCGCCGGAGATTCGCGCGCGGGCGGCTGAAATGCTCGAGATGGTGGGCCTCGGCGACAAGTTCGAACGCCGACCTGCGGAGCTTTCGGGCGGCGAGCAACAACGCGTCGCCGTCGCGCGCGCGGTTGTGATGCGGCCGCGGTTGGTGCTTGCCGATGAGCCGACCGGCAATCTCGATCCGCACACGGCCGACGAAGTTCACCAGCTCTTCACCCGGCTAAACCACGAACTTGGCGTCACTCTGGTCGTCGCGACGCACAACGAGCGGTTGACGCAAGTGATGGGCCGGATACTGCGGCTGCGCGACGGACGGCTGTTCGAAGAGCCCGTCCGCTGAGCACCGCGAGTCTTTTGACGATGCCGCACGAGCGGTGCTGAGCTCCACTCAAGAAACGATCGCTTGCAGGCTCGCGAGCGATGTGCCGGGAAATCGATTTTGTGTGCATCGTCGGTGAGCATTTTGGTTTACTTGACTGGCACGATTGGTTAGCTTGGTCGCGCTTTCCTAGACGTGGTGGTGCTTGGTGAGGCAGGAATTTTCCAAACATTTCCCGCAGAACACTCCTATCTCACGTATCGCGCTGTGCATTGCGCTCGGCATCGCGGCGTTGTTCGGTCTCGGTCGAACGGGAGCGGCGCAGCCCGCTGGCCCGATCGTCTCGGCGATTGAGGTGACCGGTAACCAACGTGTTTCGGAGGACGCAATCCGGGTCCATATCACGCAGCAGACCGGACAGCCGCTCAATGCGTCCACCGTCGACCAGGACGTCAAATCGATCTACCGGATGGGCTTTTTTCGGCGCGTCTCGGCCGAGCTTGAGAATCGAGCGGGGCGCGAGGTGTTGGTTTTTCATGTTCAGGAACAGCCGCAGGTGGTCGACGTTCAGTTCAAAGGGATGTCAGCGATCAAGCCGACCGATGACAAGATTGTCGCCGCCACCAAAATCCACCCCGGAGCCATCCTCGATCCCTCACGCGTGGCCGCAACCGTCGACGCCGTCAAGCAGGTTTACGAGGACAAGGGTTATCTCGACGCAAAAATCGACCCGGTCGAGCTCCCGCGGCCGGGTAATACCGTAGCGGTGATATTCAATGTCACCGAGGGGCCGATCGTCCGCATCACGAAGATCGAGTTCACCGGCAATCAGCACTTCTCCAGTCGCCGGCTTAGAGGCGAGATGGAAACCGGCCAGCACAACTTCCTGAGTTTTTTCACCGGCACGGGCGTGCTGGACAGCAAGAAACTCTCCGCCGACATCGATCGCCTGACCGCGTTTTACTACGACAACGGATTTCTCAATGCGGTGATTTCACAGCCGGTCGTCAAACGTACCGGCAATTCGATCACGATCCTGATCCATGTCGATGAGGGTTCGGTCTACAAGTTCGGCAAGATCGGCTTCGAGGGCAATCTGAGGTTCCCGGAGAAAGAACTGCGGAAGCAGCTCACGATCAAGAGCGGCGAGACGTTCCGAGGCACCCATCTGCAGCATGATGTCCTGACGCTCTCGGACTACTATTCGAGCCTCGGCTACGCCTACGTTTCCGTCGATCCACACACCGCGGTGAATCCCGCGACCCATACGGTAGATGTGAACTTCGCGATCAACCCTGGTCGCGAAGTGCTGGTCGATCGGATCAATATCAGCGGCAACACCAAGACCTCGGACAAGGTCATCCGGCGTGAGCTCACAGTCCAGGAGCAGGAGCCTTATTCCGCCGACAAGATCCGCGAGTCCAAGGCCCGGCTCGACAGGCTCGGTTTCTTCTCGCAGACCCATCTGACGACGCAGCCGGCGGCACAGCCCGATCGAATCGATCTCAACGTGAATGTGACCGAGGCCAACACCGCATCGTTCCAGTTGGGCGGCGGCTTCGACAGCTCCTCATCGCTGTTCGGCAACTTTACCCTCGGCGATACCAATCTGTTCGGCGGCGGCGAGTCGGTGATGTTGAACGCGCAGGTCGGTTTTCTGTTCCAGAACTACAGCATCAGCTACACCGAACCGTGGTTCCTCGACATGCCGTTGTCAGTCTCGTTGGAAGCCTTCGACAACTACATGTACCTGATCAGCTTCAACCAATCGAACGTCGGCTTCACACTGCAGAGCTATTATCCACTGGTCGAACTGGGTCTCAAGTCGATCGGTCCCTTCTCGCTCAGGAACGTCAACGCCGGTCTCGCGTATTCGTTCCAAAGCGTTGGAGTCACGGGCCTGGCCCCATTCACCACCTTCGAGATTCAGCGCGATCATGGCTACCACACGCTTTCGATCATCACGCCATCGATCCGGCGTTTCACGGTCGACAACCCGGTCGATCCGCGAACCGGTTCCGTGCAGAGCCTCAACGTCGATCTGGCAACGGCTCCGGGCTCGGGCCAGTATGTCAAGAGCGTCTTTCACCTGCGGTATTTCTTCAACTTCCTCAAAAGTCCCGTCTGGGGCTCGTGGGTCGAGTCGCCGAGTCTGACGTTCGGCATCGGCACCTCGCTTCAGGGCGGGACCGGCGGCAACCTGCCGGTGTACGCCCGGTTCTTCCCCGGCGGCGTCGGCGGAGAGGGCGATGTGCGCGGATACCAGCTCTACTCGCTCGGCCCGGAGGTAATTACCTACAACCAGCTCGGCCAGCCGATTAACGTAGCTGCCGTCGGCGGCAGCAAGGAACTGCTGCTCAGCAATCAAGTGAGCTTCCCGCTGATTACGCCGCTGGGCATCCGCGGCTTCGCCTTTACCGATGCGGGCAATGCCTGGCGTCTGAACTCGGCCTGGCCGCTGACATCACTACAGGCGTCGGTCGGACTGGGAATTTTCTGGCGTTCGCCGTTTGGCCCGATCAGTGCCGATCTTTCGTTCCCGATCAACAGACGGCCCAACGATCAATCCGTCATGTTCGACATCGGAGGGGGCGCCCTGTAGCCGTCGCGTGCAAAACAGGCTTTAATTATCACGCCCGGCGAAAGGAACCGGAAACACACCCGCAGTTTAAAGCTTGCCCGATTTAGGGGACCATTTTAATTGGAGGATTGCAGGTAGCTATGAGGCAGCGACTGGTCGTTTTGATAGTTTTTGTCGCGATAGCGTGCGCGGTTCCCGCACGGGCCGAAATCAAGCTCGCCTACGTCGACATTCAGCGCGCTCTCAACGAATGCAACGCCGGCAAACGGGCGAAGGTCCAGATCCGCAGCCAGGTCGATGCCGTCACTGGCAAGCTCAAGCGCCAACAGGCCGAGCTCCAGGGTCTTCAGGACGAACTGCAGAAAAAGGGCGCTCTGATGCGGCCGGACCAGCGGCAGTCGCTGCAGGACGAGTACGCGGTCAAGCTTCGCGATTTCCAGCAGAACTATAAGAACGCCCAGGATGAGCTGCGCCAGAAGGACAGCGAGATGACCGCTATGATCGTTCGCGACCTCGCCACCGTCGTGCGCAACATTGGCGAAAAGGACGGCTATACAATGGTGATGGAGAAAGGCGAGATTCTGTGGGGCATGCCCGGGATCGACATCACCGACGAAGTAATTCGCGCCTATGATGCGATGCATGTGCCGACCGGATCGCTGGGTGAAGAAACCGCTTCGACCGGCGACGGCCGCGCTTCACGCACCGGCAGTGGCGGCAACGAGATTGACCTCGGCAGCGGACCCTCGAGCTCCGAATTCGGCTCGGCGGCGGCTCGCAAGCGCTCGACCATCTCGCGATAGCTGTTTTGAGCAGCGAGCCGGCACTGCTTGATCTGGGACGACTGATGCGGCTGCTGCCGCATCGCTATCCGTTTCTGCTCGTCGACCGCGTGCTGGAGCTCGACGACACGCACGCACTGACGCTTAAAAACGTCACCTTCAACGAACCGTTCTTCCCCGGCCATTTCCCGGAGCGTCCCGTGATGCCCGGCGTGCTGATTGTCGAGGCGCTCGCACAATCGGCGGGCGTGCTCGCCATGCACCTTGCGGGGGGAGCCTCGAGCGCAGGGAACCGCCTGCTGATGCTGACCGGGCTTGACCGCGTGCGTTTCCGCCGTCGCGTGATTCCAGGCGATCAGCTTCGGATGGAGGTCCGCTTGCTGCGGCGTCGGGCGCCGCTTTGGAAAATGGAAGCGACGGCCAAAGTCGATGGCGAACTGGTGGCCGAAGGCGAGATCACCGCGATGGAAGTGGAGGATCAGGTCCCATAGCCGCCCGCATTCATCCCACCGCCATCATCGATGCGGGCGCCGAAATCGACGACGACGTCGAGATCGGGCCGGGTGCGGTGATCGGGCCTGCAACGCAAGTCGGCGCGGGCACGGTCATCGGGCCGTATGCCGTGATCCAGAGCCATACCACGATCGGGAAACGCAACCGGATCTTCCAGTACGCTTCGATCGGCGCGCCGCCCCAGGACCTCAAGTTTCACGACGAGCCGTCGCGGGTCGAAATCGGCGATGACAACACTATCCGCGAGTTCACTACCATCCATCGCGGTACCGAGGGGGGCCAGCTCATCACCCGCATCGGCAACAGCGTGCTGCTGATGAACTACGTTCACATCGCGCACGATTGCGTGATCGGCGACCATTCGATCATCGCGAATTCGACCGAGCTCGGCGGCCATTGCGTTCTCGAAGAATGGGTCGTCGTCGCCGGGATGTGCGGGATTCATCAGTTTGCGCACATCGGGGCGCATGCGATGGTCGCCGCGGGGGCAAAAGTGTCGCAGGATGTCCCGCCGTTTTCGATGGTCGCGGGGGACCGCGCGCGACTGGTCGGAGTCAACACGGTTGGGCTCAGACGGCGCGGCTTCGAGCGCGAGACGATCAGCGCCATCGAACGCACCTACCGCAAGCTCTATTACTCGGGCCTGCTCCGCGAGGATGCGATCAAAGAGGCGCTTGCAGAAGATGGCGGTGTCGCCGAGGTTCGCCGCGTGATCGATTTCATCACGGCGTCGAAACGCGGCGTCGTCGGCCGCGAACGCGAATAACGTTCGACGCTCTCCCCGCCCATGGTCTCGGCGGAGGTTTGTGAACCGCGCGTCTAGCCTCACACTCGACGCGGCGGTACGCTTTTGCCTGCAATTATTCGGAGGTTCAGGTGGAAGAACTCAAGCGCGTCGATCCTGAGATCTACGCCCTCATCAAGGACGAGGAGCGCTATCAGCTCGAATCAATTCGTCTCATCCCCTCGGAAAACTACGTCTCGAAGGCGGTGCTCGAAGCGACCGGCTCGGTCCTGACCAACAAGTATTCGGAGGGCTATCCTGGCCGCCGCTACTACGAGGGCCAGCGCTATGTCGATCGCATCGAATCGCTCGTGATCGAACGGGCCAAGGCGCTGTTCGGCGCCGAGCACGCCAACGTCCAGCCCTACTCCGGCTCGCCTGCGAATCTTGCGGTCTACTTCGCGATGCTCAAACCGGGAGACAAGCTGATGGGTCTCGCGCTGCCGCATGGTGGCCATCTGACGCATGGCTGGAACGTGAGCATCAGCGGAATTTTCTGGAAACCAGTCCATTACATGGTCGATCGCGAGACCGAGCGCATCGATTATGACGCGTTGCGCGAAATGGCGCGCCGAGAACGGCCACGGATGATCGTGACCGGCGCGACCGCTTATCCACGCCAGTTCGATTTCAAGGTTTTCGGCGACATCGCAAAGGAAGTCGGCGCGATCCTGCTCGCCGACATCTCGCATATCGCGGGTTTGATCGTCGGCGGCGCGCATCCGAGCCCCGTTCCGTACGCTGACATCGTCACGACGACAACGCACAAGACGCTGCGCGGTCCGCGTGGCGCGATGATCATGTGCCGCAAGGAGTTCGCAGATCGGATCGATCGTGCGGTTTTTCCGGGCTTGCAGGGCGGTCCGCATAACCATACGACGGCCGCCATCGGGGTGGCGCTCAAAGAGGCGGAGAGCCCCGCGTTCAGAGATTACGCGCATCAAACCGTCCGCAACGCAAAGGCGCTCGCCGACGAACTCAACCAGCGCGGCTTCAAGCTGGTCTCGGGCGGCACCGACAATCATTTGATCGTAGTCGATTTGACCAACAAGGGAGTGATCGGCAAGACCGGCGCGCGCGCGCTCGATCGCGCCGGACTGGTCTGCAACTACAACACGGTCCCCTACGATCCGCGCAAACCTTTCTCTCCGAGCGGCCTCCGACTTGGCACGCCGGCCGTCACGTCGCGCGGGATGGGCGAAGACGAGATGCGACAGATTGGCGCGTGGATCGATGCCGCGATCGCGAAGGTCAACGACGAAGCGGCGCTCGATCGAATCCTGCGCGAGGTCAACGCGCTCTGCCGACACTTTCCGGCGCCCGGCCTGCTGCTCGCCGACTAGCCGGTCACAAAAATGCCGGCAGGATTTCTTCGGTCAAACGGCGGAACTGTGTGGTCTGATCGTAGCCGCATAGCCGGATCGTGATGGTTGTCGCGCCAGCCTCGGCAAAGCGCCGGAGCTTTTCGATGCACTCGGAGGGCGGTCCGAACGCGGCGCATCGCTCGACCATCTCGCGGCTGAACTTCGCCGGCGCATAGTACGAGTCGAGAAAACGCTTGGTCTCTTCGAACCCCGCTTCGCGATCGTCGTTGATGTTGACGTTGTAATAGATCGCGGCCTCGAAGCCGGGGCCCAGCGGGCGGCCCGCTTCACGCGCGTAAGTTCTGATCCGTGCAAGCGACGCCGCGAGCTCGTCGGGCGTCTTCCACGTCGTCATCCAGCCGTCGCCGTATTTCGCTACGCGGCGAAAGGCGCTCTCGATATCCTGGAAGTTGCGCGTATTGCCGGGATTGGCAACCACCCAGATCGGAATCGGTTGCTGAATCGGCCGGGGCAGAATCGTGAGATCGCGGAAGCTGGTGAACTCGCCCCGGTAATCGACATGCTCGCGCGCCGACGTGAGCCGCATGATTTCGATGGTCTCCTCCATGCGGCGCATCCGCGTTTTCGGCTCAACGCCGAGGAGCTGGAATTCCTTCTCGAACGAGCCGCTGCCCGAAGGCTGGCCTTTGCACGCGACGAAGACGGTTCGCCCGCCAGACATCAAGTCGAGGCAGAACCACTGATAGGCAAGCATCAGCGGATTCCGCAGCGGCGTGCTCGAGAAGCAGGCCGGGCCAAGCCGCACGCGCCGGGTGCGCGCCGCGAGCGCGCCCAGCAGCACGAGCGCATCGAGCCGCGGCCTGGCGAAAACGGAGTCCCCAACCCAAACCGAATCCCATCCGGCCGCGTCGGCACGCTCGGCGAGCGCGAGCATCTCCTCGACCGTGGTCGCGCCGATCACCACGCCGCGGTTCGGCAGCGTCAGTCCGAGCTTCACCTTCGCATTGGCCATGATGATCTCCCTGGCGTCGCTATAGCGCGAACCCCGCGCAAATCCCAAGCCCGCTTGAACGCGCGCCCGCAAGCGGCTAACTAATCGCGAGTCGATGGCCGGCTGGATCGCGGTCCTTGCCGCCGCAATCGTATTATCCCGATGGACTCATCAGAGCGGCTCTACTCGCGCACCGCGCTCGCGATCTATGCGTGTGGTTTTTTCACGCTTGGCTTTTCCGTGCTGGTCGGGCTCGCAGTGCCGCTGTGGACGGTCGAGTTGCAGGCTCCGCCGGCGACCACAGGGCTGGTCCTAGGCGCGCAGGCGATCCTGCCGCTGCTGTTTTCGATTCATGTCGGCGTGCTGATGGATCGCACCGATGCGCGACGCGTGATGCTGATTCTCGCGGTCGTGAGCGCGATTCTTCCGCTGGTCTATCCGCTGATGCCGTGGATACCGGCGCTCTTCGCGCTCCAACTGGTCACCGGCTTCGTGTACCAGTTATCGTGGGTCGGCGCACAGACGCTTATCGGGCGCGCCTATCCCGGCGATCCGCGCTTTTACGGCCGCTTCAGCTCGGCTGCAAACCTCGGGATGTTCCTGGGTCCGCTGCTTGACGGCTTCGCCTGGAGCGGGCTCGGAAAATGGGGCGGGTTCGGCGTGATGGCGCTGTGGGGCGCGGGTTTCACGGTCGCGGTGCTCGCGGTGCCGAAGCTTTCCGCCGACGCCGCCGAGCCGTTTGACTGGCGAATGCTGGTGCCTGATCCCAGGAGCTACGTTACGACGTTGCGGATGATCGCGATTCCGGCGATTACGCTGGTCGTGCTCGCGACCTTCCTGCGCATCTCAGCGTCATACATCCGTGGATCGTTCTACACGGTCTACTTAAGCCGTGACGCCCATCTCTCGGGCTCGTTGATAGGCTCGCTGGTCGCGTTCGGCTCCTTCACCGGCACGTTCGGTTCGCTGTTCGCGCAATCGGCCGTGCGGCTATGCGGATCACAGCGGCGCGCGCTTTTGTGGAGCGAAGCGCTGGCGCTGTTTTCGATCTGCATCACGCCGATGCTGCCGAATGTCTGGACGCTGGCGATCGGAATCGCGGGTTACGGCATCGGGATGGGCGTCAATCAGCCGATCCTGCTCGCGATCCTGTCGTCGGCCGTGGGTGTCGATTACCAGGGTGCGGCAGCCGGTCTCCGGTCAACTGCCAACCTGATAGCCGGGCTCGGCATTCCGATTTGCATGGGTCTCGCGATCGAAGCGTCGGGCATGCGGGAAGGATTCTATCTGACCGGCATCGTACTGCTCGCAACGACCGCGATGATCGCGCTTTTCACGCGTCGGACGGAGCCGGTTGGCGCCCCGGCTAGCCAGCCATCGTGAGACCGCCGCTGACGCTCAGTACCTGGCCGGTGATGAAATCGGCGTCGGATGAGGCAAAGAACGCGATGGCGCCGACGACGTCCTCCGGCGTGCCGAGGCGACCGAAGGGAATCGCGCGCGCCAGAGCGTCAAGCACTTTCTCGCGTCCGATGAACGCCTCGCGCAGAAGCGCGGTATCGGTCGGCCCCGCGCATACGACGTTGACGTTGACATGGTGGCGCGCCAGTTCGCGCGCCAGAGTCTTGGAGAAACCGATGATCGCCGCCTTGCATCCGGCGTAAACCGCCTCGGTGCTGGAGCCGACTCGCCCCGCATCCGAGGACATCGAGACGATCTTTCCGTGCCCGCGCGCCTGCATTCGCGGCGCCGCCGCGCGACAGCAATTCAACACTCCCCGGTAGTTGATCGCGATCACCTTCTCCCAGGAGGCCGGATCGCTCTCCACGAACAACTCAGCCTTGTCCCAGCCGGCGTTATTGATAAGAATTTCGAGCGGTCCGACCTCGCGCTCGATGCGCTCGGTCACCGCAGCGGCTTCGTCGTAACTCGTCACATCGAGCTTCATCGCGCGGGCATCGTTGCCATCAGCTACGATCTCGGCCGCGGTGCGAGCGGCGAGTTCATCCAGGATGTCGCCAATGACGACCCGCGCTCCCTCGCTCGCGAGCCGTCTCGCGATCGCGCGGCCCATCCCGCGCGCGGCGCCCGTGACGAGCGCGACCTTGCCCTCGAGCCGCGTTATTCCCGAAGTCACGTCGATATCTCAGGAGGATAAGTCCATCGGCACCCGCTCGATCGGGAGACCGGCCGCTTCCCACGCCTCGAGCCCGCCGCGCAGCACCGCGGTGTTCTTGACACCGGCCCGGCTTAACATCCGCGCCGCACGGGCGCTCGAAGCTTCATTGTTTCAGGTACAGTAGAGGCCGATGATCGCCTCGTTGCCTTTGATCAGCTTGAGCCATCCGCTGACTTCGTTCGGCGTGGCGCGAACAGCGCCTTCGATGCGCTCCGAGTTATCGTGCGCGCTTACATCGATTACAGTCGCGGTTCCCGCGCGCACGAACTCATAGAGCTCGCTCGGTTCTATCCGCTTCACATCCTGTTCGTCAGTAATTTCAGCGGCGGGCGAACCGGCTCCAGCGCTGTTATTGCCCGGCGGCCGAACCAGGTTCGGGTAATAACATTCGATACAGCTTGGCAGCACCGCTTCGTAATTCTGAAACAGAAACGGATTTTCGTTGCGGCGCGCTTCGCGCACCAGCGGTTCAATCCGGGTCCATACCGCGACCGCGTCGCCGCCGATAGTAGGTAGAATGTCCTCCTGTTTGATCAACTTCTTCAGCACCAGATGGCCGACACGATCGTAAAAGCCACCCACGCGATGGAACGCGCGTTCGGCATCTTCTCCGCGTCCAAGCCCGATGAACGTCTGCCAGTCGCTTGCCGGAAGTTTGTGCAGCAAAAATAGCTGATCGCTTTGGAACTCGGGACTCTGCCAGAGCTCAAACAGATGCGATGAAATCGCGAAGTTGCGATCGGTCTTCGCCTGCCGCAGTTCGATGATGACAAAGATCGTTCCGGCAACTATTGCGCTCGCGGAAACCACGCTCGCGATCGCGTCGATCATCTGCCAGTTGTGCAGCGCCATACTAACTCAAAAGCTTATCCCCGCTGCCTATCGACGCCAAGTCCGGCGTCATTGCTTGTAGCCGAATCGACGCAGCATCGCATGCCGTTCGGCGCGTTCCTTGTCGCCCTCGATGCCTTGTGGCGCGCTGCCATCGATAACGCCCATCACGCCGCGCGCGCCCGCCTCCTCGGCGACTATCACGCGCACCGGGTTCGCGCTCGCGCAAAAGATCGTGCAGACCTCGGCGACCGCTTTGATCTGGTTGAGAACGTTGACTGGAAAGGCGTTGCCAAGTGCGATTATGAACACATGGCCGGCGGCGACCGCGTTCGCATTTTCGATCGCTAGCCGCTCGAGTGCTTCGTCCGTCCCGGCATACCGAATCAGGCACGGCCCTGACGCCTCGCAAAAGGCCACGCCGAACTTGATTCCGGGGACCGCCTGCACGAGCGTCTCATAGAGATCTTCGACGCTCTTGATGAAATGGCTCTGTCCGATGATCACGTTAACGCCGTCGGGCTTGTTGATTGCGATTGATTTGAATTCCATCGGCTGATGTTTGACCTCATCCCGAGATGATAGGAAGGACTAAAGCGGGGTGAAAGGGAGATGGGTGCAGGGTCTCGATCGGTGGCACGCGGCGAATCAGAGAAGCTGCCGGCTTTTTTCTATCGGCTGTCGCCCGCCAGTCAGCGCGCCTATCTCCGCAGCGATTCGATAGGGAAGTTCGACCTTGCGCCAACTCCGCAGGTGCTTCGGAGCGCGGACCTGCTGATGAAAACCCTTGTCGAGGGCAGGCCGGCGGCAATTGGGATGGCCGCGCGCCAGCTCGCCGACGAGCTATGCCGACTCCTGCGTGTGCCGCCGATCAGCATCGAGGTGCGCGGCGTGAGACCGCACGACCAACGCGGCGAGCTGCACGGGATTTTCTACCGGACCCGGCCGCCGCGAATCGTGCTCTGGATGCGCACCGCGCAGCGTCATCAAACGGTCAAGCCGCGGACCTTCATCCGCACGCTGTTCCATGAGCTCGGCCACTACTTCGACTATACGGTTCTGCGGCTCGGCGATTCATTTCATACGCGCGGCTTTTTTCAACGCGAGTCATCGCTGGTGCGCGCGCTGTTGCCGGCGGACGAAGCCGGGGCGATCAGAGATAGCGATCAAAGCGGCGGCGACGAAGCTCGTCGATAACGCGGCGGAGTTCCTGCGAACGGGAGCGCCTCGCGATCAGGATTGCATCACCGGCGTCGACTGCGACCAAATCATCGACGCCCAGTAGGACCATCAGGCGGTTTCCGGCGCGCGCGAGCACGCCTTGCGAGTCGATCATCACGACGCGCCCGGAAAGCAGATTTCCGTCCGCATCGCACCTCGCCTCCCATAATCCGTCCCAGCTTCCGACGTCGTGCCATCCGAAGTTGGCGCGCACTCCAAGGATGCGGCGGCTGCGCTCGATCACTTCGCGATCGAAAGAATCGAATTTCAGGCGGTGATAAGCGCGGGCGAGCTTTGCGCCGGAGAGAGCCGGCAGCTCGCGCATCACGGCGCTTAGCGGCGCGCGATGCGCTGCGATTTCCGCCGCGAGCGTCTCCGAGCGCATCACGAACATCCCCGCGTTCCACAGATAATCACCCGACTTGACCATCCGTTCGGCGATTTTCGGCGCGGGTTTCTCAACGAAGCGCTCGACTCTGAAGCCGCCGCCCTCGACGGCCGAGCCGATTTTCTGATAACCGAAACCGCTTTCCGGATGTGTCGGCGTTACGCCGATTACGACGATCGCCGGATGCGTGCGGGCGAGCCTGAGCGCGCTGCTGAGCGTTTTTCGGAACGCGGCCGGCGGCGCGACGTAATGATCGGCCGGCATCACGGCGAGCGCGCACGCGCCAAGGCGCGCCTGGATAACACCGGCGCCGTACGCGATCGCAACCGCCGTTCCGCGTCCGTCGGGCTCGAGAATCAGGTTGCGCGCCGGCATCGATCCGCGGACGGCGCGTCTGAAAAGCGCCGCCTGCGCCGCCGCGGCGATCACGAAAATGCGCTCGCGCGGGATGAGCGGCTGCAGACGTGCAATCGTGTCGCCGAGCAGCGTAGTACGGCCGTCGAGCGAAAAGAGCGGCTTCGGTCGGCGCGTCCGGCTGAGCGGCCAAAAGCGTGTGCCCTGGCCGCCGGCGATAATCAGCGCCGCGGCCGATTCGCGAGCCGTCATCGCAACGCCCCCGGACGGGTTCAGAGCGCGCCGAACTCCCTCAGTTTATTCTCGAACAGACTGCGAATTTCCGCGAGCGCCTCGGGGCTGTCCGCTTCAAAACGCAGCACCAGCGCGGGCTGGGTGTTGGAGGCGCGCACGAGGCCCCATCCGTGCGGAAACCGGACGCGGGCGCCATCGATGTCGATCACCTCGTAATGGGTGCGGAAATAGTCCGCGGCGCGCCGCACCACCTCGAACTTGCGATCATCGGGACAATCGATGCGAATCTCCGGAGTGGCGCTCGTTTTCGGCAGATCGGAAAGCAGCGCCCCGAGACCGCGTCCCGCGCGATCGATGATCTCGAGCAGGCGGAACGACGCGTAAATCGCATCGTCGAAGCCGTAGTAGCGATCGGCAAAAAACATGTGTCCGCTCATCTCGCCGGCCAGCACTGCGTGCTCGTGCTTGAGCTTGCTCTTGATCAGTGAATGGCCCGTCTTCCACATGATTGGATGGCCGCCGTGGCTCGCGATGTCGGCGTAGAGTCGTTGCGAGCATTTCACATCGCCGATGACTTTCGCACCGGGACGGCTGGCGAGGATGTCGCGCGCGAACGCGACCATCAACTCGTCGCCCCACACGATCCTGCCATTCTCGTCGACGACTCCGATCCGATCGGCGTCACCATCGTAAGCGATTCCGACCTCCGCTCGTTCGTCAGCCACGGCGCGAACCAGGTCGCGCATATTTGCCTCGACTGTCGGATCGGGATGATGATGCGGAAAACGGCCGTCCATCTCGAGGTAGAGCCCCTTCACATCGAGCCCGAGCTCCCGCATCAGCGGCGCGGCGACCGGTCCACCGCATCCGTTACCGCCATCGAGCACGATCTTGAATCGGCGCTGAAACCTGAACTGCCGGCGCAGGTAGTCGTGATAATCGGGAATGACCGGCCGCTCGGTGACCGTTCCCTTGCGGCCCGAGGCTACGAAATTCTTTGCCTCGATTAGCTGGCGGAGCTTCTGAATTTCCGCGCCATACAGCGTGGTCGGTCCGACACCCAACTTGAAGCCGTTGTACTCGGCCGCGTTATGACTGCCGGTAATCATCGCGCCGCCATCAAGCTTCCAATGCACGACCGAAAAGTATTGCAGCGGCGTCGGCACCACGCCGACGTCGACGATGTCGATTCCGCTCGCGGTCACGCCTTCGATCAGCAGGTCATGAAGCCGATCGGACGAAAGCCGACAATCGCGCCCCAGCGCGACAGTGCGCTTGCCGGCATCGGTGAGCATCCTGGCCCACGCCCGCCCGAGGTCGATGACAAATTGATCCTCGAAGTCGCGCTCGACCACACCTCGAATATCGTACTCGCGGAAAACCTCTGGATTCATCGTGCGCCGAATTCCTCTCGAAGCGATGCCACCAAGCAGAGGCTGCAGGCTCCGACACATTATGCTTGGTATTATTGATCGTGCCAAATAGTGAACCTACGAGCACGCTTTTCGAGCTAAACGATGGAACGACATTCAGAGCGGGTTGCGCTGGTCACCGGCGCAGGACGCGGCATCGGCCGTGCAATCGCAATCGAGCTGGCGCATCGATCGTACTCGCTATGCATCGCGGCGCGCACGCGCGACGAACTCGAAGAGACCCGCCGGCTCAGCGGACTTCCGTCGAACCGCTCGCTCATCGTTCTGGTCGATCTCGCCGAAGAGGACGCACCTGAGGTTTTGTTCGACGCGATGTTCAGCCATTTCGGACGCGTCGACGTGCTGGTGAACAACGCCGGATGGGCGCCGGCACGGACTCCGCTCGCGCGCTTCAAGGCCGCCGACGAAGCCCGCGTGCTCGCCGTGAACCTGCGCGCGCCAATTGCGCTGAGTCGGATGGCCGCGTCGCGGATGACGTCCGGCGGCGCGATTATCAACATCGCTTCGAATGCGGCCTATGCGGCGCCCGCCGGCGAGGCGGTCTATGCTGCAGCCAAGGCCGGGCTGGTCGCTTTTACGCGCGCCTGCTTCAAAGAGCTGCGCGCAGCATCGATCAGTAGTTCAGTGATCGTGCCCGGCTTGGTGGATACTTCGCTGATCCCGGACAACAAGCGGCTCGATCGCGAGGCGATGCTGCGCCCGGCGGATGTCGCGAATGCCGTAATGCAGGTGATCGATTCACCGCCGCATCTTTGCCCGGTCGAGATAGTGCTGGAGCCGCGGCGCGATCCGCTCGGTCAATGAACTTATCGATTAGACGTGCTCGCCCTGCCCGCCGCCGACATCGATCGACGCCCCAGTGACGAAGCTGGCCCGTTCCGAGGCGAGGAATGCGATCACTGCCGCGACTTCCTCGGGCCGGCCGGCCCGGCCGACCGCGATGCCGCGTTCCCGCGCTCGTTCATCGGCGAGCGCCTGAACGGTCGCGCCGGGCGGCAGATTTTTGCGCAGCGTCGGTTCCCATTGATTGGTCAGCACGAAGCCGACATTGACGGAATTAACCAGGATGCCCTTCGCCGCCAGCTCGAGAGCGAGTCCCTTATTGAGCGCGAAGCAGGCGGCGCGATGGGTCGCGGTAGCCAGCAGCCCCGCGGAGATGATTCGTCCGACGATTGCATTGACATTGATGATACGCGGCGCCGGGCTTCGCTCCAGGAGCGGAAGGGCCGCCCGGACACATCGGATCTGCGCAAGCACCTTGACCTCGTAATCGGCGATGAAATCTTCATCGGTCAGCTTCGCGAATGTCCCGCCCCGCGCGCGGCCGGCGTTGTTCACCAGGATGTCGAGACGGCCAAAGGCCGATGCAACGCGCTTGAACAGCGCGTCGATGTCGCCGGGTTTCGTTACATCAGCCCGCATCGCCTCACATCGGACGCCTTTCGCGATGATTTCCCGGCGCGCCGCTTCGAGCTCCTCGATGCCACGCGCACAAATCGCCACATTGCACCCTTCGCTCGCGAATTCGAGCGCGGTCGCGCGACCGATGCCGTAGCTCGCTCCGGTAACGATCGCGACTTTTCCCTTCAATCCAAGTTCCATGAATATCTCCAGCGCCGATGAAGACGCATCGCCTGTTGCGCGAGTAATATAGTTGCCGATGCGGAGAGGACCAACGCTCAGCTCGCCGACCGGCTCAACACTGAATCAATGAAGTTCAGCTACGCATTGCTCGCGGCGTTCGCGCTCGGGCTGGCCGGCGCCGTCGTGATTTCGCCGGTCGCAGCCCTCGCGCTCGCGGCTGCGGGGCTTCATTTTCCGTTCCCGCGCATCTTCGACCGCACCGTGATGTTCATGATGCTTGCCGTGATCATCATGCTCGGGCGGCCGCTCCGCGTGCGCAGCCTGCTTGCGGAAGGATTTCGTGAGCCGGAGAGCCGATGGCCGGAGATCGTGCGCGGCTTGGTCATAGCTTTAATTGTCATGGCGATCCTTTTCGCCTGCGCCATCGGTTCTGGAGCGCACGGCGCCAATTTCGATCGATTGCATCGTCTTCCGTCTTTTTTGCTTCAAGCGGTGGCGGTCGCGATCATTGAGGAAGGATTTTTTCGCGCCTTCCTGCAGGGCGGTCTTAGCATCGACATCGGCCGGCGCGGCGCTCTGGTCCTGAGCTCGGCAATCTATTCGGTGTCACATCTGATTCGCTCTCCGGCCCGCTTCTACATCACAGGTTTCCATCCGATGGCGGGGTTTCACAATCTCGCCGGCAGCGCGACTCAGCTAAGCCATCCGAGCACGGCAATCCCGGCGCTGATTGGACTGTTTCTGCTCGGCCTCGTTTTAGGCGAAGCGTTTATGGTTTCGGAGTCGGTTTATCTGCCGATTGGACTGCACGCCGGATTCGTGCTGGGCGTGAAGAGTTGGCCGGCGTTGCTCGCTCCCGGCGGCCGCCCTTCGTGGTGGATTGCAGGCGTCGGCCGATTCCCGCTCATCAGCGCTCCCGCCGCGTGGATCGCAGCGATCGTCGTACTCGCGATACTCCCAAAGCTCGCGCGGCGAGAACAGCCTCAGAAATCGACCTTCCAACCCGTGAACCCATAGCTCGACCATCGACCTTTGACGCGTTCGACATCCTCCGGACGATTGAGTCCGACCGGCGGAAATTTCTCATTGTTCCACTCGGGTCGGCGTGGAAAACGCCACGTCCTGGTCGCGTCAATCAGAACACGATTCCACAGACCCTCGCCAAGCTCAGCGAGGTTTCGATGCTCGGGGGCCGTGCTCGGATCGAGCGACCATCCGAAGAGGCTGCGAAAGATGACGAGGTCGTCAGAGCCGGGATCGACACGATAGTTTATCGCCCAATCGATCGCCTCGTAATTCGACGGATCGATATCTTCATCGACGACAATCACGAACTTGCCGACGGTTCGCCCGCTCGCCGAGCCCCATAAAGCCGCCGCGATCTGTTTCGGTTGACCTTCGTAGAGTTTCTTAATCTGCACGACCACCGTCGTCCCGTTGCTGACCGGATGCACGAACACGTCGACTATCCCCGGGATGCCGGCCTGGCGCAGGGTCTCCCATGCGATCGCCGCGCGCTGGATCGCCGCAACGAAGGCATACTCGCCAATCGCGCCCGGCTCCGACGATGCCGCCGTGCCGCGCAGAATCGGATCATTGCGATGCGTGATCGCGGTGACGCGAGTGACCGGCCGAGGCGTCGGAACACCGCTTAGGTATCCCGTCACTTCGCCGAACGGGCCCTCGATCGCGTAGGTGGCAGGATCAAGCGAGATCTCGCCTTCGACCACCAGTTCGGCCGCTGCCGGCACCAGCAGATCGACGGTGCGGCACCTCACGAGCGGCACCGGCGCGCTGCGATAGCCGCCCATCACGTCGTACTCGCAGATTTCGCGCGGAAACGGGCTGCCCGCCACCAGCTCCATCACGGGGTCCCATCCAAACACCCACGCGACCGGTATCGGGCTGCCAAGCGCCTCGTGCTTCCCGCGAATCGAGCGCCAGTTCTGCGAGCTGATAATGTAGGTCGAGAGCTTGTCGCGATCGACGATGCGGCTGCGATAGATGCCGACATTGTGCCGCCCGGTCTCCGGGTCCTTCATCACCGCGCAGCCGAGCGTCCCTATGTAACGGCCACCGTCAAGATAATGCCAGCGCGGCGCGGGGAAGGCGTAAAGGTCGATGTCGTTGCCAATCACCACGTTCTCATGAACCGGGCCGTTTTCGACCACAGCCGGCGCGATCAAGGTGCGATTGCGTTCGATCAGATGATCGATCAGAGTGCGATTCGGCTGCAGTTCGTCGAACCCGAGCACCAGCGAAAGCCGGCGAAACGAACCCATCAGGCCCGCCGCAAGTTTGCGGCATCGCGCTTCAGGACGGTTGTAATCCTTGATGTTGGTGTAGAGCAGCGCGGGACCGCGCCGACGGAAAACCTCGCGCGTAACGGCGCCGAGCTCAAGGTCCCAATCGACCTCGCCTGCGACCTCGGTCAGTTCATCCTTCGAATCAAGAAAGGCGAGCGCCGTCCGCAAATCAAAGAAGCCATTCCTGGTCATGATCTCACAGCATTACGTCGCCGCCGTTCGGACTGAGACACTGACCGGAGAAATGACCGGCCTCATCGGAAGCAAGAAAAACATAGGCGGGAACGATGTCCTCGACCTCGGCCAGGCGGCCTTTCGGGATGCCGGCCCTGATCGCTTCAATCAGCTCGGGGCTGGTGCCCTTCAAGATCGGCGTACGCGTGATCCCGGGGGCGACGCAGTTCGCGTTCAAGTTGCGACTGCCGATCTCCAGCGCGAGCGAGCGCGTGAACGTGATGACCGCCGCCTTCGACGCGGTGTAGTGCGCCATCCCGGGGCACCCGCGATACGCGAGCTGCGACGCCGTGTTGATAATCTTGCCGTAATTCTGCCGGTACATGATCGGAAGCACGGCACGTGTGCAGAGAAAAACGCCGCGCAGATTTACGGCCATCAGCTCGTCCCACGCCTCGATCGGAAGTTCATCGATGCGCGCGGTGACGCCGCCGATTCCGGCGTTGTTAACCAGCACATCGATGCGGCCGAACTCGCGCATCACAGTGTCGACAAGCTTCGCGATCTGGTCGGGTTTCGAGACATCGGCTTGGATCGCCAGTGCGCGCCGGCCGACTTTCTTGATAGCCGCCTCCACTTCGGCCGCGTTCTGCGCTTGCGATGCGTCGGGGAAATTAATCGCTACGTGCGCACCCTCGCGCGCAAACGCGAGGGCCACGGCGCGGCCGATTCCCGAGCTGGAACCGGTGATCAGCGCAAATTTTCCATCGAGTCTTCCCATACTGAATCACTCCGGACGAGACTTATCGGCGTGTAGCACGGAACGCGCGGCGCCCGCAAAGCTTGGCGGTTTCCGGGTTTGACTCCGGAGCCATGATGAGAGCAGCTTTGCATCAGCGAACACTAAGCGGTGAACTGTTACCAAGCGGAAAGAGGCGGACGGATGAGAGTAGGCTTTATCGGTCTGGGCGTGCAGGGCAAATACCTCGCGATAAATCTGGTCAGGGCGGGCTATGACGTCGCGGTCTATGACGTCCGCGGCGAACCGCTGCGCGAACTCGCTGCTGAAGGCGCAAAGATCGCTCATTCGAATCGCGAGGTCGGCGAGCACGCCGAGGTAATCGAGATTTGCGTAGTCGACGATCGCCAGGTGGAGGAGGTAATCGCCGGAGCGGACGGCGTGCTGAAAGGCGCGAAGCCCGGCTCGACCGTCGTTATTCACAGCACCGTGCATCCGGCGACCATCGCCAGGATGGATGAACTGTGTCGGAAGCAGAATGTGGAGGTCGTCGATGCGCCCGTGAGCGGAAGTGAAGCGGGCGCGAAAAACCGTACAATGTGCTACATGGTCGGTGCGAGCCCTGAAGCGTTCGCCCGATGCCATCCATTATTCAGCACTTCCGGGAGCAATATCTTCCACGTTGGCGGCGTCGGTAGCGGAATTCGCGCGAAGCTCGCTCATCAGGTAATCATCTGTATCAATATGCTATCGGCATTCGAGGGGATGAAGTTGGGGACCAGGGCGGGGGTATCGGCGGATGCGCTCGAAAAAGTGGTTCATGCGGGCGGGGCGCAAAGTCTGGTGGCTGACAACTGGCAGAAATTCAATCCAGGTCGCGCATCGGCCGGCATCTTCTACAAGGATTTACGCATCGCAATCGAGTTTGCGCATGAACTGGGCATCTCGATTCCGGGCGCTGCCCTTACACAACAGATGATCGAGCAGGTACTCCGTCTCGATCGCTGACATTGGATTGACCAGCGTGCGTTCGGAGATTTCCTGATGTTCAACGGCGGCTCGGCCAAAAGTCTGATCGATCTTCAGCGCGGCGAGGTCAGCCGCGAAGTTTTCGTTAACGAAAACCTTTATCGCGAGGAGCTGGAGCGGATCTTCGCGCGGGCCTGGCTCTATATCGGCCATGAAAGTCAAATTCGGCGGCCGGGCGATTACTTCGTCTCGTGCATGGGCGAGGAATCGGTAATCCTGACGCGCGATCCGGCGGGCCAACCGCGCGCTTTTCTTAACACCTGCCGCCATCGCGGGATGAAGGTCTGCCGGTACGACGAAGGCCATACCGTCCATTTCATTTGCCCGTACCATGGATGGAGCTACGCGACTGACGGACGGCTGGTCGGCGTTCAGCAGTACGAGACCGCCTATCAGCCGCCGTTCGACAGAGCGCAATGGGGCCTTATCGAGGTGGCGCAGCTTGCAACCTACCGTGGAACCGTTTGGGCCACCTGGGATCCTGCGGCGCCGCCGTTTCTCGATTACCTCGGCGAAGCGCGACTGGCGCTCGATCTCGCGCTCGGTCCGTGGGACGGCGGCGATGGCGAGACCGAGCTGCTCGGCAGCGTCCAGAAGTGGTTGATTCCGTCGAACTGGAAATTCGTCGCGGAAAATTTCGCCGGCGATGGCCTCCATGTCGTAAGCCATCGCTCGGTCGACATGGTCGGCATCGGGCCTAATCAACGCGAGGGACGCCGCGATGACTTTGGAAGTTTATTCCTGGCTGCTGCACCGCGCTGGGGGCATGGGATCACTTATAGCTATTTGCCGGCGGACGCGGAACGGAATGACTATGCAGCGTCGATGGAGACATCCCGATATTTCAAAGAGTGTTGGGAGAAGCGCCGCCGCAAGCTCGGCGAACGCGCCGGCTTACAAGTCATAGTCGGTACCATCTTCCCGAATATGTCGATGCATGGGCAGCAGCCGCGCACGATTCTGGTCGCGCACCCGCGCGGCGTTGATATGACCGAGATGTGGCGTGTCTATTTCGTCGACAAGGATGCGCCGCGCGAAGTCAAACAGTTCCTGCGTCATTACTACATTCGCTATTCGGGGCCGGCCGGAATGACCGAGCAGGACGATATGGAAAACTGGAACTATGCGACCTCGGCCAGCCGCGGTACGATTGCCCGCCGCTATCCATATCATTACAAAGCCGGCTTGGGGGTCGGGAGCATTCATCAATTCATTCCGGGGCTCGTCACCGGGCAGCCGGTCAGCTTGAGCAGCGAGCAGAACACGCGCATCCTGTACCGCCGCTGGGCCGAATTCATGGACGCAAGTAGCTGGAGCGAGCTTACTGCGGCGCGCGATTCCTAATCGATGGCATCTGGAAAGAATACTTTAATCACCGGGCCCGCGATCGATTCGGCGCTTGCACATCTCGTTCTAACCAGAGAGGTCGAGGATTTTCTCTATTACGAGGCGGACTTGCTCGATGAACGCCGCTACGAAGAGTGGTTGACGCTTTTAACCGATGACATTCGCTACTGGATGCCGATTCGGAAGAATGTTCCGTATCGTGACGAGCGCGGCGACATCACGGGCGAAGAGGACATCGCCTGGATTGACGATGACAAGGCGACACTCACAAAGCGGGTCCGCCAAATTATGACCGGCGTCCACTGGGCTGAAGAGCCGGCTTCACGCATATGTCATATTATTTCCAATGTGCGGCTCGTCGAACCAGGCGTAGCCCTTGATGCCAATGAGCTCGTCGTCGGCAGCCGTTTTTGCGTTTATCGAAACCGGGTGGAAACCGAGACCGACTTTCTGGTTGGCCGCCGGCAAGACACGCTGCGCAGAATCGATGGGGCCCTAAAACTTGCGCGCCGGAAGATCATTCTCGATCAGAATGTACTGATGGCGAAAAATCTCACCATGTTTTTCTGATTCCGCCGCACTTTGAGCGCGAAACGACCATGAGCAGCTTTCTGAAAGTAGCGACGCTCGGCGAGGTCCCCGAGGCCGATAGAGGACTGGTAGTTGAAGCGTTCGGCAGATACATCGCGATTTTCAAGGTCGGCGGGAGCTTTCACGCAGTTGATAATCGATGTCTTCATGAAGGAGCGTCGCTAGGCGACGGATTCCTCGATGGAGGTATCGTCACCTGCCCGTGGCACGGGTGGCAATACGATCTGGCGTCGGGGGCCTGCATCAACAACCCGAAACTCAAGCTCCGCACCTTTCCGGTCCGGGTTGAAGGCGATGACATTCTGATCGAAATCTGAACTCGCTCAACGCTTCGATGACGCCTGCATCACCGCTTGCCGGGTCTCGCCGCCCCGTGGACCAGCGTCGGAACGCGCGAGGCGGCTCGCGATGAAGCGAGGACGGCGCCACGCGATAAACGCGGGGAGAATCAACACACCCGCGATCATATTCATCCCCATGAGGAAAATGAGCAGCACGCTCATCTCGTTGTGGAACAGCAAAGGTGAAAAGGCCCACGGCAGAATGCCGCCTATCATCACCGCAAACGTGCTGAACACGGCGGCGCCCGTCGTGCCGAGCGCGGTTGTAATTGCCTGCTCGATGCCGGCGCCTTCGATTACCTCGTCGCGAATGCGCGCGACTATGTAGATCCCATAATCAATACCGAGTCCGATTCCCAGCGAGATGACCGGCACTGTATCGATCGTCAGGCCAATCCCGCGCGCATTCATATAGATGAATGCGCCGAAGTTCGCCATTACCGCCGAGGTGATGAAGAGCGCGCCGGCGGTGAGCGAGGCAAATGAAAACGCACAGCAGAGGAATATGACAATCAGGACGAACGTGATGTTCATGATGTCGAGACGATAGAGAACATCATTCGCCGCAAGATAAAGACCGGCCTGCCCGCCGAGATAATTTACTTTCACCTTGCTCAAACCCGGATCGTGCACGACGCGCGCGGCGATGAAGCTTTGAATCTCCGATCTGATCCGGTTCAGGCGGTTGTAAGTATGATCGCGAAGAAAGATCCTGATGCACGCGCTGGTCATCTTGGGCGAATGGGCGAAGAAGCGTTCCATCTCGCCCGGGGCGGTGCCGCCGAGAAAGACGTACCAAAGGTTTCCCGCTTCTCTCGAATCACCCGGAATGCTCTGAAATTTGGGATGGCCATTATGAAAGAACTTATTAAGCGGCTTCAGGATCTGCGTCGCAAAGCTGACTACGGCGAGTGCATCACCGCGGTTCGTAAGGTAGGTCCCCATGTCGTCGGTCATCCGCAGTACCGCGGGCGCTATGGATGATTGCGGATTCGGATAATCCGGCGTGCTCAACACCACCCACCCTTCATCGGTCGGCAGATACTTCCCGATCTCGATGATGTCCTGGTTGACTTTCGCCTCCGGGCGATAGAGCGGCGTGCCGGGCGCATCGTAGCCGATGCGCGCCCGTTGCCCTGAGACAACTCCCCAAATGATGAACGCACCGCCCGCCGCCAGCATCGTGCTGCGCACCACACCGGGCGTTACCGGCACGCTGATAAGCCAGGTTACCAGCCGATGCAGCACGGCCGGCATGCGCGGAGTCCATCGACGCTCGCGGATTCGCGGGCGCGGCAGGTAGCTCATGAAGATCGGCTGGAATACGAAGACCATCGTGACGCTACCCGCAAGCCAGACCGCGCCCCCGAAGCCGATCTCCTTGAGCACCGGAATACCGCCCAGCGAAATAAAGATGATCCCCGCAATGTCAGCGAGAATCGAAAGCAGTCCCGGCGGAAGCATCATGTTGGTGGTCGTGACGCACGCGCGGAGCTTGTCGCCAAGCCGATCGAGCTCGTCGTAGTAGCGTCCCTGCCACTGAATGCCGTGGCTCAGATCGCGCGCCGTCAGGATGAACGGTATTACCAGCATGACGGGGTCGAAGTTGTAGCCCATGAGGCTCATGAAGCCGAGTCCCCAGATGGCGGAGAACGATCCCGTCAGGATTGGCGCCCACCAACTGCTGCGCGCACCGAGACTCAAATAGAGAATCGCGAGCATCAGCGCGACCGACGCACAGAAGATCACCGCGATGCGCGGCAGATAGTAGTAACTCCATCCCGTGACGATCGGTACGCCAGCCACGTAGATGTCGGTGTTCGCATCCCGGTAGCGATTTACGATGTCCTGCACGCCGTCGAACAGCGCCTTGTAATCGAGATGCCGCTCGTTGAAGCTCGCGCTGACCACCGCGCCCCGATCATCGCCCGTGATCACGTTCGCGACCTGCTCCCGATGAAGCTTGACGTTGTTCCGGAGCCGCTGCAGTTCCGCCTCGGTCGTCGGAACGTTCGGATACATGAAGCAGGTGAAAATCAGCGCACCGGGAATCGATTTGGGGTATGCAACCCGATATGAAGCGAGCGAGAAGACCTCGTTATGATTGACACCTGGCAGCCGATTCACGAGCCGGTTGATGTCTCTGATCTTCGCGAGCGTCTTTAAATTGAAAATGTCGCCGTGCCTGACGCGCAGCATCAGGACCATCGTTTGCGCGCCGCCGTAGCGATACTGGAACTCGCGATAGAGCAGCGTATCCGGATGGCCGGCCGGGAAGAAATTCTCGAAGCGCGTGGCGATTCGCGCGTGCGCCGCCCAGTAGGCCATGAAGGCGGTCACGGCGATCAGAATGAGACCAATCGCGGCGCGATGGCGCAGGATGAAATGCCCGGGTCCGCCGGACTCGGTGAAATTTTTATCGGCCATCATCTGATAGGTGCGGGCCGGAGCGAGACGCTGCCCATGGACAATCCCAACGAGCCGGATTCATCCGCTGACCTGTCTATATCGAAAGCGGAGTTGCTCAGAGCGATCGGCGCGTCGCGACAAAATCGACGGAGTCCCCTACCCCAATACCCGCGCTCTTATAGATCGCCTCGCGCGACAAAACAATTGCCTCGTTTCGGGCGCCCGTAGACCACCGCTACGCTTTCGACAGCTCATGCATCGGCGGTTTGTTGGGCGATGTCGCCGCTCCGAGCCGCGCGACGTCATCCTCGACGACCGTGCCCTTGAAGAATTCGCGATTGGTCGCAGTCCAAAGTTTGACCGGGTTAATAAGCACGAAGTCGCGAAAGTCGTCCTCCGTTATGATGCCGTCTTCGGCTAATTCAAAAGCCTCCTGACCGACGGCGCTCATGTCAGGAACATCCCAATGGCCGATGTCAGAGCCGTAGAGCGCGTTGAGGCGCGCGCTGAAGGGCATCAGGCGGGAGCCGAACGCCAGCGCGTTCATCGGATCGTCGCCTTCGCAGCCGAAAAAGAACTGCTTGCGAAAGATGTCGCGAATATCCTCGGCTGAGCGGATGCCGCTGGGCGCCCATTCATCGAGGATTGCGGGATCTTCGGCGGCCATCGCGCGCGCGATGAAGCGATCGATAACCTGCTCGGCGCGCCCAGCGGCGTATTTTCCGCCATAGCGATTTGCCAGCTCGACGAACATCGCGCGATCGATCCGCGCCGGATTGTAGTTCTCGAGGGCCGCCAAGTTGCGCTTGCGGAAATGCCCGATGAGATCGGCATAGAGCGCGCACGCCCACGTGATGCCGCCTTCGAGAAAGGCGAAGGTCAGGCCCGGAAACCGCTTCGGCACGCCCGCCATCACGAGCGACCTGCACACCGCTTCGGCGCTCGCGGCGAAACTGCCGATGTGGTTGAAAGTATAGTTCGTGAATGACTGGCGCGTGCCCCACCCGTAGCCGCGCGAATGAAAGGTCGGCGCGATCCCGAGTTCGACGCAGGTTGCCCATAGAGGATCATAGTCGTATTCCGAGTCGATCCCGAAGCAGTCCATCCAATAAGCGTACTGGCCAACCTCGTGGGCTTTTTCGATCGCCGCCGCGATCGGTCGCCTGACGAAGCTCGCCATCATGGCGCCGCGATAGCCGAGCGTGCGCACGCTGTAGCGCAGCTCTTCGATCGCTTCCTCCGGCGTATGCATTGGAATGGTGGCGACGGGAATCAGCCGGTCGGCAAACTCTGCGAACATCTCGGCCCGCATCCGATTCAACGCCCTGCATGCCCCGCGCCGTGCTTCCTCGTCTTCGATTTCCGTCAGGATAAGCCCGATGGTCGGATAGACCACCGACACGTCGAGGCCCATCTCATCGAGCCGGTCATAGAGCAGATGCGGCATCAGGGCGGTGGCGAAGTCGCGCGTGTTGCGGGTCGGGATCGCGCGCCAGGTTGGACGCGTGAAGCATCGCCGCCGCCGCTCGTCGCTGGTGAGCGCCGCCCATCCGGGATCGAGGAACGATCCCTGGAGTGCGCGTCCGAAGCGCTCGACCAGCGAAGGGCCGCCGACCTCCCGGAGCGCGTCGAAAAATGCGCTTTCGATTTCAAACGTGTGCCCGTCGGAGTCGATGATCGGATGATCGAGGCGGGCCCGGATTTCTGCCGAGGTCGATCGCGCTGCCATCGCAAACCCTCCTGACGAAGAATCAACCTGGAACGCGCTGGTGAGCCGTCCGGGACTCGAACCCGGGACCTCCTGATTAAAAGTCAGATGCTCTACCGGCCTGAGCTAACGGCTCACCGGAGCCAGCTTACGTCGATCCCTCGCGTGCCGCAAAGCATTACCGGCGGAGTCTCGACAATTTCGCACGGGATTGCCAAAGTGCCAGTCGGCTGGCGCTCGACGGCGTTTGGCAGAGCCGTTCCATGATCGCCCTACATCCAGCGAGGAAGAGAAATGGCAGCGATTCCGAAGTTTATCGGTCAACGAATCCGGCGGCGCGAAGACCCCAAGCTGATCGCCGGCAAGGCCAGCTATGTCGATGACATCCGCTTACCGGGGACATTACACGCCGCTTTTCTTCGCAGCCCCCATGCTCACGCCCGGATCAAATCGATCGACACCAGCGCGGCGCGCAATCTTGAAGGCGTGGTTACGGTGCTGACCGGCGAGGATTTGCGCGGCAAGATCGGCTCGATTCCCTGCGCATGGCCGGTCGCCAACCGCCCCTTTCACGCGGTGTTGGCGCTGGGGAAGGCGCGATTTAATGGCGAGCCGATCGCGGTGGTCGTGGCGCGCGATCCCTACCTCGCACAGGATGCGGTTGATCTGATCGAGGTCGATTACGAACCGCTGGATGCGGTGGTTGATCCCGAGAAGGCGCTCGAGCCCGGCGCACCGATAATTCACGAGGAGTTCGGCACGAATTTGGCCCAGCAGGCCGAAGTCCCTTCGGACAAGGTCGATGAACTTTTTCGTCAAGCTGACAAGATCGTGCGCTTCAGGTTCGCCAATCAGCGGCTGATGCCGATGTCGATGGAGACGCGCGGCGTGCTGGCGCGCTTTGACGAGGCATCCGGCGAGCTTACGGTTTGGTCGTCAACGCAAATTCCCCACATGTTGCGCTCCTATCTTGCGGACATGCTCGGCTTTCCCGAGAACATGCTGCGCGTTATCGCGCCGGAAGTCGGCGGCGGTTTCGGCGCGAAATCGAACATCTATCGCGAGGAAGCGATCCTGGGGTACTTGGCGAAAGACCTTCGACGCCCGGTCAAGTGGATTGAACGGCGCCGCGAGCATCTCGCAACCTTGACGCATGGCCGTGGCCAGGTCTGCTACGCCGAGGGCGCAATCAAGAACGACGGCACGATCCTCGCCGTCAAGGCGCGGTTCATCGGCGACATGGGCGCGTTCCTCCATCTACTGACCCCGATGATGCCGGGACTGTCGGGCATGATGCTGCCTAACGTCTACAATCTGAAGGGACTCGCCTTCGAGCAGAAGCTGGCCTTCACGAACAAGATGACCACCGACACCTACCGCGGCGCCGGAATGCCCGAGGCCGTCTCGATCATCGAGCACCTGGTCGACGAAGCGGCGGCGGAGTGTGGCTTGGACCCGGCCGAAATCCGGCGCAAGAATCTCATCAAGGGAAATTTTCCGTTCACCAGCGCGAGCGGAATTGTCTATGACTCGGGCGATTACGAAAAGTCCCTCGACAAGGCACTCGAGATAGCCGATTACAAGAAGCTGCGCGCCGAACAGGCCGAGGCGCGCAAGCAGGGACGCTATATCGGCATCGGCATCTGCTGCTACGTAGAGATGGCGGGCGTCGGTCCGTCATCGTTCTTCCCGGGACTCAAGGCAGGCGGATGGGAAAGCGCCAAGGTCCGGATCGAGCCCGACGGCAAGGTTACCGTCGTGACCGGCTCGTCGCCGCATGGCCAGGGCATCGCGACCACCTTCGCGCAGATCACCGCCGATGCTCTCGGCGTAGACGTTGAAGATGTACGCGTGCTCCATGGCGATACCGCGATCGTACAGTATGGGATCGGCACCTTCGCAAGCCGCAGCCTCGCGGTGGGCGGAGCCGCGCTGAGCATGGCGATTGGCAAGCTGCAGGACAAGATGAAGCGGATCGCTTCGTTCATCACCGAGGTCCCGCCCGAACAGATGAGCTTCGGCAAGCGCGCGATCATCTTCGGCGGCGATCCGAACCGATCGATCCCGCTACAGAAGGTCATCGACGCCGCCTATCAGTTCAGGCAGCCTTATCCTGGTCTCGAACCCGGACTCGATGAGACTGCCTTTTTCGAGCCGCCCAACTGCACTTCGCCGTTCGGCACCAATATCGGCGTGGTCGAGGTCGACATCGAGACGGGAAATGTAAAACTATTGCGCTATGTGGACGTTTATGACTGCGGCACCGTGATCAACCCGCTGATCGTCGAGGGGCAGATTCACGGCGGGCTTGCCCAGGGAATCGGGCAGGCGCTGTGCGAGGAGATCGTCTACGACGAAAGCGGGCAGCTCGTGAGCGGAAGCTTGATGGACTATGCGATTCCGCGCGCATCGATGCTGCCGCGATTCGAGGTGGCGAACACCGTCACGCCGACCCCGATCAACCCGATGGGTGCAAAAGGAATCGGAGAGTCTGGAGCGATCTCCGGCAATGCATGCATTGTGAATGCTGTTATCGATGCGTTGCGGCCGCTCGGCGTCAAGAATATCGATTTGCCGCTCAAGGCCGAGCGGGTCTGGCGCGCGATCCGGGATGCGAAGAAGAAGTAACTCTCGTTAAGCTGTGATACCCGGAGGCGGGCCGATGAAATTTGAACCGCCGACGATTGATGAGCTCGCCGAAATCGCCACCGGGCTGGGCTTTGCGCTCTCCGGAAGGGAGTTGGAGAGCATCGCGAGTCTGACCAGAGGCCTCTTGGAATCGCATCGGCGGCTCGATCGGATCGAAGAGCCGAAGTCCGCATCGAAATATCCGCGTGACCTCGGCCGCCCTCCCGAACCGTCCGAGAATCCGCTCGGCGGATGGTCATGGCGTACCGAAATCAAAGGTGCGCCGTCCGGACGGCTTGCCGGCAAGACTGTCGCGCTCAAGGACAACATTTGTGTTGCGGGCGTGCCGATGACGAACGGCAGCGGGTTGCTTGAGGGCTACATCGCCGATGCCGACGCGACGGTTGTCACACGCATCCTCGATGCGGGCGGCACGATTCTCGGCAAGGCGGTATGCGAAAATCTGTGTCTCTCTAGCGGCAGCCATACTGGCGTCTCCGGGGTAGTTCGAAATCCGCATGACCCGGCGCGCAGTCCGGGCGGTTCATCTTCCGGATGCGCTGCGCTGGTCGCCGCGGGCGCCGTGGATATGGCAATCGGCGGCGACCAGGCGGGATCGATTCGCATCCCAAGTTGCTGGTCAGGTATCTACGGACTGAAACCGACCTACGGACTTGTACCGTATACGGGCATCTGCTCCCAAGACCACACGCTCGACCACGCCGGTCCAATGGCGTGCACGGTCGCTGACATCGCGTTGCTGCTTGAAGTTATCGCCGGACCCGACGGTCTTGATCCGCGGCAGAGCGCCGGGATCGAGCGTCAACCTTACACGCGCGCGCTGACCGGCGACGTCAAAGGGTTGCGCATCGCGATCGTAAAGGAAGGCTTCGGATGGGAAGGCGCTTCTGAACCCGAGGTCGATGAGGCCGTGGCCGAAGCGGCGCACGCGTTCGAACGGCTCGGATGCCGCGTCGAGACCATCTCGATTCCGTGGCATCGCGACGGCGTAAACGTCTGGAGCGCGATCTGCCTGGAAGGCGCGACCTCGATGATCGTTTACGGCAACGCGATGGGCCTCGGATGGCGCGGCCGATATCCCGGGAGCCTCGCTGATGCTTTCGCGCGCGGACGCGAATCGCGCGCCGCCGATCTGCCGCCGAATGTGAAACTCATTTTGATGGCCGGCAGCTATCTCCATCGCAAATTCCACGGCCATTATTACGCCAAGGCGCAAAACCTGATCCGTGAACTCAGGACCGCCTACGATGATGCGCTTGCGATGCATGATTTGCTCGTGATGCCGACGACACCGACGCGAGCCGCTCTGATTCCGTTCCCCGATGCGAGTATCGAGGAACAGGTGGCGCGCGCATTCGACGCGGTCGCGAACACCTGCCCGTTCAACCTAACCGGCCTGCCAGCGATCAACGTGCCTTGTGCGATCGCGGGCGGCCTGCCGGTCGGGATGATGCTCTGCGGAAGGACTGCCGAAGACGCGACCGTCTTGCGCGCAGCCGACGCTTTCAGCCGTAACGTTTTTGCAGCGCCACCGCCACGTATCGCAGCGAAATCAGCTTGATCGGTCGCGAGTGCCGGAATTATCGTCATCCACCAAATTACGCCGCGGAGAAATTCCATGAGCAGCCCAGGCAAACTTATCGAAGGCAAAACCTATCCTCCGGGCGCGTACGCCAGCGGCAAGATGAAGAAGGGACAGATCTTGCGCATCATAGATGTGGAAGGCGAGCAGGTCGCCGATTTCATCACGCTGCGCGACGGCGGTCAACGGCGATCGTCCGACGCCGATGCGCTTCGAGGTTTACGACCCGGCGTGATTGCCCGGACGCGTTAGAGACCCCATTTTTTTACGTTCGCCAGCACCTTCTCCCGCATGTGCTGCGGATACATCGTGTCGAATGCGACCCGCTCCGGAATATCCTCACGATCCCAATCGAGAGGCCATGTGCAATCCAGCAGGCAATTCCCCGCACCGAACCCCAGCTCCTTCCATGGGCTCTTCGGCAAATAAGGGGTGAGCGGGCTGTTCATATAACCCGGATAGATATGGATCCCGCGGACCGGGTTGCATTTGGTGAACATCGCGTGGAAAACCTGGTTGATGTTCGCAGGATCGATGTCGTCATCGACGACGATCACGTAGGGAAAATAGAGCCCGACCCGATCGGTCCACACTGTCGATGCGATCTGCTGCGGGATTCCGGCGTATGGCGCCTTGTGCATCGAAACCACGACCGCATGCCATCCTGAATCCACCGGCACCGCGACCTGCGCGACCGGGATGCCCTTGCTCCGGAGCTGCTCCTTTAGCGTCGCCGCCAAATAAAGCCCAAACGGGATTTCATCATCGGTCGGGATGCCGAGGCAGGTAGCCGGCAGGATCGGATCGTCGCGGTAAGTGACTGCCGAGAGCCGAAAGACCGGCCGTTTGACCACGCCGCTGATCACATAACCCGGATACTCTCCGAACGGTCCTTCATCGCGCAGCTCGTTCGGATCGATCGTTCCTTCCATCACGATTTCCGCATCGGCGGGTACGTAAAGATCGACGGTCTTGCACTTAACCAGCTTGACCGGCTCTCCGCGGATGCCGCCGACGACTTCGACCTCCGGCACGCCGTACGGGATCCCCGATGCGGCGACGATGTTGCACAGCGGGTCGCCGCCGTAAAACTGCGCATACTCCATCGGTTTGCCGCGCTCGCGGTACTTCCTGAAGATCATGCCGCCATGGTTAAGCGCGCCGAGCCACAGTCCCGCGGTGCGCCGATCATGAACCATCGAGCGATACGTACCCCAGTTAACCCATCCACTATCCGGATCCTGGCAGACGCCTACGTTGAGCGTGCCGATGTACCGCCCGCCGTCCTGCGGATGGAGCTTCGGAACGGGAAATTTCAGCAGGTCAATGTTGTCGCCGAGCATCACGTTCTGCTGGCACGGACCGTCCTCTACGATGACCGGCTTTATCCTCCTGGCGAAGTGTTCCGAGCAGAAGTCAACCAGCTCGTGATAGCTGGTCTTGCGTGACAGGCCCATGATCACCGCGATGCGCTCGTAGGTCGCGAACAGGCCGCCCAGCAGCGTCGCGCCCTTCATCGCGTCTTTCATGTTGGTGAACCACTGCGCGGGCGAGCCATGTTCGTTCGCGTAGCGCATCACCGCGCCAACTTCGACATCCCAGTCGATTGGATCGTCGATGCGCACCGCCAGTCCGAGGTCGAACATCGCCGCCATGCAACTACGCAGGTCCACTTTCTACCTCCAGGTCATTTGCTCGTTTTAGTCGCGCTCTTTGGGCGGCTCGCCTTCGAGATAAACCGAATCCGCGAACGGGTCTGGGCCGCTGAAGATCCAAAGCATCCGGGCGACGCTTTCTCCGGCATTGCCCCAGGCATGCGGAACACCCGCCGGGAACAGCACGGAATCGTGCGGCGTGACGATGTACCGCTCATCGCCGATTTGCGCCCAGATAGTTCCTTCGAACATGTAGACCGTCTCTTCCACCGAATGGCGATGCAGCGGAATGCTAGCGCCCGGATCGACGTCGTTTAGCAGCAGTGTGACGTTTCTTGCGGGCGTCTGCTTGTTGACCAGGAACTTGCCACGGACGCCGGCGCGCATCAGCACCTCGGGTATCGTGCGATGATCGACGAATGGCATGGCAATCCCCTAATAACATCCCGCGATTGGGCTGCAAAGCCGGCCCGCTCTTGACTATCTCCGGCGGCGGCTTGAAGCTCGCGATTCTGCATCATGGCCGCAGAGGAGCGACAGAGATGGAAAAGAAACTCGTCAACCCCGAAGGCGTCTTCAAACCGTGGGGATACCATCATGCGGTAACGATCGAAGGACCGACGCGGCTCATCTTCCTGTCAGGACAGGTCGCCCGCGATCACGATGGCAAGCTCATCCGGGGCGATCTCGCGGCACAGACCCGCCAGGCGAATCGCAACCTGATCGCGGTGCTGGCGGGAGTCGGCGCGAAGCCGGCCGACGTCGTCAAACTCACGACCTTCGTCGTCGGCCTCAAGCCGGAGAATCGCAAGGTGGTGCTCGATATCCGCGATGAGTTCTTCGGCCGGGATTCACTGCCTGCAAGTTCGCTGATCGGCGTCGAAGCGCTGGCCGAGGCCGGAATGCTGGTCGAGATCGAAGCGATCGCCGCCGTCCCGGCCTGAAAACCTTAGGAGCGGCTTTCGGCGAGCGACGAATCGAGCGCGCGCCGCGCCCGCTCGAGACATTCGCGATAGCGCCGACTGCCGAAATACAGCAGTCGATTGTTGAACGGGTCGCCGGCGTAAAAGAACTCGTAGATCAACTGGCGGCCGCCGAAATCGCCGCTGATCGCGTCCCACGCGAGCTTCATCACGCGCACGCGGTCGCGCGCCGATATCGCGGGGCCCTTGAAATGGCGCGCAAGCGTCTCCTGCAAATCAGGATTTTCGAAGTCGCGCTCCGTAGGCGTGATGACCAGGCCGCTGCTGCCGAGATAGCGCAGTGATTCGACGGCCTTTTGATGCGCCGCGGGGAAAAATATCCGTGCCGCAGTAAGGCTCACTAATCCGCGATTCAGCGTGCCATGGGACCCGCCGATTCGCTTCGCGCTCTCTTCCTGCACCGCCGAGCCATCCGAAGCGTTCATGCTCTGGAGGTTGTCGAACAGTTGATGAGCCCCCGCGATCACCAGGCCTTCCGCAAGCTCGACGTTGGCTACCAGCTCGCCGAGGATCTCCTGATAACGCGGCAACTGCGTGCGACCGACCGCTTCGGCCACCAGCGCCGCGAGTCCGGTCATGAAGCTCAGCTTGGCAGTCGCGCGGATGATCGAATTGAGCCAGAGATAGCCGGGCAGCGCGACCCGAATCAGGTTGTAGGTCTCGATGTCGCGCGCTGCGAAGACCCGTTCCCACGGCACCAGCACGCGATCGAAGACGGCGAGCGCGTCGCCCTCGTCATAGCGGGTGGTAAGCGGCCGATCGAAATCTGAGTAGCCGCGATTATAGGTTTCGCGCGCCACCAGCTTCAGTCCTTCGGTCGCGACCGGGATCGAGAAAATGACCGCATAGTCTTCTTCGCCGGGTTTACGATTGGCGAACGGCGCGATCAGGATTTCGTCTGCGACCGGCGCGAGCGTCGCCAGCATCCGGGCGCCGGAAACGATCAAGCCGGCGCTGGTCTCGCCTACGATCCTGAGCGCTTCCTGGGCTTCAACGCCGCGCGTTCGGTCGACCTGAGGATCGACCAGCGCGTGCGTCAGGCACAGGTCGCGATCCCGCAAAAATTCGAAGTAGTTAAGGACGTTACGCCCGAACGAAGGATTATTGCGGCCGAACAGCAAGTGCGCCGCGGCGAAGTCGGTGATAAACGCATTTACGAAATCCGGCAACCGGCCCATCATGCCGTTAACGGCGTCGGCGCGGACCCGCTCGCCCCGGTTGCGCCGCTCCATCTCAGGCCAGTCCCGCACCAGCATCAGCGAACAGGGAAACGGCGCTCCGCCGTCGGCGGGCTGCGATGTGATTTCCGGCCCTATTTGCGGATTGTGCTGCAGGTCGTAAAGATCGGCCAGCTCGCGAATCACGCCGGCAAACGCCGGCATCTGCGAGACGTCGCGGACCAACTCGCCGTTAACGTAAAGGCGGCGCCCGTCATTGAGCCCCGCGATATATTCTCTTCCGGTACGCAAGCCCATCGTTCATTCCACCTCGGCGTAGGCCTCGATCTCGATCAGACAGCGCGGATCGGTCAGCGCAGTCACGCCGACCAGCGTCGAGGCGGGCAGCCCGTCGGAGAAAAAGGCGGCATACTCCTGGCTGCCCTCGCGCAAAAACAACTGGACATCGGTCGTGTAGGATTTCACGCGCACGACGTCCTTGGGCGTGGCTCCGACCGCCGCCAGCGAGCGCCGAATGTTCTCAAGCACCGTGATCACCTGGAGCCGCATGTTCCCTTCGCCGATCATGTTCTGGTCCTGGTCGAAGGACATCGTGCCGGCGACATGGATTCGCGCGCGGGTGTTGGTCGCCTTCACGACCTGTGCGTAGACCTTGCCCTCGTTGAATGGCGCTTTCCGGACATAGACATCCTTCGGCCAGACTCGTTCGATCGGCATTTCGATCTCCTTGCGTTGATTATGCAGCGCCAGACTTTTGCGCTTCGATAGATTTCCTGAATTGTGCTTCGTAATCGAGCACCATCCGCTGGAACCCCGGACGCTGCTCGATGCCGCGATACCACGCGCGCATCGCGCGGTACTTTTCCATGGGAAATTTGATCAGCTCGAAGCGATGGATATCGATGCTCCAAGCAAGGTCGGCAAGCGAGAAGGCGTCGCCCGCGAGCCATTGATGCTGCCCGAGGTGCGCATCGAGCTCGCCGAGCATCTGCTCGATCCAACTCGTTGCCCGTTCGATGCGGTTTCGCGAGAGTCCGTCCGCGGAGGTGAACTCGCGCATGAACTCGATCAGCTCGTCGTTCTTGACCAGCTTTTCGAGCCGTTCCATATCCGCGCGCATCGGCGCCGCCCTGCCCCTCAGGATGGTGTTGTGGGAGAGCGTCTTCAACGAAATTTGCGTTTCATCCCAGAGCTTGAGCCATCGATACATCCGCTTACGCTCCGCCGGTTCCGACGGCCGCAATGGCGGATTGGGAAAGTGCTGATCGACGTAATCGATGATGTCGCTCGATTCGATCACCACAACGCCGTCGTGAACCAACACCGGCACGAGCCCCTTTGGATTGATCGCCACGAACTCCGGCGTCATATGCTGGTTGTTGAGCAGGTCCACCGGATGGCTGGTCCATTGAAGGCCCTTCTCCTCCAGGCAGAAACGCGCCTTCTGCGAGCAGTTCGACATCGCGAAGTGATACAGGTGAAGTCCCTTCAAGCCGCGCGCTTCGGCGCTGGTCGAATCGATGATCGGCATTTTTCGCTCGCCTTGTTCGGATTTTCGGCTATATTCCCATCTAAACGCCCGCATGATCCAGTACGCGTGACACAGTATGAAAACCGTTAATACTAAAGTCATTGGACATCTCGATTGCCCGGGCGGCGGCCAGGTATGGATCGATGGCACGACGCTCTACATCGGCCACATGGCTGCGCCGCACGGCACCTCGATTGTCGATGTTTCCGATCCGCGCCGGCCGCGCGTGATGGCGGAAATCGAGATACCCGCCGGATGGCATTCGCACAAGGTGCGCGCCGCCAACGGCATCATGATCGTGAATCACGAGCGCCAGGGAAAAGAGACGCCCGAGTTCGGCGGCGGACTCGGCATTTACGATGTTTCGAATCCGGCCGCGCCGCGCATGATCGTCAAGTGGAAGACCGCCGGTCCCGGATGCCATCGCTTTTCGTTCGACGGCCGCTACGCATACATCTCGCCGAGTGTTGAAGGCTACGTCGGCCGGATCGCGATGATTCTCGATCTCGCCGACCCGGCGCATCCGGAGGAAGTGGGACGCTGGTGGATTCCGGGTCAGCACGCCGCCGGCGGGGAAGAGTATCCCTGGGGCGACGGTCCCGAGCCGCTATGCCATCATCCGCTGCGCTTGGGCGAGCGGCTCTATGTGAGTTATTGGCATCATGGATTTTTCATTCTCGACATCCGCGAGATGTCGCGTCCGCGGATGGTCGCGCAGGCCAATACCGGCGACAGTTTTCCGCATCCCACGCACACCTGTCTGCCAATTCCCGGTGCGCTCAAAGGACGCCGTGTAATGATCGTGGCCGATGAGGACGTATCGAAATTGCGCCCGGCGGCGCCGTCATTCGCATGGATCTATGACGTGACGCACGAAACGACCCCAACCCCGATTGCCACTTTCCAGGCGCCGGGTATCGATCTCGACGGATCGCCGCAGCCCCCGATGACCGGATGCCATCAGCCGTCCGAGCGCCTGGCCGGATCGATCGTTCCGTTTGCATGGTTTGCCAACGGCTTGCGGCTGGTCGATATTTCCGATCCGTTCTCGCCGCGCGAGGTCGGGTACTATCAGCCCGACCCGCCGGCGGGATATCAACGCGCTTCGTCCAACGATGTCACTCTCGATGAGCGCGGGTTGATCTACCTGATCGATCGCCAGCGCGGGCTCGATATCGTCGAAAGCATGGTCTGACAGCAATCTCGCTTGACTCGCATCCTGCAATAGGGGAGCATCGCGCAATTCTGTTCGACACTGGGGGACTTGAGGACGCATGAACGGCAGAATCCGTCTTATCGGCATCGTCGCAGCAGTCACGCTCGCGATCGGACTGGGCTGGCAGATGCGCGCGCTCGCGCAAAACGGCTCAGGGCGCCCGCCGACGCAATCAAAGCTCGATCTCGCCGCAGCGAAAGCAGAACGCAAAGCACTGGTCGGCGAGAACATGCAACTGACTGACAGCGAAGCCAAAGCGTTCTGGCCGCTGTATGATCAGTACGAAACCAAGATGGACCGGGTTGACAAGCGCCACGCCGCCGAGATTCGCGCCTACGCCAAGGCGTATCAGAATTTCAGCGACGCCGATGCCAAGGCCAAGCTCGACGAAGTGATGGCGGTGGCGCAGCAGCGGCTCGACATTCAGAAGGAATATATCCCCAAGTTCCGCGCCGTTCTTTCGCAGACCAAGACCACGCGCTTTTTCCAGATCGACAACAAGATCCACGCACTCATCCAGTGCCAGATCGCTCAGCTCGTTCCGCTGGTCGGAACCGGCGGTGAGCCGACATCCGGCGCCCAATAGTCGCTTCTCTCTTCGAGGGCGGTCGATGTTAAACGTCTGCCGCCCTTGTTCCGAAGGTCTCCTCGATAAAGATCACCATGCCCACCAGCCCTGATGGCTGGTGTTGCCTGAACGCGTTTGTGAGAGTAGCCAGCACATGGAGGTGCGGTTATGCGCGCTGACATCGTTGCTGGTGCGGTTTTTCCCGATTATCAACTGCCGGATCAGACCGGAGCCCTGCGCAAGCTCTCCGAGATCCAGGGCGACGATCCTATGGTCGTCGTGCTGAGTCGCGGCGGTTTCTGACCCAAGGACCGCCGCCAGGCGGAAGGGCTGGTTCAGCTCTATCGCGAAATGGAAGTTGGCTACTGCCGGATGGTCACGATCAGCACGGACAATGCGCTGGCGAACATCGAGTATCGCTCGGGAGTGGGCGCACACTGGCCGTTCCTCTCCGATCCGGGAGGCATCGTGCGCGACGATCTCGACATCGCCGAGTACACCGATCCGATCCACAATCCGATGGTCCCGTATACCCTCGTGCTCGAGCCGGGACTCGTGGTTTTCAAGGTCTATAACGGCTATTGGTACTTTGCGCGCCCGACAATCGAGGAACTCCGGCAGGATCTGCGGGCCGTGCTGCACAAATGCCGTCCGGATTGGGACTTGAGCGATCCCGAGCTTCGCGCGGCGTGGTCGCGCGGCGAAAAGAATCGATTTTTCCCGTACGGCAAGCGCCGGTAACCCGGGAGCTATCGGAGACGATGAAGCATCCAAGCTCGCGTTACACTCATGCGCTAACGGTTTGGTTGAGCGCGACCGTTTTGTTCATCGCCAGCGGTAACGTGTTCGCGCAAGGTCCGCCGCTGCCGCCGCCTGCGCTGGGCCCGCTCCCCGGTTCGCCGCTGACCGGCGAGGAACGGGCGTTGGTGGCCCGACAGGCCGCTGCTGCACGCCTCGAAGAGGTCGAAAAAGAGATCGAAACCAATCCGGGTTTGCTGGACGACCCGCAATACCTCGCCGCCCATCCGCGGCTGCGGCAATTCCTCTCGGACCAGCCACGGGCGGCCAGCTTGATACAGCAGAATCCGCAGGAGTTTTTCGATCTGCTGAAGCAGCACGAGACCGCTGCCGCTCCGTGATCGAATAGCGTTCGGCGGCGAGTCGCCCGCTGCACTTGGTCGGCGGGGATGCCTAATGACTATAAGCAGTCTATTTGATTGGCGTCCCCGACGGGATTTGAACCCGTGTTACCGACGTGAAAGGCCGGTGTCCTAGGCCGAGCTAGACGACGGGGACGTGAGGGTTGCGCGATCGATTCTGTCTCGCGCGTGACCCGCCGACGCTAGCAGACGCCTGCGAAGCCGGGCAAGTAGGCGTCGCCGACCGCATCCGCTACGATACTCCCGATGCGAACGCTGACCATCGGACGCGCTGCGATGAACGCAATCATTGAGCAGAGCGAACGCGAGTTCCCGTACGAATGCTGCGGCTTCGTGATCGGCGAAGGGCCGCGCGAGCAGGTCCGTCCGATTACCAACATCCAAAATCGCAAGCACGCCGAGAATCCCGCCGCCTTTCCGCGCGATGGGCGCACCGCCTATCTGATGGACCCGCGGGAGCATCTCGCGGTCCTGGAGGAGACTGACCGCGCGAAGCTGCCGCTGCGCTTCGTCTATCACTCGCATCCCGATCACGACGCCTACTTTTCAGCGACTGATCGCGCCCGCGCCTGCTCGTTCGATCCCAAGGAACCCGATTATCCCGACACCGCCTACCTGGTGATCTCGGTGCTTAACGGCAAATTCGCTCGCGCCGCGGCTTTCGCGTGGGACCCCGAGGCCGCTGATTTCGTCGAAACGCCGCTTACGATCGAATAGCGATTTTTTTGACAGCGCGCCGCGATTGCGGGAACATCATTGGCGGGTGAGCAGTCGAGAGCTATCAATCTCGCTAATGTCAAAATTTCGACCACCATAGCCGTTCTAATTCAACCGTGCTACCTTGGGAATAAACATCCGAACCAATCTCGTGGAGCTTCCGGTGGGCGACGATCCTTCCGCAATTGCCATTCCGACCCGTAGCGCTGGGCTGCGCCGATGGGTCGATGAGTGCGTTACGCTAACCTGTCCCGACCGCGTCGTCTGGTGCGATGGCTCGCCTGCCGAGCGCAAGCGGATGTTAGCCGAGGCGGTCGCCGCGGGTGTGTTGATCCCGCTCAATCACACCAAGCGCCCCGGCTGCTATCTCCATCGCTCGAATCCGAACGATGTGGCGCGCACCGAAAATCTTACGATGGTTTGCACGCCGACCCGCGAGGAGGCCGGCCCGACCAACAATTGGCTGGCACCTGACGAAGCCTACGCCAAGTTGCGCGGATGGTTTGGCGGCTCGATGCGTGGGCGCACGATGTACGTCGTACCATACATCATGGGTCCGCCGGACTCGCCATTCTCCAAAGTCGGCATCGAGCTTACTGACAGCATCTACGTGGCGCTCAGTATGGGCACGATGACGCGGATGGGCCGCGCGGCGCTCGACCTGCTCGGCGACTCCGACAATTTCAATCGCGGACTGCACGGCACGCTCGACGTCAATCCCGAGCGCCGGCTTATCTGCCACTTTCCGCAGGACAACACGATCTGGTCGGCGGGCAGCGGTTACGGCGGCAATGCGCTGCTCAGCAAAAAATGTTTCGCGCTTCGGATCGCGTCATGGATGGCGCGTGAAGAGCAATGGCTCGCTGAGCATATGATGATCGTCGGCATCGAGAACCCGCAGGGCCAGACCACCTATGTCGCCGGGGCGTTTCCGAGCGCTTGCGGCAAAACCAATCTTGCGATGCTCACCCCGCCGCACTCGATGAAAGGCTGGAAAGTCCATACCATCGGCGACGATATCGCGTGGCTCCGGATTGGACCGGACGGCGGCCTGTGGGCGATCAATCCGGAGGCCGGATACTTCGGCGTTGCGCCCGGAACAAACCAAAAATCGAATCACAACGCGATGAAGATGCTGGCGCGCGACACCATCTTCACCAACGTCGCGACAACCCCTGATGGCGATGTTTGGTGGGAAGGCATCGACGAGCCGCCGCCGGAAGGCCTCATCGATTGGCAAGGCCGTCTCTGGCGGCCGAACTCCGGCGAAAAGGCCGCTCATCCCAACTCACGTTTCACCTGTCCGATGCGCAACAATCCGGTGCTCTCGCCCCACGTCGACGATCCGCAGGGCGTGCCGATCTCCGCGATCATCTTCGGCGGGCGGCGCGCGGCGACCGTACCGCTGGTCCTCGAATCGCACGATTGGACGCACGGCGTCCTGATGGGCGCGACGATGGGTTCCGAAACAACTGCTGCCGCGGTCGGCCAGGTCGGCGTGCTCCGACGTGACCCGATGGCGATGCTGCCGTTCTGCGGCTACAACATGGGCGACTATTTCGCCCACTGGCTCAGGATGGGCAAGCTGCTCCACAAGCCGCCTAAGATCTTCATGGTCAACTGGTTCCGCAAGGATGGCGATGGTCGTTTTCTGTGGCCCGGCTACGGCGAAAACCTGCGCATACTGCGCTGGATGATTGATCGAATTCACGGGCGCGCGCGCGGCATCGATACCTCGGTCGGCATCGTTCCAAATCCTTCCGAACTCGACCTGAAGAGTCTCGATCTTCCGCCCGACCGACTCCGTGAGAGCCTCAAGATTGATCGAAGCGAATGGAAGGCTGAAGTCGCTGCCGCAGGCGATTTCTTCCGCAAGATTGGGCCCACCCTGCCCGATCCGCTGGAGGCAACCCGCCACGCGATCGCCGCAAAGCTCGAGGCTTCCGCCGGTCGCGCGGACGGCGCCTGATTGCTTATCCTGCGGCACCGGGGCGATGCTCTCGCTCGATCGTGCCTGATTTCCCGTAACCGCCAAGTCAGCGACCGGAGGGTACGTCATGGCAACCGTCAATAAGCAACGGCTCAAAAACCTGCTGCTCGAGCTGGTTCAAATCGATTCAGTCTCACGCAAGGAGCGAGAGGTCGCCGAGCGATTGCGCCGCGAGCTTGAAAGTCTCGGCGCCACCTGCCGCTACGATCGCGCCGGCGAGCGCGTAGGCGGCAACACCGGTAATCTCATCTGCCGCATTTCGGCCACTAAACCGGGACTCGCTCCCCTGCTGCTGTGCGCCCACATGGATACGGTCGTGCCTGGCGAGGGCGTCAAGCCGATCGTCGAGGGCGATATCATCCGCACCGACGGCAGCACGGTACTCGGCGGTGACGACAAATCAGGATGCGCCGTAATTTGCGAAGCCGTGCGCCAGCTCCATGAACAGAACATCCCGCACGGCCCGATCGATGTCGTCTTCACGATCTGCGAAGAGGTCGGTCTGCTGGGCGCCAAAAATCTGGAGCTCGATCTGTTCGAGGCGCGCGAGGGGCTGGTCTTCGATAGCGACTCACCCGGCTTGCTCTTCGTCCGCGCACCCGGCGCTCAGACCTTGATGTTCAAGGTGATGGGTTACGAAGCGCACGCCGGGATGGCGCCCGAGCGCGGCATCTCTGCGATCAAGGTCGCGTCGGAAGCGATCGCCGCGATGCGTTTGGGGCGCGTCGATGATGAGACGACCGCCAACCTCGGCGTCATTCAGGGCGGCCGGGCGATCAATATCGTGCCCAACGAAGTGGTCGTTCGCGGCGAGGCGCGCTCGCGCAATCCGGAGAAGCTCGCGGCTCAGGTCAACCACATGATCGACTGCTTCAAAAGTGCGGTGGCGCGCGCCACGATCACGATCGACGGCAAACAGGTGGGCGCGACTCTCGACTACTCAGCCGACGCGCAGTACCAGGCAATGAACATCCCGGAGGACGCGCCGATCGTGCGCAAGGTGATCGAGGCGGCGAGGCGCACCGGCCGGGCGGTGAACACCGCTGCAACCGGTGGTGGATGTGACGCTAATATCTTCAATCATCGCGGACTCACGGTTGCGAATCTCGGCACCGGCATGCGCGATATCCACACCGTGCGCGAATGGCTCGACGTCAAGGATATGGTCGCGACCGCCGAGGTGACGGTCGAGCTGATGAAACTTCAGGCCGGACTCTGAGCGCATCGCGAGCCGCTCCCCCGCGGCCCGCGATTCCGTCTCACTCGGCGTTCTTGCGCAGGAACGTCGGGATATCGAGTTTCTCGTCCTCGTCGTCCGCCTCAGCCAGCTTGGTCGGCCCTCCGTATCCCGCCTCTTCGGCGCGCCGCTTGAAAGTCGGAATATCCAAGCTGTCGTCAACCAGCAGACCGAGCCGCCGCACCGGCTTGTTCGGGAACATCCGGCTCTGCACCTGCGCCGGTGCGGGCGCGGGCGGCTGGGCCTGCGGCGATTCGACCGGCCGTGTCGCCGCCGCCTGGATCGGCTGGGTCAGCGGCGCGCCCGAGGGCGAATACTTGGCGCTGTAGCGTTGGTCAAGGTCGCCGAAGCCGGTCGCGATCACTGTGACGCGCAACTCGTCCGCGATCTGTTCGTCGATCACCGCGCCGAAAATGATGTTCGCATCTTCGTGCGCCTCCTCGTGGATCAGGCTCGCGGCTTCGTTGACCTCGTACAGCGACAGGTCGGGGCCTCCCGTGATGTTGATCAACAGGCCGCGCGCGCCCTTGATCGACAGGTCCTCGAGCAGTGGGCTCGAAATGGCGCGCTGAGCCGCCTCGACAGCGCGGTTCTCGCCGTGAGCGGTCGCCGCGCCCATCATCGCCATCCCCATCTCCGCCATGATCGAGCGGACATCGGCGAAGTCGAGATTGATGAGCCCGTGCACCGTCACCAGCTCGGAAATTCCGCGCACCGCCTGCAGCAGAACGTCGTCAGCCTTCTGGAACGATTCGCGGAGCGGGGTGTTGCGGCTGGTGATCGAGAGCAAGCGCTGATTCGGAATCGTGATTAGCGTATCGACCGCGAGCTTGAGCTCGCGCAGCCCTTCCTCGGCCTGCCTCATCCGGCAACTCCCCTCGAATTGGAACGGCTTGGTCACCACGCCGACGGTGAGTGCTCCGGCCTCGCGCGCGATTCGCGCGATGACCGGCGCGGAGCCGGTCCCGGTGCCGCCGCCCATCCCGGCGGTGACAAAGACCATCTCGGCATCGGAGAGCAATTCGCGCAGTCGCTCTTCGTCCTCCAGCGCCGCCTTGCGCCCGATTTCGGGATTGCCGCCGGTGCCGCGTCCGCGTGTGATCGTCTGTCCAATCTGCAGGCGCATCGGCGCGATGTTGTTCTGCAGCGCCTGTGAGTCTGTATTGACGGAAATGAATTCGACATTGCGCAGGCCGGCTGCGATCATGTGATTGACCGCGTTGCCGCCGCACCCGCCGGCGCCGACCACTTTGATACGCGCGCCGGGATCTGGATTTTCCACCAACTCGATCATCGTCAACCTCCTCCGCCGCTCCAGGCGAATTCGCAAGTCTGTCTGTTCCGGCTCTGCGCGCGGATCAGAAAAATTCCCTTACCCAGTCGCTCACCCGGTTGCGCCAGCGGCCGAGCAGCCGACCGTTGCGCATCGTACCGGGTCCGTTCCCATTGGCCGCCGCGGCGTGCAGGACCAATCCTGCCGCGGTGGTGTACATCGGCTTGATCAATTCCTCGGGCATCCCGTTCAGATTGACCGGCAGCCCGCGCCGCACCGGCAGATTGAATATCCGCTCGGCCAGCTCCTGCGTCCCTTCCAGCAGCGCGCTGCCGCCGACCAGCACGATGCCCGAGGCAAGATTGTCGGCCACTTCCGACCGGCCTATCTCGCGCTGCACCATCGCGAAGATTTCTTCCATGCGCGGACCCATGATTTCGCCGAGCAGCCGCCGTTGGATCATCCGCGGCGCGCGCCCGCCGACGCCCGGCACCTGCACCATGTCATCGCGGCCGACCACCATGTTAGTGGCGACGCCGTAGCTGATCTTGAGACGCTCCGCTTCCTGAAGCGGCGTGCGCAAACCCGCCGCCACATCGCCGGTCAGATGTCCTCCGCCGATCGGCAGCACCGCCGTGTGCATCACCGCGCCGCCGTGGAACACGATGATGTCCGTGGTGCCCGCGCCGATATCTACCAGCGCCACGCCCAGTTCACGCTCCTCCGGAAAGAGCGTCGCGGCGGCAGCCGCGAGCGGCTCGAACACGATCTCGGTCGGCGTTGCGCCGGCGCGCTCGCAGCATTTGTTCAGGTTCTGCCCGTAGCTCTGCGCGGCAGTGACGATATGGATGCACGCCTCGAGCCGCACCCCCGCCATCCCGATCGGATTCCGCACGCCCTCCTGATCGTCCACTGCGAACTGTTGCGGCAGCACGTGCAGCACCTGACGATCGAGCGGAATCGCGACCGCCTGCGCCGCATCGATCACGCGCTCGACATCGCGCTGATTGACTTCACCGCCCCGCACCGCGACGATGCCGTGGCTGTTAAGCCCGCGGATATGCGGTCCGGCCACTCCGACCACCACCGTGCCGACTCGCACGCCCGCCGATTTCTGCGCTTCGTTGAGCGCCGCGCGAATCGCCTCGACCGTCGCCTCGATGTTGACGACGACGCCTTTGCGTAACCCGGCGCATGGCGCGATGCCGAAGCCGAGCAGCGCCGGCGCCTCGCCCGAGGTCTCCGCGATTAACGCGCAGACCTTGCTGGTTCCAACGTCAAGTCCGGCAACGATGCTTTTCATCGGCCCGTCACCCCTCGCCCGCCCACGACCGCGCCGCGGGCTTTGAGCCCCCCGTCCCCGGACACTCGCTTGAGCTCGCCGTTGATACGATCGAATGACTCGATGCCGCGCAATTGCATCACCGCCTGCCCGGGCGTCGTAAGATCGAGGCTCGCGACCAGCCGCTGATGCTCCTGCCAGCGGGCAAGCAACTCGCGCGCGCGCTCGAGTTCCACCGGCGCGGATTCGATATCGATCGTAAGCCGCGTTTCCGAGCGGGCGAGGAAGAACGTGGCCGTCGCGCCATCGTCATCGACGCGCATCTCGGAGATCAACGCGGAAAGCGTCGCTTCAGCGCGCACCAGGATCGAGGCATAACGCATCAGCTCATCGACCGATGCGTTCTGCACGCCCGCGCCGCTCAGCACCGGCAAATCGCCCTGTGCTTGCGGCGAGATCGGACCGGCAAGCCCGGCGTGCTGCGACAGCGCGTAGAAGCCGTCGCGCCGCTCGACGATCGCGATCGAATCGGGCGCACCGTAACGAACCGGAACCGGGGGAATTCCGCGCCAGAAGAAAATCACCGGCGCAACGGCTTCCAGAGCCTCGGCGCGGAGCGCGTCGAAGGAAGCTTTCACCCGCGCTTTAAGCGCGTGACCTTCCGGGCTCACGCCCGCCATCATGCCGAGCGCGAAAAAGCTCACGAGGACGACGCCACCCAGGCGCCAGCCCCAACTTGTCGTCTCGCTTGTCTTTCGCCGCTTCGCCACCACCGCACCGCCGCACCGCGCGAAAGCGCCGCTCTACCTCACCATTCGCCGACCAGCCTTACCTCGGGCTCGAGCGCGATGCCGCTGGTCTCGCGCACTCTCGCCCGCGCCATCTCGATCAACGCCCGCACGTCCTCGGCGCGCGCGCCGCCGAGATTGACGATGAAGTTCGCATGCTGGTCCGAAAACGCCGCGCCGCCGACGCGCGCACCCTTTATCCCGGCGCTCTCCAGCAGCCGCCCCGCGAAGTTGCCGGGCGGATTCTTGAAGATCGAGCCGGCGTTCGGCAGCCCGCGCGGCTGACGCGCCGCACGCTTCCCCTTCAATTCGGCCACGCGCGCGCGCAGCGCCTCGCGATCGCCGGGCCTCAGTTCGAAATCAACCCGCGTGATCACGAAGCCGCGCGGCAGGGCGGTCCTTCGATAGGCGAAACCGACCTCGCCGTTAGTGAGCGATCGTGCCGCGCCTTCGATCGTAACGCCATGCACAAACCTCACCACCCGCGCGATTTCGCCGCCGAACGCGCCCGCGTTCATTACCAACCCGCCGCCGACGCTGCCCGGAATGCCTTCGCCGAACTCGAGTCCCGCCAGGCCGCGCTCGACCGCATTCTCGACCAGCAGGCCGAACCGCGCCGCCGCGCCCGCGCGCACGCGCACGCCGTCGAAATCGATATTCAAAAACTCACCCGCCAAGCGCACCACGACGCCGCGGATACCGCGATCGCTCACCAGCAGATTGGTGCCCGACCCAAGACAGAACGACGGCATGTCAGCGCGATGCGCCGCGTCAAGCACGGCCATCAGCTCGGCCTGGTTCTCGACCGTGACCATCAGTTCCGCCGGTCCGCCGATGCGGAACGAAGTGAATTCGGCCAGCGGCTGATGCGCCGCGACTCGCGCACCGAAGCGGCCGCGCAGTTCCGCTTCAAGCTTGCTCATGCAGCTTGACTCCGTCATCGAGGGCCCTCAGAACCGCTTCGCCGAGCTGGTAAATGTCGCCGGCGCCAAGCGTCACGATCAGATCGCCGCCGGCCGATTCGGCCGCAACGCGCGCCGCAGGTTCCGGATCATCACCGAGATAACGTACGTCGAGATGGCCCCGCGCGCGGAGCGCCTCGTAGAGCCGACGGGCGGAGACTTCCGCGATCGGCTCCTCGCCCGCAGGATAGACGTCGGCAATGTAGAGCCGGTCGGCGTCATCGAAGGCGTCGAGAAATTCGCCGAATAGATCGCGGAGCCGCGTGAATCGATGCGGCTGGAAGATGGCGACCAGGCGGCGCTTGAAGGCGGCACGAGCGGCGGCAAGCGTCGCGCGCACTTCCGCCGGATGATGCGCATAGTCGTCAAGAACGATTCTTCCCGCCGCCTCACCCTTGATCTCGAAGCGGCGATAGATGCCGGAAAACTGCGCAAGCGCCGCGGCCGCGACCGCAAAGGGGACGCCGAGTTCGAGTCCCACAGCAATCGCGGCAAGCGCGTTGAGCGCCACATGATGGCCCGGTGTGGGGATCGTCACCGCGCCGAGCCGCGCGCCCTTATGGATCACTTCGAAGCGCGTTGAAAGACCGTCGATGGAAATCGTCTCAGCGCGAAGATCGGCGTCGGGCGCAACACCGTAGGTCAGCACCGGCTTGCGAATTGTGGGGAGCAGCCCGCGCACGTTCACGCTGTCGATGCCGAGAATCGCCAAGCCGTAGAATGGAACGCGGTTGATGAAATTCTGGTACGCCTCGCGCACCCGCTCCATGGAGCCGTAATGGTCGAGATGCTCGGGATCGATGTTGGTGACGATCGCCAGCGTCGGCGACAGCAGCAGAAAGGACGCGTCGCTCTCGTCGGCCTCGGCCACCATGAAATCGCCGCGCCCGAGCCGCACGTTCGTGCCGTGCGAGCGCAGATTACCGCCGACCGCGACCGTCGGATCAAGCCCGGCCTCTTCCAGCACCAGCGCCACCAGCGAGGTGGTCGTGGTCTTGCCGTGCGTGCCGGCAACCGCGATCCCATGGCGCGCCATCCGCAGCAGCTCGCCGAGCATCTCGGCGCGCGGCAGGATCGGCAGCTTCATCTCCCGTGCGCGAGCAAGCTCGGGATTTGAGAATTTGATCGCAGAGGAAATCACGACCGCATCGAGATCGGAGACGAGATGGCCCGGATGATGGCCGTGCATGATTTCGACGCCCAGTGTGGCGAGCCGCATGGTGGTCGCGCTCGGCTTGAGATCGCAGCCGCTGACCGTGAAGCCGAGGCGCAGACAGAGCTCGGCGATCCCGCTCATGCCGGCGCCGCCGACGCCGACGAAATGGAGACGGCGCGGCCGGGTCAGCAAACCGTTGGGCGTCGGTCCTGTCATGCGCCCACCTCCGCGCCTGCGACCTCGAAACAGATCCGCGCGATGTCCGCGGCGGCCTCGGGACGCGCCACCGAACGCGCGCGCCGGCCCATTTCGGCAAGCCGCGCGGGATCATTCATCAACTCCGGGATCGCGCGCGCAAGATTTTCCGCAAGCTGCTCGTCGTCGCGGATGATAATCGCTGCGCCGGCGCGTTCGAGCACGCGGGCGTTGAGCTCCTGCTGGCGATCGCGATGAAAAGGATACGGGACGAAGATTGCCGGACGGCCTGCAAGCGCGACCTCGGAGACGGTCACTGCGCCTGAACGCGCGATCACCAAGGTCGCTCCGGCGAGCGCCGAACCGACATCGTCGATAAAGCGCAAAACCGAGGCGCTTGGCCATTCGAGGGCCTTATACGCCGCCGTCACCATCCCCACGTCCGCCTCGCCCGTCTGATGGACGAGCGTCCATTTTATAACATCTTTTGCCAAAGTTTCAAAGGCTTTTACTACGCCTAAATTAAGCCGGTGTGCACCGGTCGAGCCGCCTAAAACAAGAATTTGAGAAACGTGAGAGCGGTCCCGAAGGTCGCACTGATGCCCGACGCTGGACCGCACCGGGTTCCCAGTTATAACGGCTTTATCTGCGCTGAAAAACGCGGCAGTGTCATCGAACCCAACGCAGATTTTCCTTGCGAAACGCCAAAATGCGCGATTGGCAAGTCCGGGGCGCGAATTCTGCTCCATTAAGATGAGCGGCGTGCGCGTTACGATAGCCGCCACCGCCATCGGAACGGAGGCGTAACCGCCGGCGCTCACCACCAGGCCGGGTGCGAAGTTTTTCAGCAGCCGCCGGGCCTTTAGGATCGCGCGCAAAAACTCGGCGGTCGCCGTGACCCGCTCGCGCACATTATGACCGCGCAGACCGTGGACCTCGAACAGTTCGTACTTAAGACCGCTCGTGGGTAGCCATCGCGCCTCGAACCCGGCACTGCTGCCGACGAACATCACTTCGGTGGCCGGGCGCTGACGTTTGAGTTCTTCGCCCAGCGCGATGGCTGGGAAGAGATGTCCGCCGGTGCCGCCGCCTGCGATAATCACCTTCATCTCACCGCCGGACGCCGTCCCAGCGCGAGCAGCGCGCCGAGCGTCCCCATCGCCATGATCATCGCCGTCCCGCCATAGCTCAAGAACGGCAGCGGCAGCCCCTTGGTGGGAATCAGGCCGATTACCACGGCAATATTGATCAGCGCCTGCAACGTGAGCAGTGCGGTCAGTCCGACTGCAAGCAGGCTCGCGAACGGATCGGGCTCGTCATGCGCGATCCGCATCCCGCGAAACAGAATCACGATGAACAGAAGGATCACGACAATCGCGCCGACGATCCCGAGTTCCTCGCCGATCACCGCAAAGATGAAATCATTGTGCGCCTGCGGCAGATAGAACATCTTCTGCCGGCCCGCGCCGAGTCCGACGCCCCATTCGCCGCCCGCGCCGAGGGCGATGTACGACTGGATGAGCTGGAAGCCCGCGCCGCGCGCGGTGCGCCACGGATCGATGAACGACGTCAGGCGGCGCATCCGGTAGGATTTCGATACCGCCTGTATGACGAGAATTCCCAGCGCGCCGGCCCCGGCAATCCCCAGATGAGCGGGACGCGCGCCCGCCGCGTAGAGCATCGTGAACAGGATCAGCACGATCATCACGGTGGCGCCGAAATCAGGCTGCTTCAGCACCACCAGCGCGATCGGGCCGACGATGGCGAAGATCGGCAGGGGTCCGGAAGCGAAGTCGCGCACGCGTTCGCCGCGGCGGCTCAGAAAATCAGCAAGGAAAAAGACGATCGCGAGCTTCACGAACTCCGACGGCTCAATCAGCGCCGGGCCGAGCCGGAGCCATCGACGCGCGCCGCCGCGCACCACGCCGAGTCCGGGCATCCAGACCGCGATCAGCATCGCGATTGAGACGATCATCAACGGCACGACGAGCCGGCGGAGCCCGGTGAGCGAGAGTTGCGAGACCAGGCCGAGCGTGACGAGCCCGAGCGCGATATGCAACAGTTGCAGCTTGAAGAAATGAAATCCGTTGCCGGTCTTCTCGAGGCTCAGGAAGTAGGTGGTGTTGAGCACCATCAAAAGACCAAGCATCGACAGCGCGGCTCCCGGCAGCCACAGCCAGGGGTCGGGACGCCGGTACCCGACCGCGTCAAAGCGCCCGAACCAGCTCTTTAAATAAGTCGCCACGTTCCGCATAGTCCCTGAATTGATCGAAACTCGAACAGGCCGGAGACAGCATCACGGTCTCCCCCGGCCGCGCTATGGAGGCGGCGGCCGCAACCGCCTCCCGCAACGTCTCCACGCATGAAATTTCGGTCGCGCCGGCGAGCGCCGCTTTCATTTTTTCGCGCGCCGCACCGATCAGGATCAGCCTACGGACCTTCTCGCCAATCGGCGCGACTAGCGGCGTATAGTCGCCGCCCTTGTCCATCCCGCCGGCGATTAGAATCACGGTTCCATCGACCGCGGCGAGCGCTTCGACCACGGCGCCGACGTTGGTGCCCTTGGAATCGTCGATAAAGCTGACGCCGTTGCGTTCGCGCACCAGCTCGATTCGATGCGGCAGACCCTTGAAGCCCGCGAGCGCGCGCTCAATTACTGACGCTTCCAATTCCAGCGCCAGTGCCGCCCCCGCCGCGGCCATCGCGTTCATCAGGTTATGGCGCCCGCGCATCGCGAAGCCGCCGAGCCCGATTCGCCCGGCGCGCGTGCCGAGATCGTACACGATCGCATCGCGATCGAGGTGTAAGGCGGGAGCGTTCGCCGGCGCGGAGAGACCGAAGCTGACGACTTTTGCGCGGATCGTTCGAGCGAGCGCGATCACGCGCGGATCGTCGCGATTCAAAAATGCCCAGTCGCGAAAATTCTGATTGCGGAACAGTTTCGCCTTCGTGCGCCCGTAGTCTTCCAGATCGCGATAACGATCGAGATGGTCCTCGGTAAGATTGAGATGGACGCCGACGCGCGGATGGAACTTATCGATCCATTCGAGCTGGTAGCTCGAAACCTCGATCACGCCGACGTCGTACGCGCCGCGCATCGCCTCGATCAGCGGCACGCCGAGATTGCCGCCCACAAACGCCCGCATTCCGGCGGCCTTGAAAATCTCGCCGACCATCACCGTGACCGTGCTCTTGCCGTTGGTGCCGGTGATCGCGACGATCGGGCGCTTGAAAAATCGCGCAGCGAGCTCGAGTTCGCTCCAGACCGGGACTCCGAGCCGCACCGCATGGAGCAGCAGCGGGTTGTCGCGGGCGACGCCCGGGCTGGTGACCACCAGATCGCAGCCCTCCACCCACCGCGGATCTTCGGGTCCAAGGCGCAATTCGCCGGGCGTCAGTTCGGTGTTCCGGCCTACCTCCTGATCGCGATCGATTAGAACCAGGCGCGCGCCGCGCTCGAATAGAAACCGCGCGGCACTGGCGCCGCTGCGTCCCAGTCCGATCACTGCGACCTTCCTGCCCGTTAAATCCATCAACGCAATTTGAGCGTGCTCAGCGCGATCAGCGCACAGATTATCGAGATGATCCAGAAGCGCGTCACCACCACGGTTTCAGGCCATCCGCCAAGCTCGAAATGATGATGCAGCGGGGCCATCCGGAAAATTCGCCGATGCGTCAGCTTGTAGTAGTAGCGCTGGATGATGGTGGACGCGGCCTCGATCACGAACACGCCGCCTGCGATCGGCAGCACCAATTCCTGCTTCGCCATCACCGCGATAATCCCGAGCGCGCCGCCGAGCGACAGCGCGCCGACATCGCCCATCATCATCGAGGCCGGGTAGGCGTTGTACCAGAGAAACCCGAGCGACGCCGCGATCAGCGTCATACAGAAGATCGTGAGCTCGCCGGCGCCCTGCACATGCGCGACATCGAGGTAGCGCGCCAGCTTCACGTTGCCAGCGATCCAGGTGAACGCCCAATAGCAGAGACTCACCGTGATTACCGGACCGATTGCCAGGCCGTCGAGTCCGTCGGTGAGGTTGACCGCGTTCGAGCACGCAACCATCACCAGCGCAGCGAACGGCACATAGGCCCAGCTCAGGTCGGGATGGACATTTTTGAAGAACGGCACCATCAGATGCGTATCGAACCGCAGCCATCCGAACAGCGCCAGTGCGGCGAGCAGCGCGATTGCGGTTTGTGAGACGAGCTTCTGCGGACCGGTGAGCCCTGCGCCGCGGCCGCGTTTGAGCTTGAGCAGATCGTCGGTCAGGCCGATCGCACCGTAGCCGACCATCACCGCGGCGGCCAGCCATACGAATCCGTCGCGGAGATCTGCCAGAAGCAGTGTCGCGAGCACGCACGAGGCAACGATCAACAGACCGCCCATCGTGGGCGTCCCGGCTTTCTTGAGATGTTGCGGGACTTCATCTCGAATCGTCTGGCCGATATGCGCCGCCCGAAAGCGTTCGATCAGAATCGGACCGAGCGCGAGCGAGAGCGCCAGCGCCGCCAGCCCCGCCAATACCGAGCGAAAGGTTTCGTAGCGCAGGACATTGAAAATCGCGTGGGACTGATGTCCTGGGAACAGCAACAGATAGAGCATCGAAAGAAGGGCTCCCAGTGTAGCGAGTTTGCCAGTCCATCGCGACGATCGACGGCTCGGCATTGGCGACCTGGCGCTCGCGAAGCCGGCACCGGGGAGTGACGCCGCGCCATTTAGTGACACTGGCGCGAGCGCTTCGCTCTTCCCGGCGCCGCGCGCCGAAATTGCTCCGGCGCCCACCGTCGACTCCCCGAGGCAAGCCTCCGACCGGTTGCCACCTTCCCACATCACCGCACCTCCCGGCCGAAGGCTCCCCGCTGGGCGTCGCGACGGACTAAGCCTGGTCCGTGGCCGACCGCCTCATCCGGGACTCCGATTCGGCGCGTTCATTGCGAGTTCCGCGGTAATCTCGCGCACCGCTTCGCGATCGTCGAAATGACGCTTGCGCGTGCCGACGATCTGATAATCTTCGTGACCCTTGCCCGCGATGACGATAGCGTCGCCCGCGCGTGCGAGTGTGAGCGCGAGCGCAATCGCGGCGCGTCGGTCGGGTTCGACGAGGTAACCGCGGCGTCGATCGACGTCATCGCGCTCGATACGCGGCAGGCCGGTTTCGCGCAGCCCGGCTTCGACCGCGGCGATGATCTTAAGCGGGTCTTCGGTACGCGGATTGTCCGAGGTGAGGATCGCGAGATCGGCGAGCCGCCCCGCGATCTCGCCCATCAGCGGACGTTTGCCCTGATCGCGATCGCCGCCGCATCCGAAGACGCACACCAGTCGCTCCGGCCCGAGCGCGCGCAGCGCGTTCAGCACCGCCTCGAGCGCGTCCGGTTTGTGCGCGTAATCGACCAGCACCATGACGCCCTGAGGCCCCGGCACGAGTTCGAGTCGGCCGGGGGCGCCTGGGCATCGCCGCACACCTTCCACCACCGCATCCGTTTCGATGCCCAGGGCCACCGACATCGCCGAAGCCCCAAGGATGTTGAGCAGGTTGATCTCGCCGAGCAGCGGCGAGTGAATTTCGATTTTGCGATCGAGCGCCGAAATCGATGCGCGAATTCCGTCGAATCCGATCGCGTAGCTGGTCGGATGGACATCCAAGTCCGAGCGCAGGCCGAAGCTGACCTTGCGGCCCTGCACCGCGCCGAGCACCTGCGCGCCGAAATGATCATCGCCGCGGGCGACGGCGACCGGCTCGCTGTGGCGGCTCCGCGGCAGCAAGTCGGTGAACAGGCGCAGCTTGGCGCGGAAGTAGTTCTCGCGCGTGCCGTGATAATCGAGATGATCGCGGCCGAGGTTGGTGAAGAGGCAGCCTTTGAAATTGAGCGCCTCCACGCGGCCCTCTTCGAGCCCGATCGAAGAGATTTCGGCGGCGACGCGGCGCACGCCCGAGCGCTCCATCTCAGCCAACGCCGCTTCGAAATCGATCGATTCAGGCGTGGTGAGCCCGCTCTGCAACCTCCGCGAGCCGGCAAAGATTCCGATCGTGCCGACGATTCCGGCCGGGGCGCCGGCATTTTCGAAGATCGACGCAAGGAGATAAGCGGTCGTGGTTTTGCCGCTGGTTCCGGTGATGCCGATCAGATCCAACCGCTCGCTCGGCGCATGATAGAAGCGCGAAGCGGCCGCGGCCATCAGAAGCCGCGGCCGTTCGCATTCGATCCAGGTCACCGCGGGGCGCGCCGCCGCACCATCCCATCCGCGCACCACCACCGCACGCGCCCCACGGTTCAATGCCGCTTCGATATTCGCGCGGTTTTGTTCCGGGTCCCGCGCCGTCGCAAAGAAAAGATAACCGGGCTCGATGCGCCGCGAATCGTAGGCAAGGCCCGCGATCTCGATCGTGGTATCGCCTGTGAGCCGCGCAACCTCGGTCCCGGCGATCAGGTCGGCAAGTTTCAACGCGTCCCCCGTCGCGCGTGACGGACGCGCTTCGCCGAAGACTTGCTCGACGGATGGCTCGGGGTCGCGGCGCCGGGATCATCGGCGAGCGTCAGCTTCACGGTATCCGGACCGGCCGGCGCACCCGGCGGAGGATCCTGCGCCACCACCCATCCGGAACCCTTGACGTCGAGGTTCAGCGCACGTTGATGCGCCAGCGCGAGCGCCTCACGCAGGCTCAATCCGGCAAAATCCGGCAGCGTCGATGAATTCGACCCGGCCGGGACCGCGGCATCGTCGGCGATTTCGGCAGCCACGGCATCCCGAGCGACCATCGATTCGGCATGCTTCAGGACATCGATCGGAATGATGCTCGCGCTCTCGTAGCCCGCCGGGCGCGGCGCAGCGATACCGAGTTCACGGACCGCGCCGCTTGCGATCGCGCTGAAGACGGGGGCTGCGACCAGACCGCCGAAATGTCCGTGACCGACATCATAAAGCACGACCAGGATCACGAGGCGCGGGTCATCGGCGGGCAGGAAGCCGACGAATGACGCAACCAGCCGATTCTGGAAATAGGCGCCGGTGGCAGGGTTCACCATCTGGGCGGTGCCGGTCTTGCCGGCGACGATAAAGCCGTCGACTTTGGCGCGCCGCGCGGTGCCTTCAGCGCCATTAACAACGTTGCGCAACAGTAGATTCATTTGATGAGCGATCGCCGGCGTCAACGCCCGGCGCATCATCTGCGGCGTATGCACCAGGATCGGCGCGCCGTCGGGACTGTAGATCGCCTTGACGACGTAGGGTCGCACGATCATCCCGCCGTTGGCGATGGCTGCATAGGCGACCGCAAGCTGGATCGGCGTGATCGCGATTCCCTGGCCGAAGCCGTGATTGGCAAGATCGATCTGACGCCAGGTCGATTCCTTGCGCAGCAGCCCGAAAGCTTCGCCCGGCAGATCGATTCCTGTGCGCTCGCCTATCGAGAAGGCGCGGAGTCCCTGGTAGTAACGGTCCGTGCCGAGCGAGAGCGCAATCTTGGCCGCACCGATATTTGACGACACTTCTATAATGTCGGGCAGCGCGAGCCATCCGTGCGGGCTGTCGTCATGAATCGTGAAACGGCCGAAATGAAAGCGGCCGTCCTCGCACCAGATGCGCCGGTTGATGTCGACAACGCCGTCCTGGAGCGCGATCGAGGCGAGCAACCCCTTCATCGTGGAGCCCGGCTCGAAGGCATCCTGGATGGCGGCGTTATGCAATCGATCGTTCGCACTGTCTCCGTGGGCGTTGACGTTGGCCATTGCCAGCACTTCGCCGCTCCACGGATCGAGCACGATGGCGCTGCCCGCGCGTGCGCCGCTTTCGGCGACCTCTTCGGCAAGGCGGCTTTCGGCGAGCGACTGGATGCCACCGTCGATCGTGAGTTCAACGCGTGCGCCGGGCTCGGAGTTCTTGAGCGAGAGCGGGCTGTCGAGAATCGGGTGGCCCAGCGCGTCATGGTAGACGCGGAGTTTCACCGGCTCGCCGCGAATCAGCCGATCATACGCGAGCTCTACCCCGGAGAGCCCCTGACCATCCAACCCCGCCTTCCCCACCACCGACGCGGCCAGGTTGCTCTCCGGGTAGAAGCGTTTGTATTCCGTCAAATCGCCAACGCCGTCGAGACCGACGGCCTCGGCCTGCTGCGCCTGCTCGAGCGGCAGATGGCGGGCGAGCCAGACGAAGGGCGCCGCATGATGCAGGCGTCGGTCGAGCTCAGCAGGAGTAATTCCGAGCGCGGCGGCCAGATGGGCGCGCTCGTCGGGCGTGCTCGACGCGATCAGTTCATGCGGGCGCGCATAAACGGAGCTGGTCTCAACGGACAGCGCAAGCGGCTCGCCGTTGCGATCGATTATCGGACCGCGCACCGCGGCCAACTGCACTTCGCCGCTATGCTCGCTCGCTGCCATCGAGGTGAGCCGCGGTCCGTCGAAGGCAACCAAAATTATCAGGCGCGCGATCGCGATCAAAAACAGCGCCGCCAGCAGCAGCGTCAACATCCCGATGCGCATACGGCGCTTCTGATAGGCAATGTTCATGGCGCCATCACGACCTGCCCGGGCGCGGGCGGCGCCAGATGATAACGCGGGGCGAGCGCGCGCAGCCGTTCATGAGAGGTGAGCTGCGCGGTTTCCAATCGAAGTTGACGATTCCTCTCCTGTAGATGCGCGATTTCGGCGCGCAGCTCCGAAAGCCGATAGCCTTCCTGCGTCACTTCCAGCCGCACCATCACGATCGTGAAACCGAGCGCGGCAATCGCGATACAGAGGATTGCCGGGATAAGCCGGCTGGGCGGACGCGTTGGTGAGGGACGGCGTTTCATCGCGCGCCCCGTTCGATACATCTGAGGCGCGCGCTGCGCGCGCGCGGATTGCGCGCTACTTCGGCCGTCGCGGGGCGCATCGGTTTGCCCGTGATCGCAATGAACTCGCCGCCGCGCGCGAGCTCGCGGAAGGTCTCCTTGACGGGACGATCTTCGAGTGAGTGATAGGCGAGCATCACCATCCGGCCGCGCAGCGCGAGGCGCGCCGGCCCACGCGCGAGCAAGGTCGCGAGGCTTTCGATCTCGTGATTTACCGCGATCCTGAGGGCCTGGAAGGTGCGGGTTGCGGGATGGACGCCGGCGATTCGGCGCGGACCGAGCGCGCGCTCGATAATCGAGCGAAGCTGCAACGTGGTCTCGATCGGACGCGAGCGGCGCGCGGCGACGATCATCCGGGCGATACGGCGCGCATGTCGCTCTTCACCGTAATCGCGAATGAGCTGGGCGAGTTCCGCTTCGCCCTCTTCGTTGACCAGGGCGCGCGCAGTCGTCGCCTGATCGCGATCCATCCGCATGTCGAGCGGACCGTCGGACTGGAAGCTTAAGCCGCGCTCAGGATCATCGAGCGCGAGACTCGACATCCCGAGATCGGCGAGAATCGCGTCGACGTTAGCGACACCGAGTGCATCAAGGACGGAATCGAGCGCGGCGAAATCGGCATGGCGAAGAATCACGCGATCCCCAAAGCGCGCGAGACGCTCGGAAGCGGCCGCGAGCGCGCGAGTGTCGCGATCGAGACCGATCAGATGCTCGCATGCCGAGCGTTCGAGCAGCAGTTCTGCATGGCCGCCGGCGCCGACCGTCGCATCGATGACGATCGCGGGCCGATTGGCGAGCATCAGTTCGCCGACTTCGTCCCGCATCACCGGCTCGTGAAGCCATCCGGTCATCTTGTGCGCCGCGCTGCCCATCGATGCTTTTACAGGTTAAGTTTCCGTCTGAACTCCGGGTCCTTGAACTTGTCTGCCGCGGCGGCGAGGACCTGCTCGAAGATCGCCTTGTCCCAGAGTTGAAAATAGGCGCCGCGCGCGGTGAACGTCACATCGCGCTCGAGACGAGCGTGCTCACGGAGTTTGGGCGGGATAAGGATGCGGCCCTGGCGATCGAGCGGAACTTCATGAGCCATGCCGATGAAAAACAGCAGATACTCTTCGAACGCGGGATCGAACTGCGGCTTCTGCTGGGCCGGCGCGATGACCTGGCGATCCCATTCGCTCGGGGTATAGAGTTGGAGGCAAGGTTTATCGCCGTTGCTGAAGCTGTTCGTGATCATGAGGCTTTCGCATTGCTCGCGAAGCAACGCATCCCGAAAGCGGGCGGGAATACTGACCCTGCCTTTCTCATCGATGGCATGGTCGAAGCTGCCGCTAAAGAGCACTGCACCACCTTAATCTCCCACAATGTCCCACTCTCTACCACTTCAGTCAAGTGAAAAGAGGACGAAGCGCGATTGTTCTGATTGATTTAGGCGAATAAAAAACGAATCACACTTATCTCAGCGCTTTTGCAATGCTCACCCTATGCCTTGCGCTTCGGATTTCTGGTCTCTAGTCTCATCAGACCCGGGGAGATGATGGATGCCGGACCAAGAAACTGACTTCACACCTGATCCGATGCGTAAATTGCAGTTCGTGAATGAGATGTTTCAAGGCATCTCGATTGCTGTCGGTCTCGCTCTGCTTTGGGTCATGGAGACCGTGCGCAACGGCTTCTTCGCGCTGCTCGATCGGATGAACTTCAAGGCACGCACGCGCCGGGCAAGCGCCTTCCCGCCGGGCCGTCCGCGTCGGCAACGTATCCGCCAGGCTCGATCGTAGGCGTCGCCGGGTTTAGATGATTCCCGCGTCTCGCAGGCGCTCCAGTTCCGTTTGGTCGATTCCAATTTCCGTGAGCACTGCTTCGGTATGTTCCCCAAGATGCGGCGGCCGCACAGGCCGATTCAGAGATCGATTAGCGCTGAGGCGATATGGCAGGTCGAGCACTTTGATCGGGCCGTAATCCCGATGCTCGCTTCCGATTAAAATTCCGCACTCGCTCAGTTCCGGATCCGCGATTACCTCTTCGACGGTGCGGACCGGCGCGCCCGGGATGCCATGATCGATTAGCGCTCGCACCAGTTCCTCGCGGCTGTGCGTGCACGTCCACCCGGCAACGAGGGCGTCGATCTCGTCCGCGATCTTGAGGCGTGCTGAATGATTTTTGAAGCGTGCATCGTCCGCAAGCTCGCCGCGTCCGATCATCGAAGCGAGCGTCCGCCAATGCTTCTCGGAGAGGCAGAAGATCAGCACCGCTCCGTCGGCGGCGGGATAGACATTCGAGGGACAGACGCCCGGATGCTGATTCGCGGTGCGGCGAATTCTCTTGTCCTGCAGCGCCGAAGAAAAGACCGTTGTCATTCCGGCCACTGCGACATCGAACATCGCGACCTCGACGCGCGTGCCGCGTCCGCTCCGCGCCCGCGCAAGCAGCGCAGCGAGGACCGCGCTCGTCAGATGACTGCCGGTGCCCATATCGATCAGCGTGGCGGGCGTCTTAACGCCTTCGCGATCCGGATAGCCGGTAGCGCTGATCTGCCCGCACATCGCCTGAATGCTGGTGTCCATCGCGCCGAGTCTCGCGAACCGGCTGGCGGCATCGTAGCCTTTCGCCGATGCATAGATGAGGCGCGGAAAGCGCTCGCGAAGATGTTCGTAATCAAGGCTCATCGATTCCATCACGCCGCCCGCGTAGTTCTCGACCATCACGTCGGCGCGCTCGAGCAGCTTCATCAGGATAGCGCGTCCGCGCCCCTCCTTGAGGTTGAGCGTTACTGATTTCTTGTTCGCGTTGAGCATGAGGAAGGCATAATTGGTCTTGCCCGGATCAGCCGCGGCGAAGCGCAAACCCTCGCCGATTCCGGGCGGCTCGATCTTGATAACCTCAGCGCCCATCGCGGCGAGCTGCATTGTGCAGTACGGCGCAGCATAGATCTGGCCGAGATCGATGACGCGAATTCCATCCAGCGGCTGCAATTCCATTGCGTTATCGTAGCGTGTGGCCCTGAGATCGGACAGGACAGAGCGCACGCTCACAGTTCGCTGCAAAAACAATTGGTTATATCGGTTGATAAACAGTCATTTTTTATTTCAAGCGCCGCGAAGGCATTCTTTTCAGGTTTTATTGTTGATTAACAGTTTGCTAGCAACTAAAGGATCGGGTACTGTCCACTGCCGGATTGAGCTCCGTTCGAGGGGGCGTGTTCGGTAATTAGAAAGAGGAGCTCGGCCAGCTTTTCACGAGAGCGGAATGCCAGGCAACAATCTTTCCTGGGTTGAAAGCTCAGACCCTGTGAACCTTTGGTAGCGGCATCTCACGGTCGTTCATCGGGCGCTCAAGATGGTAACCGTCGTGGTCATCGTCGAGGGCCGGAGCGGTCGCATCGAGAGATTAGCACCCGACTACATTCACTCTCGCAACACGCCGATCCGGTCGCGCCCAGCAACAAGATTTTAAACGCCAGTAACGCGCATCGCCGGCCGATTGCCCGAAGGCCGCGTTAAGCTCACGGGAGGGAATCAGAGGTGAACCGCACATTTGTACGATTTTCAACCGTGGTGGCGATTTCGATGCTCGCCGGGATGCTGGTCGCTGGGCGCGCATTCTGCTCGACGACCACTTGCACGAGCGGCAATATCCCGTCCGGCGACGCCACTACCGATCTGGCCGTGACGGGGCCCTGCACCGTTCCGGCCGGCACGTACACCTTTCACAACGTCAACATCTACGCCACTGATCCAACCACCTGCGGATCGAATCCGAGCAGCTGCGGAAGTCTGACCTTCGCCGATGATCCTGCGGGCATCGACTTCTACGCCGAGAACATCATCGTCGAGAACGGCGGCAGCCTGATCGCCGGCTCAATCAGCGCGCCCATCGGCACCCAATGCACCACCAACGGCGGCGTAAAGACCTGCGGGCGTGTCACGATTCATCTGTGGGGTGCGGCGACGGATTCGGGGGCGCTTTGCAAGTCCGGCACTCAGTGCGGAGTTCCGGACCTCATCTGGGGATCAAACACGCCCATGATGAATCCCACCAAATGCACGGCGATGACCCTGGCTAACGGCGTGAACGACTGCTTCTATCCGTACCAGACACTCGATCCGGCGGATGGAACCGCGGCCGCTTACTTCGGGCACAAGGTGCTCGCCGTGTCCTATGGCGGGACTTTGCAGCTTTTCGGCAAAAAAGGCGCCCTCTATGGAAGTCCGACGACTCCCTGCAACCCAAGCAGTGCTTCCTGCTCAGGCACCAGTTGGGCGCGCCTTGTCGGCTCATTGAAGCCGACCGCAACCACCCTGAGCCTGGACCGTGCCGTCGACTGGCAAGCCGGCGACCACATCGTCGTCACCACGACGGACTATCTGCCCGGCCATTCCGAGGAGCTGATCATCAATGGCGCGCCGACGGTAAGCGGCAATACCACAACGATAAACTTTACCAACGCCAACACCGCGATTACCGGTGTCCAGTGGCCGCATAACGGAAAGACCATCGACCTCACGAACGCAAGTTACTCCGGCATCTCGCGTCTCGGCCTCAACATCACACAGGCTGACACTCGTGCTGCGGTTGGATTGCTGACGCGCAGCATCCAGGTCGTTTCTCAGGGCGATACACCGACCACCGCGTTCCCGGCGCCTCCCGAGCCCGGAAGCAAGAATCCTGGATACTACTTCGGCGGGCACACACTCGTTCGGCAAGGCTTTCAGACCTACCAGGTGCAGGGGGTCCAGTTTTACCAGCTCGGCCAGGGCGGCGAGAAAGTGCACTATCCGGTGCATTTCCACATGGCTCGCCAGGTTCCGGAGTCGACTTTTGTGACGGACAGCTCGGCCTGGGATTCGATGACGCGCTGGTTTGTCATTCACGCGACCCAGGGCATCCTGCTGGCGCGCAACGTCGGTTACAAGTCGATCGGCCACGGATACTATCTCGAAGACGGGACCGAAACCGGAAACAAGCTATATTCGAATCTGGGAGTGTTCGCGCGCGCGGCCGTCGCCAATGCGCAGAACCCGCGCCTGGTCCCGGGCATTCTGACCACCAAGGATCCCAACTGCAAAGACGGATCTCTCAACAACCCAAGCTGCAGGCCGCCTGACAATTTCCCCTTCTACTCGGATTCGAACCATCCGGCTGTCTTCTGGATCATGAACGGCTGGAATGACTTCCAGTACAATTTCGCCGCCGGCGCGGGCGCCTGCGGCGCCTGTTATTGGTTCGTACCGGGCGCGATCAGCGGCCCCTCGCGGCTGGAAAAGTGGTTTGGCTATGCGAGCGAACAACGCTCGGTGATTCCCAATCAGGACGTTCCGACGGCTGGTTATGATGAACGCGCGGGCACCACGCCCTTGCAAACGTTTGTCGGCAATACTTGCGTCAGCGCGATGAACTCCTTCCAGGAAGTCGGCCTCACCGCCGCCTGCAACGGCGTCAATCTTGTCACTAAGGACGCCAAGGCCGATGTGCTGACGATGCTCCCTTCGGATCACGCGCAAGCCAACTTTCCGCAGGTAAGAGCCACCGATACCTACTGGCCAATCGTTGGCGGCGGTGGACGGCTGGCAACCCGGTGTCCTGCCGCTGACTCGGGCTTGCCCAACGCCGATTGCTCAGCCACTGGAGGAGTCAACCTTTGCGCGCAGGGAAGCGCACAAAACTGCGACGTCACGGTTCTCGACCGTTACACCAGCTCTTTCAACTGGGCGCAGAAGAATTTCTCTGCGATCTGGATGCGGCCGTTCTGGTCGCTGGTCATCGACAGCGTGATCACCGACCCGCAGGCCGCCGCACTTAACTTCGTGACCAGCGGCGATTACAGCAAGACCTCGGTGCCTGACGGATTCTGGGCGCTCGCCCGTAAGAGCGCGTTCATCGGCAGCACGCAATGGAAGAACTCGCAGAGCGATTTGCCGAACAATCCGTATGCCTCCAACGCAGGACCGTTCAATCCGTTCACGGACGGCAGCTCGAAAGGCTTGAGTTGTGCCGGCGATCCATTTTCAGGCGGACTCAATAATTCGTATTGCCTGAGCAAGGACGACGGCATCAGCATGCAACTCGAGACCTTTACCAACTTTCAGCGGCTGTTCAGCGTTTACGACGGCCCCGCCTACCAGGACTCGAATGCGTACCTGAATATCCAACCTACCTATCTGACCAGCGATGGCACTGTGAAGGGAACCGCACTGGGGGGCTGCAAGCCTAACGCCTGCCCGGAAGGTGCAACTGACTGCAATCCGTGCGCAGCCAGCGGCGTCATGGGCAGCGGTAACTTCGCCGCCCGGGCCGATCAAGTGAATGACCGCTGCTATCTGCCCAATGCTGCAATTGGGTGGAAACAGTCCAACGGCTTCTATTATTCGCCTGCGTTCCATTCGACCAATCTGTACTTCAACGGCGTCGGTATCCGCCACTTCGTCACCGAGCCGCTGTTCAAATCAGGCCTCCTGGATTTTGATACCGACGTCAAGGCGGCACGCCAGGAATACTGTCGATATCAAGACAACATGTTCAACCCTTTCACTGATATCGATCGCGAGACCGTGCTCAATGATGATGACGGCACTTTGACAGGCTTGACCAGTCCGGTTTTGGCGCCGACGCCCCCGAAGACGGAAACGATTTCGGTCAATAAGGAGGCTTTCTTTGACGCGCCTAGCGAGACTCCGGAGTGCGCGTCGGATCTCGCCCTCAATCCCAAAGGCGACGCGAAGTGTCCGCCGAACACTGCCAAGACCAGTCCCTATCAATATATAACGACGGCCCTCTATCCCGAGTGCGGGCTGAACCCGAAGCAGGAAAAGCCGTTCCAGGCGTGTCTCGACAAGGATGACAAACAAAGCTGGGGCCGTCCTTGCTCCGAATCGCCGCGTGGTTCCCCAGTTCAAGGATGCACCGGAGTCCCGCTCTATCGCCAATTGATACTATCCACCGAAAAGGAAGGTCTCGATCAGGTCAAGCGGATGATGGGTCAGGGCACTTTCCAGCGCAGCGGACTGACTGTGAACAACGGCATTTATTACATCGATACGACCCTTTCCAGGCAGAAGCAGGAGAGCGCCGGGGCCAAAAGCTTCAACGTTTTCACGGCCAACCAGAAATACGACCTTTATTTCCTGTACGCCAACCAGAATACCAAGCAGACCTACCAATTGTTCGTCGGAAAAGACCTTCCCGGCTGCCCGAACAATCCTACTTTTGCCTCGACCAACGTCAAATTCGGCTATGTCGACATCACAACTGCCAACTACAAGTTCGCGCTGGCAAAACCGTCGGGTTCGGGCAACCAGAAAAAGAACGTGGGAGACCTGCCGGTCGGATGGAGCGCTACTTACAACGCGGATAGTTGTGAGAGCGGCATTCTGACGCTCAGCACCGACATGACCTCGATGGCCGACGACTTCGACCTGACCAAGGATACTGGGAATAATAAGCCGCCGGTACCGCTCGGGATGAAATTATGCAAACCCGCGACGATGTGTACCTGGAGCGGCAGCCAATGTCAGTGCAATCCGTCGAGCCCGTATTATAATTTGTGCACTCAAACGAATCCGGCGGGCCAGACCATATGCAGTTGGTCGGTCAAGGATATCGATTGCCCGGCGAAGGGCTGTCCCTCGTTTCAGATCACCTTTCCGGACGCCAAGTATTTCGTGGCCGATGACCAGAACGCGCGGCCCGTGCCCTCGGTATTCGGATTTGCGAACGTCGGCCCCTCGACCTCGTTCAACTGGAATATCGGGTTTAATCTCGAAAGCAGCAGCATCTCCGGCACGGACTGTAACTATACTTCGCAGCCTCCGCTCCAATGCGCAGCGCCCACTGCGACGCCGACGCCCAAGGCGAGCGAGATCGGAGAGTATTGATGGACGGCGCATGATTGCATCGCAATGAATTGCTCATCGAGAAAACCAATACGCGACTGCGTTGCACGGAAGAATGCGGGAGGAAGGGCCGGTGAAAGGCAATCGCTCGGAGGAATACTCTGCCGTCCGTGGATTTTTGTTGGCCATCGTTGCGACGGCTGCGCTTACAACCGCGGGATGCGGTAGCAGTAGTTCGTCTTCTCCGGCCCCAAGCCCCAAGCCGGTGCTGAGCGGCGCCGTTTTTGGCGGTTCGGCGGGCAGCCCAATCGCCGGCGCGCGAATTACCCTGTATCAGGCGGGAACCAGCGGCTACGGGTCTGGCAGCTCGCAACTGGCGTCGGTCAAGTCGGACGGGAATGGCAAATTCAAGTTTTCGAAGTTTGAATGCCAAACCAGCCAGCAGCTTTATCTCATCGCAACCGGCGGTACTCCCGCGGGACAACGCGCCGCCAATGCCGCTATCGCGCTTAGCGTTGCGATCGGTCCGTGCGGAACTTACAAGCGCTCGGCAGTTATCAACGAGGTAACTACCGCCGCGACCGTGTGGGCGCTCAATCAGTTTACCGATGCCACCGGACAAATCATCGGGACCTCCGCGTCCAATCAGACCGGACTGAATAATGCCGCTGCAGTAGTTACTGCGTCGACTCTGGTCGACGTGGCCACCGGACTGACGCCTGCTTTACTCCCGCTGGGCGTCGCTCCAACGTCCGATGCGCTCTATACGCTCGCCGATATCCTGGCGACGTGCGTGGATTCGAGCGGACCTACGTCCAGCGAATGCCAAGGCCTGTTCACTGCCGCCACGCCGCACGCTGGCTCCGCACCGACCACGACGCTTGAGGCGGCCGTCGATATGGCGCGGAATCCCGGCAACAACGTCACGAGCTTGTACAACTTGATACCGGACAACCCTCCGTTCACACCGTTATTGAGTGCTTCGCCCAGTGCGTGGGCGTTGGCCATTGAATACGATCCGGCCGACACGGAATATAGCGGACCGTACGAGTTGGCGGTTGACACTGCCGGGAACGTGTGGACTGCGAATTCGCAGGGCAATTCGGTGAGTGTGCTCAACGCCACAACTGGTTATACAACGGGTTCCGTTTTCGGGCCGTCAGGCGCGGTGTTTTCGTTTCCCAGCGGTATCGCGCTCGACGTGGACGATAACGTGTGGACCAGCAACTACTCAGGAAATAGCATTAGCGAATTAACCGCTTCGAGTAACTATTCGACCGGACTCAATTTTGCTCCAGCGGCTGCCGCGTTTAACGGTCCATTGGCAATTGCGTTGGACGCAGGCGGCAAT
>Ga0070737_10000374_pt1 | contig 101473 bp, 94 predicted proteins | sample Coa_R1_10_FD_66438 | JGI IMG/M metagenome (GOLD analysis project Ga0070737, IMG submission 66438) | Surface soil microbial communities from Centralia Pennsylvania, which are recovering from an underground coalmine fire - Coalmine... | ecosystem: Environmental > Terrestrial > Soil >...
GTGCTTCCTGGGCCGGCACAACAAGGTCTTCACACCGCCGCGGGAACTCATCGACGCCGTCCCCGGCACCCAGGCCGAGGAGATGCACCGGTGCAAGAACCGTGGGTTCTGCTGCGGCGCCGGCGGGGCGCGCATGTGGCTGGAAGAACGCAGCGGCAAGCGGATCAACGAAGAGCGCATCGACGAGGCCCTCGCGCTGGACCCCGACACCATCACCACCGCATGCCCGTACTGCACCGTCATGCTCGGCGATGCCGTCAACGCCAAGAAGGCAGCCGGGCAAGCCAAGCAGTCTCTTGAGGTCATCGACGTCGCGCAGCTGCTGGTCCGCGCTGTCAGGCTCCGTGAGAACGCGGACCAGGGAACCGTTGCCTGAAAGCCAAGGTCAGGATCGAGCGGCCGGAACGGGATCGGGTATCTTCGTCATACTCATTACATCGCGCGTCACAGCGAACCGGGGAAGGCGAAGCACGGAACCGTTCGGGATAATGGCTTTGATCCGTTGATTGCGAGGTTCATGCCCGGTTACGCGAAGAGCGCCGCCGATTTCGAAGGCGGCGCCGGACGGCTGGCCGGCGACCGCTGGTTCCCGGACGGGCCGTCGCGTGGGACCGTGCTGCTGCTGCACGGCGGCGGCCAGACCAGGCACTCATGGCGCGAGGCCGGCCCGACGCTCGCCGAGGACGGCTGGACAGTCATCGCCATCGACTTTCGCGGCCATGGCGACAGCGACCGGGCTGCCGATGGCCGCTACCGGGTGGACGCAATGGCCGAGGACGTGCTCCGGGTGATCGACGCTATCGGGGAGCCGCCGGTGGTCATCGGCGCCTCGCTCGGCGGACTCGCCGGGCTGGTGATCGCCGGCGAGCACCCCGCCGCGCTGCGCGCGCTTGTCCTGGTGGACTCGGCGCCCAGGATCGAACGCACCGGATCCATGCGGATCTTCGAGTTCATGCGCAGCGCGCCTGACGGCTTCGGCTCGCTTGAGGAGGCCGCCGAGGCGGTGCGCGCGTATCAGCCGCAGCGGGTCCGGCCCGTCAATCTGGACGGAATGCGGAAGAACGTCAGGCTCGCCGAGAACGGCCGCTGGTACTGGCACTGGGACCCGAAGATGATGGCGCAGCGACCGGACTCGGCCGAGATGGACCGGCTGGCCGCGCGGGTCCGCGCGGCGGCGGCCGTGCGGATCCCCGTGCTGCTCGTGCGCGGCCAGCTCTCCGACGTCGTGTCGGAAGAGGGTGCGGCGGACCTGCTGGCCACGATCCCGCACGCCAAGTACACCGACGTCGCGGGGGCCGGGCACATGGTCGCGGGCGACGACAACTCCATGTTCCTCGATCGGGTCGCGGAGTTCCTTGACAGCGAGGTCCGGTTACGCGGTTACGCCGCCTCGGCGGGCGCTTCCGCCGGGGCGGGCCTGGGCTTCGGACGCTGCCAGAACGCCGCGAGCTGCGCGGCCGCGGCGGCCAGGCCCAAGCCGACGGCGAGCCCGGCGCGCTGGACCGGGGTGAGTTTGCTATCGATGCCTAGCAGACGGTCGACACTGAGGCTGCCTGGGCCGATCGCCGCGAGCGCGACCGAGGCGGCGCTCAGGTTCAGCACGTATTCGTAGCCCTCGCCCGTGACGAAGAAGCCGTTCGGGATGTGGACAGAGCGTGCCGCGACCGCCATGGTGCCCACGACCGCCGACGCGGCGAGCGGCGTCCCGGCCCCAGCGATCAGCGCGGCGCCCGCGCCGACCTCCACGACGGCGCTGGCGGCCGCCTGGAGCCCCGGCTTCTTGAAGCCGATCGAACCGAACCAGCGTGCCGTGCCGTCGAGAGTCCGGCCATGGCGGATCCCGTGGGCGACCAGCGTGCCGCCGATCGTCGCGCGCAGCACCAGGCTGGCCACGTCCTTACCGCTCACTGGCGGTTCCTCCCTCGTCGTCGCTTTTCAACACCGTAAGCGTTTATATAATATGACTGATTACTCGCTCAAGGCCGCGCCGACTGCCGGCGGGCCATCTGCCTTCAACGGGAGCCCATCGTGCCCGAAGCCGTCATCGTCGCCGCCTGCCGCACCGCCATCGGCACGTCCTTCAAGGGAAGCCTGACAGAGACTCCAGCTATCGAACTCGCCGCGGCGGTGATCACCGAGGCCGTCCAGCGGTCCGGGCTTGACCCGTCCGAGGTCGATGACGTCATCTTCGGCGAGGTCATGCAGGGCGGCGGCGACATCGCCCGGCACGCCGCGATCAGGGCCGGCCTGGTATCGGTGCCGGGGATGGCGGCCCAGCGGCAGTGCGCCTCAAGCCTGTCGGCGATCCAGGCTGCCGCGGCCGGGATCATGGCCGGGATGGACCGGGCGGTGATCGCCGGCGGCGCCGAGTCCGTGTCGACCGCCCCCGCGATGCGCAGCCGGATCCCGGGCACCCAGGACTGGCAGGACCGCTGGATCCCGCCGTCGCACCCAGGTACGCCCGAGGCGCCGTTCGACGACATGTCGATCACCGTCGGCTGGAACACAGCACAGCTCGCCGGGATTTCCCGCGAGGAGATGGATGCGTGGGCGCTGCGTTCCCACCAGCGCGCGATCGCGGCGATCGACGAGGGCCGGTTCACCGCCGAGATCGTGCCGCTCAAGGTCCGCACCGCCGCCGGCGCCGAGATCGTCTTCGACACCGACGAGCACCCCCGCCGGAATACCTCCCTGGAGCGGCTGGCCGGGCTCAAGGTGCTCCACCCCGAGATCGACGGGTTCTCTATCACGGCGGGCAACTCCTCGGGGATCAACGACGCGGCGTCCGCGCTCGTCCTCACCTCCGCCGAGGTCGCCTCCGCGCACGGGCTCGCGCCGCTCGGCGTAGTCCGCGGCTGGGCTTCGGTCGGCGTCGACCCGGTCCGCACCGGGCTCGCCCCGACCGAGGCGATCCCGAAGGCCCTGGCGCGGGCCGGCGTTTCGCTGTCCGACGTGAAGCTGTTCGAGATCAACGAGGCGTTCGCCTCGGTCGCGGTCGCGGCCACGCGGATTCTCGGGCTCGACCCGGAGAGCGTCAATGTCAGCGGCAGCGGCTGCAGCCTAGGCCACCCGGTCGCGGCCACCGGCGGGCGGATGGTCACCACCTTGCTCGGCGACCTGCACCGCCGTGGCGGGGGCATCGGGGTCGCAGCGCTCTGCGCCGGCGGCGGCATGGGGTCGGCGCTGGTTATCGAGGCCTGTTAGAAACCATCATCATTCCGAACGGCAGCCGCTGACTGCCCAGGCCACGGTCCCCTGCCCCGCTGGCCGACGCGGTGCCCGCGCTTTCAGGAGACGTCGATGACGACCTTGCCGAGGGCGCGGCGGTCGGCGACGTACCTGAGCGCCACCGCCGCGTCCTCCAGCGGGAACCTGGCCCCGATGTGCGGGCGCAGGCGGCCCGAGGCGAACAAGCCGAGCAGTTCTTCCCAGTCCCGGCGTTCTCGTTCTGGCTGATGCTGGCCGAACGTGCGGATCTCCATGCCCTTGACCGTGACGCCCTTGAGCAGGACGAGGTTCAGCGGGATCTTCGGGATGGTCCCCGACGCGTAGCCGAGGGTAACGAACGTGCCGCCCCAGCGGACGGAGCGCAGCGCCTGCTCGGCGGCGGGGCCGCCCACCGGGTCGATGACCGCGTGCGCGCCGCCGTCGGTGAGCTCGCGGATGCGCGTCTTCAGGTCTTCCGAGGTGTAGTCGATGACGCCTGCCGCGCCGCGCTTCGCGCAGAGCGCGAGCTTTTCCGGGCCCGATGCCGCCGCGACAACGCGGGCACCCAGTTCGCGGGCGATGTCAACGGCGGCGAGCCCTACTCCCCCGGCCGCCCCTAGGACGACCACCCAGTCGCCAGCCCGCACCCCGGCGACCGAGCGGAGGGCGTGATACGCCGTCCGGTACGCGACGCCGAATGCCGCCGCTTCCGGGAAGCCGGCGTTCCGGGGGATTCTCGACACCTGTCCGGCTGCCAGGACGGCGCACTCGGCAAACGCACCGGTGAACGCCGTGCCGAAGACCCGGTCGCCGGCCTTGAAGCCGGCCACGTCCGCGCCGACGTCGAGTACCTCGCCGGCCAGCTCGCTGCCCGGCACGAACGGCAGCTCCGTAGATACCTGGTAGGCGTTGGCGATCAGCAGGGCATCGGCAAAGTTGGCGGCCGCGGCGCGCACCCGGATAAGGACGTCACCTGGACCGGGCTGCGGGTCGGTCAGCTCCCCGATCTCTAGGTCTTCGGGCTGGCCGTAGCGGCGGCAGACAAGAGCGCGCACCGGCTACGCCGGGATCTTCCTGAAATCCCAGCTGGTGACCTTGTCGGGGACCAGCCTGAGCCAGGCGTGCCGCCCGTCAGGGTTCTTCATCGAGTCCGTGCCGTGGTACTTGCGGGCCATCAGCCGCTCGGGCTCAGCCAGTCCCGGGTCGGGCTCGCCGGTCCACGGCACCGCGCCGACGAACTCGACCGTGCCGCGCAGCTCCGCACCGCGCAGCTCCCCGTACTGCTCCCCGGCGTCCACCAGCACCGCCACCCGGGGATCTCGTTCCAGGTCGGACCAGCGCTGGCTCTGGATGACCGAGTAGAGCCACAGCGCCGTGCCGTCCCACGCGAACCAGAGCGCGGTAAGGTGCGGCCCCCGCGGGCCTGACGTCGCCACCCGGCAGGTGCGCTCCCGCGCGAGGAAATCGTCAAGCTCCTCCTTCGTCATGGCAATCTTCCGGCCCCGGCGCTGTTCCCGTGGCATCTGCTACCCGCCCCTCTGAGAGCCGCGCTCCCCGTTCCGCGTTCTGCCTGTCCTCCTGGCCCCACCCCGCATAATGGGCAGCCGCCCGGTCCGCTCCATCCGGGCAAGGCTCTCCGGTCACGCCAGCGGAGGGCTATGCCCGGGCCGGAGCCTTATCGCCGGCCGGGTTGCGAACCGGGATGCCGAGCAGGCGGCGGGCGTTGTCGCCCATGAAGTCACGGGCCCGCTTCTCATCCATGCCCTCGGCGTACTTGTAGTAGCCCTTGGGCTCGGGGAGCCCCTCCGGGTGCGGGTAGTCGGAGCCGAACATGACCTTGTCCCAGCCGAGCCACTCCACGACCTCGGCAACCGAGCCCTCCCAGAACGGGCTGACCCAGCAGTTACGCCGCAGCACGTCGACCGGGTGCTCAGCAAACGCCTGCGGCATCTTCTTGTAGATGCCGTCGAGGTCCTCGATCAGCCCGCGGATCCAGGATGACCCGTTCTCGATGCTGGCGACCCGCAACTTCGGGAACCGGGTGAGCGTCCCGTGGCAGATCAGCGCGGCGATCATGTCGGTGATCTCGCGGTGGCCGAGGACCAGCCAGCGGAACGCGCTCATCTCCATGAAGTTGTTGGTCTTCGGCGGTTCCCAGCGATTGACGTACTCGTCGAGCGGCGGCTGGCTGGCGTGCAGGATAACCGGGATGTTCGCCTCCTGGACATCCCGCCAGAACGGGTCGAACTCAGGCAGGCCCGGCGACCGCCAGCCGTGCAGGCCCTTCACCGGTGCCGGCTTGATCAAGATCGCCTTGGCTCCGTTGGACAGCACGTACTCAAGCTCCCGCTGCGCCTCCCCCACGAGGGCGAGGGTGATGACCGGGGTCATGAACAGCCGGCCGGAGTAGGTGTAGCCCCAGGTGTCAAGCATCCAGCGGTTCAGCGCGTGGATCATCGCGACGACAAGCTCGGGCTCCTCAGCGGCCGAGTGCTCGACCAGGTTGGCCAGCGTCGGGTACACGAAGGCCTCGGCCACGCCCTGCGCGTCAAGCGAGTCGATGCGCGGCCCAGGCTCGCGGAACGCGGGGATCGACTCTATCGGCTGGCCGGTCAGCTCGCGCAGCGACTTGCCCTCGGTGTTCGTGCCCGCGTAGAACTTCTCGTGCGCACCGGGCGCGGCGACCCGCTCGAAGGTCGGGTTCGGGATGAACTCGGTGATCTTGCCGAGGATCGCGATCCGCGTATGCCTGCCCACCTGCACGAACTGGACGTCCCGTTTGTACTGCTCGGGCAGGTAGCGGGTCAGCGCGTCGGGCGTCTCGTACATGTGCTGGTCGGCATCGAAGATCGGCGCGCTCTCAATGGGCGCCGCCTGCGGCGAAGTCATCGCGCATCCTTCCCACGACGGTCTCGGCGCCCGCGCGGGGCTGCCGCCTCTATGATCAGAATCTATACATTATTAGATAAATTGTCAACCTTATCAGCACCCTGCTGAACAGCGATTTCGATTATATCGATGAGTTAACTTAGACACTAAGCTTTAAAATGTCAAGCAAGAGTAGGATGTGCTCATGAGCGGCAGGCGGTCCCCGGCGGAGGTACGCCCCGCCGACGGCGAGGCAAGCGGCGCCGTCGGCGGGTCCGAGCTCGGTCCGCGTGCCGCGCGGACCCGGGACAAGATCCTGGCCGTGTCGCGAGAGCTGTTCCTCAGACACGGGTACGCCGGGACCCGGGTCGCGCAGATCACCGCCGAGTGCGCCATCTCGCGGGCGGGGTTCTACACCTACTTCCGCGACAAGCAGGAGATCTTCAACGCGCTCGGGGTGGCCGCCTACCGTGCGGTGCTGAACGCGATAGCCGGGTGGGACGACCTGCCGCGGCCCGCGAGCCGCGCGGACCTGGCGAACTGGGTAACCGGCTATTTCGCGCTCATGGACGAGCACGGGCCGTTCATCTTCTCCGCCGCCCAGTCCGCACCCGCCGATGAGCAGACCCGAGACGACGCGCGGCGCATGCAGATGCGCTCGGCCTGGGCACTGGGTACCCGGCTGCAGAGCCGCCAACGCGTTCCCTCGGACACCCCGGACGCTCTCGGCCTCACGGCGCTCGCCCTGCTCGACCGCTCCTGGTTCTTCAGCCGCTCGGCAGATCTCCCGGTCAGCGACCGGGACATGGTCGGTACCGTCGCCGACTGGCTGGCCGCCATCCTCGGCTAGCCGGGCGCCTCGTAGGAGGCTTCCGCCAGGGCGATGTAATGCTGTTGCGGGCCGGAGTTTACCGGGGAGTCTGTGGCAGCGGACATGACTTGCATGGCGCGCTTCACCAGCCTGGCGAACCCTGCCGGCGCGAGGCGACCGTCGTCCTTGCCCGCGGCGAAGACCAGGTAGGTGTCAAAATGGGCGGCGCCGGCCATCTCCCACAGCCGGAGATGCTCGCCGTCGGGCGGCACGCCGCTCGCGCCGCAGCGGACAGCGAGCGGAGCAGGGCACCGCGATCGGGGGGACCGCCGGGATGGGGATTGCCAGCATCGTCAGAAGCTCTTGTTCATCGCGCGGAACTTGAGCAGGCCGCCAGCGTCGACGCGCAGCTGCTGCCCGGTCACGTAGCGCGCCTCGTCCGAGGCAAGGAAGAGCACGGCCGCGGAGATGTCGCTCGGCTCGACGTAGGGCACCGGGATCGCCTGCATCATCGCGAACGCGGGCTCCACGTCCGCCCGCGTCGGGTGCTCCAGGTCGGGCCGGAACATGCGGTAGAGGCCGTCGTTGTGCAGCAAGTGCGTGTTCACGTTGGTGGGGTGAATGCAGTTCACCCGTATGAAGTTCGGCCCGAGCTGCAGAGCGAGCTGCTCGGTGTACTCCATCAGGATCCGCTTGGCCCAGCCGTAGCCGGCCGATCCCGGCCCCATGTTCGGGTTGTCGACCGTGTTCGGCATCATGGCGGCGAGCGAGCCCGTCATGATGACCGACCCGCCGCCCGCCGTCACCAGGTGCGGCAGCGAGACCGCCACCGCGTTGATCACGCCGACGAGGTCCACGTCCACCGCGTCCACGAAGTCCATCGGCTGCGGGTCGCCCATCGCCATCGGCAGGATGCCCGCGTTGGCCACCACGATGTCCAGGTGCCCGAGTTCGGCCAGTCCCGCGTCCAGCGCCGCCTGGAGCTGGACGCGGTGGCGCACGTCGGCCTTGCGCGCCACGATCCGCCGGTCGAGCTTCTCGACCATGGCCACGGTTTCCGCCAGGTCCTCCTCCGTGGCCAGCGGGTACGGGTTCGAATCGATCTGCTCGCAGATGTCGACCGCGATGATGTCGGCGCCCTCCTCCGCCAGCCGCACCGCGTGGCTGCGCCCCTGCCCGCGCGCCGCTCCCGTGACGAAGGCAACCTTGCCCGCCACACGTCCCGTCATCGAGGTCCTCCTTGACGTTCGCCCGTGATCACTGTGCCCATAGTGCCCTCCCGCTACTTTCCGATGACGAGGTCAAGGGATTCCAGGCATACCGTGCCGCGCGGCCATTTCACCCGAGGCGTGACCCCGGCGGCGATCCGGTAGTCGGGGATGAGCCGGTGCCACTCCTCGTACACGATCCGCATTTCGAGCCGTGCGAGGTGGGCGCCAAGACACAGGTGCACGCCGGCCCCGAAACTCATGTGCGGGTTGACTCCACGCTGGAAGTTGATCTCGTGCGGGTCGGGGCGCCCGGCTTCGCCCCGGTTCGCGACAGCCAGCAGGTTTATCACCTGGGTGCCCTTAGGCAGGACGCGCCCGTCCAGCACGGTCTCCCGGGCCGTCACCCTGGGCACGAACGGAGCCGGCGGATCCAGCCGCAGGAGCTCCTCGATAGCGGCCGGAATGACCGACGGGTTACCAACGATCTCCTGGCGGCGGTCGGGGTTGCGGGCCAGCCGCTCCATGCCGAAGCCCAGCGCGCCCATCACGGTATCTAGCCCGGCCAGGATGAACAGGAAGCACAGGCCGATCGCCTCGTTGTCGGTCAGCGCGTCCTCGCCCTCGGCGCTCAGCAGATGGCTGAGGATGTCCCCGCCGGCTACGCCGCGCCGCTCCGCCACGAGGCCGCCCAGGTACATGAACAGCTCGCCGGCCTTTTGCATGCCGTCCTCGGACGGATCCTGCTCGCCCAAACCGGACGGGTCGGCCATCGCCAGGATCGCGTCCTTCCAGGCGATGAACTGGTCTCGCATGTCCAGCGGCAGGCCGAACAGGGTGAGGAACACCTGGACCGGAAACTTGGCGGCGAGATCGGCGATGAAGTCGCACTCGCCTCGCCCGGCGATCGGCTCGATGAGCTCGATGACCTGGCGGCGCAGCTCGGGCTCGAGCGGGCGGATGGCACGCGGGCTGAAGAAGGGCTGCAGGAGGCGGCGGTACCGCGTTTGCTCCGGTGGGTCGAAGGCGATCGGGACCAGCGGGATCGGGCTGCCGAGGGAATCGAACGCATCCTTCGAGGAGAAGATCTCCGGGTTCTTCAGCACCGTTTCGATGATGTCCGGGCGGGTCGCCGCGAAGCCGTTGTCGAGCTCGACGAGCCCCCCGCGATCGTGGACGATGCGCCATGCCTCGTCGCGGTGCTCGGGCATCGGCAGGTCGGCCAGGCTGAGCGGCATGCCTGCCGTGGTTTCCGCTGTCATAGCCAGCCGATTACCTTGGTCTCGGTGTACTGCTCGAATCCCTCGATCCCGTTCTGCCGCCCGATACCGCTGGCCTTGTACCCGCCGTACGGGGCGTCCGCGCCGTACCACAGGCCGCCGTTCACTCCGATCGAGCCGGTTCGTATCCGGCTGGCGATAGCCATCGCGCGCTCCGGCGAGGCGGAGAACACGCCACCGGACAGCCCGTACCTGCTGTCGTTGGCGATCCGCACGGCATCGTCGTCGTCGGTGTAGGCGATCACGGCGAGTACCGGCCCGAACACCTCCTCCTGGGCGATCGCCATCGAGCTGTCCACGTCCGCGAACAGCGTCGGTGCGATGTAGTACCCCTTCGGCAGATGCGCAGGGCGGCCGCCGCCGACCACCAGCCGGGCGCCCTGGGCGACCGCACGGTCCAGGTGCGCTTGCACCCGGTCCCGCTGCAAGGCGCTGATCAGCGGACCGGACAGGACGGCCGGATCACGGGGATCCCCGTAGGGAATGTTGCTCATCACCTGAGTAAGGATCTCCACGCCCTCGGCGTAGCGCGACCGCGGCAGCAGCACCCGCGACTGCAGCGCGCAGCCCTGTCCGGCGTGCATGCAGACCGCGCCGGCCGCCGGCAGGACCGCCGCGAAGTCCGCGTCGTCGCAGACGACCATCGCCGACTTGCCGCCCAGTTCCAGGAACACCCGCTTGAGGGTGGCGGCGCCCTTCTCCATGATCCGCTTGCCGGTTGCGGTCGAGCCGGTGAACGAGATCATGTCCACGCGCGGGTCCAGCGTCAGTTCCTCGCCGACCAGATGGTCGGACGAGGTGACGACATTGACGACACCCGGCGGGATATCGGTCTTCTCGGCGATGAGCCGGCCGAGCCGGGTAGCGTTCCACGGGGTGTCCGGCGCGGGCTTGAGCACCACGGTGTTCCCGGTCGCGAGAATGGGCCCCAGCTTGTTGGCCGTCACCTCGAACGGGAAGTTCCACGGCACGATCGCGCCGACGACGCCGACCGGTTCCTTGCGGACCGCGCGCCTGCTGATCACGCCCATCAGGTCGCTGTCGGGCAGCGGCCGTTCCCAGGCGAACTCGCCGATCATCTTGGCCGGCCAGCGAAACGCGTCCGCCAGCGGCCAGTCCAGCTGCGCGAGGTAGGTGACCGATACCGGGCTGCCTGCCTCGGCAACGAGCTCAGCGCGTATCTGCTCTGCCTCCGCCTCCAGCGCTTCCTGCAACTGCTCCAGGCACCGCTTGCGCAAGGCGCGGTTGGTGGGCCAGTCGGTCTCGTCGAAGGCCCGGCGCGCGGCGGCGATTGCCCGGCCCATGTCTTCCCTGGATCCGTCGGCGGTCCGGCCCAGAACCTCCTCTGTCGCCGGGTTGATGTTGTCAAACTCGGCCCCCGAGGCGGCCGTGACGAGATCACCGTCGATCAGCATCCGTTTTTCCGGGACGAACTCCGCCAGCGGAGGTAGCTGAGCCACGACTTCGCGCCTCTCCGCAGTGAGGCCGCGACGGCCGACGCCCACCCGTTCGCGGGAGGAGCACAGCACGCGGGCCACTCTGCACGCTCGTGATTCTGACGTTGTGTTCATTAATGTAACTCCGCCCACACGGCATCTACCAGGGGCTTCGATGTCTCATATCTCGCCGGTCGGCCCCGCGCCGGCTATGTGGCCGCCGCCACCAAAAGTGCCTGGATAGCGCCTTGATCTGGTGGTCTCCGCTGGTGCCGGGCCGGCTCAGCGGCCCACGTTCCCGACGCCGGGTCCAGCGCGGCAAGGCCCGGGAAAGGCGGCTGGCCAGGCAACATAGTCGACAGTAGGCCTGCGGCCAGGCGATCTGAGACAGCGGCCAGCGCGCATGCCTGTTATGACGGTTCGTTCACTCGACTATGAGACAGGTTGTCTCGTAAAGTTGCCACCGTGAACGACACGAGCAAGGACGCCCGGATCGTGCGCACGCGGGCCCTGGTGCGGGACGCGGTGCGTGACCTGTTCGAGCGGGAAGGCGCGGGCGCACTGACTCACCAGCGCGTCGCGGAGCGGGCCAGGGTCAGCCGCGCGACCGTCTACCGGCACTGGCCCCAGCCGGTTGACCTGGTCGTCGAGGCGCTCGGCGTCGCCGACCAGCCGCTCCTGCACCCCAGTGAGGGGCAGCCACTACGGGAGTGGCTGCGCCGGGAGCTGGTGCGGGCCGCCGCGGATTTCGCCCGGCCCGCGGTCCAGCAGTTCATCGCGACGATCGTGGGCAGCGCCTGCCGCAGCGAGCTCATCACCGCGCTGGTCAGCAAGCTGACCAGGCGTACCGTCGCCGTGATGCGGGAGGCGCTCGACCGCGCCGAGGCCGACGGCGCGGTATTCCGGCGCCGGGACGAGTACCAGCTGATCGCCGAGCTGGTCGGCCCGGTGATCGTCCAGGTGACGATGTACCGGATGCCAGCGGACGAACAGTGGATAGCCCGGCTCGTTGACAACGCCATCGACGACCGCTGCGCGCGTTACGACTCGCGGGAGCGGGAGGCGGACCTCTCGGTGAACTTGCGGACCGTTTCCGCGATCTCGGGGGTCGAGAACGACTCGGACTCGGCGGCCAGGGCGTAGGGGAGCACACGGAGCGCGGCGGCCTGGAGGTGCAGGTTCAGCGCGCGCTTGGTCTCCTGGAGCGCCTGCGGCGGCTGGGCCTCGAGCTTGTGCGCAAGCAGCAGCGCCTCCGCCATCAGCCGGTCGGCCGGCACGACCCGGTTCGCCAGGCCGATCTGCACGGCCGTCTGCGCCGGGATGCGCTCGCCGGTGAACAGGTACTCCTTCACCGTGAGCAGGCTGGTCATGAACGGCCAGCTGACGACGCCGCCGTCGCCGGCGACAAGGCCAACTGTGACGTGCGTGTCCGCCAGGTACGCGTCCTGTGACATCAGCACGATGTCGGACGACATCGCCAGTGAGCAGCCGAGTCCCACGGCGGGACCGTTCACCGCGGCGATCACCGGCAGGTGGCAGCCGAGAATGTGCTCGGTGAGCAGCCGCGCGTTCCGCATGCCGGCCCGGCGGTACTCGGGGTCCTCCGCGTTCCTGACAAAGCCGGGAATGTTCCCGCCTGCCGAGAACGCGCGGCCCGCTCCGGTGATGACGACCACCCGGGCGTCGCGGTCGCGCATGATAGGCACCCACACGTCGATGAGCGCTTCGTGCAGCGGGTCGGTCATCGCGTTCAGCTTGTCGGGGTCGTTGAGCGTGATGACCCGCACGCCTCCTTCGGAGGTCACCTTCAGCACGCCGTCGTATCCGTATGTCATATCCGCTGCTCCTGTCGTCCAGGGTCGATGTCGTGCACTGCCCTCACCACCTGCTCGCCGAACGCGGCCAGGGTCTCGTTCGCGGCCGACGGATCGTCCCCGCAGATCGTTGCGAACAGCGTCCCGACGCCGATCGCGGCCGCCGAACGCGCCGCCGCGATGATCGCGTCAGCGTCCCAGCCCTTCCTGATGTCGAGCATCGGCCAAAGGCCGCCGAGCCCGGCCTCAACCGAGCCGGGATCGCGACCGGCCCGCTCGATCCTGCGGCGCAGGTCCTCGATCACCAGGCGCGCGGCGGCGAGATCCGGCAGGTGCGCGGTCCGCATCGTCGCCGCCAGTTGCGCGCTCGACAGCACGCCGATCCAGCCGCCCCCGTACCGGGCCGCCCTCGCCCGCCCGAACGCGCTGTTGCCGTGGAACCACAGCGGCGGGTGCGGCCGCTGAACCGGGCGGGGCTGGACGCGCACCTCCCGCGCCGACCAGCCAGAGAACGTCCCGGAAAACGACCCGGACACCGACTCCGAGTTCCAGGCCCGCAGCATCGTCTGGAGAACCGAGTCGAACGACTTCAGCCGCGCATCCGGGTCGGCCCCCAGCGCGCGCATCTCGCCCCTCAGGTAGCCCGTGCCCACGCCGAGCGTCAGCCGGCCGCCGGACAGCGCGTCGAGCGTGGCCGCCTGGTGCGCCAGCCGGAACGGGTTGTGGTACGGCAGCGCGAGCACGAACGTCATCAGCTTGATCGTCGAGGTCACCGCCGCGCAGTAGGCGAGCGAGACCAGCGGGTCCGCGCTGCCCTCCCCCCCGGCGGCGGTCCACCGGACGGTCGGCGCGGGGTGGTCGGTGAACCCGATACCCCCATAGCCGTACTGTTCCGCGAGCCTCGCGAAGCCGGCGACGAACGGCGGTGCGAGCACCGACGGGTGCCAGGCCGGGTCTCCGACCGCGTGCTGGACGACGATCCTCATCCGGCGGCGCCCGCGATCTCCTTGCCGAACCGCTCGAGGAACGTCACGGAAGAATCCCGCGTCCCCGCACGGCCCGGCACGATCACCCAGGTCACGCCCGCCTCCCCCAGCGCGGCGATGGCGTCCCTGTGCTTGCCCCAGTCCGTGTCCGGGTCATGCACCGACGGCTCGGTGTACGCCGCGGAGATGTCGAGTGCTGCCCCGCGCTCGCCCGCGTCAGCGCGCAGCTGCGCGATCGCCGCAGCCAGCTCGTCAAGGCCCGATATCGCCGCCGTCCGTACCGTGGCGAACAGCCAGCCGGGACCGAGCATGGGCATCCAGCCGTTAGCCCGCTGCGCGACGCGCTGCCTGGTGAGCTTGGAGTTGCCGCCGATCCAGATGGGAATCGGCTGCTGCGGCGGCCGCGGCCTAGCGATCACCTCGCGGGCGCTGAAGTGCCGTCCCGCGTAGCTGAACGGCTCACCGCTCCAGTGCCTGGGCAGCACGTCGAGCGCCTCGTCGAACAGCGCGTTGCGCTCGTCGAAGTCGACGCCGAGCGCGTGGAACTCGGACTTGTTGTAGCCGGTCCCGGCACCGAGGATGAACCGCCCGCCAGACAGGATGTCCACCGACGCCGCAGCCTTGGCAAGCAGCATCGGGTTGCGGTACGGCAGCACGGACAGGTAGGTCAGCAGCTTCAGCCGCGAGGTCACCGCCGCGACGTAGCTGAGCGCGACGAACGGGTCGAGCGTCTGATGCCCCCCCGTCTGGAGCCAGCGCAGCCCGGGTGCCGGGTGCTCGGTGAACGCGAACCCGTCCCACCCGGCGCCCTCGGCGGCACGGGCGAGCTCGCCGACCGGCCCGGAGTCGAGCATGTCTCCCTCAAGCCCGGTCAGGTCCGGGTACTGGTACATGAACCGCAACGCAGCTCTCCTTCAGCTCAAGAGAAACAAAGCCTTTTATCCTGAACGGTCCCGCGCTTCGCGTTGTCCTGAGACGTGAAATCACGGTCCGTTCAGCACGCTAGATTTTGAATTTCCCGCCAAGGAGCTCGGCTTCTGCGACCGCCTTGCGTGCGGGTATGTACTCGCTCGGCCACAGGCCGTCGGCCGGCTTGTAGGCGCGCAGCACCTGCTTGGCGACCGTCGTCTGGTGGACCTCGGTCGGGCCGTCGGCGAGCCCGAGCATCAGGCCGCTCGCGAGCATCCTGACCAGCGGCATCTCGTGGGTGGTGCCGAGCGCGCCGTGGATCTGGATCGCGCGCCTGGCGACGGACTCCACCACGCGGGAGGTGAGCACCTTGATCGCGGCGATGTCCTTCCGTACCCGGTTGTAGTCCTGGTAACGGTCGATCTGCCACGCGGTGTGCAGGACGAAGAGCCGGAACTGCGCGATCTCGATGTAGGAGTCGGCGATCATGTTCTGCACGGCCTGCTTGTCGGCGAGCCTGCTGCCCTTGGTCACCCGGGACAGGGCACGCTCGGCCATCATGTCCAGGCAACGCTGGGCGCTACCGACGGAGCGCATCGCGTGATGTACCCGGCCGCCGCCCAGGCGGACCTGGGCGACGCCGAACGCATTGCCCACCTCACCGAGCACCGCGTCGGCAGGGACCCGCACGTTGTCGTACTCGATGAGCGCCTCGGTGCCCGCGTCCTCCGGCTCGCTCCAGTGCGCGAGGTTCCGCAGGATCTTGATGCCGGGAGTCTCGGCCGGGACCAGGAACATCGTCATCCGCGCCAGCACCGGCGCGTCCGGGTCGGTGACCGCCATGACGATGAAAAAGCTGGCGAACCGGGCGTTGGAGGAGAAGAACTTCTGCCCGTTGATCACCCACCCGTTCCCGTCGCGGACTGCCCGGGTCTCGAATACGCCGGGGTCAGCGCCCCCCTGGGGTTCGGTCATGGAAAAACAGGACACGATATCGCCGGACAGCAGCGGCTGGAGGTACCTGGCCTTCTGCTCTTGTGTACCGAAGTGGGCCAGGATCTCAGCGTTACCTGTGTCCGGCGCCTGGGTGCCGAAGATACGCGGGCCCCAGATCGACGTGCCGAGGATCTCGTTGAGCAGCGCCAGCCTGAGCTGGCCGTAGCCCTGGCCGCCGAGTTCGGGGCCGAGATGACAGGCCCACAGGCCGTGCTTTCTCACCTCGTCCTTGAGCGGGCCGATGACGCTGCGCTGCTCATCGGTGAGGTCCCTGGTGGGCTTGTAGTTGTCATGCGGCCAGAGCGCGTCGACCTTGTAGACCTTGTCTTCGACGAAGCTGGCGGCCCAGTCGAGTTTCTCCTGGAACTCGGGCTCGGTGGTGAAGTCCCAGGCCATTTAGAACATCCCCCCGTCGACGCGGATGATGGTGCCGCTGGTGTAGCTTGAGGCGTCCGAGGCGAGGAACAGGGCAGCGCCGATGATTTCGGGCGGCTGGCCGACGCGCTGGAGGGCCGTTTGCCTTTTGCGGTCTTCGGTTACGGCCCCGAGGTCCCAGGCCTTCGAGACGTCGGTCTGGAAGGTTCCCGGCATCAGGGTGTTCACCCTCACCTGGGGGCCGAGGGCCTCAGCGAGGCCCTCGGTCATCGCGTTGAGCGCGGCCTTGGCGCCGGCGTAGGGGATGATCGTGCCCTTGGGCCTGATCGACCCTGACGAGCTGACGTTGATGATCGATCCGCCGCCTGCCGCCTGCATCCGCTCGCCGATCAGCGCCGCGAGCCGGAATGGGCCCTTGAAGTTGAGGTTGACCACGCTGTCGAAGAGCTTCTCCGTCACGTCGGTCAGCTTGTCGTAGAGCGGGGACATGCCGGCGTTGTTAAACAGCACGTCCACCCGGCCGAACCGGTCGTAGACCGCGCTGGCGAACGGCTCCAGTTCGTCCCAGCGGCCGACGTGCACGGCGTAGGCCATCGTCTCGCGGCCGGTCTCATCCTCGATTTCCCTGGCAACCTCCTCGCAGTTCTCCAGCTTCCTGCTGGCGATCACCACATTCGCGCCCTGCCTGGCGACCGCCGTTGCGATCTGCCGGCCGAGGCCGCGGCTGCCGCCGGTGACGACCACGACCTTGCCGGTCAGGTCGAAGAGCTGATCCGCGTAGCCCATCGCGCTCAGGCCGCCTTGGCCGCTTTGGCCGTCCGGGAAAGCTCAGCGGCCTTGCGGATCAGCTCGGGAACCAGGGTGCCGAACGCCTCCACCTTGGGGTCCACCGCGGCGCCGGACTGGAGCCTGGCGTAGCTCATCTCCAGCACGATGCCGAGCTTCCAGCGGGCGAGCACGACGTAGTAGTCGATGTCCTCGGTGCAGCGGCCGGAGATCTCCTCGTAGTGCTGCAGCAGCTCGTCCCGGCTGGGCATGCCGTCGAGGTTCACGTACCGGGTCATGTCGTCACCCTCAGGCGGCCAGGAGATCAGCACCCAGCCCAGGTCAAGCAGCGGGTCGCCGATCGTCGTCATCTCCCAGTCGATGACCGCCGCGAGCTTCGCCGGGGCCCCGTGAGCGTACATGACGTTGGCGAACTGGTAGTCGCCATGCATGATGCCAGGTCGCCAGTGCCGGGGGCGGTGAGCGCGGAGCCAGGCGCTGGCCTCGTCGAGGCCCGGGAGGTCGCGGAACTGGTACTTGCTCAGGAAGCTCAGCCAGCGGCCGACCTGGCGGTCGTGGAAGTTCTCTGGGCGTCCGAACCCGGTCAGGCCGCGTTTTTCCCAGTCCACCCTGGACAGCAGGGCTGCACCGCGGACCAGCTCAAAGGCGAGCCCCCTGCGCTGCCTCAGGTCGGACTCGAACGGCTCGGGCCATGTGCCGTGGCCCATCGGGGACCAGCCGTCGACCGGCTGCATCAGGTAGAACGGCACACCGAGGACGCTGGGGTCGTCGCTGCCCGCGATGAACTCGGCATGCGGGAGGTCGGCGCCTTTCAACGCGCGCAGCAGGCGCGACTCACGGCGCAAGCCGTCGAACCGCGCCTCGCCCGCGGTGGGGAGCGGGGCACGGAGCACGGCCTTGAGGCCGTCGCGCTCGACGGTGAACAGCTCGTTCTGCGAGCCGCCGGACAGGCGGGTCAGGGCCGGGATGCCGTCGCCCGGCAGTTTCTCCGCGTCCATCCAGCGGCCGAGAGCCGTGGCGTCGATCGTTGGCGCATCGACCGCGGGGGCGTCGGGCGTCGGTTGCGTGTCGGTCATTCTGTTCCCTGTTGTCCGCTGCTCCTGGTTGCCCGTCACCGTGACAGGATCGTGACGGCCGCGGTGCCCGGGGCGCCGTAGAGCTGGGCGTACCCGACGCGCGCGCCCGGTACCTGCCGCCCGCCGACCCGGCCCTTGAGCTGGTTCACCAGCTCGTAGACCTGGCGCAGCCCGGATGCCCCGACCGGCTCGCCGTTGGCGATCAAGCCGCCGTCGGTGTTGACCGGGATCCGGCCGGTGATCTCCGTGGCGCCCTCGGCGAGCAGTTGCTCCTGCTCTCCGTGCGCGCAGAGGCCGTTCTCCGCCATGTGGATGACCTCGGAGCCGGCGTCGGTGTCCTGGAGCTGGGCCAGGTCGACGTCCTCGGGGCCGATGCCCGCCAGCTCGTAGGCCTCCCTGGAAGCCTCGACGGTGGGACCCGGCACGATGTCGAGGGCGAAGGACGGGCTGAGCAGCTCGAACGCGCCCTCGCGGCGGCTACGCAGCGTGCTCGCCCTGACGTACACGGGGGTATCGGTGTACCGGCGCGCCTGGTCCGCGCGGACGAGGACGGCGGCGGCGGCGCCCTCGTTCGGGCCGCAGTACATGTACTGGGTGAGCGGATAGTTGAGCACCGGCGAGCCGAGGATCTCCTCCTCGGTGAGCGGCTTGCGCCGCCAGGCGTGGGGGGTCTTCGCGCCGTTGCGGAACGCCTTCGCCGCGACCTTCGCCAGCGTAGCGGGGGTGATGCCGTGGTCGTGCATGTACCGGTTGATCTTCATGCCGAAGAAGTGCGTGGTGAGGAACAGCCCCGCCTGCCCGTACCAGAGCGGGAGGCCGGAGACCGACGGGTCGTCGGAGAACGCGCCGCGAGGGTGCTTGTCGAGCCCGATCGCGATCGCGACGTCCGCGTCGCCGAGCCTGATCGCGTTGGCCGCCATCGCGAGGGACGTGGCCCCGGTCGCGCAGCCGGTGAAGACCGCCCGGCCGGGCACACCAGTCTGGCCGAGCAGGCCGACGATCCCCTCCGGGTTCTTGACCTCCATAGAGCCGGCGTACAGGGCCTGGATATCCTCCCACGTGAGGCCCGCGTCGGTCAGGGCCTCGCAGACTGCGTCCTCGCCCATCTCCATCGCGGACTTGCCCGGGTACCGGCCGAAGGGATGCAGGCCCACGCCGATGATGGCGACGTCAGGATCGCTCATGGCTGTTACCCCTCCCCGGCGACGGGCGTTACGGGCGCGAAAGCATAGATCATGGTCTGGTTGCCGTCAGCGTCGACGCCGAATGGCTCGATGACAAGCTCCATCTGCTGGCCGATGGCGAGCTTGGCCGGGTCGGGTTCGGTCAGCCTGGCCTCGACGTGCAGCGCCCCCGGCAGCGCAACGTAGCCGACTGTGAACGGCCTGAAGGTGCCGGCGTCGTCATCGCCGGCATACGGCGGGGACGCGGGCCTGAAGTGCTGGCTGGTGAACGTCCAGAGCGTGCCGCGCCTTGGCAGCTCGATCTTCTCGAGTTCTTCCCTGACACCGTTGATGACGGCCCGGCGACGGTACGGGAAGAAGATCTTGCCGTTGGAGGCCCTGCCGCCGATGAGCGCGGGCTGCTTGCCCGGCTCAGGCGGCCAGGTGAACAGCCCCTCCGCCAGGGGAACCTGCTGCATTTCCGCGTCCTTTGCGCCGAAGTAGCTGCCGCAGACGTTCGCGGCGTCGGCGGCCGGGTACGGCGGCAATTATAATCAATTTATTGAACTATATGAAGGGGCGTGGCGCCGATGACCAGCGTGACGATCGATATGTCCGGCAAGGTCGCGCTGGTGACCGGCGGCGGCTACGGGATGGGCCGCGCGTCCGCGCGCCGGTTCGCCTCGTGCGGCGCGCGGGTGGCGGTCGCGGACACCGACGTCTCCCGTGGCCTTGAGACGGTCTCGCTCATCGAGAAGGACGGCGGCACGGCACTGTTCATTGAAGCTGACGTGTCTCAGCCGGCAGCCGTGCAGGACATGATCGCGCGCACCCTCGCCTCCTACGGCCGATTGGACTACGCGCACAACAACGCCGGCATCATCGAGGGGCAGCTTTCGATCCACGAGTACCCCGATGATCAGTGGAACAGGATCATCGCCAACAACCTGACCAGCGTGTTCCTGTGCCTGAAGCACGAGATCCCGGTCATGCTCGCGGCCGACGGCGGAGCCATCGTCAACGTCGCCTCAGAGACCACGTACAAGGGCAACGCCGGGGACGCCGCCTATACCGCGAGCAAGCACGGGGTCTGGGGCCTGACCACGGTGGCGGCGCTGCGCTACGTGAAGCGGGGCATCCGGGTCAACGCGATCGCGCCTGGCAACGTCCGCACCGGCATCACCGAGCGGGCGCAGGCGATCGCGCCGCCGGAGATCTGGAAGCGCATCGAGCGGGCGAACCCGATCGGCAGGCTCATCGAGCCCGAAGAGGTCGCCGAGCTCGTCGTCTGGCTCTGCTCCGACCAGGCCGCCCTGGTCAACGGCACCCTGGTCGCCGCCGACACCGGCTGGCACGTGGCCTGATCCCCCCGTCCATATCCCCCGCCCGTGTCAATTGCGCCCGTGCCTGTTGCGCAATTGACCCTGCCCTAGCGTGGCGGATCGCGTCATCGACGCGGTGCGGCGAGTCCGGGTACGCGGCTGCTCGCGCGGAGCCCGCCGAGGTGTATGGTTTGACCGTCAGGAAAATAAGGATACTCTATATGGCAAATACTGGGATGCGGGACCTGCAGACGGAAATGCTTCGACCGATGATGTCCGTGGCAAGGGACGTGCCGCTCCGCGCTGGCTTCGATCATGCTACGAGTCCGGAACTGCTCGGCTCCTCGTTCGATGGCTGGAGTCGGCTGCACGCTGAGGGCCCAGCGTTCAGAAGCGACATCGTCGGTGCATATGACCTGTGGTATCTGCTGCGCTATGCGGACATCAGGGCCGCGCTGCAGGACCACGGGCTGTTCTCAAGCCGTTCTTGCGCCGACGCGCACCTGGCCCGGCTTGAGCCGCGGATCGCACTGAGGAATGGCACCGCCGCACCACCGACTACGAGCTGGCGGATGACATGCCGGTTACCGAGTACGTCGGAGCGGTGGCGGGGCTGACCGCGCTGCCGTTGTACTGGCAGCCGGTCCCCGATCGGTAGCCGCAGAACGGAGGAGACCGAGATGATTGACCGTACCCCGCCGACGGTCCACCTGCGCATCGGCGCCGAGCGCCGGGTCTCGGGATCGGGCGGCGTGTACCAGCACGTCAACCCGGCGACGGGTCAGCCCGACGCCGAGATCCCGCTCGCCGGCGGCGCCGAGGTGGACGAGGCCGTGCGAGCCGCGCACGCCGCCTTCGCCGGCTGGCGCGCGACCCGTCCTGCCGGGCGGCGGAGGCTGCTGCACCGGCTCGCGGAGCTCATCGACGGGAATGCGGCCGAGTTCACACGCCGCGGCACGCTGGATAACGGCACCCCGCTGGCGATCTCAGGCAACTTCGTGCCACAGTCGTCCGAATGGACGCGATACTACGCGGGCTGGGCCGACAAGATACATAGCGACCTGAACGCCTTCCACTCCAAGGATGGCGAGATCGGCTACACCCTCGCCCAGCCCTACGGCGTGATCGGCGTCATCATCACCTGGAACGGCCCGCTTATCTCGCTGGCAATGAAGATCCCCGCGGCGCTAGCGGCGGGCAACACGGTCGTGGTCAAGCCGTCGGAGCTGACCCCGTTCACCGGCGAACTGTTCGCCGACCTGGTCCAGGAGGCAGGCTTCCCGCCGGGCGTGGTCAGCGTCCTGCCGGGCGCGCCCGAGGCCGGCGCGGCCCTCGTCAGTCACCCGCTGGTGAAGAAGGTGACGTTCACCGGCGGCCCGGACACCGCCAGGAAGATCCTGCACAGCTGCGCCGACGCGATGAAGCCCGCCTGCCTTGAGCTCGGCGGCAAGTCGGCCAACATCATCTTCGACGACGCGGACCTCGACGCCGCCTGCGCGCACGGCACGTTCATGTCCGTTGCGGTGCTCAGTGGCCAGGGCTGCGCGCTGCCGACCAGGATGCTGGTGCACGAGCCCGTCTACGATCAGGTGGTCGGCCGGGTCGCGGAGATCGCCAAGGCGATCACCGTGGGCGACCCTTTTGACCCGGCGACCATCTCGGGCCCGGTGGTGAGCGAGGCAGCCCTCAACCGGATCATGGCAGTGATAGAGCAAGCCAGGCTGGACGGGGCGCGGCTGGTCACCGGCGGCGCGCGGCTCGGAGGCCCGCTGGCCGACGGCTACTTCATCGAGCCGACGGTGTTCGCCGACGTCGACCCGCGGTCTCAGCTCGCCCAGCGGGAGGTCTTCGGGCCGGTGCTAGCCATCACGCCGTTCCGCACCGAGGAAGAGGCCATCGCGATCGCCAACAGCACCGAATACGGGTTGTCTGCCTACATCCAGACCAGCGACCTGCGCCGCGCGCACCGGGTGGCGGACGAACTGGTCACCGGCGAGGTACTTGTCAACGGGGCGGCCAACCTCGGCGTGCACCGGCCGTTCGGCGGGGTCGGGCTGTCCGGTTTCGGCAAGGAAGGCGGGCGCGCGGGCCTTGAGGAGTTCCTCCAGGTCAAAAGCGTCGCGATCGTCTGAGCGAGGAAAGGGAAAGACCATGGGCACGCTCGACGGGAAGGTCGCGTTCATCTCCGGCATCGCCCGCGGCCAAGGGCGCTCGCACGCGCTCCGGCTGGCCAGCGAGGGCGCGGACATCATCGGCGTCGACACCTGCCACGACATCGCCACGATGGACTACCCCAACGCCACCCCGGCCGACCTGGCCGAGACCACTAAGCTCATCGAGCAACTAGACCGCCGCGCCGTCACAAGCGAGGCGGACGTGCGGGACTTCGACGCGGTGCGCCGCGCCGTCGACTCGGGGGTGGCCGAACTCGGCCGGCTGGACATCGTGCTGTCCAACGCCGGCATCGTCCGGCTGCACGCCGACTCCGACGACCCGGCGCAGCTGTGGCAGGACATCGTCGGCACCAACCTGACCGGCGGTTTCCACGTGGTCAACGCGGCCGTGCCACACCTGATCGCGGGCGGCCGCGGCGGCGTGATCGTCATCACCGGCTCGACCGCGGGCGTGCGGCCGGTCGCCAACCCGGGCGTCGGTGCCCTTGCCTACACCGCGTCGAAATGGGGCCTGGTCGGCATCTGCAAGCAGCTCGCCGCGACACTGGCCGAGTACTCGATCCGGGTCAACATCGTGCACCCGACCGGCGTCGCGTCCGGCATGACCATGAACGCCGCGATGGCAGAGCTCGCGCAGCAGGCGATGGCGGGCGGGGACGCTGTCGGCCTGGCCGCCATGCAGAACGCGATGCCCGTGCAGATGCTGCAGCCGTCGGACATCTCCGACGCGATCGCTTTCCTGGTGTCTGACCAAGCGAAGTGGATCACCGGGATCTCGCTGCCGGTCGACGCCGGATTCTCCGTCCGGTAGGAGCATTCGCCGTGAACTACGCCTTCAGTTCGGAGCAGGAAGAGTTCAGGGATTCCCTGCGCCGGTTCCTGGCTGACAAGTCCCCTGCCGCCGAGGTACGGCGGCTGATGGAGACCGACTCAGGGTACGACCCGCAGGTCTGGAAACAGCTAGCCGACCAGCTCGGGCTGCAGGGGCTGGCGATTCCCGGGGAATTTGGCGGGGCGGGGGCGACGCCCGTGGAGCTTGGCATCGCCTTCGAGGAGATGGGGCGGGTGCTGCTGTGCGCGCCGTTCTTCTCCACCGTGGGGCTGGCCGCCCAAGCGCTGCTGACCGCCGGCGACGACCAGGCCAAGCGGGAGTACCTGCCGCGGATCGCCGACGGATCGCTGCTGGCGACGGTGGCGGTGACCGAGGAAGACGGCCAGTGGGACCTGGCCGCGGTGCGGACGCAGGCCGTTCCCGACGGCAGCGCGTCCGGCGCGTTCCTGATTGACGGGACCAAGATGTTCGTGGTCGACGGACATATCGCGGAGGTGCTGCTCGTGGTCGCCAGGACCGGAAGCGGGCTCGGCCTGTTCGCCGTCGACGCTTTTGCCGCCGGCGTCGCCCGTACCCCGCTGCAGACGCTTGACATGACTCGCAAGCTGGCCAGGGTGGAGTTCAGAAGGGTTTCCGCACGGCTGGTGAGCGGGCCCGGCGACGCGACCTCCGCGCTGTCGCGGGCGCTTGACCTCGCGCTGGTAGCGCTCACCGCCGAGCAGGTAGGGGGTGCGCAACGCTGCCTGGACATGGCGGTCGACTATGCGAAGATCCGGATGCAGTTCGGCCGCCCCATCGGCAGCTTCCAGGCGATCAAGCACAAGTGCGCGGAGATGCTGCTTGAGCTGGAGTCAGCAAGGTCCGCGGCTTACCACGCGGCAGGGGCGGCTACGGATGAGCTTGGCGTGGCCGCGGCGGTCGCCAAGGCCTACTGCTCTGAGGTGTACTTCCATGTCGCGGCCGAGAACATCCAGGTCCACGGCGGCATCGGTTTCACCTGGGAACACGATGCGCACCTGTACTTCCGCCGTGCCAAGTCGAGCCAGCTTTTCCTCGGCGACGAGCACTACCACAGGGAACGCTTCGCGGCGCTCACCGGCATCTGAGCCGTTTCACGCGGCCCCTTCACCGCCGAACGCGAAGTCCAAGATCAGCTCCGCCAGCGCCAGTGGCTGGTCGCTCTGGATCGCATGACCGGCGCCGGCCACGACCTCGGTCCGCACCCCGGGCATCCGGCGGCGGAACTCGGCCTCGTCGTTGTCCGTGACGAATTTCGAGTCGCCGCCGCGCACCAGCATGACCGGCGCATCGATCGCGGAGACGTCTTGCCAGAGGCCCGTGTAGTCGAACCGGCTGGCGGGCAGTTCGCCGAACAGGTCGTAGCGCCAGGTCCACCGGCCGTCGGGCAGCTCTACGGCGTTGTGCCTGACGCCGCGCTCGACAGCGGACCGCGGCCGCCGCGGGCTCGCCGCCACGGCGGCACCGACGATCGCCTCGAAGGAATCGTATACGGGCGGCCCTGAGACCAGGGCCACGGCACCGCGGTCGGCCTTGCTCATGGAGCGGACAGCCTCCTGGACCTGCGGCGTAACGTCGACGATGACGGCCTTGCGGACCAGGTCCGGCCGGGTAGCGGCGAGCCGGATCGCGGTGACGCCGCCGAGCGACATGCCCACGACGGCGGCCGCGTCCGGCGCGACCTCATCAAGCACGGCGGCAACCGCCTCGGCGTTCCGCCACGGCCCGTAGTCCCTGTCGGCACGGCGATCGGAGTGCCCGTGACCGGGCAGGTCGACCGCCACCAAGGGACGGCCAAGCGCGAGCGCGACGGTGTCCCACGTGTGCGCGTTCTGGCCGCCGCCGTGCAGGAGCACGAGCTCGGGCTCGGCTGTCCCCCACACGATCACGCTGACCGCCTGGCCAGCCGCCACGGTGACCGGCTGGCGCCGCACAGCCGGCGGCCCGGGGAACGGCAGGCCCGCCTCGGCGGCGTTCTCGGCGAGCAGCCCGAACTCGTCGTACGGCACAGTACCGGTCATCCGCGGCTCTCCTTCCGTTCGGTCACGCTCAGATGCTCAGCCCAGCCAGCCCGCGAGGGTCTCGATGTCGCGCAGGCCGTTCGGCCCCACCGGCTGCACGTTGAGAATGGTGACCCCCGATGCACGGTAAGCTTCGACTCTGTCCCGTACGAAGCCCTCGGGCCCGACCAGCGACATGCCCGCCACGAGCTCCGCCGGCACCATCGCCGCTGCCGCCTCCCTGGCGCCGCCGAGGTAGGCGTCCTGGATCTGCCCGGCTTCCCGCTCGAACCCGTACCGCTTGAGCACGTCGTTGTAGAAGTTCTTGCCGCGCGCGCCCATGCCGCCGAAGTACAGCGCCAGCACCGGCCTGGCCCGCTCACGCAGGGGAACGACATCGTCGCCGATGGCCAGCGGGCCACCGGCCACGATCTCAAGCGGACCGAGCGCGGGATCACGGCTGGCCAGGCCAGCCCGTAGCGACGCGCCCCATATGTCCGCCGCGCGATCGGGCCAGTAGTGCAGCGGCAGCCAGCCGTCGGCGATGGCTGCCGTCAGTTCCACGTTCTTCGGGCCGAGCGAGGCGACATAGATCGGGATCCGATCCCTGACAAGGTGGGCGATCAGCTTCAGCGGCTTGCCGAGGCCGGTGCCCTGGCCCTCGGCGAGCGGGATCTGGTACTTGGCGCCCGCGTGCACAAGGCGATCCCGCCGCCAGACCGACCGGCAGATCTCGATGACCTCCGCGGTCCTGGCCAGCGGGGCATCGTAGGGGACACCGTGGAAGCCCTCCACCACCTGCGGCCCTGACGCCCCGATCCCGAGGATGAACCGGCCGCCCGACAGGCTGTCAAGCCCGACCGCGGTCATCGCGAGCAGCGACGGCGTCCTGGTGTACAGCGGCAGGATGGCGGAACCGATCTGCGCGCGGCTGGTGACAGCGGCGATGAAGCCCATCGTCGAGACCGCGTCGGCTGTGTACGCCTCGCCGACCCACAGGTACTCGACGCCGGCATTCTCCAGTTCCTTCAGGTGCTTGGCGAAGGCCTCCGGGTCACCCCGCATGCCAACTACCGCGCCGAGTTTCATCGCCTGGCCTCCCGACTGTTCGGCCCTCATAATAAAGGGTACTCTTTAGCTATGTCGATTGCCGTCGCAGAAGACCACCGGGCACTCGCGCAGACCGTCGATGCCTTCCTCGCCAGGCATCAGGCCCGCGCCGTCGCCCGTGGCCTGCTCGAGTCGGATAAGGAGCCACTGCCTGGCTTCTGGGCGGAGATGGCCGACCTCGGGCTGCTCGGACTGCACATTCCCGAGGAGCTTGGCGGTTCCGGGTTCACGTTGTCCGAGGCGCTTGTCGTGGCCGAGCGACTGGGCGGCGCTATGGCACCGGGCCCGTTCGTCCCCACCGTGATCACAAGCGCGGTGATCGCCGCTGCCGCACCTGAAGATCTGCGCAAGCGCCTGCTGCCGGGACTGGCCGATGGCAGCCTGGTCGGCGCGGCGGCGCTCGGCGGCGACGTGTCGCATGCCGGCGGCATCGCGTCGGGGGACGCTGGCGTGGTGATCGGCGGTGCGCTTGCAGGCGTGCTGCTCGTGCCCTCACGCGATGACGTGCTTGTCATCGAGACGGCTCGCGGCGGTGTCACTGCCACGGTGCCGAACAACCTGGATCCGACTCGCAGGGCGGCGAGGGTGCGGCTTGAGGCGGCTCACGCGGCCGTGCTGCCTGGCGTCCGCGGCCTGCTGACCGACATCGCGAGGACCGTGTTCGCCGCGGAGGCCGCGGGCATCGCCGCCGAGGTTACCGGCCAGGCGAGCAGCTACGCCAAGACCCGCGTGCAGTTCGGCCGCCCTATCGCGACGTTCCAGGCGGTCAAGCACCACTGCGCGAACATGCTGGTTGAGGCCGAGCTTGCTGCCGCGGCCGCCTGGGATGCCGGCCGCGCCGGGGTGGCCGGCGGCGATCAGCTCAGCTACGCGGCGGCGGTCGCCGCGACCCTGGCCATTCCCGCCGCGGTGCGCAACGCGCAACTCAACATCCAGGTGCACGGTGGCATCGGGTTCACCTGGGAGCACGACGCCCACCTGTATCTGCGCCGGGCAGCCGCCGTGGCCGCGGTCGTCGATGCCGAGCAGGCCGCCAGGGACGTCACTGACCTAGTCCGCCGCGGCGTCCGCCGGGCAGTCGCGATCGACCTGCCGGCCGAGGCGGAGCCGATCCGGGTGGCCGTGCAGGCGGACGCGGCCCGGCTGCGCGAACTGGACGGCGACGCGAGGAAGCAGGCGCTGATCGAGACCGGCTACGTGATGCCGCACTGGCCCCGGCCGTGGGGCAGGGACGCAGGCGCGGTCGAACAGCTAGTCATCGAGCAGGAGTTCGCGGCGGCCGGGATCAAGCGGCCCGCCTACGGCATTACCGGCTGGGTCATCCTCACCCTTGTCCAGCACGCCAGCGCGGACCAGGTTGCCCGCTGGGTGCGCCCGGCGCTGAACCAGGACGTGATCTGGTGCCAGCTGTTCAGCGAGCCGGGCGCGGGCTCGGACGCGGCCGGCATCAGGACGAAGGCGACGAGAACAGACGGCGGCTGGCTGGTCAATGGCCAGAAGGTCTGGACAAGCGGTGCGCACCTGGCCAGCTTCGGCCTAGCCACGGTCCGCACAAACCCGGACGCGCCCAAGCACCAGGGCATCACCATGATGGTGATCGACATGCGCGCGTCGGGTGTCACGGTCCGGCCGCTGCGGATGCCCACCGGGCACTCGGACTTCAACGAGGTGTTCTTCGACGATGTGTTCGTCCCGGATGCCGACGTCGTCGGGCCGGTTAACGGCGGCTGGACGATCGCCAGGGCGGCGCTGGGCAACGAGAGCGTCAGCATCGGCAGCGGGGATGGCGGCAGGGTCATGCCGCTTGAGACGTTCATCGCACCGCTCGATGCCCATCCCGAACGGCTCTCGGGTGGCTCTGGCCGGGTCGGTCGGCACATCGCCAGAACGCAGACGATGGGGATGCTCAACCAGCGCAGCGTCTACCGCGCGGTCGCGGGCGCCGCCCCGGGACCGGAGGGAAACATCGCCAAGCTCGTAACCTCCGAACTCGGTCACGAGGCCGCGGAGATCATGGCCGGGCTTGCCGGGCCCGATGCCGCGTTTCTCGACGGGAGCGGCGAGATGGCGGCGACGCTGGTGCTGGCTAGCCGATCGCTGTCCATCGCGGGCGGCACCTCGGAGATCAAGCGGAACCAGATCGCCGAGCGGATGCTCGGCCTCCCCCGCGACCCCCTGATCCGCTGAGCCTCAGCGGCCCGTCCACACCGGGTCGCGGCGCTCGATGAAGGCGGTCGCCCCCTCGCGCGCGTCCGCGCTGCCGAACACCTCGGGCTGCCACCTGGCCTGCAGCTCCCTGGCTTTGGCCAGGTCGGTGCTCGCGGTGCGGACAAGCTCCTTCGTGGCCCGTAGCGCGAGGGGTCCGTTCCGCGCGATGCGGCCGGCCATGTCCAGCGCCGCCGCCAGCACCTCGCCTGGCGGGACGACGGCGTTCACCAAGCCGAGCGCGAGCGCTCGCTGCGCGTCGATCGGGTCACCGGTCAGGGTGAGCTCGAGGGCGACCGCGAGCGGGATGCGAGTGCTGATGAACACGCCGCCGCCAGCCGCGAACAAGCCGCGCTTCACTTCAGGCAGGCCGAAGACGGCCTGGTCAGAGGCCACCACCACGTCGCAGCCAAGCAGCAGCTCGAATCCGCCGGCGACCGCCGTGGCGTTGGCCGCTCCCACCACCGGCACGGCGATGTCGCCGCGCGTAAAGCGGGAGAACCCCGCCGCTCCCTCGTCTGCGCTGGGGCTGGCGTCGGCGCTGGGGCTGGCGTCGGCGCTGGGGCTGGGCGCGGGTCCGGCGGCGAACGCGCGGAGGTCCATTCCGGCGCAGAACGCGCGGTCGCCGGCGCCAGTCAGGACCACGCAGCGGACGTCCGGGTCGGTCTCGGCCGCGACTAGGGCCGCACCGAGGGCGCCGATGAGCTCGGGGTTCAGCGCGTTGCGGGCCTGCGGCCTGTTCAGCCGCAGCACGCGCACCGCGCCGCGGCGCTCGCTGATCAGCACCGGCTCCGCCGCCGTACCGCGCTCCTCATCCTGAGCTGCACCATGCTGCTGCGGCGTTGTCACGCCACCACGCCCCGTTCCCTCAAGTCGGCGATCGCGGACGCGTCGTAGCCCAGCTCCGCGAGGATACTATCGGTGTGCTGCCCGGAGAGCACGCCGGGCTCAGCGAGCGTTTCGCTGCGGGACAGCCCGATGTGCGGCTTGAGCCGTACGTGCTCGCCGAATGCCGGGTGCTCGACCTGGACGAGCAGATCGGCGGCGCCGGCGAACTCCTTGCTCTGCAGGACGACCTCCGGCGGGTCGGCGTGCGCCACGACGCAGCCGACGTCCCGGCCGAGCAGGTAGTCCTCCCAGTGCTGCGCCGGCTTGGCCGCGAAGACGCCAGCAAGGACTTGCGCGAGGTCGCCGTCATGCGCGCGGCGGCTAGCCTCATCGGCGAACCTGGCGTCGCCGGCCAGGTCGGCGTCGCCGGCCAGCGCCGAGGCCAGTGCCTCCCACTCACGCTCCGCCGGCGCCGCCAGGTAGATCCACCCGTCGGCGGCCTGGTAGAGCCGGTACCTGGCGCTGTAGCCGAACAGGTTGGCGTCAGGCGCGGCCGTCGGACGCCGACCCGCGTACTCGACCATGTCGTCGGCAAGCGCGTGCGCCGTCGAGGTCAGCATCGTGGTGAGCATCGTCTGGCTGATGCCGGTCCGGTCCCGCACGACGAGCCCGAGCGCGAGCGCTGACGCCACCGTCAGCGCCGAGATGCCGTCCGCCTGGGCGTACTCGGTCGTGCCTGCGCCAGACAGCCGCAGCGCGTTCTGCCGGATCTCCGCGACGGTCATGTCCGCGTGCTCCGGGACGGAGGCACCGATGTTGCGCATCACCAGGCCGCTGCCCGCCCCGATGGTGGGGGCGTAGGCCGGCCGGTCGCCGCACGGCCCGTCAATGCCGTAGCCGGGAGCGTTCAGGTAAACCAGGTCAGGGTTCACCCGCCGCAGCGTGGCGCTGTCCACGCCCTGCCGCTCCGCTACCCCCGCGCGGAACGACTGCAGCACCAGGTGCGATCGCCTGGCGAGCTCGTGCACGATGGACCGGCCCTCGGCGGTGGACATGTCGATCGCGATGCTCTCCTTGCCCTGCATCACCTTGGCCGCGCCGAGCTCGGGGAATGGCAGCAGGGTCCGCATCGGCTCGCCCGTAACTGGCTCGACCTTGATCACCCGGGCGCCGAGTTCGCGCAGCACCGTAGCGCCGAACGGTGCGGCGAAGAAAGTGCCGAGCTCAAGCACGACCACGTCGCTCAGCGCTGGGCTTGACGGCTCGCCGCCTCCATTCCGGTTTCTGCCCTGACCGCCTGCGCTCGCCGCCGCGGCCCACGGGTCTGCGCGCAGCGCGGGACCGTCCGCGTCGAGCAGCGGCGCGCCGCCACGGAGCACGGCGGGGGTCTTCTCCAGGCACGCTATCGGGCCCGGCTGGCGTACTGGGCCGCGTTCGGCGTCGGGCAGTTCGACCGGCTCGCCCAGGTGACTCATCTGCGGGTGGCTGAGCAGCTCGCTGCCGCGCCGCATGGTCTCTGCCCACACGTCGTGGTGGGTTTCAAAGACCTGCTGCCACTCGGCCATCGTCCGCTCCCGGACAGCACCGAGCAGCCGCTCCCAGAACTCGACCGTTCGCGGGTGGCCCGTGGCGAAGGCCGCGCCTTTCCACTCCTCGTCGGCGAGCATCCAGTCCAGCCCCATGACCTTCAGCATGGCCTGGTACAGGTGCAGTTGCACCTGCGAGAACTGGAGCCACCTGCCGTCCCTGGTAAGCCCGATCAGGAGCATGAAGAAGATCGGCGACATCGGAACACCGCTCTCACTGACGGCCGCGGTCTGATTGAAGGCATCGGGGAACTTGGTCACCAGAACCTGCTGGTACCAGTTCCAGGTGCCGAGCGCGGCCACGCCCTTGACCAGGCTGGTGTCGACGCGCTGCCCGAGCCCGCTTGACTGCCGCTCGTGCAGCGCGGCCAGGATGCCGGTGAGCAGGAGCTGGCTGGCACCGTAACTCCCGTACGGCACGGACACGTGCGCGGGCCCTGACCGGGTTACCATGCCGCCTGAGGCCGCCAGGGCGCCGATACGCGCCATAACGAGCGCCTCGTACCCTTTCGCCGCCGCGTACGGGCCGGTCCGCCCGAAGCCGGTCACCGACCCGAAGACCAGGCCGGGGTTGACAGCCCGGAGGTGCTCGTATCCCAGGCCCAGCCGTTCCATGACGCCGGGCCGGAATGTCTCGATCACCACGTCGGCCCCGCCGGCCATTGTCCGCGCAACCGCGCGGTCGTCCTCGGCGTGCAGGTCAAGGACGATGCTCTTCTTGCCCCGTGCGAGGAACGGGTAGCCAGGCTGTGCGCGGAGCTGACTGCCGCCCGGCGGCTCCACGTGCACGACCTCGGCCCCGAAGTCGGCAAGCGTCTGGCTGGCCTGGGCACCCGCGGTGGTCGTGGAGAAGTCGAGGACGCGCAAGCCTGCCAGTGGTCCGGCCTGAGCCCCGGCGGTGCGGCTGTCAGCGTTCATGGGGTCCTGGTCCTGTCCGTAGCGATGACTATTGAGTGTGCTGAAATACCTGAGGTTGGAAGGCCAGGCTTGGCAGGCCTAAGCCTTGGTGCCCCACCGGGTGGCATCGCGGAGCACCTCGCGGAAGGGCTTGCCTGAGTCGGCGCTCGGCTCGCGGGGCAGGCCGAGGAGCCGCTCGCCGATGATGTTCCGCTGGATCTGGTTGCTGCCGCCGGCGATCGACATGATCCGGCCGTTGAGGAAGTTCAGCGCTGCCGCGTCGCCTGGCCCGCCGTCGGCCCAGGCGATGCCCTGCCGACCCGCGATCTCCATCGCCGCCGCTGCCCGCAGCGGCGTGATGACACCAAGGCCAAGCTTGATCAGCGAGGCTGCCGCCGGGTCGGCGGCGCCCGCCATCATCGCCGCCATCACCCGCGCGGTGAGCTGTTCCTGCACGTAGTCATTGATGTGCGCCCTGGCGATCAGCTGACGTACGGCCTGGTCGCCGGCCACCCCCCGGGCAGCGGCCAGCTCCACCAGGTCAGGCGCGAGCCGACGCTGACCGGACGCGGGGAGCGCGCCGCCCGGCTGGGCCGAGACGTTGCGCCGCTCGAACGCGAGCATCGTTCCGGCGATCGGCCAGCCGCCGTTCACCTCGCCGATCACCATGGAGTCATCAACAGTGACGCCGTCAAGGAACTCCTCGCAGAACTCCGCGCCGCCGTTGATCTCGCGTACAGGCCGGACCGTCACCCGGTCGTCGTGCAGGGGCACCTTGAACCAGGTCAGGCCCTGGTGCTTGGGCACGTCCCAGTCGGTCCGCGCCAGGCAGATGCCGTAATCCGCGCTCATCGCGCCGGAGGACCAGATCTTGCTGCCGGTCAGCACCCAGTTCTCGCCGTCACGGGTCGCCGTCGTGCGGATGCCGGCCAGGTCCGAGCCTGCCCCGGGCTCCGACAGGAGCTGGACCCAGATCTCATCGCCGCGCAGCATCCGCGGGATCCACTCCCGCTTCTGCTGCTCGCTGGCATATGCGAGCAAGGTGGGCAGGATGACCGACAGCGTGACGCCCCCTGCGACGCCTCCTGGCGCGGGGAGCGCATAGCCTGCCGACTCCTCGTCCCAGGCCTGCTGATGACCCTTCGACAGGCCCTGGCCGCCGTACTCCGTGGGCAGCGTGATGCCCACGAAACCAGCCTGGTGCATGGCCCGTTGCAAAGACCGGTCACGGGCTAGGTCATCTGACGTGGCCTCGTGCGCGGCACGCTGCCGCGTGCCCGGCGCGCGGGGCGCGAGGTTGGCGGCCAGCCAGCCCCGTGCGCGCTGCCGGTAGGCCGCCAGGCCAGCCGGGTCGCTACCGCTTGCTGTCCCGCTCGCGCCGGCTGGGTCGCGCCCGCTCACTGGCGCGTTCCCCGTCACCGGCCCGCTCCCGCCAGCCCGTGGAAGGCGCACACCCGCTCGCGGTGCCAGGACGGCTCGCCGAACAGGAGGCTGTTGGACCGGACGCGCCGCAAGAACAAATGCAGGTCATGCTCCCAGGCGTAGCCGATGCCGCCGTGCACCTGCAGGCACTCCTGCGCGATGTCGCAGGTCACATCTCCGATGTAGGCCGCCGCCATGCTGGCGACCTCGGCGGCGTCCGGCGCCGCCGCCTGCACCGCCGTGGCCGCCGCGACCGCCGCCGCCTTGCAGGCCTCCAGGTAGAGCGCCTGGTCCGCAAGGATGTGCTTGATCGCCTGGAACGAGCCGATCGGCCGGCCGAAGGCGATCCGCTGCCGGGCATAGGCGACCGTCATGGTAAACAGCGCGTCGATCGCCCCGATGGTGTCAGCGCAGGTCAGCACGATCGCATTCAGCAGCTGCGCGTCCAGGGGAGCAGTGCCGCCGGTGCCGAGGACATCGCCGCGCCCGACGCGGACGGCGTCGAACTCCACGTCCGCGAAGCGCCGGGACAGGTCCAGCGTGCGCAGCGGCCGGATCGTCACGCCCGGCGCGCGCGCGGGCACCAGAAGCTGGACAGGGACGCCGTCGAGCGACGCGGCCACCAGCAGCGCATCCGCGCTGATCGCGTCCTGGACACAGCCCCGGCCGCCGGAGAGCACCAGGTCGTCGCCGTCGCGGCGAGCCTGCATGCCCGCGCCCGCGTCCCAGTTCCCGCGGGTGTCCGCGAAGGCCCAGGTGATGACCTGCTCGCCTGTCACGATCCCGGGCAGCAGCGCCTCGCGCTGGGCCGCGCTGCCCTCCGCCGCGATGGCGGCCGCCACCACGTTCACCGGGATGAACGGCCCTGGCTGGACGAAACGGCCCATCTGCTCAGCGATGATCGCCGCATCCAGCAGGCCCGCGCCGCTCACGCTGCCGCCGCCATCGGCTTCAGGCACCATCATGGCGAACCAGCCGAGCTCGGCCGACTTCCGCAGCCAGGACCGGTTATACCCGAGCGGGTCGCCATGCAGCTCCCTGGTCCCGGCCACCGGCAGCTCGGCCTCGATAAACGAGACGGCCGTGTCCCGCAGCAGGATCTGCTCGTCGGTCAGGTCAGGCTGCATCGGCATTGAGCTACCTCCAGGCGACTGGCTATAGAGTAGCCTAAATTAGGCTACCTAGGGAAGAGAGGTGCGCTGTGCCGCAGCAGCCATCCGGCAGCCCGTCCGCCGCCGTCCCGGACGCGCCCGTGCTCCTGACGGAGGTCACCGACCGGGTCGGCGTGCTCACGCTGAACCGCCCGGCCCGCCGCAATGCCCTCAACGGGGAGCTGATGGCGGCCCTCGACGGCGCGGTAAAGGCAATGGCAGCCGACGCCGACGTGAAGGTGGTGATCCTGACCGGCGCGGCGCCCGAGGGCGGCCACGGCGGCTTCTGCTCAGGCGGGGACGTCAAGGACGGCGGCCACGGCGCTCCCGGCAGCGAGCTCGCCGTGCCGGCGGATCCGCTTGACGGTGACCTGTCCCGGCACGACCTGCACGCGGCCATGCTGCTGCACCTGATGCCCAAGCCCACCATCGCGATGGTGGGCGGCCCCGCCGTGGGCGCGGGCTGCAGCCTGGCCGCGGCGTGCGACCTGCGGTTCGCCTCCAGCGACGCGGTCTTCGCCGCGAACTTCTCCCCCAACGGGCTGTCTGGCGACTACGGCGGCTCGTTCTTCTGGACCAGAATCGGCGGAACCGCGCTGGCCCGGCGGCTGTACCTGCTCAACGAGAAACTGCCAGCCGCCCGCGCCCTCGAGCTTGGCATGGTACACGAGGTGCTGCCGCCGCAGCAGTTGCGCGAGTACACGATGGACGTCGCCCGCCGCCTGGTGCGAACGCCCGCCGCCCTGCAGGCACTGGTCAAGGACAACCTGAACGCGGCCGAGGACGAGGCGGCACGGCGGCGCTACCTGTTCGCACACGAAGCGGAGAACCAGGCCGTCTCCGCGCGGCTGATGCGCGACCGCATGCGGCGCGCTGCCACCGGCTAGGCGTACGGCGGCCGGGCGCATCGGGAAAATCTTCAGCTCACAGGCGTAGCCCAGCTGCTGGAACCCGCGGGCCGTCAGCCGGTCTTAACGCCGACACCCGCGTACATGAAGTTGGTCGCCGTTTCCTGGCCGCCCTCAGGACGCCACAGCCCGGGACGTACGAGACCGGGCTCAAGGAGGCCCAGGCCATCGAAGAACCGCATGATCTCTTCGCGGGAACGGGGCCGGGACGGGGATGTGGCCTTCTCGTACACGCGCTCATTTTGGGCAAGGATCTCAGTGGGCGTCCCGTCCGTGGTGACGTGGGAGAGCACCAGGTAGCTGCCGGGCACCATCGCGTCACGGAAGGTCCCGACGATGCCGTAGGGGTCCTCATCGTCGCGGACGAAGTGGAGGACGGCGACGAACAGCACGGCGACCGGCCGGGAGAAGTCGATCAGCTCGGTCAGGCCGGGCGCGGCCAGGATCGCCTGGGGCTCGCGCATGTCTGCGGTGAGCACCCGGGTGGTCACGTCGTCCGCGAGCAGCGCCCGTCCGTGGGACAGGACGATGGGGTCGTTGTCGATGTAGACGACCCGGGCGGCTGGATTCACGCGCTGAGCGACCTCGTGTACGTTGCCCTGGGTGGGAAGCCCGGCGCCGATGTCGACGAACTGGTCAATTCCGGCCTCGGCGAGGCAGGCGACGGCTCGCTGGAGGAACCGGCGGTTCTCCCAGGCGACCGTGGACGTTGTACCCCGTCCGGCAACCTCGTCCAACAGGTCGGCGGCGTCGCGGTCGACCTGAAAGTTGTCCTTGCCGCCGAGGAAGTAGTCGTACATCCGAGCCGGCGTCGGCCGGTCCAGCCGCAGATTCGCCAGCGCGATATCGCGATCGTCCGGCTCGCTAGACCCCCGCACGGTCATGGACCTCCCTCGCCTCAATTCCTCGTCAGCCGTCGAAGCCATTCGATGGCTGATGTTCAGCCAGCTCTCGTCGGACAGTATAAGCAGCCACCGCATCGTCCGCCCCGCGCTCGGGTGGAGCCGCGCGCGGACAGCTTCACTCACGATGTCAGCAGGATGCAGCCGGCGATGGGCCCGCCGTCGGCCGACACGACGGCGACCTCAGCGCCGGGTACCTGCCGGGCGCCGTCGGCGCCGCGCCACTGTAGGACGGCTTCGTGGACGACCCAGTAGCCGTGCATGCGCCCGGCGGAGAGCTAGCCGCCGTAGGTGTTGAGCGGCAGATCGCCGTCGAGGGCGATGCGCTTCCCGCCCCCGGCGAAGGACCCTGCCTCGCCATCGCCGCACAGGCCGAGGGCCTCGAGCCACGGCGAAGGTGAGGAACGTGAACCCGTCGTAGAGCTCGGCGATGTCGACATCGCGCGGCGTGAGGCTGGTGCGGCCCCACATCTGCGCGGCCGCGTCGGTCGAGGCCATCTTGGGGTAGTCGGGCCGCTGGTCCCAGCCTCCCTCGCCGGGGACCTGCCGATCGCCTCGACCCGGACGGGCGGGTTCGGGCCGTCGTCGGCCCGGTCGGCCGCAGAGACCACCACGGCGATGGAGCCGTCAATGGGAACATCGCAGCCGAGCAGGCTCGGCGGGTCCGAGATGGGCCTGGCCGCGAGATAGTCGTCGAGGGTGATCGGCTCCTTGTACACGGCGGCAGGATTGAGGGCGGCGCCCCGGCGGCTGTTGACGGCCAGCCGCCCGAGCTGCTCCTTGGTCGTCCCGTACAGGTACATGTGCCGACGGCAGTGCATGGCAAGCCAGTTGACGGCCGAGTAGGCGTGCATCGTGGGCAGCGGCCCACCCAGTCGGGCGCGGGCGGCGCCGCAGGCACGCCAGCCTGGTCGGTGCGGGCCGCTGCGGGAGGATCGATTCTTGTAGTGCGCGGTGTGCGAGCGCTGGGTGCACCCGCCGCGCGAGACATGTCAGGACTGCGGCGGCACGCTGCCCCCCGGGCGGTGAGCGGCCGGGCACGGTGTTCACCTTCACCATCAACCGCCATCCGTACAACCCGGCCGTGCCGGTGCCGTACGTGATCGCCATCGTCGAGCTCGAGGAACAGACGGGCCTGCGGTTCATCACGAACATCGTCGGCTGCGAGCCCGAGGCAGTCAGGATCGGGCTGCCGGTGCAGGTCGACTTCGAGCCGGCCGGCGAGGCCTGGGCGCCGGTATTCCGGCCGGCCAGGCCAGCCGACTCCGGAGCAGCCCTGGAATGAGTGCTGCTGGCGCCGACTGACGGCTGAGCCCGTCGCACCCTTGCCAGATTCAGTGCACTGAATGAGCCTGCCAGGAGCTGACGGCCATCCCGTGGGCTTCATCGGGTGGTCCGCGCCGAGCGCCCTCGCACCACCAGCAGCAGGAACCGGCGGCACGAGGGGAGTCGCTCGCGATCACCGCGAGGAACACGCAAGCCCGCGACAACCCGTCAAGGACTTACGAGTAGGTGTACTGGGTTCCGACCCGCAGGTCGCGGTACGGGACATCCTTGTCGGCGGACGGCTCTCTGGGCAGCCCGAGCGCGCGCTCGGCGAGCACGGTGAGCTGGATTTCGTCGGTCCCGCCGCCGATCCGGGTGCCGGGGCTGGCCAGGCCGACCGCCTGCAGGTCACCGCCCATGGGCGCGTCCGGCCCGGCGAGCAGCCCGGCCGCCCCGACGATCCGGTAGGACAGATCGCGCGACTGCTGGCAGATCCGAGAGGTCAGGAGCTTGGCTAGGGAGCCGTCGGCTCCGGTCATCCGGCCGCCGGCCGCCGCGATGCGGCGCATGGTCCAGCCGTTGATCATCACCTGGCTGATGTAGCGGGCTAGTTCCTGTCGCAGCGCCGGGTCGCCGGACACCCCGTACTCCCGCGCAAGGGCGGTCATCGCCTTCGCCGGGATGGCGCCTGCCCTGATCGGGCTGCTGCGGGCGCTGGCAGCTTGGCGGACTCGCTCAATTACCTCACCAACCGTGCGGTCGAGGTCGCCGGCCTGGCCCGACCGGGCCGGGACCAGGCCGGGCGCGCCGCCGCCGACGGTGGAGTTCCGCTCGTGGAACAGTGTCGTCTGGGCGACCCGCCACCCCGCTCCGACCCCGGCGAGCACGCAGCCCGGCCGTACTCGGGCGCCGGTCAGGAACACCTCGCAGAACGAGCTGCTGCCATTCATCTGCCTGAGCGGCCTAGCCTCGACGCCGGGCTGGTGCATGTCGATGAGGAAGTACGTGAGGCCCTGGTGCTTGGGCAGGCTGGGATCGGTCCTGGCCAGCAGCAGGCCGAAGTCGGCGGTGTCGGCACCGGAGTTCCACACCTTCTGGCCATCGATTACCCATCCGTCGCCATCGGGGACCGCCCGAGTGCCGACGCTGGCCAGGTCGGAGCCGGAGCCGGGCTCGCTGAACAGCTGGCACCAGGCCGCTTCGCCGAGTGCGATCGGCAATACGAACCTGGCGAGCTGCTCCGGCGTGCCGTGCTCTAGCAGGGTCGGCGCGGCGAGAGCCGCCGCGACATGCCCGGATGGCGGGCCGATGACCCCGTTGGCGGCTAGGACGCCCGTGATGGCCCTGGCTTCCGAGGCGGACGCGCCTAGGCCGCCGAGGCCTTTCGGCCACGCGGGGAACGCGTAGCCCGCGTTCGCGAGCCTGCGCCACCACTCGCGGACCGTCAGCCCGGCGTCCCAGTTGGCATCGATGAACTTCTGGACCTTGGCCGCTGCGCCAACCTCGCTCATGGCAGTCCTACTCATCAGTTGCCCGTGCCGCGCGCTGCCCCGCGCTCGGCGACCAGCTCGTTGTGCCGCCGCATCAGCGTGGTCGCCTGAGCCTGCAGGTCGGCAGGAGGCTCGGGCAGCGGGACCGGGCCGTGCTCGCGGCTGGGCAGGGCGACAGTGGCCGTGGCAGGACAGGTGACGGTGCCGCGCTGGTTAGTGCCGCGCATCTCGATGTCCACCAGGCAGCGACCGTCCTTGACCTGCTTACCGACCACCTCGCCCGTGATGACGTGACTATCGCCGATGTAGTTGAACTTGCGCATCTGGCTGCTCTGGCTGACCAGCCAGCCGTCGTCACCCATCCAGTCGGTCAGGAAGTGGGACAGCCAGCAGTCGCGCATGACCCCGTAGTCGTAGGCCATCGGGTTGCCGATGGCCTGCGCCCAGGCCGAGTCCCAGTGCACCCGCTGGGCGACGTCGGGGATGCCGTACTCGTTCTTGACATAGAACGGTGCGATGCGCTGCCTGTTCTTGTAGGCGATCCGGTTCGAGCAGGGTGCGTACGGTACGAAGCCGTACCCGCCTGCATGGAAGACGATCATATCGGTCTCGGTGAGCGGCCCCTTGGCCATCGGCTGCAGCACGTCGCCCACCTGCACGTCTTCCCACCACCGGGGAGTGGCGCCCTGCACGTGCTCGGCGGCGTAGATCGCGTCCAGCCGGGCGATGTCGTCGTCGGTATAGGTCGCGGGCTTGATCTCGGCGTACTTGCCCTTCTCCCGCGCGGCCTTGCGCTCGGTATGGATGGCCAGCGTCCGCGAGATAGCCACGATCTCGGCCCGTTGGTTCATCTTCACCACCATGTTGGTGACGAGGACCGAGCGCTCGGCGAAGTCCGACTTCTTCTCCACTACGGACTCGATGCCGCCGAAGCTGTACAGTTGGTCGCCCTCGACAACCGGCCGGTACCAGGTCCAAGTGCTGCCCGATACGAACACGTGGATGCCGCGGAACGACGGGCGGCGCAGCGACTTATCGGGCGGGTCACCGTACAGCGGCCTGTTGAGCGCGATGCCGATCATCGGCGGCGCGATCTGGGCGCCCCATCGCGTGGTCTTGCCGTAATCCTCCGAGTTGAAAAGCGGATTGTCGTCGCCGTAGCCGCGCGCGAAGTTCCGGATCGCATCGTGCGTTGCCGTAGTCAGATGCTCGCGAGCGGCCGACGGCGCCCACCGGCCGGCCAGTGCCCTGGCGCGCTCAATGTCCTCTTCCCTGAACTTGAACTCAGTGGCCTTTTCGAATTCGGCAGATGTCGCGGTCATCGCCACGGACCTCCTCGAAAGGCGCGCTCGGGCCGTCCGGTAGCCCGCGCACTCAGCCTAAAGAGTACACTCTTCTTGGCAGAGTAGGGAATGCGGCACTAGCGCATGAGCGCGCCGAGCGCGTCGAGGTGCCGGCGCATCCGGTGCAGGGCAAGCTCCCGGTTACCCGCTTCGACCGCTGCCGCGATTCCCTCGTGCGCGCGCCGCACCTCGGCGCTGATCTGCTCCCGGGCTCCCTCGGCAAGCCGCTCGATCTGGTAGATCAGGCTCAGCCGGATAAAGACAAGCGCGATCAGCTCGAGCACCCGGTTGCCGGCCGCAGCCGCTACCGCCGCATGCAGGTCATGCACCACGTCCGGCCGTTCATCCGCTGGCGTCTTCGCCTCGCGGTCCAGCGCATCCTTGATCGCCACCGCGCCGTCGGCGTCGATGCGGGCCGCTGCCAGGCCGGCGATCGCGACCTCGACGCCGGTCCGCACCTCGGCCAGGTCGGACAGCCGCATCCCGCGCCTAGCCAAGTAGATGGCGGCCACATCGCTGACCGCGGCAGCGCTTGGCTCGAACACGAACAGGCCGCCACCAGGTCCGCGCCGCATCCGTGCGATCTGATGATGCTCGAGCAGCCGGACCGCCTCGCGGAACACGGCGCGGCTTACCCCTTCCCGCGCGATCAGCTCAGGCTCGGTGCCCACTAGCTCTCCAGGCTGCATGCCGCCGTCCACCACCTGCTGGGTGATCCGGCGGGCGACGCCTTCGGCGCGCTTGCCCTTTCCTGACTGGCTGAGCACTACGGCGCTGGCTGGCAGCAACTGCCTGGTGGAACGGCGCTTGCGCAGGTAGTCAGCCTCGGCTTCGAGGTGGCGGCGCATTCGGTGCTGTGCCGTGCTGGCATCGCCTGCCATCACCGCTTGGGCGATGCGCGCGTGAGCATGAGTGGTCTCAGCGTGGGCTGCGGGGCCGAAGTCCCGCCAGCCGCTTGAGTACAGCATCGCCACGCGGGTGAGCACGTCGACGAACAGCTCGACCGCCGGGTTGCGGCTCATCGCTGCCACCAGCCCGTGCAGGGCACGCGGGTCAGCCGACGGGGACGGCTGCGCGTCCTCCACGAAGGCCCGCAACGTGGCCAGGTCCTGTTCCTCAAGCCGGGCGGGCGCAAGGCCAGTGGCGATGTCCTCAAGCACGAGCCGGGCCTCGAACAGCTCGTCAAGCCGGGCTTCCGCGCGGTACAGGTACAGGACCACGGCGTCGATCACGGCGTCCACCGTGGGCTCGGTCACCACCAAGCCGCCTCCCGGCCCGCGCCGTGTCCTGGCTACCTGCTGGTGCTCGACGAGGCGGACCGCCTCGCGGAAGACGGCCCGGCTGACCTGGTATCTGGTAAGCAGCTCCGCCTCCGAGCCGAGGATCTGGCCGACCTGCCAGCCGCCGGCAATGACGTCCTTGATGATGCGGTCGGCTACCTTCGAGGCACGCTTCGCCCTTGGCGCGTCGGCCGTCCTGTCCGGCGGACCACCCTGTATCTGCGTCATCGAGCTTGTCGCCATTGTGCTAAGGCTATCCTGGCGGCCTCGACGCGAGTCCTGTGACGTGGTTAATATGAAAATACCATTTGCGAATGCTCGCGGTGTGGAGCGCGCGTAGCAGCAGGGATGACGCCCATGACTTTGCGGGACAAGACGGCGGTCGTCGGGATCGGCGCGACGCCGTACTATAAGCGCGGCGAGTCACTGCCGCAGACCGAGCTTGAGCTGGCCTGCAAGGCGATCCTCGCCGCGCTGGACGACGCCGGACTGACGGTGCGGGACCTGGACGGGTTCGCGATCTACTCAAGCTCCTGCGACCCGGCGCAGGTCGCCTCGGTGCTCGGCGTGCCCGAGGTGCGGTTCGCTGCCACGCTGACCTCAGGCGGCGGCGGAGCGGCCGGGTCGCTCGGCCTGGCGGCGGCGGCGATCACGAGCGGGCATGCGCAGGTGTGCGTCACGCTGATGACGCTGCAGCAGGCCAAGCGCCGCCTTGGCGGAACCGCTGTCGGTGACGGGGCACCGGGGCTCGGCAGCGGCAGCAGCCCGTATGGCGCAGGCGGCGTGCCGAACTACGCGGCGTTCATCAGTGGCGCGGGACTGGTCGCGCCCGGTCACAGCTTCGCGCTGCTGACCAGGCGGCACATGGAGCTGTACGGGACGAAGCGGGAGCACCTGGCCGAGGTGGCGATATCCCAGCGCGAGAACGCCATCAGGCGGCCGACCGCGCTGCGGCGCGATCCGCTGACCCTGGATGAGTACTTCAACGCGCGGATGATCGCCGACCCGCTGTGCCTGTATGACTTCACCATGGAATCCGACGGGGCGGTGGCCGCAGTCGTCACCTCCGCGGAGCGGGCCAGGGACCTGCGCCATCCGGCCGTGTACATCGCCGGGTCCGCGCACGGCGGCATGGGCCGCTGGGGCCCGGCGATCTTCACCTACTTCCAGATGCCTGATGAGTACTTCGCCTCGTCAGGCCATCGGCCGGTCGCCAAGCGGATGTATGAGATGGCGGGCATGGGGCCGCAGGACGTCGACGTCGCGCTGCTCTACGATCACTTCTCGTCGCTGGTGATCATGCAGCTTGAGGACTACGGCTTCTGTCCTGTGGGCGAGGGCGGCCCGTTCGTGGCCGACGGCAACATCCGGTGTAAGGGCGGCTCGATACCGGTGAACACCCACGGCGGTCACCTGTCGGAGGCCTACATCATCGGGATGACCCACATCAGGGAGGCCGTCGAGCAACTGCGCGGCACTGCCGTCAACCAGGTCGACGGGGCCGAGGTCGCGCTGGTGACCGGCGGGCCGGCGGGCCTCCCCGTCAGCGGCACCCTCCTGAGAAGGTAGCGAGACGATGAGCGAGCTCAAGCGTGGCACCTATCCCGCCACGATGAAAGACCCGTTCGCCGACGCCGTGACACAGCCGTTCTGGGACGCGGCGCTGCAGGGCAGGCTTGTCGCCCCAAAATGCACCCGATGCGGCACGGTCGTCCTGACCCCGCAGCCGTTCTGCTTCAACTGCCAGGGGCAGGGCTTCGCCTGGGTCGAGTTGCCCGGCACCGGCACCATTTACACCTTCACGGTGGTGAGGCATCCGCTGGCGCCCGCCCTGGCCGATGTAGTGCCCTACGTGTCTGGGATCATCGAACTCGATGGCACTCAGGGGGCCGGCGCCCGGATGCTGCTGAACATCACCGGCTGCGATCCCGAGGCGGTCCGGGTCGGCGACAGGGTGGAGATCTGGTTTGACAAGGTCAGTGACACCTACGCGATGCCGCGTGCCCGGCTCCTTGCGCCGTGACCGGCAGGCCGGATCGCCCTGTGGCTAACGCCGGGAAACAACCGCTAGCTAGCGCCGGGCGGCCGCGCCGGTTCGAGCCGCAGGACGAGCTGCGGCTGCTTTTCGAGGCCGCGCTCGCGGTCATGCAGCGCAACGGCTACGCCGACGCGGCGGTCGCGGACATCCTCGCCGAGGCAGGGATGTCCACCCGGTCGTTCTACCGGCACTTCCAGTCCAAGGACCAGTTGCTCTGTGCTCTGTACCGGCACGAGGCCGAGCAGGTAGCCGAGCGGCTGACCGCCCGGGTATCGGAGGCGGTCAGCCCGCTCGCCGCGCTTGACAGCTGGATCGAGGAGATCATGAGCCTCGGCTACCACAGGCGCAAGGCAGCCAGGGTGGCCGTGCTCTCCTCCCCGAGCGCGATGCGGGCGGAAGGTTACGCGGAGGAGAGCAGGCGCGCAATGAAGCTGCTGATCGCGCCGTTGCAGGCGGTGCTCACCGACGGCCAGCGCGACGGGACGTTCCCGCTGGCAGACCCCGCGAGCGACGCGCCGCTCGTGCAGTCGGTGGTCTGGGCGGCCGCCGGGCTCAATCCGTTCCGCGAGCCTGTCCGGGCGCGCGAGGAGGCGTTCCGCGCGGCGCAGTCGTTCTGCTGGCGTGCCCTCGGTGTGCCTCGGCGCTAATCGGCGGCCTGCGCCATCCGCCGGTACTCGTCGCGCAGCAGCCGCTTGAACAGCTTGCCGCCGTCGGTCCGCGGCAGCCGCGCCATGAAGTCAACCGACCGCGGGCACTTGTAGCCAGCCAGCCGCCCGCGGCAGAACGCGATGAGTTCCTCACCCAGATCATCGCTGGGCTGATAGCCGTCCGCCAGTTCCACGACTGCCTTCACCGACTCACCCCACTCAGCGTCGGGGATGCCGATAACCGCCACGTCACCGACGGCGGGATGCGCCGTCAGCACGGCCTCCGCCTCGGCCGGGTAGATGTTGACGCCGCCGCTGATGATCATGTCCTTGACCCGGTCCCGCAGGAACAGGTAACCGTCCTCGTCGAGGAAACCGACATCGCCGAGCGTGAAAGCCCGGCCGTGATGCACCGCGGCCGTCAGATCGGGGTCGTTCCGGTACTCGAAGGTCGGCAGGTCCGGCTCCAGGTACACAACGCCAAGCTCGCCGGGTGGCACCTCATGGCCCTCGTCGTCAAGGACCTTCACCGTCATGCCGCGCACCGCTCGGCCCACCGTGCCCGGCTTCTGCAGCCACCGGTGGGGCTTGGCGATGGTAGCGGCACCTTCCATGCCGCCGTAGGTCTCCCAGATCACCGGCCCCCACCAATCCATCATCTGCCGCTTCACCTCGACCGGGCATGGCGCCGCGGAGTGCACCACCACCTGCAGGCTGCTGACATCGTAGGCGTCCCTGACCCGTGGCGGCAGCCGCAAAAGCCTGACGAACTGCGTCGGCACCATGTACGCCGTCGTCACCCGGTGTCGGCTGATCATCTCAAGCGCCCGCTCCGCGTCGAACCGGCCCATGATGGCAAGGGCCTGCCCGACGTTCAGCGCCCCGCGGTAGAAGCTCTGGCAGCCGCCGTGATGCATGCCAGCGGAAACCAGGTGGACCCCGGTAAGCGGCTCGAACTGGAAAGCCTGCCCGAACAGCTTCATCTGGTCGGCGATGACCGAGGGGTCACCGCCCCAGATATTCCGTGATATCGCCTTGGGCTTGCCCGTCGTGCCCGATGAATAAGAGATCGGCGCGCCGAACCGCCGGTCGGCGGGCTCGGCCCGGCTGAACCCGGCCACCAAGTCTTCATAGCGCTCGTAGCCGGGCAGGTCCCCGCCGACAACCACGCGAAGCTCGGGCCACGCCAGCCCGGTGATGCCGGCGACATGGTCGGCGTACTGATGCCCAACGACGAGGCCGACCGCCCCCGCGTGCTTAAGCACCGAGCCGATCTCGTCCCTCGACAACGCCGGGTTCAGCGCGACCGCGTGGATCCCCGTCTCTTCCATCGCCAACTGCCACCACACCACGTCGACGTCATTGGGCAGTGCGTAGGCGACGACCGCGCCCGGTCCGATACCGCGTGCGCGCAGCGCGTGTACGAGCTGATGGGCTCTCCCCGCAAGCTCCCCGAAGGAAAGCGTTACGCCTGAGGGCGAATCAACGACCGCCGGCAGTTCCGGGTGATCAGCGGCGATCCACCACACGCCGAGACGCTGGTCCCATTGATGCTCCATATCAATGAGTATACCGAACAGTGACCTGCGTCTACAGCCATCAGAGTGTCACAGTTTACCAAATTTAGTGCTCTCTTTATAAGAATGACCAGCAGAGCGCTGTCATCCAAGGCACTCGACGTCACTCTTCGCGAACGGGCGGCGACCAGGCTCGCGGCCGTAGCCCTTGACCTTAAGAGCATTAGAGTATACTTTTTTGATCGCAGGCAGACCGCGTACCTGCGGACGACTCCATGCGAGTGTCAGGTTCCTCCGACGAGGGAGGTAAGTCGTGGTAAAGGCGCGCGGTGGGCATCTCGCTCCCATCCGATATCCAGTAGTTCTGACAGGAATAGCGGCCGCAGGGCTGCTCCTAGCGGCCTGCAGCTCTGGCAACAGCCTTAGCTCAAGCTCATCTCAGTCCGCATCAACCGCGACCTCAGCGCTCGGCAGGCTCAATCAGGCGACCGGCCCGGCGCTGGATGTGGGCATCATCGTCGACGGCGGATCAGGCACCATCGGCACCGCGCCACTGGTCCAGCAGGGCGCCCAGATGGCCGTCGACTACGCCAATGCTTACAAGGGCGGGCTGGACGGCCACAAGATCAACCTGGTGGTCTGCCAGAATCAGGAAACCCCGGCCGGCGGCCAGGCATGTGCCAACCAGATGATCCAGGACAAGGTCGTCGCCGTGGTGCTGCCATTCACCGGCGAGGGCGCCACCGAGGTGCCCACCATAACCAAGGCAGGCATCCCTTACATCACCTTGTCCGGCGCGTCGAATCAGGAACTGATGACGCCAGGCGCCTACGACCTGACCGGCGGCTTTCCTGCCGCCCTGGGCGCATACGCTCTGAGCGCCAAAGCCCATGGATACTCGAAGTTCGCGATGCTGGTCAGCAACGTGCCAGCGGCGATCCGGGGCGCCGAGTTGCTCGGCGGTCTCGTCTTCAGGAACGCGGGCGTCGGTTACAAGGTCATCCCCGTCAACCCGGGCACCGCCGACGTGACGCCGCAACTCCAGGCGGCCGTCAACTGGGGCGCGAAGGCCATCGGGCTCACCGGCGACGTCACGCTGTGCAGCTCCTTCCTCAAGGGCTACCAGACGCTGGGCCTGACCGAGCCGAAGTATGTGCTCAGTACCTGCCTGGATCCGAGCATCTTCGCAACCCTCGGCAGCGAGCTCGGCGGCTCCTACATCGACACCACATCAAACGCAACTCCGGCCGATGACGTCTTGTATGCCGCCATCACCAGGAAATTCGCGCCGTCAGTGAACCCGAACCCGAACTCGAGCGCTAACCAGGCATCTGGCCTCATTCCTGTGCTCTCCCTGCTCGACATCATGGCGGGCTACACGGGCCCGGTGACGCCGACCGCCATCAAGAGGCAGCTGGCGCTGCCAGCGAAACGCACGGTCCCGTTCTCCGGCGGCATTACTTTTGTCTGCAACGGCACTGCCATCCCGCTGCTTCCGAGCGTCTGTTCGGCGGAAAGCGCCGTCGGGACCGTCAGCGGCACTGGCGTCATCAGCGGGCTGCAGACCTACAACCCGAGCGCGCTCTTCAAGGAGTGACGGCTACCTGGATGGCGGCTCGCCGCCACCCAGGTAGGCGGCCTCAAGAGCGGCGGCATCCAGGCCAAGCTCGGCGGCCGGCCCAGCGGTGACAAGGTCACCGTGCACAAGCACCGCCGCTTGATCGGCCACCTCGAGGGCAATCTGAGCATGCTGTTCTACCAGCACGACGGCGGCTCCGCTCTCGTCAGCCACCTGGCGGATGAGCGGGACCAGCGATTCGACTACGGCCGGCGCGAGCCCCATGCTCATCTCATCGATGAGCAGTACCTTGGGTGCCTGAATCAGGGCACGGCCGAGCGCGAGCATCTGCTGCTCGCCGCCCGACAGATCACCGGCCCTGAGCCTGGCGCGCCGCCGCAGCGCCGGGAAGAGGTCGAGCACCTCGGTCACGGAAGGGCCACCGCGCCTGGCGGCTACCCGCAGGTTCTGCACTGGGGTCAGTTCGGTGAACAGCGCACGGTAGTCAGGCACGAGCACGATTCCCGCGCGGTTCGCCCGCCGGGGGGAACCGTAGCGAATCTCGGCGCCGTCCATCATGATCATGCCGCCCGCTGGGGCAAGGAAACCAGCCAGCGTCATGAGCAGCGTGGTCTTGCCAGCTCCGTTGGGCCCGAGCACCGCCAGGATCTCTTTATGGCTGACAGCGAGATCAAGTTTGCGAACGACGACAAGCTTGCCGTAGCCGGCCGATAGATCGCGGCACTCAAGCGCGGCGGAGGCGGTCATGCGCGCGTCCCCTTCGCACGGGTCTCCTGCACGTGACCGTCTTTCGCGTGAATGGCGCCGAGATATGCGGCTGCCACGCGCTGGTCGCGGCGGATCGCGTCAGGAGGCCCCGACGCAATGAGGGCACCGAAGTCCAGGACGTGGATCTCGTCGCAGAGACCGAGCACCAGGCTCATGTCGTGGTCGATCAGCAGGATGGTCACTCCGGTGTCCCGCACACCGCGCAGGCGCTCGGCCAGCCACCTGCTCTCCGAGCTGTCCAGGCCGGCCGCCGGCTCGTCAAGCAGTAGCAGCCGCGGATGTCCCGCCAGCGCCCTCGCAACGGAGACGAGCTGACGCTGCCCCTGGGATAGCTCAGACACGCGACGGCCGCCAAGCGCGGCCACTCCCAGGGCGGACAAGATCGCGGTGATCTGGCCAGGCCCGCGATCACCTGCCACATACTGCCCGACCACTACATTCTCCTCAACGGTGAGGTCTTCGTAGAGCCCAGTTCCCTGGAATGTCCGGCCGAGACCGAGGGCGGCCCGGCGGTGGGGCAGCAGGCCGTGCAGCGAGCGCCCGGAAAGCTCGATCGTGCCGCCGCAGTCGGCGAAGCCGCAGATCGCGTCCATGGTCGTGGTCTTGCCCGCACCGTTCGGGCCGATCAGGCCGGTGATGCCGCCCTCGGGCACGGTGAAGCTCAGGTCATGGACTGCGATAACGCCTCCGTACCGTACGGTCAGGCCCTGGACTCGCAGCAGTGCGGCACTGCTCTCAGAGCTGGCGGCACTGCGCCCCGAACTCGCCTGAGGTCTGGTCGTGCCGTTGCCTCGGCCCAGTCCCGCCCCGGCGAGATCTGCCGGTGCGACGCCCCCTCCGGCAGGCTCAGTCGCCGCAAAAGCAGCCGCGGCCCGCTGGCGGCGGGCATCAAGCTTGGCGTGGAACGGCCCGACGAGGCCCTCGGGGTTGAAGATGACCGTCACGATGACACTGGCCCCGACGATCACCGCGTACCAGTTGCTGACGCTGAATACGTTGCCGAGCAGGAAGAACAGCACGCCGCCTGAACTGATGACACCGGCGAGCAGCCCGCCGCTTACCGAGGTGATGCCGGCCAGGAACGCGGTGGTGAACAGGGCGAGCCCGCCGATCGCCGTGAACGGGCTCGCGTTCACGTCCAGTGCCTGGTAGGCCATGAGGCTGCCGCCAAGGCCTGCGATGAAGGCCCCGATGGCGAACCCGGTCAGCTTGACCTGGGCCACGCTGACTCCGGCAGCGGCGGCGGAGCGTTCATCCGCTCGCACGGCCAGCATGGCCGCGCCGAGGCGGCTGGCCCGCAGCCTGGCGACGGCGACCGCCACAAGCACCAGGACGATAAGGCAGAGCAGCCCGAAGGCGGGCCGTGGGAAGTCACTGCCCGAGCCGATCCCGAGGTTCAGGCCGAACAGGCGCGGGGCCGGGACCGCCAGCCCGCTCGCTCCGCCGTCGATGCTGTTGTTCTCGAACCAGAGACCTTCGAGCGCGGCGGCCAGCGTGAGCGTCACGACTGCGGCGAGCAAGCCCCTGATCCGCAACGCCGGCAGGCCGACCATGACGCCGACGACGGTCGCGAACAGGGCGGTCAGGATCGGGGCGATCGGGAACGGGATGCCCCATCTGTTCGCGATCGTGCTCAGCGCGAAGGCGGCAGTTCCCGCGAGCGTGAGCTGAGCCAGCGAGATCTGGCCGACGTAGCCGGTCACGACGACGAGCGACAGCGCGATGATGGCCATGATGAAGCTGGTGATCAGGGCGTTGCGCAGGCCGCCGTGGAACAGGTAGAGGGCCGCGACCGCCGACGGCACGCCGATCCCGAGCGGCAGGGCGAGCGAGCGCGGGCGGTACGCGCGGCCGAGCGTCAGCCCGGACAGTGTGCCCCGGGACGGCAGTGTCTTGCCGCGCGCTACCAGCATGACAAGCACGACGACAAGCGGCAGCGCCTCGCCCGCGCCGGCCGGGAACAAAGGGTAGGCGACGTTCAGGTAGACGGCCATCGACTCCAGGGCGCCGAGCGCGAGCCCCGTGATGACAGCTGGGCCAAGGGCGTAGAACCGGCCGACCACGGCCGCGGCCAGGGCGGGTACGATGAACAGCGTGTAGCTGCCCGGCACTAGCGGCACCAGCGGAGCGATCAGGATCCCGGCCAGCCCGGCCACGGCCGAGCTGATCATCCAGTTGAACAGCGCGATCCGGTCCGGGGACAGCCCGCTGACCAGAGCGCCTGCCTCGGTTCCTGCCGCCGCCCTGGTGACGAGCCCGAACGGGGTCAGGCGGTAGATGCCGGTCAGCACCAGCGCCACAACGATGATCGTCACGGCGAACCAGATCCGGTCCATCGGGATGCTTACGCCGCCGACCGTGTAGCGCTGCTGCGGGTAGATCGGGCTTGCGAGTAGCTGCTGGGCTCCTACCTGATAGTTCACCAGCGCGGTGAGCAGGCTGGCCAGGCCGAGCGAGGCGACCGCCCTCGCGACCGCGCGGTGATTGCGCAACGGCCTGAAGACTAGCAGGTACGTGACCGCGCCAAGCACCGCCTGGATGGCGAGCGTGACAAGCAGCGCAGGCACGAAGCCCATCGGGCCGCCGACCGGCAGCGTCGCCCGCACGCCGGGGATAGGCTGCAGCAGCTGGCCCTGCCGCAGCAGGGTGTAGGTGTAGGCCGCGTACAGGGACTGCGCGCCGGTCGCGAAGTTGAGCACGCCCGAGCTGCGGTAGGTGACGACAAGCGCCATGGCCAGCGCGGCGAATACGGCCCCGTTGCCGAGCCCGAGGAAGAGAAAGGTGCCGTAGGTGCCCATAGTCGACGTCCTCGCTCTCCTCCTCCGCCACCGGCGAGGCCACGCATCGTCTCGTCGGCCGCAGACCCTATTTAGGATACTCTAAACCGCTTATGGCGCCGCCGCCAGGCATCTTCCGCAGCAATCAGTTACCTCTAAGCGGAGTTCCGCGCCCGGCCCCGTCCCGGCCGCATTGACAAAACGGCTCGACAGGTTCTTAATTGAGAATGACGTTTTCAATCTAGCCGTCTGCCGACCAGCCCGGCCGACGTGGCGGCCTAGGGGGGGAGGTTGGTGTGGCTGACAGCCAGGTGACACGCGCGCTGCACCCGCGTCATGGCATCCACGCGCCTACGACGGGAACCCCTGAGCGGGCGCCCGGCTCGGTGCGGCGCACCGAGACCATGGACATGCTGCGGCCAGATGGCCTCCTCGGCCCGCTCATGCTGGCCGGCCGCGCCCGGGACCTGGCAACGGGACCTGATGGAGCAGGCTCCGTCCTCGCCATCGCCGAGTGCACCGCGCGCATCGACTTCATTGGCGGCCGCGTGCTGACCGAGATCGACACCACCCCAGGCCGGCCAGCGCTCCAGGCGCTGCTCGGCAAGCGGGTGAGCTCCGGCTTCCGGGCAGCGGTAACGGCCGCCGATCCCCGGCTGAGCGCCGAGGACGGCCTGCTCAACCTCTTGCTTGACGACTTCCCTGTCGCGACCTTGGTGTCCGGGCACGCGGTCGGCGCCGGGCTGGCCGGTCCGGGCCGCACCGCGCTGTCACTGCCGCCGGCAAAGGCGGTCGGCCAGCCAGTGTTCCACCGGGACCTGTGCGCCGGATTCGCAGACGGCGGCACCATCATGAACGACGTCGACGCGACCGGCCGTCCGCCGCTGGTGACAGGACCCCCCGCGCCGCCGCTGGCCACCAGCGACCACCTCGGGTGGCACGAAGTCAGCCCGCTGCCGCCACACTCGATGCGGCGCAGCCGCCGGATGGACGTCACGCCTGGGCCGCTGGCCAGCGTCGACGTGCTCTATCGCGACTCCCATGTCGATAGAGACGGCACCGAGACCATCGTGCACGAGTACACGGTCTCGGCGACCGTGGACTCCTGCCACGGCGTGCTCGTCAGATGCTCCGCCACGCCGCGGGTACTCCCCTGGGTCGAGTGCCAGTCGGCCGCCCTCAGCGCCAGCCGGCTGGTCGGCCTGCCGGTGAGCGGCCTGCGGAGGCACGTCCGCGACACCTTCCTCGGCACGAGCACCTGCACGCACCTGAACGACACCCTGCGTTCACTCGAAGACATCCCGGCTTTGCTGAAGCTGGCCGGACTCATCCAGCCCCAGCTTCCCGAGGCCGGCACGGCTGGCCGCCGACATCACTGAGGAGAGATAACGATGACGGAGAAGATCTGGGCGAACTCAGGCGATTCGCATTTCCTTGAGCCGGAGACCCTGTGGAGGGACACGCTGCCGCCCAAGCTCGCCAAGCTCGTCCCTTACACCGAGCGTGACCCTGACGGCCAGTGGGAGACCGTTCACATCGACGGTATGTCGTTCCGGCGGCTGCTGCCGACCGGGAAGAAGAAGGAGTTCTACGAGGCATCCATGCGCGCCCCTGGTGCACGCGACATCGCCAAGCGGATGATCGACCTAGACCAGGAGGGCATCTGGGCTGAGCTGGTGTTCCCGTCGCTCGGCATGTGGAGTTCCACGTTCCGCTCCCCCGAGGTGCTGCGTGAGGCGCTCAAGGTGAGCAACGACTGGGCGCTCGAGGCGATAGAGAAGGCGAACCCGCGCCTGGTGGCCACCGCCCAGGTCTCGACCCTGGACGTCGGCGACGCCGTAGCCGAGCTCGAGCGCGTCGCGGAGCTGGGCTACCGCGCCGTCTTCATGCCGGTCACGCCGCATCCGAAGCAAGAGGACTACAATCAGGACGTGTGGGAGCCGTTCTGGGCCGCGGCCGAAGCGGCGCGGATCGTGATCGCCTTCCACATAGGGACCGATCCGATCGACTTCCGCAAGGGCGCGGCGCCCGGCATCGCCTACCGCGGTCCCGGCGGCGCGGTCCTCAACTACACGGAGACCACCTTCGGCGGGCAGCGCGCCGTGATGAAGCTCGTTGCCAGCGGCGCGCTTGACCGGCACCCTGACCTGAAGATCCTGGTGTCAGAGGGGGGTGCCACCTGGGTCCCCTTCGTCGCCGACCGGATGGAAGAGGGCTACCGCCAGCACTACATGGCCGTCCGGCCAAAGCTCAGCCGCTCGCCGAAGGAGATCATCTACTCGCAGGTCTACGCGTCGTTCCAGCACGACGAGTCCGCAGTCGCTGCCTGCACGGCAATGGGCTTCAACAACGTGATGTGGGGCAGCGACTACCCGCACATGGAGGGCACTTACGGGCACACCCAGGAGACGCTGCACCACCTGTTCGACGGCGTGGACCCGGAGGTCAGGCACCGTATCACCGTCGGCGCCTTCGCCGAGCTGTTCCCTGGCACTCCCCCGCTGCCGACGTCGGCCGCAGCCTGATCACGGAAGAGAGGCAAGTCCATGAGTGAAGTCATGTACGACTCGCCGACCGAGTTCCTACAGGATGTGGTGCAGCGGTCGGGCCGGTGCGTCGCCCAGTCGGTGATCCCGCTCGACGACGGCACCTACGCGTGCGCCTGCTCGTGCGATGCCTGGGAATTCATCGCACCAAGCAGGCAGGCAGGCCTGGAGGCCTGCAGGCGCCACACTCGCTCGGTGTAGGGTGACAACCTCCTCGCTACAGATGGGTGTCACGGCAGCCTCGGATTACCAGGGAACGCCGGGAGGGCTGACCGAAGCCCGGCGCAACCGGATCGGCATCGGGCAGCCGACGGCGTTCCCTGTCATGGTCGACGCGCCGCGGGTGCTGCAGGACCAGATAACAGGCTCGAGTCCGCCCGAGCAGGTGGCCGGAAGGATCGCGGATACGCCCTCGGCCCTGACGCGGGAGCTGGCCGGCTATGCGGTCGACGAGCGGCACCAGGTAGCCGGACGCCTGGTGGGCATACCGGGCCGCAGCTAGTGCATGGCGCCGACGGTGGAGATAACGGAGTACAGCGATACCCACGCCCCCGGTCACGTCTACTTCGGCCGCTTCTACCTGGGCGGCAACGGCGCGGTCCATGGCGGGGGCATCCCACTGGCCTTCCGGGCTTATAGGCGGGCTCGCGAACACAGGAGGCCGGTCACCGTCGCGAACCGCCTGCCTGCACGTGAACTACAGGAACATCACGCCGACCGAGACCATGCTCGCTATCGAGGCGCACTCCGATAGCGAGGAGAGCCGCAAGCGCATCCTGAGCGAAACCATCGCGACGGTGACACGATCTGCGTTGCCGCCGAGGGCCTGTTCGTTGCCCCTGCGCCCCGGCCAGCCGTAACCGGGCCAGCCAGCCGTAGAACCGCTAGTCGGATGCGGGCAGCAGCTTCGGCCCGCACTGAGCCAGCGGGGCGCCGTTCACCGCGATGGTCCCTCGGCCTGGCTTGGTGCACAGCAGTTCCAGGCCTAGCTGCTCATCCGCGTAGCGCTTGCCCAGCTGCGTGCCGGTCATCTGCGCCGGATCGGCCTCCCCCGTCGGACGGGCGGCACTGCACCTCGGATCCCACATCTCGACTCCGGCGCAAGTCAGGTTGATCTCACCGTCCGGCGCGCGGACGACGATGACGGTGGTTGAGTCGACTGTACTCGTCAGGACCTGGCCAGGACGCGGCTTCATTGGCATTGGCATGCCCCTCCGATCACCGGCAAATCTGTCAAATAGTATCCTCTATTTAACTGCCGGCGGCAACCAGGGGGTCAAACTTGCTGGCGTTCCTCGCGCCGGCGACGGAGCAGCAGCTTCCCTGTCGGTATGCGCGGCAGTGAGGTGACGAACTCGACCGACCCGCGGGCACTTAAGGGAAGCCAGCCTGGACCGGCAGTGCAGTATGAGGTCATCCGCTAGTTGGACTGATCCTCTGCCACTGTCGGGGAGCTGGACGATCGCGAGCACGGAGTTCCCCATCTCCGTGTCGGGAAGGCTGATCGCGGCCACGTCGGCGACGGCGGGATCGTGATGAGGACCCCTCCGATCTCTGCCGGGTAGATGTTCGCCCCGCTGGAGATGACATTGGACTGGGTCCAAGCGCTCCATCGGCACGACCGTGCCGCCGAGCCGGATGGTGCCCATCGACCAGCCGAGTCGTGGCGCGTAATACAGCGGCGCCGGGCACAGGTAGACGGTGTCTTCGCCGAATCCGAACGTCCCTGCATCAGCAGCTCAAGCCCGACCCCCGTGCTGAATGGCAGGAACGTGCTCTCCCAGGATGCCCTTCGTCCTGCCGTCGTGCCGGACGAATAGGGGAAGTACATTCCCTCGGCCATGAACACCGCGATGTGGTCGCCCCACCCCGAGCCCGGCCAGCAGCCGCGGCACCTGGCAGCTGCGCCCTGTCGAGCTCAGCGAACGTCACTGTCCGGCTGCCGTCCGCCATGATCACCGCGGGCTTGTCCGGATGCCTGGCCGCGATCTCCGACAGGTGGATATGTCCAAGGCCTGGGCTGTCAGAGCAGCTCGAGGATGGTGGCGTTGGCCTGGCCGCCGCCCTCGCACATAGTTTGCAGGCCGTACCTGGCGCCGGTGGCCCGCATGTGGTGCACGAGCGTCGTCATGATCCGGGCGCCGCTGCCGCCAAGGGGATGCCCGATGGCGATCGCGCCGCCGTTCGGGTTCAGCCGGGCCGGGTCGGCACCGGTCTCCGCGAGCCACGCGAGGGGAACCGGGGCGAAGGCCTCGTTGACCTCGAATACCCCGATGTCGTTGATGGACAGGCCGCTCCGCTTGAGCGCGTAGGCAGTCGCGGGTATCGGGCCGGTCAGCATGATCACCGGATCGTCGCCGATGACCACGGCGGTGTGGATCCGCGCGATCGGCTTGAGGCCGAGTTCGGCCGCCTTCTCAGTCGTGGTGATCAGCAGGGCGGCCGCGCCATCGGATATCTGCGAGCTGTTGCCCGCCGTGATTGTGCCGTTCTCCCTGAAGGCGGGCTTGAGCTGGGCGAGCTTGTCCAGCGTGCTGCCTCGCCGCACGCCCTCGTCAGCCTCGATTCTGGTGCCGTTCGGGGTGGTGCCAGTGGTGACGGCAACCGACACGATCTCAGCAGCGAACCTCCCCTCGTCTTGGGCGGCGGCGGCCTTCTCGTGCGAGGCGAGGCTGAACTCGTCGAGCTGGCTACGGCTGAAGCCCCACCGGTCAACGATCATCTCCGCGCCGATCCCCTGGTTCGGTATCGTGCCGGCGTAGCGCTCACGAAAACCGGTACCGAAAGGTACCTTGCCGGCGGCCGACATGCCCATCGGCACCCGGCTCATGGACTCGACGCCGCCGGCGACCACCACGTCGTAGTGGCCGGCCACCACGCTGGCGGCGGCAAAGCTGACCGCCTGCTGAGACGACCCGCACTGCCTGTCGAGCGTCACGCCGGGGACCGACTCCGGCCAGCCCGCGCCGAGCACCGCGTTCCTCGCGATGTCGAATGTCTGCTCGCCGACCTGGGCAACGCAGCCCCAGACCACATCCTCGATCACCGCCGGGTCGATCCCGGTGCGTTCGGCGAGGGCTGCGAGCACATGCGAGGACAGGTCGGCGGGGTGCACGCCCGCCAGGCCCCCATTGCGCTTGCCGACCGGCGTCCTGACTGCCTCGACGATGACTGCGTCCCGCATGTGACCCTCCGGGGTGACTGTCCGCCGACACTCCGCGCAAGCAGGCCGACGTGCTCTGGGTTGATATTTAGGATACCTAAAACTGTTCCGCGGGGCGAGCCGCGGCTATTTCGGCGCGAAGCGCTGGCCGCCGTCGAGCCGGATGCAGGAGCCGTTGAGCATCGGGTTATCTACGATCGCGAGGACGAGCCGCGCGTACTCGCCCGGCCGTCCCATGCGCTTGGGGAACGCGGCGTCCTTGGTGAGGGCCTGGGCGAAATCGTCGGTAATCTTCGCCGTGAGGCCCGTGTTGAACAGGCTCGGCGCGATCGACAAGACACGGATACCAAGACTGCCCAGGTCCCGGGCCATGGTCAGGGTCATCCCCGCGATCCCGGCTTTGGCCGCCGTATAGGCCACCTGGCCGATCTGCCCCTCGAAGGCGGCGATCGACGACGTGTTGATGATGACGCCACGCTCGCCGTCCTCTGGCTCATTGGCCGACATGTGGAACGCTTGCAGGCGGTTCAGGTTGAACGTCCCGATCAGGTTCAGCTCGATGACGCGGCGGAAGGCGTCGAGCGGGTGCGGCCCCTCTTTGGTGAGCGTCCGGCGGGCGGTGCCGCCGCCTGCCGTGTTAACCGCGATGTGCAGGCCCCCGAGCGCAGCCACCGCTTCGGCGAGCGCGCTCTCCGCGGCCGCCTCGTCCGTGATGTCAACCGGGTGGAAGGAGCCGTCAAGCTCCTTCGCGACCGCGGCGCCGGCCGACTTCGGCAGGTCGAGGATGGCGACGGACGCACCGCGTTCGTGCAGCAGTTCCGCCGACGCCCTAGCCATCCCGGACGCGCCCCCCACGATCACTGCCTTCTTGCCGACGATCTCCATCTAGCTCTCCTCTGCGGACTGGTCAGCGAAGGCGCGCGTTGCCGCCTACACAAACGCATCATACTAAAAGAGTACACTCTAATGGGCACGACGGCCAGGAGAAGGCTTGATCTCTGCGCTCTGACCTTCTGCACGGCACTTCACGTCGCCATCTGGCTGATGAAGCGCACTGCGGCAAGGACGGGAGCCATCTCCATCAGATCTCCTGGCTGCTCATTACCATCCTGCCGGGCCGACCGCGCCAGGCCTGGCTACGGCTGGAACCCCTGACCTGCCGGGTCATTGACACAACCAGGGAAAGCGGGCCGGACGACATGGTGGGGCGAGCACCCTTGCGTTAGCGCTAGAACGCGCTGCGGTGGTGGGCGCCGTCCACCTCGATCCAGGCGCCGTTGACGTAGCCCGCCAGCTCCGAGCAAAGGTACACGATCATGCTGGCGATTTCCTCCGGGCGGCCCATTCTCGCGGCGGGAACGCGGGCGTGGTCCTTCATCCAGCGCCTGCGTTCCGCTTGCGACCTGAGCCCGACCTGGCGCTCCAGGTATGCGATCGCATTCTGGGTCTCGATCCAGCCGGGAGCGACCGTGTTGACCGTGATGCCGTACTGCGCGTACTCGTCGGCCACCGTCTTAAGCAGGCCGATCGTCGAGGGGCGCGTCCCGTTGGCGACCACGTGGTGGATGGCGCCCTCCGGCTCCTTGGCGGTCGCGGAGCCGACGTGCACGAACCTGCCCCAGCCGGCCGCCTTCATCGCGGGCAGCACGGCCTTGAGCAGGTAGACCGTGCTCATTGTGTACGCGCGGAACGAGTCGACGTACACCTCGGGGTCGGTGATGTCGTCGAAGTCTCCCGGCTTGGTGAACAGCGTCTGGCCGATCACGATCAGCGGCGCGCCGAGCTCGCGGGTCACCTGCCCGACAGCGGCGGTCACCTGATCTTGCTGGCTGATGTCGGCCGTGATGCCGATCGCGGTACCGCCGCTTGCCGTGATCTCGCCGACCACGGCGTCCACCGGGCCCTTGGTGCGGGCGACGATCGCGACCTTGCAGCCCTCGTCGGCCAGCATTTTCGCCGCGATGCGGCCCATGCCCTTGCTACCGCCGGTGAAGAAGACGACCTTGCCTGCGACGCCAAGATCCATGTCCGCGCTTCTTTCTGGATGGCCGCGATTTTCTGGATGGCCGCGATTGCGCATCCGGCTCGCTCTTGCCGGCCCCAATGCGCGATCGGCTTGCTGGGTGGCTGTCAGATAACAACCTTGGCCGTGACGAGGTCGTCGATCTCGGCGGGCGTGTAGCCAAGTTCGGCGAGAACCTCGGCCGAGTGCTCGCCGATCCGGGGGGCGGGGCGGCGGATGACGGGCTGCTGGTTGTCGAACTGAACCGGAGAGGCCGCTATCTTCAGCCCATCGCAGCTGGGGTGGTCCATCAGGTAGCCGTTCGCCTCGGCGGCCGGGTCGGCGAGGACCTCCTGCGGAGTCGCGAAGAAGGAGAAGATGCAACCGCGTTCGCCAAGCCGGGCCGCGATCTCGTCCTTGGTGAGCCTGGCGATAGCCTTGGCGAACGTCGCGGGCAGGTCCGCCCAGGCCGCCTGCCTTGACGCCGGGTCGGGGTACGATTTGCCGAGCTCGGACAGGCCCAGCGCCTCGGTGGCCGTGTCCCAGTACCGGGCCTCGTTGATCATCATCAGCATGCAGAAGTAACCGTCTGCCGTGCGGTAGGTCTGCGTCAGCGGGCTGCGGATCGTGTCGAGGTTCAGCTGCTCGCCGGTCAGCGAGGTATAGGCGAGGTCGGGGCCGAGCGTCCAGATCGCGCTGCCGAGCAGGGACGCGTCGACGACGCTGCCCTTGCCGGTACGCGCGGCGCGCACAAGCGCGGCGCAGATCCCGCCGGCCAGGAAGGTCCCCGACGGAATGTCGCCGAGCGCCGGCCGCTGCGACGGCGGGCTGGCCGCACCCGGCGTGCTCAGCACGTGCCCGAGGCCGCCTCGTGACCAGTACCCCACGGAGTCGTAGCTGCCGACCTCGGCGCCGGGGCCGCGCTGCCCTTGGCCGTGGCCCCGCGCGTAGACGATCCGCGGGTTGACCGCCATGACCTCGTCCGCGGTGGTATGCAGCTTCCGCTGGACCTGCGGGAGCTGGTTGGTGATGAAGACGTCCGCCGATTCGATCAGCCGCGCGAGCACGCGCTGCCCGGCGTCCCTGGTGATGTCGAGTGCGATACCGCGCTTGTTCCTGTTGAAGACCTCGGCGAGGTAGTCGATGCCGTCCCTGGTGGCCACCATGCCGGACGGGATGATCTTCCTGTTCGGGTCGCCGTCAAGCCGTTCGACCTTGATAACGTCGGCGCCGTACTCGGCGAGGACCGCCGCGGCCGTCGGCACGAACCCGTGCTCGGCCACGTCGATGACGCGGATGCCCTCAAGCGGCAGACTCATGGTCGGCATCGTCGCCTCCAGTTCAGTCAAAGTATTTAAGTAATCTAACTGTTTTGAGGACGGCGCGACAGACCCCGGCAGGGCAAAGGCCGGCCGGGTCGGGGACCAGCCAGGACCGGGCGCCTGCCATCGGAGATCGGAGGACCGGGCGCCTGCCATCGGAGGAGAGGTCACGTGGGCGCCGGGAGGCAGCCGCTTCCGTTCCGATAAAGAGTGTTATTTTCTATAGGATTAAGGCAAGCCGACCGGGGAGAGTGCCCATGGGCGACGCAGTGACCGTCGAGTACGGCGACGGCGTCATTGAGATCACGATCAACCGTCCCGAGGCGAGGAACGCGCTCAACGGCGCGGTGCGCAAGGGGATCACCGAGGCGCTGGCCGAGCTTGACGGCCGCGACGACCTCGCCATCGGCATCCTCACCGGCGCGGGCGGCACATTCTGCGCGGGCATGGACCTCAAGGCGTTCCTGGCCGGCGAGATGTCAGGCGAGCCGGGCCGCGGCATGGCCGGACTCACGCCGACACAGCCGCGCAAGCCGGTCATCGCCGCGATCGAGGGCTATGCCCTGGCCGGCGGCTGCGAGCTCGCGCTCGCGTGCGACCTGCGGGTGGCCGCGGAGAACGCCACGTTCGGCATTCCCGAGGTCAAGCGCGGACTCGTCGCGGGCGGCGGCGGGCTACTGCGGCTGCCCCGGCTGATACCGCCGACGATCGCGATGGAGCTCGCGCTCACCGGTGACTTCTTCTCGGCCGCCGACGCTCAGCGGTACGGCCTTGTCAACTCGCTGACCGCACCAGGGGAGGCCCTGGCCGGAGCGCGGGCGCTCGCCGCGCGGATCACTGCGAACGGGCCCCTAGCCGTGGCGGCCACCAAGGAGATCATCACGAAGGCCGCTGACTGGACCTTCGATGAGGGCTGGGACGCGCAGCAGCCGATCCTGGCGCCGGTATTCGCTTCTGCTGATGCCCGCGAGGGGGCGCGGGCGTTCGCGGAGAAGCGCGCGCCGCAGTGGAAGGGCCGCTGAGCGCCGTGCCGCCGACGCCCTCGCCTGAGGCGGCGCTGACCGACGCCGACCTGGCCAGCGTGCCGACTCTGGGGCACGGGCAGACGTTCGAGGAGATGGCCGTCGGCAGCAGGTTCCGCACTGCCAGCCGGACGATCACCGAGGCCGACCTGGTTATGTTCGTCACGCTGACCGGGATGAATGAGCCGCTGTTCTACGACGAGGCGGGATCGCTCGCCGCGGGTTACGCTGGGCGGCTGGTGCCTGGCGCGCTCGTGTTCTCCTACGCCGAGGGGCTCGTCATGCAGACGGGGGTCATTCACGGGACCGGCATGGCGTTCCTGCGGGCCGATGTCTCCGTGCGGGCGCCGGTGTTCGTCGGCGACACGATCACGGTGGTCGTGGAGGTTGCCGAGTCGCGGGCGGCGAGTTCCGGGGCGCGCGGCGTCGTGACCACGCGGAACACCGTGGTGAAGCGGGGCGGTGGTACGGTGCTCGTGTACGAGCCGGTGCGGCTGATCCGCGGACGGGCCGCAGATCCCGGGAACTCTGGCGGGGTGTGATGGAGCGCCTGGAGTTCGTGTCCGTCGACGTGGCCGATCTCATCGCTACCGTCACCCTGCGGCGACCGCCGGTCAACGCGCTGAGCGCGCCCATGATGCGCGAGATCGCACAGGTGTTCTCCTCGCTGTCGCGGGACACTACCGCCGCGGTCGCTATCCTGACCGCCGACGGCGACCGGGTGTTCTGTGCCGGGGCCGACATCGGCGAGTCCGACCGTCGGTACAACCGGCGCGAGCTGCTGCCCGCAGAAAGCGTCGCCGACCTGGTCGATCCCGGCGAGGTGGTGCGGGACTGCCTCTTCTCGATCTCGGGTGGCACGCTGCCGGTGATCGCGGCGGTGAACGGCGCGGCCGTTGGGGCGGGCGTGGCGCTCGTGGCGTCCTGCGACGTCGTGATCGCGTCATCGAACGCGGTGTTCTCGCTGCCGGAGATCGATGTCGGCGTGCTCGGCGGCGGCCGGCACATGCAGCGGCTCGCCGGACCGTTCAAGGCGCGCGAGATGATGTTCACCGGGCGGCGCATGACGGCGGCTGAGCTGTTCACGCACGGCTCGGTCAGCCAGGTCGTGTCCCCGGCCGAGCTTTCCGGCGCCGCGCTTTCCGTCGCGCGGGTGATCGCCGGGAAGAGCCCGCTGGCGCTGCGGCTGGCGAAGCAGGCGATGAACCGGGTGGAGCACCTGCCGCTCGAGGACGGGTACCGGCTTGAGCAGGACTACACCGCGCGCGTCAGCAGGTTCGACGACGCGCTCGAGGCACGTCGCGCCCGCCGGGAGAAGCGCGCCCCGACCTGGAACTGGCGCTGAGGCGGGCTCAGGGGTTCATCGGGCCGATGTCCAGGGCGGGGATGCCGACGCCGGTGATGTCCGCGGGGTCCAGGCCGGCGGGCAGCGGGGGGAACTTCGGCGGGCGCTTCTGGATGAAGCTGTCGATGCCCTCGCGGAAGTCCGGCCCCTCGGCCAGCACCGCCATCGCGCGGTAGGCGCTGCGCATCGCCTGCTCGTAGGTGGCGTCGAGGCCGGTCAGCACCTGGTGCTTGATGAGCGCCATCGAGGCCGGCGAGCAGTTGGCCGCCAGGTCGCGGGCGTAGGCGGTCGCGGCTATGAGCACTTCTCCCGGCTCGGTGACCCGGCTGACCAGGCCGAGCGCTCGTGCCTCGTCCGCGTCGACCGTCCGGCCGGAGAGCAGCAGGTCCATCGCGCGCTCGGTGCCGATCAGCCGGGGCAGCAGCCAGGTGATGCCGTACTCGCCGGCCAGCCCGCGGCGGGAGAACGACGTGGCGAACTTCGCGCCGCGCGCCGCGAACCGCACGTCGCACATCAGCGCCTGGACTAGGCCGAGCCCGGCACAGGCGCCGTTGACCGCCGCGATCAGCGGCTTGCGGAAGGCGTAGGTGAACGTCGGCGAGATGCGGCCGGTGAGGTCTATGGCGCTGCCCGCGATGCTGTCGAGGCGCTGGCTGTCGACGCCGGGGCAGAACGAGCGGCCGGCGCCCGTCAGCACCACGGCCCTTACCCGGTCGTCGCGGCCGGCCTCGTCAAGCAACTCGTAGAAGCGGCGCTCAAGAACGGGATTCCAGGCGTTGTGCCGGTGCGGCCGGTTGAGCGTGAGCGTGGCCACGCCATCGTCGGCGACGTCAAGCAGGACGGTCCGGGCCTCGTCTTCAGCCCCGTCCGTCACCGTGCACCCCGTTCTGGCTGCCTCGTCACCCAAGCCTTGCCCACCAAACAGAATAATAATATAAATATTTATTCAGAACGTCCTACTGGAGGCAGCCGTGATAACGCTCGACGGCCAGGTCGCCATCGTCACCGGCGGGGCGCGGGGCCAGGGCCGGGCACACGCGGTCGCGCTCGCGGGCCTCGGCGCTCGTGTCGTCGTCTGCGACGTCCCGGCGCCGATGACGACCGTGCGGTACCCGCTCGGCACGGCGGAAGACCTGGCTGAGACCGTGTCGCTGATCGAGCAGGCCGGATCCGCGGGGATCGCGGTGCAGGCGGATGTCCGCGACGCCGCTGACGTGGCGCGGGCCGTCGACGCGGCGACCGCCGAGTACGGGCGGATCGACATCCTGGTGGCGAACGCTGGAATCGTCTCGACGAGCCGACTGTGGGAGATCTCCGACGAGGCGTGGGCTGAGCTGATCGGCACCAACCTGACCGGCGTCTTTCACGCCATGCGGGCGGTGGTGCCGCACATGCGCGAGCGGGGCTACGGCCGGATCGTGGTCATCTCCTCGCAGGGCGGCCGCACTGGCCTACCGGGCATCTCGCATTATTCGGCAGCCAAGTGGGGCGTGATCGGCTTGGCCAAGTCACTCGCGCTTGAGGTCGCCGCCGAGGGGATCACCGTCAACGTGGTGGCCCCGACCACCGTCCGCACGCCGATGGTCGTCAACGAGCAGACCATTGAGCGGGACGCGAACGGCGAGCCGCTGAGCGACGAGATCCTCGGTAAGCGCTTCGCCGCGCATCACCCGATCCCCCGGCCCTGGGTCTATCCGGAGGACGTGGCACGGGAGGTCGTGCACCTGGTGACCGAGCCGGGCAACGTCACCGGCGCGGTCATCGAGGTCGGCCTCGGCCTGTCAGCCCGCATGCACTAGACCCACCGTGGCAGAAACCGGAGGTAGCCATGGCCGAACCGGCCGCGCTCGTCCTCATCCACGGCGGCCAGCACGACAGCCGGTGCTGGCAGCCCACGATCGACGTGATCACCAGGGACGCACCGGGAACCCGCGTGCTGACGGTCAACCTGCCCGGGCGTCAGGGCGTGCCCGGCGACCTCGACACCCTGACTATCGCTGACTGCGTCGAGGCCGCCGTCGGCCAGATCGAGCGGGCAGCCCTGGACGACATCGTCCTGGTCGGGCACTCCATGGCCGGGCTGACCATCCCGGGCGTAGCCGCCAGGCTCGGGGCGGACCGGGTGCGCCGGATCATCTGTGTGGCCTGCAGCATCCCGCCCCAGGGCAAGCGGATCCTCGACACGCTGATCCTGCCCATCCGCCTGGCGGCGGGCACGGCGAGCAACGAGCTGCCGCTGTGGATGGCGAAGCGGATGTTCACCAACGGGATGACCCCCGAGCAGCGGGCGTTCTCGCTGTCTGTGCTCATCCCGGACGCATCAAGGCTCGCCAAGGAACCCGTCGACCGGTCAGGCCTGCCCGACCGCATCCCGCGGAGCTGGGTGCTGACGCTGCGCGATCGCTCGCTGCCACCGCGGCAGCAGCGCCGGTTCATCGAGAATCTCGGCGGCGTGGACGAGGTCATCGAGCTGGACACCTGCCACAATGCGATGATCTCCAAGCCGGACGAGCTGGCCGCGATCTTCCTCGCCCGGCTGTGATACCGTCCGCAGACGCGGCCAGCGGTTGAGGAGCGTCATATCGGCGTAGCGGTCACCGGCGGGTGGCGCGGGCCGTCTGCGGTGCCCTCGGCATCCCGTCCCGGCGCGCACGCTCATCCATTGCGGGTAGAGTTCGGCTGGTCCTAAATTACGGATTTCCACGCCTCTTGCGGCAACTCCCGAGCATGGAAGGCACTCTGATGGCTGGCCTTGGGTCCATCGAGCCCGATCACGCCGACGGCGTGGCCTCCGAGATCGACACGTCCAAGCCGCATCCGGCCCGGATTTACGATTACTTCCTCGGCGGCAAGGACAACTTCGCCGCGGACCGCGAGACCGCACAGAGGGCGCTGGAAGTCTGGCCAACCATCAGGACGGCGGCGCGCGAGAACCGGGCGTTCCTCGGCCGCGCCGTCAGGTACCTGGCCGAGGAGGCAGGGATCACCCAGTTCCTCGACCTTGGCTCCGGGCTGCCAAGCGTGGGCAACGTGCACGAGATAGCGCAGGACGTCGCGCCCTCGGCACGCGTGGTGTATGTGGACAACGACCCGATCGTGCTCGCGCACGCGCGGGCGCTGCTCGCCAGCAAGCCGGAGGGCAAGTGCGCGTACATCCAAGCCGACTTCCGCGATCCGCAGGCCGTCCTGGCTAACCCGGTCACGCGGGAAACGCTTGACTTTGACAAGCCGATCGCGCTAGTCCTCGCCGCCGTAGTGCACCTCATACCGGACGAGGACGAGCCGCGCAGGATCATCTCAACGCTGATCGACGCGTTGCCGTCGGGCAGTTACGTGATCGCCTCGCACGCCACCGCCGAGTACGTGCCGAACGCTGAGGCCGTGAACCGCGTCTACAACGAACGCGGCATCCGCGGGGGGTTTCGCCCCGCGGACGAGTTCGCCGACCTGGTGTTCACCGGGCTGACGCTGGTTCCACCTGGCGTAGTGCTGGTATCCGAGTGGCGGCCCAAGCCGGGAGCGATTCCCCCGGCCGCACTAGAGGTCGGCGTCAACGGCGGAGTCGCCCGCAAGCCGTAATGCCTTCGCGAGTGCCTTCGCGGTCTTTGGTCACAGCGCGCCCTACGAAGGGAACGTGACGAGTCAGGCCGGCGTGAGGGTGGTGCCGCCTGAGGCGATCGCGGGCCAGATGGCGTCGGCTCCGGCGGCGGCTACCATCGCGCCGAGCTCGTCGGCTGACTGGGCGCCGGTACCGTACTCGCGGGTCCAGGCCCATAGACGGCGGGTCACGGTGTGCAGTGGGTACTCCTGGGTCACGCCCATCGCGCCGTGTGCCTGATGGGCCGCCGCGGTGGCTATCGTCGCCGCGTCGGCCGCGATCGACTTCGCGGCGGACACCTGGAACGCGGCTGCCCTCCCCGTCAGCCCAGGGTCGGCGGCCGCGGTGGCGCAGACCAGGTCGGCGGCCATCTCGAGCATGGCCGCCTGCTGTGCGACGTGGACCACGTGCTGCTGCACGCCGGGGAACCGTCCGATGGGCTTGCCGAACTGGTACCGCTCGCTGGTGTACCGCACGGTGATGTCTCGGATCCGACCGGTCGCCCCTGCCATCAGAACGACCCTGGTGAGCGCGCCGCGACGGCGCAGCACCTGCGCGGAAACGCCTGAGCCGGCCGGCGCGCTGGCCAGCGGCGCGGCACCGTCGAAATGCACCGTGTCGCGCGGCTCCCCCGCCAGGTTCACGTGGGACTCGACGCGCAGATCGGCGGAGTTGAATACCGCGACCATGGCGCCGTCCGCCGCCGGCGCGAGCACCACCACGTGCTCGGCCGCCCTTCCCCAGGCGACACGCCCCGCCGTGCCGCGCACGGTCCCGGCGCTCCATGCCAGGTCCGCGCCGGAAGCCACCGTCGTCGGCACGCGAGCGGCCCGCAGCCCTGACGTCGCGAGCAGCCACCCGGCCAGGACGCCTGTTTCCGCCAGCGGAAGCGGCAGGCCGTGGTAGCCGGCCAGCCGGAGCACCGCGAGGGCGTCGGCGAGGTCGCCGCCCTCGCCGCCTGCCTCCTCCGGGACTGAGATCCACGGCAGGCCCGCTTCGGCCACGGCCGACCAGATCTCCGGGGCGAAGCCGTCACGCTCGGCGGCGCGCAGCGCGTCGCCGGTGCACGCGGCCGCGAAGATCTCGCCGACGGTGCCGGTGAGTAGCGAGTCGGTCATCGTCACTTCTCCCCCGGCGCGGCTGAACTGGCCGAGATGGCCCTCGCGGCGACAGAGCGCAGGATCTCGTTGGTGCCGCCGCGGATGGTGAAGACCGGGCGGGTGAGGATCGCCTCGCACAGGATCCGCTCGAAAACCGACGGCGAGTCGCACACCGGCTGGATGTCGATCACGTCGATCAGGGCCGTGATGACGTCCTGCTCGAAGCGGGTCGCCATCTCCTTCAGCAGCGCGGCCTGGTAGACCGAGGACTCGCCGCGGTCGACCGCGCGGGCGATGGACAGCGCCAGGTTACGCAGCACCCAGAAGGTCGCCGTCGCCCGGCCGAGGAACCGCCTGGCCGACTCTCCCAGCCCTGGCGGAACGAGCCCGGCGGGCTCGGCTTCCCGCAGAAACGCCTCCACCACCGGGTAGATCGACATGAACCGGTCGGGACCGCCGCGTTCGAGCGCGAGCTCCTCGGTCGTCTGCGACCAGCCGCGACCCAGGTCGCCGAGCACCGCGTCCTGGCCGACGGCCACGTTGTCGAAGACGACCTCGTTGAAGTCTGCGCTCCCGTCGAGAAGGGCGATCGGATGAACCGCGAGCCCGGGGGCCGACAGGGGGACGATGAACTGGGTGAGCCCGTCGCGCCGGTCCGGCTCATCCGAGGTCCGGCAGAGCACGACGATGTAGTCGTTGCGGTGCGCGCCGGTCGTCCACACCTTCTGCCCGCTGATGATCCACCCCTCGCCGTCGCGCACCGCGCGGGTGCGGATCGCCGCCAGGTCGCTGCCGGCGCCCGGCTCGCTCAAGCCGATGGAGAAGCCGAGCTCGCCGCTGGCGATACCGGGCAGGAACCGTGTCTTCTGCTCTTCTGTGCCAAACCGGTTGATCACCGCGCCGGTCTGCCGGTCGGCGAGCCAGTGGTGGCCCACCGGCGCACCGCAGCGGAGCAGTTCCTCGGTGACGACGAACCGCTCGACGGCGCTGCGCTCGGCACCGCCGTAGCGCTTGGGCAGCGCCATGCCAAGCCAGCCTCGGGCACCGAGCTTCCGCGAGAACTCACGGGACGCGGCACCGTTCATGCCGAGCCCGGGGCGCCGGCCCGGCTCGGCGCCGAGTTCGGCCGCGAGGAACGCCCGGACCTCGGCCTGCAGGGACAGTTCCTCAGGCGTCAGCTCGGTATGGTCAAAGTGAATGCCGCCGTCTCTCCGCTCGGTCATGCACGCTCCGCACTATCGCGTAATCCACTAAATAAATAAACTACCTTGCAACGACTCGCCGCGGTAAGAGGGAGGCGCCAACGTGGCCGCTGGCCTAGAAGGTGTCAAGGTCATCGAGGTGGCCGGCTGGACGTTCGTACCCGCCGGGGGCGGAATGCTCGCCGACTGGAGCTCCGACGTGATCAAGATCGGGCACCCGGAGACGGGCGACCCGCAGCGTGGCCTGTCCATCGGGACGGTTGGCACCAAGGGCGTCGGCGGGGTCAGCTTCGCCATCGAGCGGCCTAACAGGAGCAAGCGCAGCCTTGGCCTGAACATCGCCAGCGGCACCGGCCAGGGCGTGCGGGGCGGGGATGCCGGCAAGGCCGACTTCGACGGGTCACCCTGCCTCTCCCGCGGCGGCATCGCCCACATGCTCATCCAGCGCCCCGGCCTGATCGCCGGCGAGCGGTCCGCCACCGGCAGGAACCGGTTCGCCAACCGCGTCGGGCGCATCGCCCTGCTGCGCGAGGCCTTCGCCGCCAGGCCACTCGCGGAATGGCGGAGGCGGATGGCCGCCCTGGGCTGGGACGCCATCGTGGCGCTCAAGCTGAACAACACGGTGAACTGAGGCGGCATGGCTGGCGACACGACAGGCCACATGGACGAGTTCATCGCCGAGGTCCGTGCCTTCCTCGACGCTAACGCCAAGCGTCGGCCCGCCCCTAAGGAGGCCGTGGAGTGGGGCGTCGGCGACGACACGATCGCGTACTTCAGCACCGACCCGCCGGAGGCCGACCGCGCCAACGCAGAGAAGGCCCGGCAGTGGCAGCGCCGCCGCTTCGACGCCGGGCTCGGCTGGATCACCGGGCCGGTCGAGTACGGCGGCCGCGGGCTGACCACCGCGCACGACCTCGTCTACGACGCCATCGAGGCCGAATACGACGTACCGGACACCGGCGTGCTGTCTGTCATCGGGCTCGGCATGATCGGGCCGACCATCCTCGCCCATGCCCAGCCGCACATCAGGCAGCGGTATCTGCCGGCGATGTACTCCGGGGAGACGATCGCCTGTCAGCTGTTCTCCGAGCCCGGTGCCGGCTCGGACCTGGCCAGCCTGTCGACGAAGGCCGAGAAGGACGAAGAGAAAGACGAGTGGGTGCTCAACGGCCAGAAGGTGTGGACATCGGTCGCCCAGCACGCCGACATCGGCATGGCGCTGTGCCGCACCAGCCCCGACCAGCCGAAGCACAAGGGCATCACGGCGTTCATCGTGGACATGAAGGCGCCGGGCGTCGACGTCCGCCCGCTGCGGCAGATGACCGGCGGCGCCGACTTCAACGAGGTCTTCCTCACCGACGTCCGAGTGCCCGACGACCACCGGCTCGGCAATGTCGACGAGGGCTGGCGCGTCGCGCTGACCACGCTGATGAACGAGCGGGCCACCGTCGGCGGCGAGGGTGCGGGCCCCGCCGGCCGGGTGATCTCGCTGCCGTTCCTCACCGCGCTGCTCAGGGCCAACGGCCGGCTAGCAGACGGCGCGGCGCGACGGCAGCTCGCCGCGCTGCACGCCGACATGACGGCGACCGGGTACCTCAACAGGCAGATGGCCCGCAAGATGCGGGCCAGCGAGCAGCCGGGTCCCGAAGCCTCGGTTTCCAAGCTCATGTACGGGCAGAACCTGACCCGTGGCACGCACTTCGCCGCCGAGATCGTCGGGCCGAAGCTGACCGCCGACACCGGGGAGTGGGGCGCGTTCTCCTGGACCGAGCTGCTGCTGTCCACCCCGGCGCTGCGCATCCTCGGCGGCACCGAGGAGATCATGAAGAACATCCTCGCAGAGCGGGTGCTCGGACTGCCCAAGGAACCGGGCATCGACACCACGACGCCCTTCAGGGAAATGCGCCGGAAGGGGGGGCCCACATGAACCAGCTGAACACGGGCACGGAAACCAGTTCAGCCGCCGAGCTCGCCGAGCTCCGCTCCAGCGTGCGCGACTTCCTCGCGGCGAAGTCCGGCGAGCAGCAGGTGCGCGCGGCGATCGAGACCGAGCGCGGCTATGATGAAGACCTCTGGCGGCAGCTCACGGAGCAGCTGGCCCTGACCAGCCTGGCGCTCCCCGGGGAGTACGGCGGCGACGGTTTCGGCTTCACCGAGCTCCAGGTCGTGCTCGAAGAGATGGGCCGTGCCCTGACGCCGAGCCCGTTCCTTGCCTCCGTGGTGCTGGCGGCGGGCGCGATCCTCGCGGCAGGCGACGAGGTGGCCGCCAAGGCCTACCTGCCGGGCATCGCCGCGGGGACGACCACGGCCACGCTCGCGGTCGCCGAGTCCTCCGGCCTCTGGTCGTTCGACCAGATGACCACGGTGGCCAGCCCCGCCGCAGACGGTGCAGGCTGGCTGCTAACCGGCACGAAGCAGTTCGTACTGCACGGCGCGACCGCCGACCTCATCATCGTCGCCGCGCACACCGAGCAGGGTCCCGGCTTCTTCGCCGTTAAGCCCGGCCCCGCCCGGGGCGCGGCATTCACCCGCGCCCCGCTGCGGACGCTCGACCTCACTAGGCCTATGGCCAAACTCCAGTTCAGCGGCACCCCGGCCACGATGATCGGCACGGCCGGCGCCGCCGGGCCCGTGCTCGATGCCGTGCTCGACCGGGCGATGACCGCGCTCGCCGCCGAGCAGGTCGGCGCGGCGCGGGCCTGCCTGGAGGCAAGTGCCGCCTACGCGCGCGAGCGGCACCAGTTCGGCCGCCCGATCGGCTCGTTCCAGGCGGTCAAGCACAAGTGCGCCGACATGCTGGTCAAGGTGGAACTCGCGCAGGCCGCCGCGACCGAGGCGGCGCGCGCCGCCGCGGGCGACCCGGATGCCGCGCCGCTGCCGCAGGCGGCCGCGGTCGCGCACGCGGTGTGCTCGGAGAGCCTCATGTTCGTGGCCGCGGAAAACATCCAGGTGCACGGCGGGATCGGCTTCACCTGGGAGCATCCCGCCCACCTGTACTTTCGGCGGGCCAAGGCGAGCCAGCTGATGTTCGGCGGTCCCGGCTTCTACTTCGAGCACCTGCTCCGTCGCAGCGGGCTGTAGGAGATCTATCCAGAACGGATGCGGCTGACTCTCGAAGGGAACGGCTCGCGGATCCGGAGTGAGCCCGGTCCGTTCGGATGACCGGCCTTCTCGGTAACCTGGCACCATGATCCCTTCAGCCGACGAGCCACCGCTCACTGCCGCCGGCCGGCCGACGGCCCTTGACGAGCAGGCGATCGTTGCCGCCGCGCTGGACATCATCGCCGAGCGCGGCGTGCCGGGACTGTCGATGCGGGTGCTGTCACAGCGGCTCGGCGTGTCGCTCGGCGCGACCTACCGGCACGTGCCCAACAAGAACGAGCTGCTCCGCCTCGTCGCGCGGGACCTGTACGCGCGGGTCAAGCCGGCGGACGACTGCGACGACGAGTTCGAGCAGGCCAAGCGGGTGATGCTGCAGATCCACGATCTGCTCGCCGCCTACCCGGGGATGGCCGCGCACATCGCGGAGCACGTCCCGGAGTTCTACTCGGCGAGCGTGGCGGCCCTGATCAGCGGCCCGCTTCAGGCGGCCGGCCTGTCGCGGGCCGAGGCCGACAGGATCGTTTTCGCGCTCGTGCTGCTCAACGCGGGCCACATGCTCTTCCAGGTGCCGCCTGAGCTGGCCGCCGACGCCGCGGCGGCGTTCAAGGCGGGCGTCGACCTGATCCTCAGGGGGGCACAGGCGCGCAGTCAACACCGTTGACTGCGCGCCTGTCACGCGATTATGGTCCTGCTTACGGGCATCATCGGACCGGACAGGACGGAGCAGCCATGCCGGAACCCCTCGAGACCGCTTCCTACAAGGTCAGCGACCCGTATTTCGGGGCACCGTACATCGACATAGACGAACAGCGGGACGCGCCGTACCCGCACCGCCACGTGCACGGCGGATTCGAAGGCTGCGACACGCGATTCACTTTTTACTTCATCGACAAGTCCGAGTGGCAGGGGCGGATGTACATGCCCCTGGAAGGGGCGCACGCGGGGAACGAGGACGCGTTCGGCGGCCCGATGGGCGAGCTCATCGGGGGCCTCGCGCTGACGGCGCGGCTCGGCGGCTACATGGCCGAGACGAACATGGGCCACATCGGCGACGACATCGACGCCAAGGCAGGGGATGACCCGACACTGTACGGGTGGCGGGCCGCCGCCGAGTGCGCCCGGTTCTCCAAGCACGTCGCGGCCCAAGTCTACGGGTCCGAGCCGCGCTATTCCTATGTGTGGGGCGGGTCCGGCGGCGGGCGGCGGTCGCCGCTCGTGCTGGAGAACGCGCCCGACGTCTTCGACGGCGCGCTGCCGTTCATGGGCGGCGGCGACGTCCGGCCGTTCCCCGCCACGACGCGGATCAAGGGTGCCCAGGTGATGAGCTTCGCCTGCATGTTCAACGTGCAGCGGCTGCTGCGGTCACCGGAGAAGGCACTGCGGCTGATCGACGCCATGCAGCCGGGCGGCAGTGGCGACCCCTTCGCCGGGCTGAACAGCCATGAGCGCGACGAGCTCGCGTCGCTGTACAAGCAGGGGTTCCCGTTCGGAAACGAGTTCATGATCTTCACGCCGATGGGGCAGATCTGGCTGTGGACGTCGATCGCCGACCTGCTGGTCGAGCAGGACCCGGACTACTTCAGCAACTTCTGGACCTCGCCGGGGTATATCGGGCACGACCTGCCGGACGCGGTGCTGCCCGACCTCATCGACGAGACCGTGACCGTGGACCGGGTGATCACGCCGCAGGACCTGCTCACCGATCCCGCGTTCACCGGCCCGGAGTACCAGCTGATGAAGGCCATGGCCGGGATCATGGCAAGCGACCCGGGCAAGCTCCAGACGCCGTACGCCGTGCAGCTGTCCGGGCTTTCCTCATCCGGCTACCGGCTCGGCGCCGGGCTGCGGGTGGTCTCTGGCGACGCGGCGGGCCGTCAGCTGTACGTCATGAGCCACTCGGGCGACCTCCTGGTGGGCGGCGGCCACGGCGATGCCGACAAGGAGAAGTTCACCGGGGTCAAGCCGGGCGACCAGATTCACGTGGACAACAGGAAGTTCCTCGCGTTCTGCTACTTCCATCGCCACCACATCATGGACGACGCGCAGTTCGACGGGCTGCGGGTCGGCGGGATCCCGGTCTACGCACAGCATCCGGTGCCGCTGATGTCCCCGCTGATGGGCGTCTCCTACACAGGGCATTACTCCGGCAAGCTGCTGTGGGTACACCACACCCACGACTCATCGCTGTGGCCGTCCCAGGGGATCGTCTACCAGGGCGCGGTGCTCGCCGCGCAGGGGGCTTCCGGGGCGGCGGAGCGGTTCCGGCTGCAGTGGACGGAGAACGCGGAGCACATCATGCCCGCGTGGCTGCCGCCGTCGCCGCTGCGGGCGAGCAACACCGAACTGGTCGACTACACACCGATCATCGAGCAGGGGCTCGTCGACCTAGCGCGGTGGGTGGAGGAAGGCGTGGCACCCGCTTCCACGTCGTATGAGTACGTGGACGGGCAGGTGCGGCTGCCCGCTACCGCCGCCGAGCGCGGCGGCGTGCAGCCGGTGGTGTCCGTGACGGCGAACGGCGGTGTCCTTGCCACCGTGGCCGTGGGCGAGCCGGTGACCCTTGAGGTGCACGCGGAGGCGCCGCCGGCGGGGGGGACGATCGTGTCCGTTCAGTGGGACTTCGACAGCAAGGGCACGTACCCGTACAGCGACCCGTCGGTGGACGGGTCCGCTACCTCGGTGACGCTCACGACCACGCACACGTGGGACACGCCCGGCACGTACTTCGCCACCGCGCTTGTGGCCTCGCACCGCGACGGCGACGTAAACGCGAAGTACCGGCGGCTGCAGAACCTGGCCTCGGCGCGGGTGGTCGTCAAGTAGCGGGGCGCCGTGTGCGCTTTGCGCATTTGGCTTGGCGCGCCGTGCTGGCCCCCGCCAGGAGGTCAATATGACGATGTGCGTAGCGCGCGGCCCCGGGACAGTCCTGTTCTTGATCTTGCGGTTAGCTCGCTGTTTCCGTCGTTGAGACGCCCAGGTAGGCGGCACGGACGGTCTTGGCGGTGAGCATCTGCCGGGGGGTGCCCTCGAAGATCAGGCTGCCGTGGTCGAGGACGTAAACCTGCTGGCAGGTCTGATGGACGAGGGCCATGTCATGCTCCACGAGCAGGACCCCGAGGCCACGCTCGGCCACGACCCGGCCCAGGACCTCACCGAAGTGCTCCGTTTCTGTGGGGTCGAGGCCGGAGGAAGGCTCGTCAAGCAGGATGGTGTCGAACGGGCCTGCGAGCACCCTGGCCAGCTCGACACGGCGGCGCTGGCCGGTGCTCAGGTGATCGACCGGGGAGTCGGCGAAGGCCGTGATGCCGGTGAGCTCGATCGCGGCGGCGACCACCCGATCGATCTCCCGCCTGTCGCCCCGCCGCCCGACGACCTGGCGGAGCGGGTTGCTGCCCGCGAGCGCGGACTCGCGGGCCAGCTGGATGTTCGACTTGACGTCGAGTGACTCGAACAGCTGGACGCGCTGGAAGGTGCGGCCGAGGCCGAGCCGGGCGCGCAGCGAAGGGCTCGCCCCGGTGACGTCCACCCCGTGCAGCACGATCTTGCCGCCGGACGGCCGCACCAGGCCGGAGCACGCGTTGAAGATACTGGTCTTGCCGGCGCCATTCGGGCCGACGAGGCCGGTGATCATGCCCGCCTTGACGTCTAGGGTCACGTTGTTGACGGCGAGCGCGCCGCCGTACCTGATGGTCAGGTTCTCGACAGAAAGGCCCGGCGCGGCGGACCGGCGCGGCGCCCTCGGCGCCGGGACAGCGGCCGGGGGGGCCGCTTCCGGCGGGACAGCCACTGTCGGCGTGCGACGGAACGGGCTGCGGCTGATCCGGTCGACGAAGGCCTGCACCGCGCGGGGCGGCGTCGCCTGCAGCCGGTGCCTGAACACCGGGACGAGGACACTGCCAATCGACGCGACGGTCAGGATGACCTCAGTGACCCTCCCGCCCGTCAGGTATACGGGGATGATCGTCAGCCCCGCCGCCGCGAGGAACGCGTACCACGGGTCGCCGCATACGACGACGATCACGATGGTGACAATGGTCAGGGAGCTGAACGACGGGAAGTTGTCGCCGATCGCGTACGTGTCCACGCTCGCCGTGAGCGCCCCGGCGACCGCGGCGATGAACGCCGAGATGCAGAAGACAAGCACTCGCATCACGTTGACGCTGACGCCGTATGTGTCGAGTGCGACCGGCGAGTCGCCCATGGCGCGCAGCAGCTTGCCGAGCCGCGTCTGCGTCGCCGCGGCGATCAGCACCGCGATGACGACGACGGACGCGAGCACTACATAGTACATGCCCTCGTCGCTGCCGAGCTGGAAGCCGGCAATCGACCAGTTCGGACGCGACGTCGGCAGGCCGTTCGAGCTCGGGCCGAACATCCAGCCCTGCGTGTACACCATCTGCTCAAGGAGGATCCCGAAACCGAGGGTGGCGAGCGCGAGGAAGACACCTGACAGGCGGATGGCGGGGATGGCGATGAACGCGCCAACGGGCACGGCCACCAGCGCCGCGAGCAGGAGGGCGATCAGCCAGGGGATGCCCGCGCCGGTGAAGTGCGCCATCGCTGCGGCGCCGATGGCCGCGAACGCGTACTGGCACAGGGAGACCTGGCGTGACGTGCGCAGCAGCAGGCCAAGCGAGAGGATGAGGATCACCAGGATGAGGGCGCTCGTGTAGCTTGCCAGGTCCATCCCGACAAGGGAGGGGACAGCGCACAAGAGGCTGAGGAATATAAGCCCTGCCAGGAGGCGGGCGGGCGCGGGCGCGTGCCAGCTCGGCGGGATCCTGCGCGGCACGACGAAGCTCCGCACGGCGAGCCTGCCGCGCGGTGTCACGAGCAGCACGACGAAGAGCACCGCGAACGGCAGGCTCGACGGGAAGCCGATCAGCCACGGGACGTTCACGACGTACTTGGTCGCGATCGCGCCCGCTACCCCGGTGAGCAGCCCGCCCACATAGGTGAGCGGGAGGTTCGTAAAGTACCCGATGGCCGCCGCGCTGAAGGCCTGCACGACGAGGAGGGTGAGAGCCGTCGCACTCAGCTGCAGGTTGGGCGCGATCAGCAGCCCCGACAGTGCCGCGAACGACGACCCGATCATCCAGGCAAGACGGCGGACGCCGACCGGGCTCGCGCCCGTCACAGACAACAGGTCCGGGTCGTCAACCACCGCTCGCAGCTCGACGCCGCGCCGGGTGAAGCGCAGGAAGGCATACAGCGCGCCGGCCGCCGCCAAGCCCACGACGAAGACGATGATCTGCTCCCACTCGACGTTGACGTCGAGCATCCGGACGGTAGTCGTCGGCAGGAACGCCGGGAAGGTGCCCGACGTGTCACCGAAGAGGAGGCCGGTGACCGAGACGATGCACACGATCAGGCCGACCATGGCGCCGATCTGAAGGGTCCGGTCCGCGGCGGCCAGCTGGCGGGCGAGCAGTTCCAGCAGGCAGCCCATGCCCGGACCCACCACGCAGGCGCACAGCGCGGCGGCCAGCGGCCAGGGCCACCCCCGCACGTCGTGCAGTTCGTAGAAGACGAATACGGAAACCGAGGCAAGTGCGCCGTAGGCGAAGTTGAAGATGCCCGATGTCTTGTAGGTGAGCACCAGGCCTGTGGCGGCGAGCCCGTAGACCGACCCCACGGACAGCCCGATGACAACGAATGGCAGGAACCCAGCCACGTCAAGCCCTTTCGACCGTCAGCGAACCCGGCGCGTGCCGTTAACCGGCGGGGACGCAACTCGGGGTGGCCCCGTTCGGGAGCGTGAACTGCTGGCTCTTGATCTGCACGGTGAAGTAACAGCTTTCGATCTTGTCCTTCGGGTTGGTATAGGTAAGGCCGGCGGCCATCCCGCCAAGGGTCTCGTCCTTGAACTTCGCCAGGCCGGCGAGGATGTCGGCCGAGGTAGGGATCCCGGTAGCGCCGCTCAGCTTCACGGCTTCCTGGAACATCAGCCCGGAGACCCAGGCGTCGGTCGCGGTCAGCGGCTCCTGGACGCTGGGGCTGTCGAGGTTGACGCTGGGGGCGTACTGCTTCATGGCGGCGTTGAAGTCAGCCATCGCCGGGGCGGTCGAGAACCATGGGAGCGTCGGGGCGCTGGTGAACGCGTTGTTGAACGCGGCCGACTGCAGGTAGCCGGCACCGATCGCCTCACCGGGGATGATGTAGCTCGGTGAGTAGTTCTGGCGCTGGCAGTCGCCCGCGATGACCTGCCCTTCGGCAGCGCTGGGAACGAGCAGGATGAGCCCCTTGACGCCCTTCTGCTCCGCGGCGAGGCAGCTCGCCGTGTAGTCGGTGGCCGTCGAGCTGACAAGGCCCCCGTAGACGTCGTTGATGCCGACCCCGCCGAACACGGCCTTCGCGAGGGTGTTGGCCGAGGCACACTGCGCGGCCTCCGAGCACGCCAGCGAGCCGACCGTGGTGATGCCGAGCTGCTTGGCGCGGATGGCGAGCGACTCCATGTCCTGGATGGCGGTCAGGCCCTCGGGGAAGAACATGGGGTCGGAGACCCAGGGGTCGAGCGTGAAGACGCTGCCGCCGAGGACGGGGATCTTCTGCTGGTCCAGGTATCTGGCGTAGCCTTCGTTCAGCGAGCCGTCCTGGTTGCTGACGAAGGCGATCACATGGTCCTGCTGGACGAGCTGCTTGACCATGGAGACCGCCTGTGCCTGGTCGCCCTTGTTGTCTTCCACGATCAGCTTGACGGGATGACCGTTGATGCCGCCGTGCGCGTTGACCCAACTGGCCCAGGCCTCGATCGCGGGCTCGCCGGGATCCGTGAACCCGTCCTCTGTGTAGGTGCCGACGCTGCCGATCACAACCGGCGTCCCAGCCGCGACCGATCCGGACGCGCTAGCCGCGGGAGCCGATGCCGCCGGGCTACCCGCCAACGTTCCGCTGATGCTGGTGCTCGTGCTGCTTCCGCTGGTGCAGGCGGCGGTGCCGGCCGCGAGCGCGAGCGCGAGGCACGCGGTTGTCACACGTCTATATCTCATTCCGGCCTCCTGAGGGCTGCTGTGCGTAAAGGGCGAAGATCTGCTCCTCGTTGAGTTCGCCCGCAGGGCCGTGGTAGACGATCCTGCCCTGGCTGAGCAGGTAGACGGTCGAGGCGATGGCGAGGACACGGTTGGCGTACTGCTCGACGATCAGCAGCGAGACGCCTTCGCTGGCGATGTGCTCAAGGAAGGCGAAGATGTGATCGACAATCACTGGCGCGAGGCCCAGTGACGCTTCGTCGACCATTACCACACGCGGCCGCGCCAGATAGGCGCGCATGAGGGCGAGCATCTGCTGCTCGCCGCCGCTCAGCGTCCCGGCGAGCTGGTTGCGGCGCTTGGCCAGCTGCGGGAATTCGCGGCTCGTCCGGTCCAGGATCTCCGCTACGGATGAGCCACGGGGCGCCTGGAGCAACAGGTTTTCGCGCACGCTCAGCGACGGGAAGATGCTGCGGCCCTCCATGATGTGACAGATGCCGAGCCTCGCGCGAATGCTGGGAGCGGTGCGCGTCACGTCCTCGCCTTCGAGGAGTACGCGGCCGCTGCGCGGGCGGAGCAGACCCGACGCCATCCGCATGGTGGTGCTCTTGCCCGCGCCGTTCGGCCCGAGCAGTGCGACTACCGAGCCCGAGGGGATTTCCAGTGAGACGTCGCGGAGGACGGTGGTGCCACCGTATCCGCCCTCGATGCCCTGGAGTTCTAGCATCGGCCAGACCCGTCTCTGGCGGGCCGCACGCTGAGGCCTGTACGCACGGAGCAACTCCTATGTTGCCGGGTTTCCACCTGTCCGCCGTCGTCACCGGATGGCGTCCCCTGGTCGGCGAGCTAAGGCGGTTGCCCGCACAGTAGAACTTTCTGACGGCATGGTCAACAGCGTTGACGCTGTCTGTTAGCGGAAAAATGCGGCCGCGGGCAGCGAGATTATGACATTAACGTCACGAAAATCCTTACCGCCGTGCGCGCCCTTGAGACAGGCACCCCGTTTCGTTCAGAATAATTATTTTGATTATTTAGCGGGGCAAGCCGAGGACCTGCTCGGCGATGATGTTCCGCTGCACCTCGGAGGTTCCGGCGTAGATGGTGCCCGCGCGCGCGTTGAGCGAGACCTGCCACCAGGCGTTGCTCGACGCCGGGTCGCTGCCCGGGTCGTCGGCGCGGGACGCCCGGCTGGGGCCCCTGCCTTGCGGGATCAGGCCGGCCAGCCCCTCGATGTCGAGGGCGAGCTGGGTGACTTCCCGGTGGTACTCGCTCCAGTACAGCTTGCTGACGGAGGCGGACGTGCTCATCTCCTTGCCGTCGAGCACGTCGGTGAGGATGCGGTACCCAATGAAGCGCATCGCCTCGACCCGGGCGAACGCCTTGCCGAGGCGCTGGCGGATCACCGGGTCCTTGATCGCGCCGGTCCGCCTGGCGAGCTCGGCCAGCCGCTCGAACTCGGCGCGGAACAGGATCGGGTTGGTCGCGGCCTCCTCGCCCCGTTCCAGGGTGAGCAGCGTCTTGGCCACCGACCAGCCGCCGTTGACCGGGCCGACTACCTCGTCTTCGCCGGTCCTGGCATCGGTGAAGAAGACCTCGCAGAACTCCCTGCCGCCGGCCATGTGCCTGATGGGGCGGACCTCGACGCCGGGCTGGTCGAGCGGGACGAGGAGGAAGGTCAGGCCACGGTGCTTCGGGGCGTTGGGGTCGGTGCGGACCAGCGTGAAGATGTGGGTGCAGTGCAGGGCGCCCGACGTCCAGATCTTCTGACCGTTGATGATCCACTCCCCACCCGCCTCCCCTTCTCCCTTCACTAGGCGGGCGCGGGTGCGCACCGAAGCGAGATCCGAGCCTGCCGACGGCTCGGAGAACCCCTGGCAGAACCTGATCTCGCCGGACAGCAGGCCGGGCAGGTAACGCGCCTTCTGCTTGTCGGTGCCCCAGCGAAGCAACGTGTTGCCGAGCATCTTCAGGCCGGTCGCCTCAAGCGGCTGGCGACCATAGGGCAGCCCGGCCCTGGTGAGCTCCTCGACGAGGACAACCTGGTGCAGCTGGGACAGCCCGCGGCCGCCGTACTCGACGGGCCAGGTGATGCCGAGCAGGCCGCGGCGGTGCAGGACTGCGCGCCAGCGGGCCACGAAGTCCTCGGTCTCCGCCTCGGTGGGTATCGCGCCGATGCCCCGCCAGTCCGCGGGCAGTTCCTCCGCCAGGACCTTGCGGACCTCGGTCCTGAACGCCTCGGCCTCGGCGGGATAGGTCATGTCCACGGTAGCTCCAAGCTCTTCCAGCTACTGCCCAAATCAGTTATATAATATTATTACTTTAGATTGTCTGTCCTGTGGAGGCTGGATGCGGTTCAGGTTCGATCCCGGGCACGACGAGCTCAGGGCGGTCATCCGGCGGCTGCTCACCGAGTCCACAGGAACAGCCGACGTGATCGGCAGGGAGGGCTCGCCCGCCGCGTGCGATGCGCGGCTGCCTGCCGCGCTGGCCGAGATCGGCGTGTACGGGCTTGGCGTCCCCGAGCGGTTCGGCGGCGCTGGGTTCGGGCTGCTTGAACTCGGCGTTGTCTTTCAGGAGGCGGGCCGGGCCGCGCTCGGGGCACCGCTGCTCTCGCCGGTGCTGGCGGCTGAGCTGCTGCTTGCCGCGGCCGAGGCCGACAACCCGGCGGCCGGCGAGTGGCTTGAGCGGATCGTCGGCGGAGACCTGGTGGCGGCACCCGCGATCGCGGAAGGGGCACCTGGCTGGGCCGCGCCGCCCGGCACCAAGGCGATGCGATCGGGCGCCGACTGGACACTCACTGGCGCGAAGGATTGGGTCCAGGACGGCGCGCAGGCTGGCCTGTTCGTCGTCTCCGCCGCATCACCGGACGGCCCCGCGCTGTTCGCAGCCTCAGCCGGCGCGCCGGGGCTGGCCGTGGAGCCGGTCGCGACGATCGACATCAGCAGGCGGTTTGCGCGGCTGCACCTTGACGGCGCGCCGGCGATCCCGCTGGCTGTCCCCGACACGGCCGCCGCAGTGCGCCACGCACGCGACTGCGGCCTCGCGCTGCTGAGCGCCGACCATGTCGGCGTCGCGCAGCGGTGCCTTGAGCTGGCCGTTACGTGGGCGAGGGAACGGGAGCAGTTCGGCCAGCCGATCGGGTCATTCCAGGCGATCAAGCACAAGCTGGCCAGCGTGCGGCTTGAGCTTGAGGCCGCGGAATCGGCGTGCATGTACGCGCTGTGGGCCGTCCGCGGTGCCCCGGACGAGTTCGCCACGGCGGCGCGGATCGCCGCGTACACCTGCGGCGAGGCGGCGTTGCTCGCGGCCTCGGAGAACATCCAGGTGCACGGCGGGATCGGTGCGACGTGGGAGCACCCGGCACACGTCTACCTGCGCCGGGCGACGGCCGGGCGACGGCTGCTCTCCGACCCGCAGTCGCTGCTTGAGGACCTGGCGCAGGTTGTCGAGGACACCGTGCACGTGTCGACCGCGGTGCCGACGTCATGAGCACCGGGCTGCTCGCGGGGAAGGTCGCGTTCGTCACCGGGATCGCCCGCGGCCAGGGCCGCTCGCATGCGGTCCGGCTCGCGCGCGAGGGCGCGGACATCATCGGGGTCGACCGGTGCGCGGACATGGACACCATGGGCTACCCGCTCGGCACCGAGGAGGAGATGGCCGAAACCGTTGCGCTGGTGGAGAAGCTCGACCGGCGCATCGTGGCGGGCAAGGTCGATGTGCGCGACCGGGACGGGATGCGGGCGCTGCTCGCCGACGGAGTGGATCAGCTCGGGCGGCTGGACATCGTGGTCGCGAGCGCGGGGATCTCGCCGCCCGCCGTCCCGATGTGGCACATGCCGCCCGAGGCATTCGACGATGTGATCACCACCAACCTAACCGGGGTGTTCAACACGCTCGCGCTGTCGGTGCCGCACATCCGGGCAGGCGAGCAGGGCGGCTCGATCGTGGTCATCAGCTCGGCCGCGGCGCTGAACTCGGTACCGAACCTCAGCGGCTACGTAGCGGCCAAGAACGGCGTGATCGGCCTGGCCAGGTCCCTGGCGAACGAGGTCGCCCGCTTCCAGATCCGGGTCAACGTGATCGCGCCCGGTACCGTCAACACGCCGATGATCACGGCGAACGTTCAGCAGTTCCGGCTGTTCCGCCCCGACCTAGCCGAGCCGACCGTCGCCGATGTCGAGGAAGGCTTCCGCAACAGCATGCCGATGGGATTGCCGTGGATCGAGCCGGAGCAGGTCTCCGACGCGGTCGTGTTCCTGGCCAGCGACTCGGCCAGGTACATCACGGGCACCGTCCTGCCAGTCGACCAGGGCACCACCAACCACTGAAAGCGACCAGTGATGACCGACGTTAACGCTGACGATCGCCTTGTCACCGACCTGCCTGCCTTCCGGGCCGCCGTCCGGGAGTTCCTCGCCTCGCCTGCCGTCGACAAGTGGCGCGGCACTTACCTCGACGATGACCCGGAGGAGATGCGGTTCACCGCCGGGCTGATGCGCGTGCTGTACGATGCGGGCTTCGGGCGCTACGGCCTGCCCGCTATGGCTGGCGGGCTCGGCGGGGACGTCAGGCACTGGGCGGTGCTCTTCGACGAGCTGGCCCGGGCGGGGATCACCCCCACCGGCCAGCACAGCCTGCTGGTCACGCTAGCCTACCCGCTGGTGAAGTTCGCCCCGCGCCTGGCCGCCGCGTACCTGCCCGAGTTCCTGTCCGGGGACGGCTGGTGGGGGCAGGGCTTCTCTGAGCCCGAGGCGGGCAGCGATCTCGCCGCGCTGCGCTGCCGTGCGGTGCGCCACGGCGATGAGTACGTCATCTCGGGGCACAAGATCTGGACCAGTCACGCCGAGACCGCGAACCGGATCTTCCTGCTGGCGCGGACCGGCACGACGGAGAGCCGGCACCGCGGGCTTTCGATGATCCTCGTCGATGTTGCCATGCCCGGCGTGACGGTGCGCCCTATCAAGCTGGCCAGCGGGCGGTCCGAGCTCGCCGAGTGCTTCTTCGACGACGTGCGCGTGCCGGCCGACCGGCTGATCGGGAACGAAGGCCAGGGCTGGGCCGTGGCTATGTACCTGCTGCAGTACGAGCGGGCGGCATGGGCCTGGCTGCGCGCCGCGGTCCTCTTGCAGCGGCTGCGGGCGCTTATCGGGTTCCTGCCTGACAGCGCTGCCCCCGCGCAGGCCTCGGGGCCGACCGCCGATGAGATGCTCGGCTCGGTATACCTCGACCTGCTATCGCTCCGCGCTCGCAGCGTCGACACCGTGCGCCGCCTAGCGGCCGGGCAGACCGTCGGCCCGGAGGCGAGCGCCGACAAGCTGCTGCTCGGCGCCTGCGAACACGGCGTGTACGACGCGGCGCGGTCACTGCTTGGTCCTCGCTTCCTGTTCGGCGACGCCAGCAGGCAGTGGCGCGAGGAGTGGTGGTACAGCCGCACGACCACGGTCTACGGCGGGTCCGCGGAAGTCCAGCGCAGCATTATCGCCGACCGCGTGCTCAAGCTGCCGAAGGAGTAACCGTGGACGCGGAAGAAATCGACCTGCTCACCGGCTCCCTGCGCTCGGTGTTCGCCGAGGGCGGCGCGGACGTTCCCGGGCAGCTTCGCGAGCTCGGCTGGGACGACGTCGTGGCCGCCGACCCGGCCTCGGCTACGACGCTGTTGTTCACGGAGAAGGGGCGTGCGCTGTCGGCTGCGGCGCTGCTTGACGACGCGGTGCTCCCGCTGCTGCGCGCAGAGCTGCCAGCCGACCTGCCCGGCGAAGCGGACCTCGTCTGCTACCCGTATCCCGGCTCTGGTACCCGGCCGTCAGCGACGCCGCTCGGCGTGACCGGGATCCTGCTGCGGCGGCCGGAACCGGACGAGCGCCTGGTGATCCCGGTCGCCGATGCCGGCGGGGTCAGCCTCGCCGTCGCGACGGCCGGCGCGTTCGCCGTGACGCCGCTGCCGTCGCTCGACGGCTCGGCCGGCTGGTACACGGTGTCCGGGCCGACGCCGACGGCACGCTACGACGGGAACGCCTGGACGGCCGCGGCGACCGCCGCGCACCGGGCGCTGGCTGCGGAGCTTATTGGCGTCGCCGAGCGCGCCCTCGAGCTGGCCATCGAGCACACAAGCTCACGCAGGCAGTTCAATGCGTCGATCGCCGCGTTCCAGGCGGTCCGGCACCGGCTCGCGGACGGGTACGTGGCGATCGCCGCGGCGCGCGCGCTGCTCGCGGCGTCTTTCGGCGACGTCTCCGGGCCCGAACCCGTCGTCGCCGCCGCCGCGAAGGCCAGGGCGGGCCGTGCGCACGCGCTGGTGAGCGCGGGCGCCGTGCAGGTGTGCGGCGCGATGGGCGCCACCCTTGAGCACCCGCTGCACCGCTACGTGAACAGGGGGGCCGTGCTGGACGGCCTGCTCGGCAGCAGCGCGGAGCTGACCGCCGAGTTTGGCTCCATGATCCGCGCCACCGTCGCGTCGGGCGGGAGGATCCCGCTCCTTGTCGAAGTCTGATTACGTCGCAACGAAGGGGTATGCAATGGCGCTGCTTGACAGCCGGGCGGCCACCGTGACCGTGAACACGCTGAACGGCTGACCAGCGATGATGCTGTCGGATCCGCCGGACCTGGCGATGGGCGACACGCTCGTCCGCAACGCCACTTGGTTCGCTGACACGCCTGCGTACATCGCCGGCGACCGTGCGCTGACCCACGCCGCACTGCATGCCCGCGCGGCCCGGCTGGCGTCCGCCCTGGCCGCCGCCGGGGTGCGCAAGCAGGACCGGGTATCGGTACTCGGCAGGAACAGCATCGAGTTCGGCGAGGTGCTCGCCGCCGGGCAGCTCAGCGGGATCATCATCGCCACAGTCAACTTCCGGCTCGCCGGTCCCGAGATCGCCGCGATCGTAGCGGACGCCGGGTCCCGGGTGCTCATCGCCGATGCCGGGTACCTCCCGCTGGTCGCCGCGCACCGGGCCAGCTTCCCCGGCGTCGAGCTCATTGTCGGGATCGGCGCGCCAAGCGAGGGCGAGGTCGTTGGGTACGAGGACTTCATCGCAGCGGCGCCATCGGACGATCCCCCGTACCTCGCACGGCCGGAGGATATCGCGCTGCTCGTGTACACCAGCGGGACGACCGGCCGGCCGAAAGGCTGCATCCTCGGCCAGCGGGAGACACGCCGGGGCGCCGAGATGATGAACGTCGAGATGCGTACCGGGAGCGAGGACCGAGTCCTGCTCGTGATGCCGCTGTTCCACATCGGCGCGATGTTCATCGGCCTCGGCGCGCACTTCCGCGGCGGAACGGCGGTGCTGCACCGGCAGTTCGACCCGGTCGCGGCGCTTGACGCGGTCGCCGCGGAGCGGGTCACGGTGCTGCACCTGGCGCCGACGATGCTCCAGGCACTTGTCGAGGCCGCCGCGGGCCGACCGGACGCGCTCGCCGGGGTGGAGACGGTCGTCTACTCGGCGGCGCCAATCACCGGCCCGACACTGGCGACGGCGATGCGGGCGATGCCGACGGCCGGGTTCCTGAACCTGTACGGGCAGACCGAGGTGGTGTCCACCGGGCTGCCGCGCGAGTTCCATGTGGCTGACGGCACCGAGCGGTCACGGCGCCGGCTGCTGTCGGTCGGCATGCCGTTCCCCGGCAACGAGGTGCGTATCGTGGCGGAGGACGGCACCGAGTGCCCGCCTGGTGAGGCGGGCGAGGTATGCATGCGATCGGCCGCCATGTTCCGCGGCTACTGGAACGACAGCGCCGCCACGGCGGAGGCCCTCCGCGATGGCTGGGTCCACACCGGCGATATAGGACTGCTTGACGACGAGGGCCTGCTGCACCTGGTCGACCGGAAGAAGGACGTGATCATCTCCGGCGGCGAGAACATCTACTCGCTGGAGGTCGAGGAGTGCCTGCTCGCGCATCCCTCGGTCGAGCAGGTCGCCGTGATCGGCGTCCCCGACGACAAGTGGGGCGAGGCGGTCAGCGCTGTCGTCGTCCCCGCCCCCGGCGCTGTTGTGGTGCCGTTTGACCTGCAGGAGCACGTGCGGTCGCGGCTGGCACGGTACAAGGCGCCACGGCACGTGTTCGTGACGGACGAGCTGCCGGTCCTTGCCACTGGCAAGGTCGACAAGAAACTGCTGCGGGCTCGTTACTCCGCCGGTGCCACGGCCCCGGACCACCCTCCAGGTGCCTGAGGAATACCGCAAGGCCGCCCGTCATAGCGACATGACTCTCTGTCAACACTATGTTGACCATTGTCATCGGCGGATCTAGACTCCGAGGGCAAACCAGTTACCGACCGCGAGGAGGCGGGCGAGAAAGGCGGCGCCAGTGAAGATCGACGCGCTCATGATCGGCGGGCTCGGCGAGGCACCAGCACAGGCTGCGGCCGCGCGGGACAGCGGCTATGACGGGCTCCACTCTTCTGAGCTACAGCACGACCCGTTCCTGCTGGTCGCGCGGGCGGCTGGCGGGGCGCCAGGGCTTGAGTACGGCACCTCGATCGCGGTCGCGTTCGCCCGTTCCCCCATGACCGTCGCCTATAGCGCCTGGGACCTGCAGGCACTCACCGGCGGCCGGTTCTATCTCGGGCTCGGCTCGCAGGTCAAGGCGCACATCGAGCGGCGGTTCTCGATGCCCTGGTCGCACCCGGCCGCACGTATGCGCGAGTACGTACTCGCGCTGCGCGCGATCTGGGGTTCCTGGCAGGATGGCACCAAGCTCGACTTCGACGGCGAATTCTACCGCCACACGCTGATGACGCCCATGTTCAGTCCCGGACCGCTTCCGTCGGGTCCGCCCAAGGTGCTGCTCGCCGCCGTCGGCGACACGATGACCCGGGTGGCCGGCGAGGTCGCCGATGGCCTTATCGCCCACCCCTTCACCACTAGGCGCTACATACGCGAGGCCACGCTGCCGGCGCTGCAGGCCGGGCTGGACCGCGGCAGGCGCGACAGGAAGGACTTCGACCTCGTGTACGCGCCGTTCGTCGTGACCGGCGCGGACGAGAAGGAGATGGCCGCCTCGGCGGCGCTGGCCCGCGAGCGCATCGCGTTCTACGCCTCGACCCCGTCCTACCGCGGGGTCCTGGAACTGCATGGCTGGGGCGACCTGCAGACCTCCCTCAACACCCTTGCCCGCCGGGGTAAGTGGAAGGAAATGGGCGGTCTCATCGACGACGAGATGCTCGGCGAGTTCGCCGTGGTCGCACCGCTCGGCGAGCTGTCCGCCTCGTATGCGAGATGGATCGGCGGACTTGCCGACCGCACCAGCTTCGCACCTCCCGAGGGGCTGGACGCCGACGCGACCAGGGAACTGATCGGTTCGATCAGGGCCGGCGCCGCCGCGACAGCCGCACAGGAGAACCTCACATGACCGACTTCGGACCGCCCGTCGTGGTGACGCGCGATGGCAATGTCGCGCTGCTTACCCTCAACAGGCCTAAGGTGCGCAACGCCATCGACGTCGAGATGGCCGCGGCGATCTGCGACTCGGTGACCACCTGCCAGGACGCGGCGGTCATCGTGATCACGGGAACGGATCCGGCGTTCTGCGCCGGGCTGAACCTGCGCTCCCTGGGGACGGACCGCCTGACGGACCTGCCGCCGTTCAACGCGACGGTCGCCGCCTCGCGGGTGCCGGTGATCGCGGCGGTAAACGGCCCGGCGGTGACCGGCGGGTTCGAGCTCGCGCTGATGGCCGACTTCATCGTGGCGTCCGAGCGGGCCGCGTTCGCGGACACGCACCTGCGGGTCGGGGTCTATCCCGGGCCCGTGCTCGTCGACCTGCCCCGTCGGGTCGGGATAGCCTGGGCCCGCGAGATGTCGCTGACCGGCAACTTCGTGGACGCGGCCACCGCGCTGCGGATCGGGATCGCGAACCACGTGGTCCCGCACGAGGAGATGCTCCCGTTCGCGATGAAGCTCGCGGCCTCGATCGCCGAGTCTGACCGTGAGATGGTCAAGGCCATGCGCGAGGACTGGGACGCGACGAGCGGCACGCCGATTCGCGACGCGCGGCGGCTGCACATGGAGAACGCCAGGCTCGCGGGGTACGCAGGGCGGGCGACGGCAGACGGGATAGCCGCACGACGAGACGCCGTGCTCAGCAGGTCGAAGAAGCAGCGCAAGGGATAGCGCCAGCAGACCACACGGCACGCCCGCTGAGGAGCCGCGATGACAACTGATTACCAAGGGCCAGGGTCCTAAAGACCAGCGTGACATCGTGCCCGATGTCACAGCATCGGCGGGCAGGGAGGCGCTGCATCAGGCTGTCCGCTAGGCCGACGTCGCCACGGACAACCTGCGGCCCGGCATCCGGGAGCGGATCGAGGCCGGCCGCGCGTCACTGGCGGCGGTGAACCCGTGGCTGGTCCGCGGCATCATCACCGCGTAGGGCACCGGGGACCCGCTCAGCGGCTGGCCCGGCGACGCCGCGACGGCGCGGATCGAGGAGCTCGTTGACCGGGCACCGCCCGCGCCCTGCACTAGATTCTGCAAGGTGACCAACGTGAATCCCGCTGACGGCCAGGCACGAAACGGCAAGGCTGCCCGCAGCAACATCGGCCGCCGCCGCGCGCGGGCCCGGTCGAGCCCGAGCGAGGCGTACCTGAACCGCCGCAAGGAGCTCATCGACGCCGCCGCGCGCGTCATGTCGCGCAAGGGGGTCAAGGAGACCACGGTCGGCGACATCGCGGCGGAGGCGGGCACCGACCGCGCGAGCATCTACTACTACGTCAACGGCAAGGAAGAGCTGCTCGCCGAGATGCTGCGCTCCGCCCTGACCGCGAGCACTGAGAGCATCCAGGCGATCGCGGCCAGCCCCGAGCCCGCGTCCGCCAAGCTGCGCCGCATCGTCCATACGTGGATGGCGTCCTACGACGCGCACTTTCCGTACCTGTACGTCTGGGTATACGAAGACCCGTCACGGCTGCAGGGCATCGACTCGGAGGTGCTCGACGAGATGATCGACCTCTCGCAGCAGGGCTACGAGCTGGTCCGCGAGGTCATCGCGCAGGGCGTGCGCGACGGCGAGTTCCGCAGTTCGCTCCCGGTCGGCGTGCTCGCGCAGTCGGCACTCGGCCTCGTCGCGTGGACGTACCGCTGGTACATCCCGGCCCATGAGCTCACGGCCCGGGATGTAGCGGACGGTCTCGCGGACCTGATGCTGAAGGGCCTGGCCGCTTAATCCGGCCTCGCCCTTCCCGGCCGCATCGCGGTCAACGCTTCCGAATGTGATCAACGCGCTGTTGACCATCCTCTGGACGAGACCGTAGCCTGACGGTAAGCGGTCAGCCATCGACGGCTGAGGAGGGCGAGCGCACATGAAGCCGAGGCGGGCCGTATCCGGAGTCGATAAGCAGGGCCGCGCGACGTTCGCGCAGAACGGCCCAGTGCCGAACGTGCTCACGGCCGAGCCGAAGCCCGGCGTGGAGACGGCCCGCATCTAATCCACCGATGACCTCGATCAACAGCGCCGCCTGCACCGGCACCGCCGACATCAGCGAGATGCGGCAGGCCGCCTCATTCGAGCGGCTGCTGATGTACCGGACCGACACCATCGACTACGGGATCGTGCTCGCCGGCGAGACCCGCGTCGTCCTCGACGGCGGCGAGGAGACGACACTGCGGGCCGACGACATGATCGCGCAGAACGGCGTCCTGCTCGGATGGGCCAACCGCTCGGCCTCCGACGCCGAGAGCCCCTTCATCATCGCCGACACCCGGCGCACCGCGACGCTTCAGCATTTGGACCTGGCGCACACATTCGCGGAGTGCCATCAGTTCCGGCTGCTGCTGTGCTCCTACAGCCCGGCCGAGGGGAGCTTCCCGAGCGAGGTGCTCTGGCGGAAGAAGGTATGGGCCGAGCAGCAGCTCGCTCCGGTCCCCGCCGGGGCCGGCGTGACCTTCGAGGAGGCCCGCGGCCGACGAGGCGGTCAAGCTCGGCCGCCGCGCGGCGGCTCTCGGCTGCAACGTGCTCCACTGGGACGAGATCGACGCGATAATCGGGCCGAGTACGCCGAGTTCGGCCGGCTCGATCAGGCCGCAGTCCCACTTCGCCCCGTACCGGCGGCAATGTCGGGCCTTAACGTCCTGACGACGGCGTTCGCGCACGAGTTCGCGCCCAGGGTGCGGGTGAACGCGATACTGCCGGCCAGATGCTCACCGACATCGCCGACACCTGGACGCCTGAGGCCCGGTCACACGCTGCCTGCGCGATCGGCGTGCCCGGCCAGCCCGAGGACATCGCCACGGTCGCCCTCTACCTGGCCAGCCCCGACTCGCGCTACACCACCGGCTGACACATCCGCGTCGACGGCGGCATCCTTTGACGGCCGAACACCTGGCCGTCAGGGATATCGCCGCGCGCTCATCGCCCCCGTCCGGCCCGCGGCCTGGGTGGACGCAGCGGGCCTGCCAGGCGGCGGCGAGCCGCGACGAACTTCATCGGGCACTGCGAACGGGTCTCCGGCCGGCCCGCGACCTTGACTATTACCTGATGCTCAACCGGTTCAAGCTGGCCATCCTCCTAGAGCGCGGTTACTCCCGCTACCTCCAGGGCGAGACCGACAACCCGAAGGCGGCCATGTACGGCGTCCTGGTCCTCGACGCGGCAGCGAAGGCAGCCGCCCTCGCCTTCCGCGCCTGAAGCCGCCGGCCCGCCTGGCTGGACTGGGCTGATTGCACGGCTCACATGCCGGTTCCCGCTGTCAGGGGTCGGAGGCGGAGCGGCCGATGGTCGCGGCCAGCTCAAGGGGCGCGCGGCCCTGCATGCTGTGGCCTGCGCCCGGCACGTGAATCACCTGGGCGGATGGCGGCGGCGACATCGACGGCGTTGGCGTAGTCGTCTAACTGGTCTTCCGTGTGGTTTCCCGGTCCGTCCTAGTGGCCGTGCCCGGGAAGGTCGATAACGGCCAGCGGACGGCCGAGCGCCGTCACCACCGTATCCCAGGTGTGGGCGTTCAGGGAGCCGCTGGGCAGCAGAACCAGTTGCGGGTCCGCGTCCTGCCAGACCAGCGCGCTCAGCCACCGGCCGCGGTCCACGTCGGCGAAGGCCCGCCGCGCTGTCGGCGGGCGGTCAAGGGCGGCCCGTATTCCTCGGTGTTCTCGTGGAACAGCCCGAACTCGTCGTAGCCGATACGGCCGGTCGTCGCCTGGAACCGCTGAACTTCTCGCGCAGGGCTAGCTTGGCGACCTTGCCCAAGCCGGTGCGGGGGAGTTCGCTGACGATCTCAACCTGCTCCGGGAGCTTCTGTGGCATGAGGCCGACTCCGCGCAGGAACGCGGTGATCTCGGCGAGCGACGGCGCGACGGCGCCGGGGCGCAGGGTAAGCACCGCGCAGACCCGCTCGCCGCGCTCGGTGTCCGGCAGCCCGATCACCGCGACCTCGGCGACCGCCGGATGCTGGATGAGCAGCGTTTCAAGCTCAAGCGGTGCGATCTTCTCCCCCTTGCGGATGATCAGGTCCTTGGTCCTGCCGGTGACCTCCACATGCCCGTCGGGCCGCAGGCGGCCCCGGTCGCCGGTGCGGAACCAGCCGTCCGGCGTGAACGCGCTGGCGTCAAGCGACGGGTCGGTATACCCGTGGCAGACGGCCGCGCCGCGCACCTGGATCTCCCCGTCCACGCCCGCCGGCAGCACCACCGTGTCGTCCACGATCCGCACCTCGACGCCCGGGATCGGCCTGCCGTCGGAGTTGGCCAGCTGCTCGTCGGTGTCGAGCGGCGAGGCCACGCAGATCATCGGCACTTCGGTCATACCGTAGTCGTGCGCGACGGTCACGCCCATCTCTTCGCGCACCGCCCAGAAGACCCCGGGCGGGCACGGCGCGCCGCCGCCCTTGAGCACCCGCAGCGACGGCAGCACGCGCGCCTCAGTCGAGCTTGCGGCGGACGCGAAGGCCCGCTGCGCGGCGAGCAGCGCGGTGTAGAATACCGTGGACCCGCCGCTCATCGTCACGCCGAGCCGCCGGAAAACCTCCACCGTGGCGGCGTCGAACGACTCGACGAGCACGGCGGGGAAGCCGCTGATCAGCTGGGCCATCACGTACAGGATCCCGCCGACGTGCGCGACAGGGAACGCCATCGAGCCGACGTCATCGGGAAACTCGCCCACCCGGCCCTGCGACGTCCAGCCGTAGGCGGCGGCGAGCAGCGTGGCGTCGGTATGCCGCGCGCCCTTGGGCAGCCCGCTTGAGCCCGAGGTGAAGTACACCCACTCCGCCGAGGCGGCCGGCGCAGGCAGCGACGCCAGCGCGGCAGCGGAAGCAGGCGGAGCCGGCTCCCCCACCACGATGACCTTCGGCGCGGTCGGCAGCCCGGCGGCCATGGCGGCGTAGTCGAATCCCCTCCAGGTGCCTGGCACTAGCATGAACTCCGCGCCCGCGGTGGCGACCGCCGCGCTGGTCTCGCGTTCCCGGTAGATCGGGATAACCGGCGCCTGGACCGCGCTGAGCCTCGCCAGCGCCCCCATGACGATCACCGTGCTCACCCGCGTCGGCAGCTGCCAGGCCACCCGGCTGCCGGGGCCAACGCCTTGCGCCGCCAGAGTAACCGCCATCCGTTCGGAATAATCGTTGAATTCCCTGAAGGAAACCACGCGGCCCGAGGCATCGATCAGCATCGGGGCATCGCCGGTCGCCGCCGCCCGCGCGGTGACGAGTTCCCAGAATGACTCCGCGCGCAGCAGCCGGCCGGGAAACGGGTCCGCGGTCATGACCAGGCCCTGATCACGTCGTCGGCCGTGGTGATCGTCGCCAAGAACCGCAGCGCGTAGCGGAGCACGCTCTCGCCGTACTGGGGCGGCGTGCCCGCTACCCCGTCACGGGGGATGACGACGCTGAACCCCTCGTCGCCGAGTTCGACCGTCGCGGACGGGATGGCGACGTTCAGTGAGACACCGGTCAGCACGACCGTGCGCACGCCGACGTTGCGCAGCACAGCGAACAGCTCGGTGCTGTGCGTAGGCGACATCCCCGAGCGGCGCGACAGCACGAGGTCGCCTTCCTCCACGCCGATTTCGTCGACGACGTTGCCTCCGCGCTCCGCGGTCCACCCCGCGTTCAGCGCGCCGATCGCCTGCTGCAGCGGCGTGGTCTTGTTAGTGGACAGGCCGCCGAACGCGGGCACGTAGGTCAGGTGCACGACCCGCACCCCGGCCTTTCGGGCGGCCTGCGCGAGGCGGCCGATCACCGGCAGGACGGGAGCGGCGGCCGCCGCCAGGTCGGGCAGCGCGCTGTCGGCGCCAACGGTGCCGGCCTGGCACTCCACGACGACGAGCGCGGTGTGCTCCGGGGCGAGGTTCACTTCCGGTCGCGGCATTGCGACATCCTTCCTGATCTGCGGAAAGGGGTTCGCTTAGCGCCTCATGTGACTGCGTGAGCGGCCGACGAGTTCGACGACCACGCCGTCCGGGTCGCGCAGGAACAGCACACTCACCCCGCCGAGCCTGGTGCCTGGCAGCTCGACGAACTCTGGGGCATTCAACGGTTTCTCCGCGGTGCCGGCCAGTTGCCTATAGGCGGCGTTGACGTCGTCGACGCCGAGCGCGATCCGGTAGAGGCCGCGGTGGTAGGCAGGCGAGGCGGCCAGGCCGGTTCCCTTCGGATCCTCCCACTGGGTCAGCTCGAGTGAGAACGACGGGTCGCCTTCGGTGACCATCGACGCGCAGGAGAACACGGCTTTGTCCGCTTCCGCCGAGCGCACCGTCGCCATTGCCGTGAAACCAAGGCCCCCGTACCAGGCGACGGAAGCGTCGAGGTCGGTGACGTTGATCCGCAGATGCGAGAAGACGGGTGCCTCGCCTGTCCGCTCGGTGAGCTCGATCGGGACGCCGTCGAGGTCGGTCGTCCGCGCCGCGGCCGTCGCTGTGCCGCGCACCGGCCAAGCGGCGAGCTCCGTCCAGGGGCGGCCGTGCCGTGCCGCCCGTTCACGTAGGTGCTCTAGTGACGGAACCGTGTAGCCGAGAGAGCTGATGCCGGTGTGGTAGGGCTCGGCGGGGTGGGCACCCGTGGTGGGCGGGGTCTCCCACTCGAGCACCTCGATGGCCGGCGCGGTGCGCGGGCCCCGGTGGTCGTAGAGAAACCAGCACTCGGTGACTGTCGCGCCCGCGACGCCGAGCGCCCGGCCGTCCGCGGCGGTCCGCGCCGTCTTCATGCCGGGCTTGAGGCCGAGCACGTCAGCGTAGAACGCAGCAGCGGCCGACAGGTCCACCGTGTTGAGGTTGGTGTGCAGCAAGCTGTGCACCTGCACCTTGACCTGCTCTAGCACCGGCCCGTCAGGCATGCGGCGACTCCGCCCATCTCCCAGAAAGCTTAATTATCTACCTATACTAGAGCCTGCATGGGTTGGCTTCTAGCCCGGAGGCGGAATGACACATGTAGCGGCGATCGCCACCTACCTGCCCTGTTGGGGGTCTGCCAGGGGACGGGTCGCGGGCGATGACGAGGACGCTGTAACGCTCGCGGTGGAGGCCGGCCGGGCCGCCATCGACGTGACGGGCGGTAGCAGCCCGGCTGGCGGCGAGGCCGACACCGGGGGCGTGCAGCGGGTGGTGCTTGTCAGCAGAGAACTGCCGCTGCTTGAAGGCGGCAATGCGGCGGTGCTGCTCGCCGGGCTAGGTCTTGCCCCCGAGATTGAGGTATCAGAACGGCTCGGCGGCGCGTCGGCTGCCCTTGACGCGCTCACGTCGGCCCGGCCGCGGACGCTGGTGATCGCCGCGGACGTGCAGCCCTCCGCAGGTGCTGCGGCGGCCCTGGTGGCGGACTCCGGGCTGCACATAGCGCCCTGCGCCCGGCTGGCACGGAGCCTGCCGGTGCGCACCAGGTCCGCGGACGGCAAGGTTCACGATTACGGTGACCCGCGGCTGCTGCGCGAGCGGGGCGTGCTCGCCTCGCTTGCCTCGCTCGCCGCCGACAAGCCGCTGGCGCTCGCCGGGGTGGGGACCAGGCAGGCGGCGGCCGTCTGCGCGGGGCAGCCGCCTGCGCTGCCGACGACCGGCGCGAGCTCGGCGCTCTTCGCGCTCGCGGCGCTGGCGGAGTCCCGCTCGTCGGGACCGCTGTTCGCCGCCGACCAGGCGACGGTCAGCGGCGTCCGGGTCGGCGACGGCACCGCCCTGGTGCGGCGTCTTGAGCCCGCGGCGCGGCCATCGCCGGCGAGCACGTTCACGCCGGGGAAGGAGATCCCGGTCTCGCTCGCCGCCTACGACCGGGCGTTCCCGGCGAAGGTCCGGTTCGAAGCCGGCCGACAGGCCGGGACCGGCGAGCTCGACTTCCCTCCCAGGTACCGGGTCAGGCAGGACGGCGCCCTGCGCACCGACTACGCCCTGGTGCCGCTGCCGCGCACCGGGAGCGTCTACACCGGGGTCACCGTGCGGGTCCCCGTACCCGGCCTGCCCACCCCGTACTCGCTGGTCATCGTGGAACTCGACGACGTCGGCGTGCGGGTGCTCGCCCGGGTGACCGGTGCCGTGCCCGGCACGGTGAACATCGGCGACCGCGGCCGGATGGTGCTACGCCGGGTCGCCGTGCGGTCCGGGGTCCCGGATTACGGTTACGCGTTCTGCCCCGAGGTGCATGAGGAAGCCGAGGAGGCTGCGGTATGAGGAAGGTCGCGATCGTCGGCGCAGGGATGACCCCGTTCGCCGAGCATTTCTCGCTCGGCATCAAGGACCTGCTGCCGATGGCCTTCGCCGAGTGCGCGGCCAGCGTGGACAAGGGCCTTGATATCGCGGACATCCAGGCAGCGTGGTTCGGTGAGCTGTCGACGACGGACGGCTTCCCTTCCGGGATCCTCGCCGACACCTGCGGGCTGCTCGACATCCCCGTCACCCGCGTGGAGAACGCGTGCGCGACGGGGAACGACGCGGTGCGCAACGCGGTGATGGGGATCGCATCCGGGTTCTACGACGTGGTGCTCGTGATGGGTGCGGACAAGGTACGCGAGTCGGCGTCCAAGGACACCTTCTGGGAATGGGCGGGGATGACCCGCGACATGGCCTGGGACTACCCGCTCGGCCTCGTCGCCCCGGCCAACTTCGCCCTGCATGCCGCCCGCTACCTGCATGAGTCGCCCGCCACCCGGGAGCACATGGCGATGGTGGCGGTGAAGAACCACCATCACGCGGTCAGCAACCCCAAGGCGCAGCTGCGGTTCGACATCACCGTCGAGCAGGTGCTCAACGCGCCGGTCGTGGTGGAACCGTTCGGCCTTTACGACTGCACACCGCAGAGCGACGGGGCGGCTGCCCTGCTGCTCGCCTCCGAAGATGTCGCGGACAAGTACACCAACCGGCCGGTATGGATCCGCGGGGTTGGGCTCGGCCTTGACCGGGTCATGCACCAGCACAAGCGGGATATGACCACGTTCCCCGCGACGATCCGCGCCGCCAAGGCCGCATTCGGCATGGCGGGGCTCTCCCCCGCCGACGTGGACGTGGCCGAGGTGCACGACTGCTTCACCGCGGTGGAGATGATCAGCTACGAGGACTTGGGCTTCTGCCCTCGTTTCGAGGCGTACAAGCTGGTCGAGGCGGGCGCGACCAGCGTGGGCGGCTCGATTCCGGTGAACCCTTCCGGCGGATTGAAGGCAAAGGGGCACCCGCCGGGCGCGACCGGGGTGGCGCAGTGCGTGGAGCTGTTCGAGCAGCTCCGCGGGTCAGCGTCCAACCAGGTGGATGGGGCGCGGATCGGCCTAGCGCACAATATCGGCGGCCCGACTGCGGTCTCGGCCGTCACGGTGCTCGCGGGTCCGGGCGCTTACAGAAGTTGAAAGGCCAGGGTCTATAGCGGCGGGTTGAGGGTCAGCCCGGTCTGGCCCAGGAGCGCGTTGATGAGGTCGGGCCGTCGCTGGACGGCCCGGAGCCGACTGCGGACCAGGACCCCGACTTGGCCGAGGGTGACGGCGGCGTGGTTGCCAAGGCCGCTTTTCATGACTGACCAGGCGCCCTCGACCGCGTTGAGGTCGGGGGCGTAGCCGGGCAGCTGGATGACGGTCAGCCAGTCCTCGCGGGCCTGGGTGAACTGGCGCATCTTCTCGCTGATGTGGGTGTTCAAATTGTCCCAGACGACGACCATCGGGGCGTTCAGCGCGTGGTGCGCGGCGCTGATCAGGTGCGCGTAGTCGGCTTCGGACATGCTCCGGCGCTCGCCCTACCTGTGGGTGCCGAAAACCTATGCGACCGGGCTATATTCGTGAATCACGCCCCCAGCGCGGTCGCGTCGCTGGACCCGGAAATGATCGAGGTCTGTGACGGCTTCGGGTAGCGTGCGCATCGGAGCGGCCTGCTTCAAGGACCTGTGCGGCCGATGCGTGTTGTAGTGGTCCTCGTACTCGCGCGCATCGCCATCAGATGGCGCTGGTTCCAGATCAACGTCCGGTCGAGCAGTTCTCGTCGGCAGCTGCCGACCCAGCGTTCCATGATCGAATTCATCCGGGGCGCCTGGACCGCTGAGCGGATCACCCTTGCACCAGCGGCCGTGAACACGTCGTCGAACGCCTGCGTAAGGCTGGCGTCCCGGTCATGGATCACGAACTTGACCCGGGTTCCGGCGTCTTCCAAGTCCATGAGCAGGTTCCTGGCCAGCTGAACGACCCACGCCTGAACCGGGTGTCCGGTGGCGCCGAGGATCCGGATACGGCGGGTGCCATGCTCGATGATGGCCAGGACGTAAACCTTGGTTCCGTTGAGCAGGTCGGCGGTGGAGAAGTCCAGCGCCAGGATCCCCTGCGCCTGGGACCGCAGGAACTCCGCCCAGCCCGGCCCGTCCCGGCGCAGCGCCGGTCCGATCCCGGCGCGCTTGAGGATCTCCCACACCGTGGACGGCGCGACCGTGATGCCAAGCCCGGCCAGCTAGCCGTGGATCCGCCGGTAACCCCAGGACTCGTTCTCGCGGGCCAGCCGCAGCACCTCAGACCGGATCTTGCGGCGCGTCGGCGGACGGCCAGACCGGCCCCGCCGGGACCGGCGGTCCCACCGGCGGCGGACGATGTCCCGGTGCCAGCGCAAGATGGTGCCGGGAGTCACGATCAGCCGCATCGCCGCGAGCCGTTCGGCCGGGAGCGTCCCAGCGAGCAGGGCCAGCCATGCCCGGTCTGGCCATGTCAGCCGCGAACGAGCCCTCGGCCGCTCGCGCACGGCGACAGCGAGCTGGCGCCGCAGCATCAAGATTTCCGCGTCTTTACACCATGACTCCCGCCGCCACAAGCCGAGCAGCGACACGGCACGAGAGACCGCCAGGAAGGTCAGCCCGAAGCCCGCAAGCCGAAGATCATCCCACCGCCCGGCCACGCTCCGCTAGGAATTTGCCCAGGTGGCACAGGTTTTCGGCACCCACAGGCCTCGTACCCGGCGAAATCCAGCTGCCGGCCCCGGTCCGGCCGCGCCGGCGGGTCCCGAACGCCGCCCCGCGGGCCCTGGCGAGCTTGCGGCGCTGGCCCTGGCAGTCCACGGGCTCAGCAGGCCGCGGCGGCGCATCGCCCGCTCCACCGTCGATGCCGGCGCAGCGTGCCCGCCGACGGCCAGGATCGACAGCACGATCCGGACCTTGTCCTCCACCGGAACACCGGCGCTCTGCTCAATCTCAGCTCCTTGCCAGGGACTCAAGTTTGCCCTGTGCCAAGAAGTCTGACGCGCGACACTAAAAGACCCATTCAAATCGCAGGCCAAAGATGCCGGGCGGGCCGAGTCGGCTGGCCGGCAGCCCCGCACAGGTCCAGCGGAGGTGCAGGCTCGTGAGCAGGCAGGGGCCGCGGCCGAGCTCGATCTCCGCCCAGCCGACCGGCACCTCACCACGGCGCGCGGCTCAAGCTCGCGCGTCCCGTTGAGCCGGAGGTGATCCAGGGGCGCATCCGGATCGCATTCCAGGCGCCCACCGGGGTCGGTACGCCCGGTAGCGGCGCTGGCTGGTCGTAACCGACCCCGGGGAGAACGCGACTGGCCGAACCCTATCGCGACACCGCGAAGGCTCATCACCAGGCAACCGCCTCAGAGCCCACCGCCACCGTCCCGGCCACCCGGACGCCGTTGACATCGGTGCCGTTGCGCGAGCCCAGGTCGGTCAGGACGGGCCGCACCGGCCAGCCCGATCTCAAGCAGGCAGTGCTCCCTGGAGACGTCCGCGGACCGGATATGGACCTGCGCCCGGCCGCCGCGGCCCACTACCGTCTGCCCGGGCGGAAGCTGGAACGACCGGCCCGCCGCCAGGCCGCCCACCACGCGGAGCACGGCGGCACCTGCCCGCTGCTCCGGCGCGGGATGCCACGGCGGCGTCACCCGAGTGCCGGCGATCAAGGGCCGCCTCGGACAGGGCCAGCTCGCCGGGAATCACGCGGCTACCGATCGACAGCGCTGGCTCGGCGAGCCCGAGCGCGCCGGCCAGCCCGGCGACGCACGCATCGGGCCGGTCGGGGCGGAGTTACAGCTTCCGTTCGGCATGACCGTCATCGAACACGGACCGCACGGCCGGGCACTGGCAACAAGCGGTCCGCCTGCCGTGTCCTGTTATTTCATGACGCGACAGGTCCAGCGGCACCCGCGACAATGCTTCCGCGTGGGTGAGCCCGTGGCGACGGCCAGGGACAGCGGAGGCGCTCCAGGATGAACATCACGGTCGGCTATCCCCCCGACCGCAGGCGGTCGGTCCGCATATACCTGCGCCTGAACCGCAGGCTGGTCATCGTGTTGCGATCTCTGGGCGTGTTTTCGCTACTGGTGGCGGCGGCTTCGTACAGGTCCCCGGGCAGCGTGGCCGTGTGGACGGCACTGGGCGTCGCCCTGCTGGCCGAGCCGTCCCTAGTGTTCTGGACTATCGTCCGCAGGAACCATGAGGCGTTCGACGAGGACATCGAGGTCACGATGACGGACTCAACGGTCACTCATCGGACCAGGACCACGTCCGTGGAGCTGAGCTGGGATATGGTCCGGCGGGTCCATGAGGGGAAGGACTTCTGGATCTTCACGGTCAGCCGGCTCAAGTACGTCAGCCTGTGGAAGGGCGCGCTGACCCCTGGTCAGGCGGCCGAGCTGGCCGCCTTTCTCGCCAGGCGGCGGGTTGGCCATGCCGCCGTCACGCCTCCGGCCAAGACGCCCCCCCGGGACGCGCGCCCGTGACCGGTGACCGCAGGCGCGCCCGTGACCGCTGATCTCCCGCGGCGGCTGCGCAACCGCCCGCTGAGGTGGGCCCCGCTGAGGTGGGCCCCGCTGAGGTGGGCCGCATGCGCCGGGCGCCCGCTGTTCGGCTTGCTGGCGATCGGGGGCGCGGCCGGGGAGTTCCTGGGCACGCGTGCTCTCTGGCGTGCTCGCCCGGCCGTGGGATCCGGCTGGGCGGCGGCCGTGGCGGCGGGGCTGGCGCCTCCGGCGATCTAATGGCCGTCGCGTGGCCAGCGCGGCGCCGCCGGATGGTGAACAAGGCGCTGTGGTGGGCGGTCGCGGTCGCCGCCGGGAACGGGAGCAGCCTTCTTTACCTGCCGTTGGCCCGCGCGTGGATGGCGGGGTGCTCGCGACGGCGCTGCCTGCGTGCGCCGTGGCCGTGGTGCTGTGCGGCTGGCATGCAGTCGGCTACCGGCTCTACCTCGGGATCGTGGAGCGGGACGGCGACGGCTGGCGCGCCACCGTGTTCCGTGACCAGACCTTGTGGGTGCCGAAAACGCCATCACCTCATGCGACCGGGGAATATTCATGGTTCAGGCCGCCGAGCCGGTCCCGGCGCAGGATCCGGACGCTTGCGCGCGGGGCGAGCGGGTGCGGGCGCGCCGGCGGGCGGGGCCTGCTGCGCCCCGGCGCGGGCGGTGGGTGTCGTAATGATCGGCGGAGTCGTCAGGTACAAGCCGCAGGTGCCGCTCGCCGGTGACCAGCATCCGGTCCAGGCACTCGCGGCGGTCGCTGGCGATCCAGCGCTCGGCGATCGCGTTCGCGCGGGGCGCCCGCACCGGCGTCTTGATGATCCGGATCCCGGTTGCCGCGAGCACGACGTCGAACGCAGCGGTGAACTTGGCGTCCCGGTCCCGGATGAGGAACTTCAGGCCGTCAGCCCGGTCTTCGAGGTCCATCAGGAGGTTGCGTGCCTGCTGGGTCACCCATTCTCCCGTGGGATGGGCGGTGAGCCGGCCAGGTGCACCCGCCGGGTGCCGTGCCCGGTGAAGGACCCCCGGGCCCC
>Ga0070737_10000375_pt1 | contig 101470 bp, 90 predicted proteins | sample Coa_R1_10_FD_66438 | JGI IMG/M metagenome (GOLD analysis project Ga0070737, IMG submission 66438) | Surface soil microbial communities from Centralia Pennsylvania, which are recovering from an underground coalmine fire - Coalmine... | ecosystem: Environmental > Terrestrial > Soil >...
CGGCGAAGACAAGGCGCCCAGCCCACGCCGTCATGCCGAGGGCCTCGCCTTGTAGGCAGCGGTCAGTTCTTTAACGCGCAGCGGTCAGTTCTTTAACGCAATAGGTGACCTGCACACCGTGGCGTCGTCCAGGTTTGGCCTTGTCGCTGGGCCCAAGCGTCGCGTACCTCGTCTCGAACTTTGGCGGCCGGGAAGAACTCGAACTTGTGCAGCCGGGAAGAAACAGTCGACGCTGCCGCCCTTGGCACAGGCCGGTATGACTTACCAGGTCCTCAGTGACGGGCCGGGCAACTGGACCTGAGGACCTGCGGGCTTCGCGGGTGCTCGCAGACGACGCAGCGAACCGCAGTGACAGAGCCGGGCAGCTGGACCTGAAGATGGCATGGAGCCGGTCGTACCGTGGTGTTCAGGTCGCCTGGTGGCCGGTGCTCCCAAGCCGTAGGTTGCGGCGTGACCCGCGCTCATTTGTCCTGGACGAGCCCGAGGACGTTCCCGTCCGGGTCGGTGAAGGTGGCCACCAGGCGCCCACCGCCTACGTCGCGGACGGGCTCTTTCAGCGTGGCGCCGGCGGCGACAACTTCAGCCAGTTTCGCCTCGATGTCTTCTACCTGCCAGTAGGCCACCGGAGAGGTCATGGCTTGGGGGCTACCGCCAGGTACAAGGCCGATGTGCTGGCCAGCAGCCTCGAAGCCGACGTAATAGGTCGAGTCAGCAGAAGGCGGCACGCCGAGCAGAGCACTGTAGACCGCCTTCGCTTTGGCGAGGTCGGACACCGGGTGCAGCACGATTTTGACCCCGTGGGTAAAAGTGCCTGTCATTGTCGCTCCCTTGTCAGGTCGTTAGCGAGACCTGTTTTCATGCCGCCTGTGGGTTTTGCGGCCTCTTCAGCTTCTTGTCCTGCCAAGCGAAGACCATAGAACATAACTGCAGTCCCTGAGACCAGCGCTTGGCGTTCCCGCCCGTCAAGCTCTGAAAAAAGCGTGAGGAGGGTAGTAGCTACGGCCCTGTACCCGCCGGCCAGCTCGCAAATGGGCCAGTCGCTGCCGAACATCAGCCTGTCAGGGCCGAAGACAGCCAACGCGTGTTCGAGCACCGGCCTGAGGTCTTGTGTGCTCGCCGGCACGGGCCGGCCAGGCTCGGGGTAAAGACCCGAGACCTTGGCGAACACGTTGGTGCTCGAAGCCGCCCTGGCGATGAGCGACCTCCATGGTCCCAGCTCACCACTTCCGAGCGGCGGCTTGCCGAGGTGGTCGATGACGAGCCGCAAACGAGGGAAACGCTCGCAAAGGGTGGGTACGTGCTCTAAGTGACGGGGCAGGACGGCAACGTAGTCGAAGGGCACGCCGGCGCTCTCTAGCAGCCCGAGCCCCTCCAAGACCTCCGGGCGGAGGACCCAGTCAGGGTCCTCGCGGTCGTGGATGAGGTTGCGTACCCCGCAGAACCGCTCCCGGCGGGAAAGCTCATCGAGCAGCACCGCCGCCCGCTCGGGCTCGTCGAGCGGCACCCACGCCACCACGCCGGCGACCTGCTCGTGCGCTCCGGCCACCGAGAACATGAACTCGGTGTCGGCCCAGTTGTCAGCCGACTGGACGAGGACGGTGGCACCGACCCCGACGGCTGCCAAATGAGGAGACAGGTCTTCAAAGCCGAAGTGCTTGTTGAGCTCAGGGAACTTGGGGGCCAACCACGGGTACTCGACCCTCCTTGGGTCCCAGAAGTGCTGGTGGGCGTCCACGATGGCCACCTGCTGGGGCGCCTTCATCGCTGCATGGTAGCCAGACCTGGTCGTGTGGGCAAAAACCCTCCGAGAGCGGCGCCATGACCAGCACCTTCTCCATGCACCCACCGAAGTCGGGTCGGAGCGCAGCGACCTTGGGGGCACCCCCAGCGCTCAGACCGCCGCTCGCAATGCCGGCAGTGCCCCGAGCGCCGCCCGCCAGCTCATGCCGGCTCCTCAGGGCCTGCGTCAGGCGAAGGCTTCGTGACCCCCGACAGGCGGGGACGAACGCCCCTGGGGAAGCGCTACCGAGCGCGAGACGGTAGGTGCCTCAACCCCCTTTGGCAGCGAGCGGCTCGACCACGACCAGCCGGTCACCGCTTTGCACCAAAGGGTCTTCGCTCACCCCTATGTGGACCTCCTCGGCTTGGACCACGCCCAGCACCAGGCCACGGTGGCGGCTCCGCACATCGCTGAGCAGGCGGCCGACGTCGTCGGGCCCGGCTGGGACCTCGCTCATCCGGGAGCCTTGAGGCGCTAGCAGGCGAAGCAGCACCTCGCCGGCGTGAGGCGCCTCGAGGCACTTGGTGAGGGTTCGGACGACCAAGTCGTCGGCTGAGACCTGGACCGTCACCCCGAGCTCGCGAAGGGCCCGGCACACGCCGGCTGAGCGCGCCAAGGCCACCGTCGGCACGTCGGGCGCAGCATGGCGCAGCAGTACTGCCGTAACTAGCACGTCTGCATCGCTCGTGCCGGTCACGAGCAGCTCGGCCGCCTTCTCGGGGTGTGAGCGGCGGACCGCCTCCTCCCTCGTCGGGTCGGCCCGCAGGTGGCGCACGTCGTCAGGCAGCGCTAGGGGTTCTGCGCCGCTGACCACGATCACCCGCCGGCCGGCGGCCGACAGCCGGGCGGCGACCTGAGGCACCACCGGGTCGTCGCCATAGACGACCACCTCTCCGCCGGCGGGCTCTGGACGGACCACGTCGAGCAGCCTACGCAGGTGGGTCGCCGCCACGGCGCCGGCGAAAAGGGCAAAGGCCGAGGCAAACAGGGGGATGGTAGTGAGCATCACCAGAGACGCGATGGCCCGGCCGACAGCGTTCTTAGGCGTCACGTCGCCATAGCCGACGGTAGTGGCCGTCGTGATGGCCCAGTAGACCGCCGTCCCGAAACTGACATGCTGGGTGGCTGCGAAGCCGGCCGCCCCGCCGACCAGGCAGACAAGGCCGACCGCGACCAGCCGCACGGACTGCGACCTGCGCAGGTGAGAGACGATCGCAGCGAGGACCGACGGCACCCGCCCAGCATGCTAGCTGGCGCCCTCGCCCCGGGCGCGTGGCTCCGCCGCTCAAAGAGACCGAGCGACCTGGCGAGGATCCTGCTCAGGCCGCTTGGAAGGACCGCTTGGCGAGCCCCATCCAAAAGCCTTCCATGGTCGTTTCGACCGGGCCTTCAGGGTCGGTCGCCGCGCCGAGGGTCACGAACAGGGGAACGAAATGCTCGACCGTTGGGTGGGCAAAGCGCAGCCCCGGGGCCCGGCTCATGTAGTGGGTGAGCTCGTCCACGTCGCCACGGGCCAAGGCACCGGCAACCCACGCGTCGAACTCGGCAGACCAGCTCGGCACCAAATTGTGCTCAGCCATCTCGCGGGTAATGAACGGCAGGCCGTGAGTCATGAACCCCGAACCCACCACGAGCACACCCTCAGCCCGGAGCTCAGCCAGCCGGGCGCCGATCGCCAGCAACCGGTCCGGGTCGTGGGTCGGGATCGATAGCTGGAGCACGGGCACGTCGGCCGCGGGGTACATGATCTTGAGCGGTACCCAGGCGCCGTGGTCCAAGCCACGGCTCGGGTGCTCATGCGGGCGCTCGTCGGCAGGCATAGCGGCCACCACGCGGTGAGCGAGCTCCGAAGCGTCCGGGGTCGCGTACTCGACCTGGTAGTAAATCGGGTCGAAGCCCCCGAAGTCGTACACCAAGGGCGTCGCCGCCCCGCTCGTGCTGAGCAGGAGCGGGGCGGCCTCCCAATGCGCAGACACGATGAGAACGCCCCGGGGTTTGGGGAGGCGGCGCGCCCATTGCCAGAGCGGCGCCAACCAGCTCTCGTCCTCCAAGGGCAGTGGGCCGCCTCCGTGGCTCAGGTACAGCGCCGGTAGTGGCCCGTCCCCAGGCTGCCACAGCCGATGAGGCGCGGCAGCTTCAGCTTCGGCCACCCGGCGCAGATGGGAGCGAAAGGGATGCCTGGCAGGCAGGCGAGCATCTGCCAAAGCAGTGGGATCGTCGGTCACCTTCGTGTCAACTCGCAGGTTTAGGCGCGTATTCCTGGCTGCGGCGACACTCGTACTAAGTTCGCTGCGTGGGACACTTTCTCTCCGACTTAGCCGACAAGCCCGCCCTCGGGGTCTGGGCCACGTTGGCCGATCCTTTGGCGGTCGAAACGGTCGCTAGCCTCAGGCCCGATTACGTCTGTATAGACATGCAGCACGGTGAAGCTGGCACCGGCGACCTAGTCGGCCTGCTCCAAGCGGTGGCCGCCGGCGGGAGCGTGCCGGTCGTACGCGTCCCGAGCAACGATACCGCCATCATCGGCAAGGCCCTCGACGCCGGCGCCGCCGGCGTGGTCGTCCCGCTGGTGAACAGCGGGCACGAAGCGGCGCGAGCCGTACGCGCCTGCCGCTACCCGCCCGCCGGCAACCGCTCTTTCGGGCCGTTCCGTGCCAGGATCTCCTCCCGCACGGGGGAGCCGGCGGAACTCGACCAAGTCGCGTGCATCGTCATGGTGGAGACCAAAGAGGGCCTCGACAACGTGGAACAGATCGCTGCCACTGACGGGCTCGCCTGTGTCTACGTTGGCCCCTCCGACCTGTCCTTGGCCCTTGGCCTCCCGCCTCGCTCCGTAAAAGACCCGAGATTTATAGAGGTAGTGGAGAAGATCCTTTCAGTTTGCGGCACAAACGGTGTGGTCCCGGGGATCCAGTGCACGGACGGCTCGAGCGCTCTAGAAGCACTCGAGCAGGGCTTCAAGATGGTCACCGTCGCCTCCGACCTCGCTTCCCTCGCTGCGGCCGTGTCGAAGGAGCTCGCCTTGGCTCGGCGGGAAGCCAGCCCTAGCTCCTAGCCCGGCGCACAGGCGCTAACAGGGCAAGAGTCATCCGCTGGCCTTCCGCTCGCACTCCCACCACCTGAGGCCGCCGGCGAGCCGCGCGAGCTTGAGGCTGAGGTGTACAGCCAGTCGGTCGTAGCCGTTGCTCATGTCTATGCCGGCGATGCGCTCCGCCTTGTCGAGACGGTAATAGAGCGTGCCCCTGTGCAGGTGGAGCTGCGCGGCCGTGGCTTTCGCGTCGCCCGCCAAGTCCAGGTAGGTCTCGAGCGTGCGAACGACTTCGTCGTCGCCGCTCGACAAGAGGGCAGTCACGCGCGGGTCGAGAGACGACTCGAGGGCTTCACGGTTGGGCAACTGGGCGAGCGTGCGGAAGACGCCGAGGTCACGCCAGTGCACGACGTCACCCATGGCGGGGATGGCAGCCACGACTTTGGCAGCAAGGCGTGCCTGGCGGTAAGACGTAGCGGCCCGGCGCAACTCGGGTTGGCGGTCTCCTACTGCCGCGACAACTCGCGGCGCTGGTTCACAATGCTTGCTCAGGCGGCGTGCAAGCATCTCACGGGCGGAGCAAGCGACCGACAAAGTGGGTGAGCCGCCGCTCACTGCGCGCAGGCGGACGAGCAACACGCCGTGGTCAGCACAAGCAAGCCGGAGCACGCTGCCGCTCGGGACATCCCAGCCCACGTCCAAAAGAGCTTCCTCTACCAAGGCAAGGGGCAGTTCCGCCGGCGGGACTGGCTGGACAACTACTACCGAGATGTCTTCGTCCTCCCGGGCAAGCGCTTGGTCGACGAGCTGAGCGGCCGCAGCCTCGCGCAGTTCTTCCGAGGGAGAAAATAAATGAGCGAGAGCCTGAACGGCGAGACGCTGCGAAAGGTGCTCCTCGTAAAGGATGAGCGCCGCCTGACCGGCAGCTCTTTCTACTTCTGCGAGATCGGCGTCCCCGATTCTTTCGTCGGGGTCGATCAGCCACAAGAACCCGAGCAGGCGCTCCCTGTACCAAGCAGGGGCACATATCCTCGCGAGTATCCCGGCCTCAGGGCAAGAAGGTACCCGCACAGGCCGGCGAGCCTCTAGGATCCCGAAACTGCGGAACCAGCTCATGACCTCGGGCGAAGTCTGCCGGTGCAGGATGGAATCGCGCCGCACAGAGTCGATCGGCCCCACTTGGCGGGAATAGGCCACAGGCCTTTGCTCACGGTCCTCCAGCAGGGCACCGGCCCCCACGCGGGCAGACAGCTGGTCCACGAGCACCTGCAGGTCCGAGCTCACATGCCCCTCCCTTTGCCAAAACTACACCGCACAGAGAGCGCCGCGGCACTCCTGCGCCACCCTAGGCTCCGCCGCGTGACAGCGTCTCGGCCTCGACCGGCACGGCGAGAGGGCGTTTGTTGAGGTCGCCCAGAGCTCCCTCCGGCCGGCCGGAGAGGCCGGCGAGCGCTAGCTGGAGGGCAGGCCCGCACACCCTCCCTTGGCAGTAGCCCATGCCACAACGCGTCAGGTTGCGCACCTCTCGGGCGGTCCACGCACCGCGACCGGTCGCAGCTCTTATGGTGCCCCAGCTCACTTCTTCGCACCGGCAAAAGATCGTGCCGGAGCCCAACCACGCCGTCCAGCCAGCGCCTATGGGGTAGACCTTGTCGAGCCGGAGCGCAAAGTCCCGGCCTCGCCTCAGCCTTTTATCGAGGGTGCGGGCAGGGCCGCTCGCGCCCGAGCCGTCAAAGCCAAGGTAAGAAGCGGCAGAGCTACCTGCAACCTCCCCCTCAGCCTCTGCCACCTCTGCGCCGGCCACGCCGGCGAGCTCGCCAGCCACAAAAAGACCAGGTACCGAGGTCTCCATGCTGGCGCCGGCACGTACAGCCGGTCCGAACCTCCCCGCCACCTCCGCGGCCCCAAGCTGACGGGCAAGCTCGACCCGGGGAGCGAAACCGAACGAGACGCAGACGGCGTCCACCCGAAGCGCTCTTTCCGTGCCCTCGAGCGGTTTCCATCCCCGTCCGAGGCGGGCTACGACGGCGCGCTCCACCGAACTACCGCCTTCACAGCGCACGACTGCCCACCCGGTGAGCACCCGTGCTCTCGCGAGCGCCAACACTTTGGCATAGCTGGCCGCTTCTTTTGCCTTGGCGGGGTAAGCAAGGAGCGCGCCAGCGGCGGCCGGCGCACGTGCTGGGGAAGCGGCTTCCACGAGCGTCACTTGGGCCCCCGCGCCAGCCAGCGCAGCAGCTACGGGCAGGAGAAACGGCCCCGTCCCCGCCACCACTACCCTTCCCCCCACCCTGAGGCCCTCTGCCTTGAGGAGGCTCTGAGCGGCGCCGGCGGTGACAACGCCAGGCAGTTCCCAGCCTGGGAAAGGCAACACCACTTCACTGGCTCCGGTCGCCAGCACCAAAGCCCTCGGGTTGAGCTCCCCACCACCTGCAGTACGCACCACGAACCCACCGACGGTGCGCGAAACCGACCAAACGTCTTCGCCAAGGCACACCTCGACGCGGGGGGCACGGTGCAGCGCTCTCAAGCGATCGGGCAAGCGGCTTTCCCCGGCCAAGGGCTGGCGAAAAAATTGTCCCCCCTCGCGCGCTCCCGAGTCCACGACCACGACGTTCGCGCCCTGCCGGCTCGCCGCGAGGGCCGCCGCCAGTCCCGCCGGGCCCGCGCCTATCACGCACACATCGCACGAGCCCCCCGAGCCACGCCGGTGGGGGCCGGCCGGCGCGCTCTGGCCTACCGGCACCCCCTCACCGCCGCCCACTGAGCCTGACGTTGCCACCTGGTCGCCGTCTTGGAGGAGGGCAAGGCAGGCACGCACCGCCTTATGCCCGTTCAGGTCGACCAGGCAGTCAAAACACGTCCCGATCCCACAAAAGAGCCCTCGAGGAAAACCGCCCTGGCGCGTCCGGCGCCACGCGCGCAGCCCGTTGAACAAGATAGCGCCGGCGACAGTGCTCCCCACAGGAGCGGCGAAAGCCCGGCCGTCGAAACTGAAGCGGCACATTCCGGCCGCCTTAGCGTCGCCAACTTTTGCCACGCGGCCCACTTGAGACGCCAGAGATTTGCCAGATAACGTCGCGTCTGCGCCACCGGGCCCTGGTTCCCCTTGGGCCCCGGTCCCGCCGGCGACCGCGACGGCCCTCGCCTCGCTGAGCGCCGCGGCCCTGGTCTCGCTAGCGAACCTGGCAGCACTGAACGCCTGCCATGACGACGCGAGCTCGTCGCCGAGCACCAAGCTGGCCACAACCTCAGCGGTCGCTTGAGAGAGCAAGATGCCAGCTCCTTCGTGGCCGGTCGCATAGACGAGGTTCGGCACTACAGTGCTCGGCCCGATGACCGGGAGCCGGTCAGGGGTTGCCGGCCGGAAACCTACGTAAGCGCGCATGACCCGCACACCGGCAAGCCCCGGGACGAGGGCGAGCGCTCTCCGGGCAAGCTCCGCAGCCACCGCGTAGTCGATTTCGCCGGCAAACCCGACGGACTGGCGGGAAGAACCTATGAGCACGGTCCCTGCTGGCGTAGACTCGACCACAGCTGCGCAAGAGAGCTCCTCGCCAGCGTGGACAGAACCCAGGTAGCTGGCCTCGTAGACCTTGTGGCGCAAGAAGTTAGCGAGCGGCTCGGTGACGAGGACCTGGCCTTTGCGTGGGCTCACGGGCACACAGTCACCCAAGCGGCGGGCGAGCTCGCCGGCCCACGCTCCGGCGGCGTTCACGACAAAGCGGCCGACGCAAATCTTGCCAGCGCTCGTCACCAGCTCGGTCACCCTGGCTCCCGGTAGGTGCCGGCCAGCTCCGAGAACTTCTACGCCCGCAACAGCCCGCCCGCCGCTGCGGGCAAGTTCGTCAGCCTGGAAAGCGACAGCCAACATCGGCTGCACCTGGCAATCTTCGGGGTAGTAGGCGCCGCCCGCCACCTCTGCCGAAAGGGCGGGCTCGAGCTCCCGCAGTTCTTCTCCCGTCAGCAGTTCGACCTTCACGCCCGCCGACGCGTGGGCCCGGGCGAGCGAAGAAAGCTCTTCCATCTGGCTAAAGTCCCGGGCCACGACAACGGCACCCTTTTCTTCCAGCTCTACAAAGGGCCCTGCCCTGTCAACGAGCCGGTGCCAAAGCTGGAGGCTCCTTACGGAAAAATCGAGCTCCGGCCCGGGGAGCTTGTCCGAGAGGAGCAAGTTGCCCTCCCCAGCAGAGGAGGCACCAGCGGCAAACCCCGAACGCTCGAGGAGGCAGACGTCCACCCCGGCAGACGCGAGGCGCGCGGCGACCGCGGTGCCAACGATGCCAGCACCGACGACGGCCACCTCGCAAGAGGCTGGCAATTCGCCGGCGCTCAATGGAAAAGCCATGCTGGCGTCAAGTCCCAGCCCCGCCGGCGCCGTGCTCTTGCCCCGCCTGGGCGCCCCAACCCAGGCTCCTCGCCGAAGCGGGGGCCGGAGCCCCGCCGGCACCGTGCTCTTGCCCCGCCTGGGCGCCCCAACCCAGGCTCCTCGCCGAAGCGGGGGCCGGAGCCCCGCCGGCGCCGTGCTGCCCGCGGCCGAGGAGGAAGCCGGCGGGGAAGGGGTCATCGGGGTCGAGCAAGTAGCTGGAGAGCCCAGTCACCCAAGCCCTGCCGCGCACGGTGGGCACGACAGCGTCGAAGCCGCCAACGTTGGTCGTCTCGACGAGGCGGCCCAAAAACTGCGTACCCAGCACAGAAGCGTGCACGTACGGCTCTCCTAGGCCGAGCTCTCCGCGGGCATGTAACGCTGCCATACGTGCGCAAGTCCCGGTCCCGCAAGGCGAGCGGTCGAGCCAGCCCGGGTGGATGGCAACGGCCCCTCGCCCAGAAACCTCAGCGTCTCCCGGCTCGGTAAAAAGGACATGGTGGCAAGCGTCCACCCATACCTGTTCGGGATGGGTGAAATCGAGCTGTTCGTTGACCGCGGCCATGATGGCTAGCCCTGCCCGGACGAGCTCGTCGTGCAAGGACGGCAAGATGGCGAGGCCTACCGAAGCGGCAGGGACGATCGCGTAGAAGTTGCCGCCCCAAGCGAGGTCGAGCACCACTTCCCCCAAGCCAGGTACTTTCACCGTAGCGTCTCGAAAATGCAGGTACGCCGGGACGTTGCGGATTGTCACGCCCTTGGCACGGCCCGCTTCGACCTCGACCGACGTCTCGACCAGCCCGGCCGGCGTGTCCAGGCGGATCAGGGTGACCGGCTCTTTGGCCGGCACCATGCCCGTTTCGACGAGCACGGTAGCGGTGCCCATGGTCCCGTGGCCGCACATCGGCAAGCAACCTGACACCTCGATGAAAAGGACCCCGAAATCGGCGTCGGGCCGCAGCGGCCGCTGGAGTATGGCGCCTGACATTGCGCTGTGCCCACGAGGTTCGTACATGAGCAGCGTGCGCAAGTCGTCCCGCTCGTTCATCAGGTGCAGGCGCCGCTCGGCCATCGTGGCCCCCGGCAGTTCGCCGACGCCGGAGGTGACGACGCGCGTGGGCATACCTTCGGTATGGCTGTCTACAGCGTTTATGACGAGGCGAGAACGCAAACGCTCTCTGCCTTCCTAGCCCGGCTGGTCGCCAAGGCGTTGAGACGCGCCCAGGAACGAACGTACGGCGGCCTTCAGTTCCGCCGCTTCCTCAGGTGGAAGAGCCAGTCTGGGCAAGCGGACCGGTCCCCCGTACCAGCCGACCGCTTCTTCGGCGAGCTTCACGGCTTGGACAAAGCGCGCTCCGGCGTCCCAGCGCAGCACCGGGAGGAAGGCGAAGTAGAGGGGCAGGGCTTCTTCCCAGTGGCCCGCCGCGCAGAGGCTCATGAGCCTCACTGCCTGGCGCGGGAAGGCGTTGGCAAAGCCGGCGATCCAGCCGGTTGCGCCCATCAGGACGGCCTCGGCCAGCGTGTCGTCACACCCGCAGATAACCTCTAGGCGCGGGGCCGCCTGGCGGATAGCGGCGACACGACGTACGTCCTGGGAGAACTCCTTAACCGCCACTACCTGCTCCACCTCGCCGGCTATGCGGGCAAGAAGCGCAGGGGTGAGGTCGGTCCTCGTGGAGAACGGGTTGTTGTAGGCAATTATCGGCAGGCCGGCGCGGGCGACCTCGGCGAAGTGGGCTACGGTCTCGGCCGGCGTGGGCGCGTGGGACGTAGGCGGCAGGCACATGACCGCCGAGCAGCCGGCTTCGCCGGCGTGCTCCGCCCAGCGACGCGCCTCGGCGGCCGACTTGCCTGACACCCCGGCCACGACCGGCACCCGGCCCTCCGCGGCGCTGATCGCAGCCTTCACGACGCTCGCCCGCTCGTCATCGGTGAGCGCCTCGTACTCCCCGAGCGAGCCGCAGGGGACGAGGCCGGCGACGCCCGCCTCGACGAGGCGAGCACAGTGAGCCTCGCTAGCGCCTAGGTCCAGGGAGCCGGCAGCGTCAAATGGCGTGGTCGTGGCGACGTAAACGCCGGCAAAGCGCGGCCCGCTTGGTCTTTGCATGCAGGGACAGGCTAGGGCAACGTGGCCCTCGCCCGGCGCACAGCCTTCTAACGCGAGCCACCGTCTTGTATACATTTGTCGAAAGGAGCAGGCTCGACCGGCCAGAGGTACGTTGTCGAGCGGTCACCTAGGACCATGGCGCCGGCGAGCAAGGCATAGCCGGCGAGCAAGGCATAGACAGATGTTTGGTTGCGAGCTGCCTGAGCAAGCCTCGACCGCGGCGATGGTAGCGTCAGTCTGGCAGTGCCGGACAAAAAGGGCGAACAAGCTGAGACGGTCGTAGAGGCGGCCGGGCGCGAAGTGAGGGTGAGCAACCCGAACAAGGTGCTCTTCCCCGAACGAGGTGAAACAAAGCTCGACCTCGTCCGCTATTACCAGGCCGTGGAAGGCCCGCTCATGAGGGCTATGGGCGGGAGGCCGGTGCTCTTGCAGAGGTTCCCCAACGGAGCCACCGGGCCGTCTTTTTTCCAAAAGAGGGTGCCCGAGCACCGTCCCGATTGGCTCGAAACGGTCGAAGTTGCCACGCCCAATGGGACAGTGTCTCAGGCGTTGGTCGCCGCCGACCTCGCCCACGTGCTCTGGGCTGTCAACTTGGCCTGCCTAGGCTTCCACGTTTGGCCCTACTTGGCAAGCGACCCGGCCCACGCAGACCAGTTGCGGGTCGACCTCGACCCTGGTCCTGGGGTGAGCTTTGCGATGGTGAAAGAAGCGGCGGCAGAAACACACCGGCTCTTTCAGGAGCTCGGGGTCGTAGCCTTGCCTAAGACGACCGGCAGCCGCGGCATCCACGTGTTCAGCGGTTTGCTGCCCTACTGGAGCTCGATCGAGGTACGAGCCGCTGCTGTCGCCGTTGCCCGCGAGCTCGAACGCCGCCGCCCTGACCTCATCACCGCTTCTTGGTGGAAAGAGCAGCGCGGCAGCCGGGTGTTCGTCGACTTCAACCAGAACGCACCCCACAAGACGATATTCGGCGCTTGGTCAGTAAGGGCGCGGCCCGGTGCCCAGGTCTCGACGCCCTTTTCGTGGGAGGAGCTAGAGGCGATCGTCCCTGATGACCTCACGCTCGCTAGCGTGCCTCAGCGCGTTAGCGCCCTCGGCGACCCGTGGGCTTCCATGGCTGAAGAGCCTCAGAGCCTAGAACCGGTCCTCGCCCTGCACGAACGCGACAAGGCCGCAGGCGTCCCCGACGCTCCTTGGCCTCCCGTGTACCCGAAGATGCCTGGCGAGCCCCCTAGAGTGGCGCCAAGCCGTGCAAGAAAGGCAAAGCCCTAAAGCACGCGCTCTGCCTCCCCAACTTCTCCACCAGCGAACGGAGCCGGGCTTGTAACGCGCCCTGGGCTGCCGGCTATAGCGCCTGGCGTAGTACGGGGCAAATGAGCGTAGTTGCGCCGTAACTATGCAAGCGGAGGCCGCAAGGCCGCTTGGCGCGCCGGCTCGTACATATGGCGGACCGCGGCTATGTCCTCGCCGGCATAGCCTTGTCGAGCCGCTCTGAGGAAGGCGTCTCTCACGGCGGGCGCCACCTGCAGCTCAGTCCCCCCCGACTCAGCCAGGTCTACCGCCAGCGAGGCGTCCTTGGCACCGAGGGCAGTAGTCCACCAACCCTGCTCTGGCGAGCCGAGCAGGGCCTCAAAGCGGTTGCGTAAGCCGGGCGCGACCGCAGCGCCCAGCAGGTCGCGGAGCTGCTCGTCGCTCAAGCCTCCTGCGCGCCCGACTGCGAACGACTCCGCGAGGCACACTGCTCCCGAGAGCAGCAAGAAGTTGACGGCCAGCTTCGCAGCGCTGGCGACGGGCGCCGAGGCGTAACGACGCTGCCTTTCGCCCAACGATTGAAGCAGCGGAGCGATTTTTTCAAACGTGGCGTCCGTCGTGCCGACAAGGTAGGTCGCCTCGCCGGCGGACACCGCAGCGGGACCGCCGACCACAGGTACCGCAGCAAAGTGGGCGAAGATGCCCGCAAGCTCCGCAGTCAGCTTGGGTGAGACCGTCGAGGACTCCAAGTAGGGCGCTCCGTCCCCAAGCGTTGCCCGCAAGCCCCCCTCCCCGAGCGCTACTTGGCGCACGGCGACGTCGTCGGAAAGGCTCGTCAGTACGGCGCCGGCCCCCTCGACAGCCTCCTCGACCGAACCTGCGGCCCGAGCACCGGCGGCCACTGCTTGCTTGGCCCGTTCAGGGGAACGGTTCCACACGACGACCTCGTGGCCGGCACCGAGGAGCCTCTCAGCGAGAGCGGTGCCCATCCTGCCTGTCCCGAGCACCGCGATCTTCATGGCCACCACCAAACAGGTTACCCCTTCGGCCACCTCCTTCGCTCCACGAGGTAGCTGGCATCTCTGCGTGACCGTCTCAAACGTCCACGTTCAGCGGGAGCCGGGCGACAATGACGCCGGGGTGGCGTCGTAGCGCTGCGGTGAGCACGAGGTCTAGCTGGTTGTGCAGCAGCCGCTTCAGCCATCGCTTCGGGCGGACAACCGGGATGAGCACCAAAACGCGTGGCCAGCTCTTCACCTCCTTCGTGGCGAGGTAGCTCAGCACGGGGCGGGAGACAGTTGGGTACTGAGAGCGAAGCACGACGAGAGGGACGCCGGGCGCCCAGCGCTCCCAGCGAGCTTTTAGTTCTTTGGCTGGCGCATCGTTGTCGGCAAAACTGACGGTTACAGCGCGTACCTCGTCGCCGACCGAAAGAGCGTCCGAGACAACCTCGCTCGTCAAGACCGACAAGTTGTTGACGAGCACGAGCACGAGCATGCGAGACGGTGCAGGTGAAGGCGGCAGCCTGCCAAGCCCGATCACGTCTGCTACGCGCCGGTAGTACCGCTCCACCCAGCGGAACACCGACATCAAAGCCGGCACCGCCACGACCACCACCCAGCCGCCGGCCGTGAACTTCGTGATCACGAAAACGGCTGTCGCCGCTCCTGTCATGAGCGCCCCTAAAGCATTTAGCGCCGCCCGCCGCTGCCACCCGCGCGGACGGGCGCGCCTCCAATGGACGACCATACCGATCTGTGCCAAGGTGAAACCCGTGAACACCCCGATGGCAAAGAGCGGTATGAGCGCGTTGGTGCTCCCGTCGACGGCAACCAACAAAAGCCCAGACAGTACCGCCAGGGACCACACGCCGTTGCTGTAGACCAGACGTTCCCCCCGCAGCGAAAAAGCGTGCGGCACGAAGTTGTCCTCGGAGAGGAGGCTCAAGAGCACCGGCAAGCCTCCAAAAGATGTGTTCGCGGCGAGCGCCAGTACGACCGTGACGGACATGGACACTGTGTAATAGGCCCAGTTCCTGCCGACCGAGTAGCCCATCACTTGGCTGAGGACTGTCTGGCCGCTACGCGGCCCGACGTGGAAATGTGCTACGAGCAGCGCGAGCCCTAGGAGCATTACCGTTAGGAGCGCGCCGAGCAGCAGCTCGGTTTGCTTTGCCCGAGCGGCTTGGGGAGGCCTGAACAGCGGCACCCCGTTCGCGATCGCCTCCACCCCCGTCAAAGCGCTGCAGCCCGAAGAAAAGGCCTTCAGAAGCAAAAGGGGGCCCACGATCGCCGTCACGTGCTCGGGCAGGAGCGAACGCCCCGGCTGGTGCAAATGAGGGGCAAGGGGGTGCACCAGACCGATCGCAATAACAGCGAGCAGGCCGACGATGAACACCGCCGTTGGCAAGAAAAACGCCCGTGCGCTCTCGCCCAGGCCACGGAGGTTGAGGAGCGTGATCAGCGCCAAGATGGCAAGGCACAGCACGAGGGTGAGGCCAGAAAGAGAGGGAAAGGCCGAAGTAAGCGAAGCTACTCCTGCCGCGATGGACACTGCCACAGTGAGGGTGTAGTCCACTATGAGCGCCGCTCCTGCCAATTGAGAAGCCCCCCTGCTGAGGTTGGCCTTGGACACGGCGTAAGCACCGCCGCCCCCAGGGAAGCCGTCGATCACCTGCCGGTACGACATCACAAGGATCGCGAGCAGCACAACGATGGCGCCTGTCACGGGCAGCATGTACCCGAGGGCGCCTGGGCCTGCCGCGGCGAGCACGACGACTATGGCTTCGGGGCCGTAGGCTACTGAAGTGAGGGCATCGAGCGATAAGGCGGGGAGGCCCTCTAGAGGGTTGATTTGTTCCCTCTGCGCCTCGCTCAGGCGCAGAGGGCGGCCGACGAGGAGCCGCCAAGCCCTTGCCGCCAAGTTCCCGGGCACGTTCCGAAGCTAGCGGCCACCCGCCCGGGCGGCCCTTAGTCGTTTGGGGTCTTGTCGCCGGTCGTCGGGCCTACCAATGGCCGAAGTGGACGACTTCGTCAAAAGCGCGTCTGTTAGGGCGCTGAACTGGCCGGAGAGGACGGTCGGCAGGGTAGCCAAAGGCGACGAAGTAGGCCGGGTCCCGGTCCGCTGGTAAGTCGAGGATCTTGCGGACGAGGGCCTTGTCGCCGATCGAGGCATGGCCGCTGCCGATACCTAGGTCGGCGGCCACGACCATCATCTGGATGGTCGCTTGGCCGGCGTCAAACAAGTCGAGCTCGCGCAGACCTGGGTTGTCCGTGACCGGGAGCACGACCGTCACCGTCGCCGCCGACGAGCCGACGTGGCTGGCCCACTCCCACGCCTTGGCCAGCTCTTGGAGCTGTGCCCGGTCCGTCGAAACGACGAAGTCGCGCGCCTGGCGGTTGTTCGCCGACGGCGCCCTCCACCCGGCTTCCAAGATGCGGCGGAGCTCCCCTTCGGGGACCGGCCGGTCGCTGAACGCACGTACGTTACGCCTGGCCCTAACGGCGTCCCAAGTTTCCATGCTCCGAACCTACCGCTCAGCGGCCTGGTCAATGCGCCGACTGGTCGCCGCCGGTCGGTCCAAGCCGGCGGCGGGGCCGCCAGCCTAGGGCCCAGGTTGAGACGACCAGTTCAGGTCAGCCTGCTCGCCGGCGCCGGCCGCTTATCAGCCAGACCAAAAAGGCCGCCGCGAGGACCTCAAGTACGAGAGTGACGAGCCAGTGAGCACCCGGGTTGCGGAAGAGCAGGCGCGCTACGGCACCGCCGGCGATGGCTCCCCCGAGCCCGCACAAGATAGTCCGCCAAAAGCCGATCGGGTTGGGCCCAGGCACGACCAGCCGCCCGAGCGCCCCGATCAAAAGGCCTCCGATCACGATGCTGAACAGGAGGAAGAGCATGCTCCCATGCTGGCTCACCAGGTCCTGTAGGCGGCGAGGTTCTAGCTGCCCGAGGCCAGCGCCTGGCCCGCTCGAGCGGGCAGGAGGCCTAGCCTCCTCCGGCGCAGCAGAGCCTCGCGGCAGCTGGGGCTCGTGGCAGCCCCGGCCCGCGCAAGCAAATAGCGCTCAGACAGGCTAAGTTGCAGTTCTCTGGGCTGAGTGCCCCTAGAGAAGCTGCGCCGGGAACTTCCCCGCCAAACAAGCTGAGGAGGACGACATATGGGACTTGGCAAGCTGGCGCTACGGAGCGCTGTCGGGGGGATCATCCTTGCTCATGGGCTGCAAAAGCTCAACGGTAGTTTCGGAGGCCCAGGTCTCGAAGGCACCGAGAAGATGGTGGAGTCGCTCGGCCTGCACCCGCCCAAGTACCAAGCGTGGGCGGTGGCCCTCTCGGAGACTGTCGGCGGTGGGCTCACCGCTGCTGGGTTTCTCTACCCCCTCGGGCCTGCCATGATCATGGGCTCCCAGGCGGTGGCAGTAAAGAAGGTGCACCTAAAGAACGGCTTTTGGGCGCACAACCGGGGCTACGAGTACAACCTCGCGCTCATTGCCGGCGCCTTTGCCCTCGCCGAGTCAGGGCCCGGTGCCTTCTCACTGGACGGCCTGTTCGGCAAGCGCCGGCGGGGCCTTGGCTGGGCGCTGGCCTCCGCCGCCCTCGGCTTTGGGGCCGCGGCGGCGACGCTCAAGATCGGCGACCGCATGGCCCCCAAGGAAACGTCCCCTGACGGTGGCGCCAGCGCTGCGGCAACCTCCGCCCCTCCGGAGGCCTCGACCGGGCAATCGCAGGCCCAAGGGAGCCCCGGCGACAGTGGGACGAGCGCGAGCAGCGGCGGCCGCAGCTGGCCAGCGAGCACTAGCGGCACAGGGCAAGCCAGCCCGAACAGCGCCAGCGAAAGCGAGCTAACAGCCCCTTCTTCCGAGGCCGACCAGGCGACAGCTCAGGGCCCCAACTCGTAGCCGCCTTGCCGCCCCTGGAGCCCTCTTCCTCCGGTACGGACCGGGGCGGCAGACAGGGGCCACGCTGAAGGGTCTTTGGTCCTAGGCATCGCCGGCCTGTAGACCAGCGGGCGCTGGCGGGCCAGATGCGGAAGAAGGCGCCGACCGCTCCGAGGTGACTGGCGCGTCCAGACCTTTGCGACGGTGCAGGACGCGCGTCGCCGACAGCACAGCGGCGAGGGCCATTATCCCGACCGATGCCAAGAACGCGGAGTGAAGCCCTGTCGTGAACGCGCTAGCGAGCTCTCGGGACAAGTGGGTGGTGCCGACGAAGATGGCGAACGCCAACCCACGTGGTATCGAGCGGGCCGACACGAGGATCGCCACGGCAAAGGAGAAAACCATGCCGACGTTGGCGAAGGTCCGAAGCATCCCGGAGGCGACGCCGAACAGCCGGCCTGGCGAGGCTTTCATCACGGCGGCCGTGTTGGCGGGGAAGAACCCCCCTGAGCCGGTCCCGTTCACGACGGCCGCCAGCACCACCAACCACAGCGCCGTCCCCGTGTGGAGACGCGAGTAGACCAACAGGGCTACCGCCTGCACCGCGAGGCCGAGAGTCGCGGGCAGCACCGGGCCGAACTTGTCCGCGGCCCGTCCCGACAGAGGCCCGACGAAGCCTCCGACGACGTAGCCGGGCACGAGCAACAAAGAAGCGTGCAGGGGCGAGAGGCCCCTCACGCCCTGGAGGTACATGATCACCAAGAACAGCACCGCGTAGCTCGCCATCGCCTGGAACAGCGAAGCAAGCAGGGTGGGGGTCACCGTCGGAGCCCTAAAAAGCGACAAGTCCAGCATGGGAGCTTTCCGGGTGCGCTCGAAGAGCACAAAGCCGACTAGGAGCGCCACCCCACCGACTAAGGACGCGGTGACCTCCCCGGTGAAAGAGGCCGTGGCCAGCTTTGTCATAGCCCACAGCAGGCCGAACAGCCCCGCTCCCAGCAGGAACATACCGGGCAGGTCCAAGCCGCGGTGCTCGCGCCGGCCGCTGTCGCGAAGGACTCGGAGCGCCAGCGCGAAGGCGCCAAGCCCGGCCGGGACGTTGATCCAGAAGATCCACCGCCACGACACGTAGGTGATGATCAGGCCGCCAAGGAGGATCCCGAGCACGGCCCCGACATTGAAGCCCACTGCGTTGAACCCGTACGCTCGGCCGCGCCGCTCGGGGGGGAAAGTGTCGGCGATGACGGCGCCACTGTTAGCCGCTATGAGGGCGCCTCCTACGCCCTGGAGCACCCGGTAGGCAATGATCGTCGCCTCGCTGGTAGCGAGGGCGCAGAGCGCCGAGCCGACGATGAAGACTATGAACCCGGCCTCGTACATCCTCACCCTGCCGAACATGTCCCCGAGCCGTCCAACCTGGACAGCTAGCACGGTGATCACGAGAAGGTAGGAAATGATCACCCACACCACGCCTGAGATCGGCACGTGAAGAGAGCGTTCGAGGTCGGGCAGGGCGAGCACGACGATCGTCGTGTCCACAGCAGCCATGAGGACGCCGACCATGATCACGACGAGCGCCAGGGCGTTACGGGCCGGGCGGTCGTTTGTGCCCACTGACGAGAGCGCGGTCGGCGCAGTGGAGGAGGCTGTCATATCGGGCATATCCGAGGGACCACGCTACGCTCCCGTGGGATGGTTGCTGCCAGCGACGGTTTTCACCTGGAGCGCTTCGTCGCTGCCCAAGACGCAGGCGGCACTTACCAGCGCGCCCTTGAGGAACTGCGGGTAGGGCGCAAACAAAGCCACTGGATGTGGTTCGTGTTCCCACAAGTCGCCGGCCTGGGGCGGAGCCCCACCGCCGCCCGCTACGCGATCGGCTCGCTCGACGAGGCGCGCGCCTATCTGGCTCACCCGGTGCTCGGCCCACGGCTGGTGGAGGCAGCGAGGGCAGCCGCCGGCGCCCCGGCTGGCCTCTCTGCTGAAGACGTCTTCGGCCCGCTGGACGCCATGAAGCTGCGCTCGTCGATGACTCTCTTCCTGCGGGCCGACCCCACGGAGCAGGCGTTCGCGGACGTGCTCGAGCGCTGGTGGGCAGGGTCGCCTGACCCAGCGACCGACGCCATCTTGGGGCGAGCACGAACTCAGACGTAAACAGTTCAGGGGCAAAGCCCGAGCCAACCTACTCCCAGCGGCCGAGGACGTGCCTCAGAGCAGCCGGCAGCTCGGGGTAGCGGAAACTGTGGCCCAACCTCTGGAGTACCGACGGCACCACCTTTTGGCTCGCGAGAGCGAACTCCCTCGCTCCCTCGTCGCCTAACACCCAGCCGGCGGCCCGAGCGGGCAACGCAAAGAACGCCGGCCGGCGCAGGACAGCCCCAAGCACGCGGGCGTACTCCGAAGCGGTGACCGGGAAGGGGCTCACCGCGTTGACAGGCCCCGCCAAGCGAGCATCGAGCAGCGCCAGCAGGTAGACGTCTAGGAGGTCGTCAATGCCGATCCACGACATGTGCTGCCGGCCGCTGCCGACCCTGCCACCTAGGCCGGCCAAAAAGGCCGGGTACAAAAGGCCTAGGGCTCCGCCCCGGGGGGTCTGGACGATGCCCGTGCGGACGTTCACTACCCGGATCCCCGCTGCGGCCGCCGGCGCCGTCGCCGCCTCCCACGCAGCCACGAGGCGGGCCAAGAACCCTTCGCCCTGGTCGTTTTCCTCGCTGACCTCGCCCTGTCGGTCGTAGCCGTAGAAACCGATCGCGGACGCGCAGACGAAGCACGACGGCCCTCGACCAGAGCGCGCTGCTCGCGCCGCTGCCTCGGCCAAGCGCTCCGTCGGGCCGACCCTGCTCTCCCAGACCACGCTCTTGTGACGCTCGGTAAAGCGCCTGCCGATGGGGGCACCGGCCAGGTGCACTACGGCGTCGACGCCCGAGAAGAGCTCAGGGGCTGGTTCGTCGGGGGCCCATTGGCGCTCCCCGGGGCCCGCCGGCGGACGGCGCACCAAGCGCAGCACCTTGTGCCCACCTGAGGACAAGAAAGCTGCCAGCTCCGAGCCGATGAGCCCAGACGAGCCGGTGAGGGCGATGCTTAGGGGCCGGGCCGACCGGGCGTGGGAAGAAAGGTCGGCCGCGAGCTGGCGGTGCGAGTACGCAAAGGCTTGCCTAAGAGTTTCTGAGCCCGCCCTCGACCAGACACGGTCCTCCACAAGCGCCGAGCTCGGCCCGGAGGCGGAGAACAACCGCTCGTGCCTCCACCCGACTAGCCCGCAAGCCAAATTGGCAGCGTCATCGGCGAAACGCTTGCCCGCTTGGTAGCTTTCGGGCCGGTGCTGCACTGCCAAACGGGCACCCCCAGGCAGAGCGAACACCGCCCTGCCGTCGGCGAGCGAGGTCGGCTCTTCGACCACCCCGAGCGCCAGCCAAGGCGGAGCCAGCCGGCGCAGGGCACCTGGGCGCTCGTGCCAGGCCCAGGCCACTTCGGGCGGGAACGGCACCACGCTGGAGTAAGTGCGCGAGCTCACAGGCCAACCAGGCTACGGCGACCGGACAGCCGAGAAACCCAACTGCGCAGGGCTGGGTAGTGCCGGCCGAGCACGAGGCGCGCCAGCCTCCCGAGGGCTCGCCGGGCGCGGGTGACGACGAGCAGCTCACCTGGCTCGAGGGGGCCAGCCGACGCAGCTCCGGCGCTCACATCGGCCAACGAAACGGCCAAGCCGGCGAAGCGCTCGGCGATGGCCCTGGCCACCTCAGGCGAGCTGGCCGTGACCTGCTGCGCCTGGCGCAAGAGGGGCCCGACGCAGGCGAGGTCGACTGGCCCGGTCACGACGACCTGGCGCTCGCTGAAGTACCTGCGCAACAGGTAGCCGAGCGCCGCCATCGCCAGGCGCCCGCCGAGGCGAAACCGAGCCGGCACCGGCCACCCAGGCTGGACAGAGAGCACTAGGCCAGCGCAGCGCTCCCGGCGCGCGAGGGCGGCGAGCTCAAAAGCGAGGGAAATGGGGCTCGTCATTGTCAGCACGTAGCGGGCAGCGCTTGGCCGGGGGGAGGCGACCACGGCCTCAGAGCCAGAAGCCCAGAGCCGGCGCACGGCGGCGAAGGTCGCAGCCGCCGGGGCACCGGGCACGGGAGGGTAGCTGCCTGCGACTAGCCACCGGGCCCGAGGCGGGCTGGGCGGCCCGGCGTCGTCGCTCCGGACCGGTCGGCCCGGGCCCGACGTGGCCCCCTTCCCGCCGGCGGCTGCCTCTGCGGCCAAGTCCCGCTCCGTCTGCGCCTGGCCGCCCTCCGGCCTGAGAGCGCCGCCCCTAGGCGGGAGCCCCGGGCATGCGAGCAGGCTCGCCTCCATGCGGTCGAGCACCACCGGCCAGGTGTAGTTCTCGACCACGTAGCGCCTGCCAGCGCGCCCGAGCTCGCCAGCCAAGCCGCCGTCGCCCTGCAGGCGGGCAACGGCGCTGGCCAAGCTAGCCGGGTCGGAAAAGAGCAGGCCCCCGCCCGAGCGCCGGCAGTGCCAGGCCACCACCTCGTTAGAGGCAAGGCCGAGCACGGGCGTGCCCGCTAGCCAGGACTCCATGACCGTGCGCGAGAAGCTCTCGACGCGGCTCGGCTGTACATAGGCGAGGGCGGCGGCAAAGGCGTCGTCGCGCTCGGAGTCCTCGACGAAGCCGAGGTCGAACACCCTGCCGGCGAGGGCAGGTGGCACGTCGACAAAAGAGCCCGGCTCGCCCTTGCCGATCACCACCAAGTCGATGTCGGCCCCCGAAGCAGCGAGAGCCCGGAGGAGCCAAGAGAGGCCCTTGCCTGCCTCCCGGCGGCCCGCATAGAGCAAGAACGGCCGGGAGAGGCCGTGCCGGGCCCTGAAGCCTGCGGGGTCGTAACCGCTCGGGACCACCACGCCTGCGCCCACCACGCTGTGGCGCCCAGCGACCGGGCCAAGGCGGTGGGCGAGCCAGTGCTCAGGCGCTGACAAGAACCACGCCAGCGCTGGCGCCGCCAGCAAGGGCCTCACCAAGTCCAAGCGGGCGTAGGCCTCGTCGTGCAGGCAGGGCATGAACACCGCGCGGTCGGCGACGAGCGGGAGGCACGCGGTCGTGCTCCAGAACAGGTAAGGCGCGAACACCACGGCGTCGTACCCAGTGCCACAACGGGCTAGGTGCTCGAACAGCCCTGGGCAGGAAAAGTGGAACCCCAGCCAGGAAACCTGGTGCTCGATGTCGGGCACCCGGCCGGCTTGGACGGAAAGCTGCGCCGCCAAAGCCGCCCGGCTGGGGTGGCGGGCCACGCCAAAGCGCCGCACCAACAACCCGCTCTCCACCGATGCCCCCTCGGGCCGCTCGTTCGCCCAGCTGTAGTGGTCAACCGCGGTGGTCGTGAGCACTTCCACTTCGTGACCCCGTGAGGCAAAGCCCGAAGCTGCTTCGGCCAGCACGGCCTCCGAACCCCCAAGGACCCCGGCACCAAAGCGGGGCGAGACGAACGCGAGCTTCACTGCGCAAGAACGCTACGCTGCCGGGCACGATGGCCGCCGGCAAGCTGAAAGTGGCGCTCGATGCGACCCCGCTCGCCGGCGAGCGGACAGGGGTGGGGGTCTTTTGCGCAGAACTGCTCCGCGAGCTCGCCGGCCGGCCTGGCCTCGAGGTCGGCGCCTTCGCCCTCAGCCGCCAGGGGCGGGCACTTCTCGAGGGCCGACTGCCAAAAGGGGTGCGGCAGCTGGGCCCGCCCGGGCCAGGCCTGCCTGCCCGCGTCCTGCACGCCTCCTGGGCCCGTTGGCCCTTCCCCCCGGCGGAGCTGTTCGCCGGCGGCACCGACGTCGTGCACGGCACCAACTTCGTGGTCCCCCCGGCCTGGCGGGCCGCCACCCTCGTGACCGTCCACGACCTATCTCCTCTCCACTACCCCGAGTGGTCGCGTCCGGCAGCTCGCCGGTACCCCGAGCTCGTGAAGGCCGCCGTCAGGAGGGGTGCTTGGGTCCACACGGACTCCGAGTTCGTCGCCGGCGAGGTGCGCGAGCTGCTCGGCGTGCCAGCCGAGCGCGTGCGGGCAGTCCACCCTGGCGGGCCCGCCCGCCGGGGCCGCGCCGGCGAGGCCAGGGTCAAGCTCCCCGCCTGGGCCGAGCGCTACGTCCTCGCTCTTGGCACGGTCGAGCCGAGGAAGGCCATGCCAGCGCTCGTGCGGGCGTTCGGGCGCGTAGCCGGCCGGCACCCCGGTACTGCGCTGGTCATCGCAGGCCCCGAAGGCCCTGGCAGCGAACAGCTCGCCCGTGCTATCGCCGCCTCTCCGGCGCACGAGAGGGTCGTGCGCCTAGGCTGGGTCTCGCCTGCCGACCGCGACGCCCTGCTCCGAGGCGCAACGGTGTTCGCCTACCCGTCCATCTACGAGGGTTTCGGCCTTCCCCCGCTCGAAGCGATGGCGGTAGGCACCCCGGTAGTAGCGGCGAGCGCAGGAGCCCTCCCCGAAGTGCTGGGTGAGGCCGCTTTTTGGGTCCCCCCCCGAGACGAAGAGGCACTTGCCAGCGCCCTCGGCCACCTCCTGTCTGACACGTCAGCGCGAGAAGACCTTGCACGCAAGGGGCGGGCCCGGGCTGGCTTGTACAGCTGGGAGCGCTGCGCAGAGGAGATCGCTTGTTTGTACCAACAGGTGGCGAGCTAAGCGTCGAGATTGGCTTCGATGCCAGCGAGGAAGATCTTCGAGGTCTTGGAAAGGTCGAAATCAGCGGCCCTCTGCTTGCCGGCCTCGACCATCGCGTCCCGGACGGGGCCTTGGCGGACGGCCTTGTCCACTGCCGCAGCAACCTCGAGCGGGTCCTTGCGCTCCACCAACAAGCCGGCCCCAGCGAGGGTCTCTGGGACGGCGGCCGCGCTGAAGGCGACGACGGGCACGCCGAGCTCCATGGCCTGCACGATCGGCACGCAGAAACCCTCGTGTTCTGACATGCACACGAACACGTCTGCCACCGCCCAGTGGGCGAGCAGCTCGCCCTCGCTCACGCCTGAGAGCAGCTCTACGCTGCCTTCGAGGTCGAGCTCTGCTACCAGCAGTTGCAGGGCGCGCAGATAGTGGGGCGACGTCCCTCCTCCCACCAATGTGAGGCGAGCATCGGGGTCGAACACACGCCGGTAAGCGGCGAAAGCTCCTATCACGTCGTGCTGGCACTTGTTGGGAGCCACCCGGCCGACGAAGAGCCAATTGGCGCCGGTGCGTTGGCGGCGGCGCCGGAGGCGCTCCAAGGTGGCAGGGTCGGGGGGGCGGTGGAGCTCTTCCAAGTCGATGAGGATCGGGCAAACGATGGTGTTCTTGTAACCCAGCTCGACGAGCTCGCCTTCGTTGTACGCGGAGTCCGCGAACGACATCGCCATGTAGGGGGCCAGCATTGCGAGCTCCTTGCGGGCGGCGTGCATGACGGCGGCGATGGCAGGCTCCCAGCGTTCGAAGTAGTGCCCGGGGGTGATGTTGTGGTAGTCGCCAAAGACGAGCTCGCCGGCCTCAGCCCTCGCCTTTATCCACGCGCTCATGGGCGAGCTGGTGGAGGTGTGGAACATTAGGACGCGGCCTTCGCCCGGCCGGTGCGTGTCCTCGTGGTATGGCCTCGCCTCAACTTGGAGGGGCGGCAAGATGTGCTCGGCCCAGATCTCCGACTCGTAACCAGCCTCCCGCAGGACGCGGCGCGCCATCAAGGCATGGCTCCCGATCGCGTCGAACGGCGCGAAGCCCGGCAGGTACTGGTCGATCCTCATCGCCCGGCTCCGGCCTTGCGAGGGGCCGACTTTTCGCCCGGCGGGGGGCCCCCTACCCCCCGGGCCCGCCCGGCGGCATCCTCGAGGCGTCGGACACGCTCTTCCAAGGCGCCCAAGCGTGCTTCGAGGTCGCCCGAGCCTCTTTCCAACCTCTCGGTACGGGAGACGAGGACCTCGGCCACGTGCGTCGTCGCTGCCGAGAAGTTGTTGAGCTGCACCGCTAAGTACCGCATGTACCAGGTGAGGAGACGCTTGACGCCGGTCTTTAGGACCTCGACTTCGCGGCGGTGGGCCTGCGTCGGGACGTCGATGTCGAACTGCGAGACGTCCCGGACGCTTTGGAGCGCGCTGGCCAGGTCGTCAGGGGCCGGCGCTTTATAGGACAAGCGTTTGGTCGCGAGACGAACCTTTTCTAGGTAAACGAGGTCTTCTGGGCTCACTTCAGGGACCGCGACCTCCACGCCGGCAAGGGTGCCTTCCATACGAACCAGCAAGGCTAGCCTCCGGGGGAAGCGATGGCGACAACAGGGACAGCCAGGTTGTAGGTGTCGGCGGTGCCGGAGTCGGTGGCGAGGCCGTAGCAGAAAAGCTCGCCACCAGTGTCCACCACCCTGTAACCCTCACCGCTTTGGAGCGCGGCCACCCCTGTCATGGCGTCGGCAATGCCGTGGCCAGCCACTTGGCCGTAGTTGGGGGCGTCGAAGGACCAGGCTCGGCCGGCGGCGGAGACCAGCCAGTACCCTCCCGTGGCCTCGTCGGGAGCGATCCCGACGACGTCGTCCGCTCCGACCTCTTTGGCGTCGCTGTGGGCCTTGGCGTCCCCGAAAGTGAAGATCGCTCCGTTGGTGGCCACTAACCAGTAACCCCGCCCGCTTGCAGTCACGGCCATGGCCGTTACCGGCGCCGGCAGGTGCAACTTCTTCTTCGGGCCATAGAAGCGGGCGTCGCCAAAGGCCAATACCGTCCCGTCTCTTTCGGCGAGCCAGTAACCGAGGCCGTTGCGCGCAGCGGCGATCGCAACAACTGGCGAGCGGAGCTTCAACTTCCGTCGCGGGCCGTAAAAGTGGGCGTCCCCGAAGGCGAACACCTGTCCGGCGCTGTCGGCCACCCAGTAGCCGCCCCCGTTGGGCGTTGCGGCCACGCCGACCGCGGGCCCGGCCATGTGCTTGGACGGGACCGAGCCGCAGTAGGCAACGTTGCCGTAGCTCCAAACCCGTCCGGCGGCGTTGAGCTCGTAGTACCCACTGGGGCGCGAAGTGGGCGGCGCGCACGGGGCCTTGGGCGCCGGCCTCACCGGCACGCTGAAGCTGAACTCAGCCACGTCACCGGTCAGCTGGGGGTCATGGTGGAACATGGGCCAAGCCCCGTAGTCGTCGACGTGAGAGCCCTGGGTACCTGACAGCTCGAAGTGTTCTACCACCCCCACGTTTTGGCCCGTGTAGCCCGCCACCGTGATCCCGATCGAACCGTCAGGGTCGTCAGTCACAAGAGGCGAGCTCTGGGCACCGACGCCTTGTTCGAGCGTGGCCGCGACAGCGCCGGTCCGGCCGTCGAGGAGCTGCACGCCTTCAGTGGTGGGCACGACCACGTACTGGTCGCCGTTGCCGAGGTCGGCCGTCACCACGCTGCCGATCACCTCGCCCTTGGCCCGCTGGCGCCAGATTACCTTGCCGGTCGCGCCCTCTAGCGCGTACACCGAGCCGCCGCCGCGGCCGTTGTTGGTCCCTTCTAGGACCTGGAAGCTCCCTCCTCCGTACAGCTCGACGAGAGCCGGGCTGGAGGCGGTCGAGCCGTCGAGCTTGGCCGTCCAGGCGAGCTCGCACCTGGTGTTGAACGCGAGCAGCTTGTCGGTGTCCGAGGCCCCCTGCCAATAGGTGCCGGTCCCGATCACGATGCCGGTCCGGCCGCCGGCGAGGAACGGCCCCACCGCCGGCGAGGACTCCATGACCTGGTTGGCGTTGTACTCGCAGTCCAGGCCGCCCGAGGCGCTGCGGGTGCCGGCGTTGCCGGTCGGCGACAGCACGCGGAGGTGGCCGCCTCGGCTGTACTGGACCCACTGGGCGAGGCCGGCGGTTTGGTCCCCACCTTCAATGATCTCGGTCTTGTTGTTGCCGTAGAGGTCGGCCAGCGCCGGCGTCGAAAAGCCGCTGTCGGCCGTGAACCACGGGAAGCCTGCCAAGACCTTGCCGGTCGCAGCATTGAGCGCGTACTCCTCCTGGCCCACCGAAGGGGCAACGACGTCGGTCGAGCCTTGGAGGTCGCCGACTGCGAGCGACGCTATGACCGCCGACGTGCCGCCGGAGCTGGCGTCGGTGGCTGGGTTGCGCACTGGCACGTACCAGCGCCTAGTGCCATTGGGGTTGAACGCCTCGTAGCCGCCCGAATGAGGGTGGGCGGCGTCGCCGGCACCGACGAACACCGTGTCGTCGAGCGAGGCAGGGTTGAGCGCCGCCACCGAAGGCGTGGAATCGACCGGGGCGCCGGCGTCGGCAGGCCACCCGGGGACGGGAGCGCCGTTGGCTAAGAAAAAGGCGTAGACGCGGCCTGAGCGGTCCCCGAAGACCACCGCGGGCATCCCGTCCAAGATGGCCACGTTGGGCGAGGAGAGCGCGACCGGCCCGCCGTGGTCGGCCAGCACGTGCGACCACACGAGGGTGATCTTCGGTGCTCCTCGCGGCCGAGCGCCGCCGAGCAGAGAGGAAGCGCTGGTGGCAGGGGTACTGGCAAGGACGGTACTGAGGAGGACGGTACTGGCGAGGACGGCAAAGCGAGCCAGGCCGCCGAAGGCGACCCTAGCCAGTTGTGCCGCCGCACACGATGTCCCACGGTGTCGTGACCTCATCTGCCCGCCTCCGCTCGCGCTGCGCCGAACAAGGGTAGCGAATTGGCAGGCCCTGCACGACCGAAGCGTTACCTTTTGCAGGTGGCCCAAACCACCGCTCCCGAGGATATCGAGCTCGCTGAGCGGCGCCCTGGCAGCCCAGCCGGCCACTTCCGCGACGGGCGGCACCAGCCAAGAAGGGCCCCCTCAGTGGCCTTCGGGCCCCTCGCGAGCACCTTGGCCGGAGAGCCGGCGACCGCCGGCGTCGCTCTTGTCGCTGCAGTGCTCACGTGGCGCTGGCAAGCGTGGGTGCCGGTGCGCGCGGGGCTCTCCAGCTGGCAGGCGGGCCTCACCCTCGCCTTCTTGCACCACCTTCAGTGGGGCCACCAGGTCGTGTTCACCTTCGGGCCGTACGGGTTCTTGGAAGACGTCCTCCCGTTCGGGAGAACGACGGCCGGCTTGGCGTTGGCGTACTCGTTCGTGCTGCGCTACGGCCTGGCGACGCTCGTGGTCTGCTCGCTTCGCAAGTCGTGGGGCCTCTTTCCGGCAGGCGCAGGCGCTTGGCTGGCGGTCGGGACAGCCGCCAACTTGGCCGAGGCACCGGCACTTGCTTCGGTGGTCTCCCTCGGCCTGGCTTTGCGCGCTCTCGGCGCCCACGAACGAGGCGACGGCCAACTCGGCCCCGGCCCGCTCGGCACCAGCCAACGGCGGCGGCTTTTAGTACGGCCAGCAATGCTCGCTCTGCTCGGCGGGCTCGCAGGCTTGCAGCTGCTGGTGGAGGTCAATTCTGGCCTAGTCTCGACGGGCCTCGCCTTGGTAGCAGCCTCTTTCGGCCGAGGCAGGCGCGCGCTGGCCGACCTGGCGCTGACGATAGGCGCACTGGCGGGCGTCGCCTTGGCGGCGCTGGCCGCTGCCGGCCAAAGCTTCACCGACCTCCCGAGCTACCTGCGTGGCGAAATGGCGGTAGCGCTCGGTTACACGCCTGCGATGAGCCTGTCTTCGGGCCGGACGGCCGAAGACCTCTTCGCCCTTGTGGAGCTCTGCTTGCTAGCCGTGGTCTTCACCCTGGTGCTGCGGGGCGCTCATTGGCAGACAAGGCTCGCCGCTTTCCTTTGCTTGGCGGGATGGGCCTGGGAGCTGGCAAAGGAAGGCTTCGTCCGCCATGACCTCCACGACCTCACCTTCTTCGGGCTCCTCGTGGCTGCGGTCGTCCTGGCCCGGTTGCCTCGCGGCCTAAGAGGCTTACAGGCCGGCGCGCTCGCAGTCACGGCTACCTTGGCGTGCTTGGCTAACGGCGGCCCGCCCATCTCGCTACGGTCTCCAGTCGAATCCGTCGGCTCCATCGCGACGGAAGTGGCCGACCTCACTTCTGCTCAGCGTTGGGCAGCGGTGGAGACCGTCGCCAAGAGGCAAGCGGCTCGCACCGGCGACGCCTTGCCCGGGCGGCTCCTCAATGCTCTCGCTACGCACAGCTTCGCTGTCGAACCCCTCGAAGACTCGATGTCGTTCGCCTACCCGGCACTGCGGCGTTGGGCCCCCGAGCCGGTCCTGCAGGCGTACAGCGCTTACACGCCTTACCTGGACCACTTGGACTCCGCCTTCTTAGCTTCCAGGCAAGCCCCCCAGCTCATTTTGTACCGCCCCGTGCCCACCAACAACTTCGACCCGGCCTGGGAGCCACCGGCGGGCACGGAAGCGCTCTATTGCCACTACGCCGAAGTGACCACGGCCGACTATTGGGTGCTCCTGCGACGGGTACCAGGCCGATGCGGCCGTCCCGTAGCCCTTGGGCAGGTCACAGCCCACTTCGGCCAGCGGGTGAGCGTCCCTGCTGCGCCGGCGCCGGCTGACATGGTGATAGCGCGCTTCTCGCTCAGGCTGCCGGCGGGCACTGGCATCGAAAACGCCTTGTGGAAGGCGCCGGCGGTCTACGCCAAGACCTGGGGGGCGCCGGCCCGAGGTACGAGCAGGCGCACAGCGCAGCTCCCTGGTGCCGGCACCTCCACCTGGCGGTTCGTGCCCGCTACCGCTGGCGAGGACCATGTCATGTACGCCCCGCCAGCCCTTGGGTGGGCCGCCGGCTACGGCCCGGCCCCGGTCTGGCAGTTCGAGCTGTCCGGCGGGGGGTGGCAAAACGGCCAAGGGACCGTCCGGGCCCAGTTCTTCGCAGTGCCGCTGCGGGCGGTGCCGGCGTGAGGCTCGGAGCGCTCGGAGGGGCCGGCGGCGTCTGCGCGCGGCCTTGACCTTGCGCGCTCTGCCGGGCAGCATCAGAGCATGGCAGGTACAGCAGAGGGCACCGCAGTCCGGTACGGGTGCACCGAGGCCGAGGGCCCATCGGGGGCCGCTACCTGCCCACAGTCGGACCAGGCTGGCCATCGCTCGCCGGGCGCACAAAGAGTCGCAGTGCTCGGCCAGGGGTACGTAGGACTGCCGCTCGCTCTCCGGGCGGTCCAAGTGGGCTACGACGTCGTCGGCTTTGACACCGACGCCGGTCGCGTGGGACGGCTCCAAGCGGGACAGTCATACGTAGAAGACGTGCCCGCCGGCCTGCTCCAGGCGGCGCTGAAAGGGGGCCGCTACAAGCCAACTAGCTCCCCCGGGGACCTTGCCGGCTTTGACGTCGCCCTTATCACGGTGCCGACGCCGCTTAAAGAAGGAGTGCCGGACCTCTCTTACGTACAAGACGCCGGCCGGGAGCTCGGGCCCTACCTCCGGCCAGGTTCGCTGGTCGTGCTGGAATCGACCACCTACCCCGGCACGACCGAAGAACTGTTGGCTGCTGTGCTCGAACGCGCCTCAGGAGGCTTGCGCGCTGGCGAGGACTACTACCTCGGGTACAGCCCCGAACGAATCGACCCAGGCAACCGCCGCTTTGGCCTCGCGAACACCCCGAAAGTCGTCTCCGGCGTCGGGGAAGCTTCGCTGAAGGCAGTCGAGCACTTCTACGGCTCCCTGGTAGAGACGACTGTGGCGGTGCCCCGCCCGAGAGAAGCGGAGCTTGCGAAGCTCATCGAGAACACCTTCCGCCACGTGAACATCGCTTTGGTCAACGAACTTGCGATCTTCGCAGCCGACCTCGGCGTCGACATCTGGGCTGCGCTCGACGCGGCGGCTACCAAACCGTTTGGGTTCATGCGCTTCGAGCCCGGCCCCGGCGTAGGGGGACATTGCCTTCCCATCGACCCGAGCTACCTGTCTTGGCACATCCGCAACTCTCTTTCAAGGAGCTTCCGCTTTGTCGAGCTTGCCAACGACGTAAACGACCACATGCCCGACTACGTCGTGCAAAGGATCATGATGGCGCTCAACTCCGCCGGCAAAGCTGTGAAAGGCAGTCGCGCCCTCCTGCTCGGCGTCACCTACAAGAAGAACACTTCCGACATGCGCGAATCGCCCGCCATCGCGGTAGCCCAACGCCTGCTGCGCCTCGGCGCCCAAGTTCACTACGTCGACTCCCACGTGGACGGCGCGGACGTGGCAAGCAAAGAACCCCGCCTCGTGCGGGCCGAACTTTCGGCCAGCGTCCTCGCTACAGCCGACGCAGTCGTCGTGATGGCGGACCACGACGACGTCGACTACGAACTCGTGTCGTCTGCGGCGCGCTACGTCTTCGATACTCGCCACCGTTGCCGCGGGCCCGCGGTGGAGCACCTCTGAGCCGCCCGGCACCAGCGAGAGCCGAGGCCGATGTGCTGATCGCAGTCACGCGCCTCAACATCGGCGGGCCGGCAGGGCAGGTCCTCGCGCTCGCCAAGGGCGCTTCACCTAGATGGCGGGCCCTTGTGGCTGCTGGCAAGCCCGCGCCAGAAGAAGGAGAGCTAAAAGACCCAGCTGTCCCCGTCTTGTCCGTGCCCCTGGTCCGGCCGGTAGCGCCCAGATCGGACCTGAGCGCCTTCCTAGCCCTGCGCCGCCTAATCAAGCGCAGCAGAGCGCGCTTGGTCCACACCCACATGGCCAAAGCCGGCGCCCTCGGCCGGCTAGCAGGAATGAGCGTCGGCACGGCCGAGGAAAGGCCGCGTCTTGTGCACACATTTCATGGGCACGTGCTCCAGGGCTACTTCGGGGCTACGCAACAACGGGCGTTCCTCGAGCTCGAAAGAGCCCTCGCCAAGCGCACCGACGTCCTCGTGGCCGTGAGCCCAGAGGTGCGCGACGAGCTGCTCGGCTTGGGTGTGGGCAGGCCAGGACAGTACGCCGTAGTGCCGCTCGGCCTCGACCTTTCGCGCTTCGCCGCGGTCGGGACACCAGCCGTACCGACCGGCAAGCTCCGTGCCGCCCTCGGTGTCGGCCCCGGCGTGCCCCTCGCCGGCGCTGTAGGCCGCTTGGTGCCGATCAAGGACCACGCCACGCTCCTCAGAGCCGTCGCGGCGGTGCCAGGGCTACACGTTGCCCTGCTCGGCGACGGAGAGCTCCGAGCGAGCCTTCAGCAGCTGGCGGCCAGCCTTGGCCTGGCCGAGCGCGCCCACTTCGCCGGCTGGTGGCAAGACATGCCGAGCGCCCTCGCTGACCTGGACGTGGTCGTCCTCTCCAGCCGCAACGAGGGCACGCCAGCGGCGCTCATAGAAGCCCTCGCCGCTTCTCGTCCCGTCGTGTCTACCGACGTGGGAGGCGTGCGCCATGTGGTGGAGGCAGGAGCGACCGGCTGGCTCTGCCCGAGCGGAGACCCCAGCGCCCTTGCTGCGGCGATCGAGCAGGCCGTCTTTTCTCAAAGGGGAAAGGCTGCCCAGATGGCGAACGAGGGGCGCCGGCGAGCCTTGGCACGTTTCTCCACGGAGCAGATGCTGGCGGCGTACTTTTCCATTTACGAACAACTGCTGGGCCGCCGGGCGGGCTGAGCTGGCACCGCCCGGCTAACGTGTGCCTCAGTGGCAAGGTCGACCCGAAGGGGGGCCACACGAGGCGGGGTAGCGGGCGGGCTTCCTGAGAGCGCCGGTACCGGCTCTCTCCGTGCTGCTGGCGCGCAACGAGTGACGCCGCTCCAGCTCGTGCGTCCTTCCATTAGCCAGGGCGACCGTCCCGCCGAAGGTGCTCATGAAGTTACCGTTAGCGAAGAGCCCCCGTTTGACAACGCCGGCGTTGCTGCGGCAAAGCGGGGCGACCCAGCAGCTTGGGAGGCCGCCTACCTGGCCTACGGAAGAGCGCTCATGGGGTACCTGATGGTGAGGTTGGACAACAAAGAAGACGCCGGCGAGGCGCTTTCGGAAACCTTCGCCCGCGCCATCACCAAGTGCTCCAGCTTCCGTGGCGACGCCTACGCGTTCAGGGCGTGGCTGTTCACCATCGCTAGGCACGTGTCGGCGGACCAGTACCGGCGTAGGGCGCACATGTTCGTCGTGCCGAGCCAACCCGACCGGGAAGACCGGTCACAGCCCTCTTCAGAGGACCTGACCATCTTGAACGAGGAGCTCGCGGAGTTGCGCCGTTCCTTCGCTCGCCTGCCAAGAGACGACCAAGAGGTGCTCTGGCTTAGGGTCTGCTCGGGCCTCTCGGCCGCTGAAGTGGGAGAGGTCGTCGGTAAGAAGGCGGGCGCCGTGCGTATGCAGCAGATGCGCGCCCTCGAGGTCCTCCGCTCCCTGGTGAAGCCGTGAACCGTCGGCACCCTGGCAAGCACGAACGGGAGCGGGCCGAAGCCCTCGACCGCGCCCTAGGGGAAGACCAGCGCAGGGCCGGCCGCGGGGAAGACCAGCGCAGGGGGGCCGGCGGGGACCCGGGCCTAAGTAGCCCGGGCCCCGAGGCGGTAAGTAGGGGACCGGGCCAAGAGGCCGGCACGGCAGAGCTAGCCAGGTTGGCGGCCCGCTTGCGCACCGCTCTCTCGGTGCCGTCATTGCCAGCCAGCGGCCCCGCCGAAGTGCGAACCGCAGTGGTAGCGGCGCGCGCTGCGCGCCGGCGCGGGCTTTTACGCCTCGTCGTGGCCGCTGTCGTCACCCTGCTCGTCGGGGCCGCTGCCGGCGCCAGCCTCGACAACGCCCTCCAGCCGCCGCTGCCTGCCCGCTACCAGAAGGCAGAGGTGGCGCTGTCAACGGCTGAAAAGTACATCACCTTCGCCCAACAGGCCTCCTCCCGCCACAAACCAGCCGCCGCGGCAGCCTACGTCAACCAGGCAGCCAAGGTGCTCCAGTCCAACCAGGGCAACCTCGGCGGGGCACCGCCGGCACCGGCCACCACCCTCCCCTCCAGCGCGAGCGCGGCACAGGACCAACGAGAGATCGCCTCGCTCGAACGTCTGATCAAGGAACAAAGCCAGGAGATCTCTGCCCTCGCGTCGCGACTCGAGGCGGCCTCCACCCCGGTGCAACGGGCGCCGGCGACAGCACCGCTCGCAGGTGCCAAAAGTGCCAAGACGTCCAAGAAGAGCTCCCAGCCCTCCAAGAGCAGCTGGCTCCCGGCCGGCACGACCGTCGCGCCAAAACCAACCAGCTCTCCGCCTGTCTCGCTGACCAGCGGCACCAACCCGGAGAGCTCTTCCACTGAAGCCCCGCCCACGACAGCGTCGCCGGCGGCCACCACGACGAGCACGTCGCACCCCGGCACCACCCCGCCGGCCTCCTCGGCGCCCACCGCTCAGGCGACGACTACGACCCTGCCCCCCCCAACGCGTCCCCTCACGAGCACCTCCACCACTCGAGCGAGGGTGCCTGCCACCACGACCACCACGGTATGGACTGGCCTCGGCCCGACCCCGGTGGTGCCCGTACCGACTACGGCTGAGAGTACTACGACCACGAGCACCACGGCCGCCCCCGCCGAGGGCGGTTCGCAAGCCGCTACCACCTCCGCCCCATCGGCGACGACCACCCGCGCCGGCGGCGGTGCTGGCACTTCTATTTCGGCCGTGCCCAGCTCGGCCACAACAGCCGAGACGACGACCGTGGCACCGACCACCGCGACCACTGCCGGGGCCGTTCCCTCCGGCGGGCAGGCCGTCGGAGCGACCACTTCTAGCTCAGCCCAGCTCGAGGGGACGCTCGGGACCGCCGCCGGCGGCTGAGCCGGCCCTCGCGGGGCGTGGCCGCCTAAAAGCTCCCACCGCCGGCGCCAGCGACCGGCCCAGTCGAGCCGGCTACATTTGAACCCCGTCGTGAGGGAACCAACCGAGGCGGCCGGGCCCACAGTACGGTACCCGCCTCCCCCGCTCGGGCGCGGCGTAACGCGAGTGGTCACCGCTCCAGTCCCGTCGGCACCGCCGAGCCCGCCCCCCCGTCACGCTTTGAGGCAGTCGCGTCCGGTGCCCGTGCTGCGGACTTGGCTGACGGCCTTCGCTGTGCTGTTCGTCGCAGCCGTGGCGTGGAGCTTCGCAAGCCCGCTCGGGTCGGCCCCCGACGAGCCTGCCCACTTAGACCGGGCGGCGTCGCTAGTGCGCGGCCAGCTCCTCGGCACCCCGCTGCCCCACCCGACGAGGGCTCAAAGAGGGACGGTGACCGTGAAGGTGCCCGAAGTCTTCGCCAGCCTCGCCAACGACGTGGGTTGCTACCAGTTCAAGTCCCTAGTCCCGGCGGGGTGCCAAAGGCCGCTCGTGCCTTCCCGAAAAGACGTCCTGACTCAGACCTACGTAGGGCGCTACCCGCCGCTCTACTACGCGATAGTGGGCTTGCCAACGCTGGTTTTCGTCTCAGTCAAAGGCATCTACGCCGCTCGCGTCCTGTCGGGCGCGCTGTCTGCGGCCATGCTGGCCTTAGCCGTGGCCTCGTTGGCTCGCTGCCGGGCCGCCCCTCTCTTGGCTGCCGGCTTGGGGCTGGCTGTCACGCCTATGGCGCTGTACCTCGCTTCTGTTCTCAACCCAAACGGCCTCGAGATCTCAAGCGCCGTCAGCGCATGGGCCGCCGCCATGGCTCTCGCGACGGCCCCTCCCGGCGAGGTCACCTCCTCCTCGGTGAGCACCTTCGGGTTCTCGCTTGTGGTGCTTTTGCTCGCGAGGCCCTTGTCACCGCTTTGGGCGCTCGCAGTTGCCGCCGCCCTCGCCTTGGTGGGGCTCCGCTCGTCTTGGAGAGAAGTTTTGCGCCTAGCTGCGTCACGAGCGTGGCTCGGCGGCTGCGTTGCGGCTTGTGCAGCCGCCTCTGCTTGGGACCTGTACGCCAACCCCTTCCTCACCGAACCTGGGAGCCCGGTCCCGCCCCACACGAGCGAGACGGGCGTCGTTGTCATGGCCGTTGAGAGGCTTGACCTTTTGGTCAGCTCGAGCATAGGGTTCTTCGGCTGGCTCGATACGCCGTCACCCGAGGCGGTCGTCGTGGCCTGGCTGGGGGTGCTCGGGCTGTTGGTGCTGTCCGGCGCCGCTCTCGGCAAGGCGCGCGGGGTGGTCGTCCTCGTGGGTACCTTGGCCGCCTGGGTGGTCGTACCGGTCGCCGCGGCGGTTGTTGAAGCCCGCTCGGAAGGCATCCTTGGCCAAGGCCGCGACTACATGGCCTTGGCCGTTGGCGTTCCCGTCGTCGCCGGTACCATCGCCGGCGAGCGCTTCGCCGACCGGCAAGCGGCTCTGCGCCTTGTGAGCATCGTGGTGGGCCTCCTCGCGGCGAGCCAGCTGGCCGATTTTTACGGTGCGCTCAGGCGCTTTACCGTGGGGCTGGACGGCCCGCTGGACGCTTTTTCCAAAGTCCCAGGCGGTTGGCGGCCGCCCGTCCCCGGCATCGCGCTCGTCGTCGCCTACGGGCTTGCCATGGCGGCGTTCGCCGTGACGCTGCGCAGGGCAGCGAGGGCTCAGCTGTCCCAAGCTCCTTGAAACTGGCCAGTCCCGAGCGACGGCGCGGGAGCTTGCTCACATTTCTCTGCGCCTTCTCTATGCTTTGCCTACGCCGTAGCCAGGGACGAGCTTGGCAGCGAAGGACTGAAGTGCCAGCGCAAAGGGCCTCGCCCGCGACTTAGTCCCACCTAACTTTGCCCCTGGAGCCGGCGGAGGAGCGCGGCCAGCTTTCCGCCCGCTCAGGGGTGGCGCGCCGCTCAGGGAGCAGGGCAAAGGGCGCTTTGATGCCTCGATAGGATGGTGGGCCATGCCCGAGAAGATCACGATGGGGCCCGACGGCAAGCTCCGGGTCCCAGACGAGCCCATCATCCCCTTCATCCAAGGCGACGGCACCGGGGTGGACATATGGCCTGCGGCCAAGGCCGTCATCGACGCGGCAGTCGCCAAGCGAAGCGCCGGCAAGCGCAAGATCGCCTGGAAGGAAGTGCTGGCAGGCGAAAAGGCCTACAGGGAAACAGGGGACTGGCTCCCGCAAAGCACGCTCGATGCTTTCCGCGAGTACCTGATAGGCATAAAGGGCCCTCTCACGACACCGGTCGGAGGCGGCTTCCGCTCGCTCAACGTCGCTCTCCGCCAGCTGCTCGACCTTTACGTCTGCCTTCGGCCAGTGCGCTGGTTCCAAGGCGTACCCTCGCCGGTCAAGCACCCTGAGCTCGTCGACATGGTGATCTTCAGGGAGAACACCGAGGACATCTACGCCGGCTTAGAGCTGGAAGAAGGCACCGCGGAGTGCAAGCGGCTGATAGAGCTTCTCCACGACAACTTCGGATGGGAGATCCGGCCAGATTCAGGCGTCGGGATAAAGCCCGTGTCGGTCACGGGAAGCAAGCGCCTGGTGCGGGCAGCGCTGCAGTACGCGGTGGACCGGGGGCGGCGCTCGGTCACCCTCGTGCACAAGGGCAACATCCAAAAGTTTACCGAGGGCGCTTTTAGGAAATGGGGTTACGAAGTCGCACGAGAGGAGTTCAGCGACGTAGCTGTCGCCTGGGAAGACTGCGACGGCAAGCCCGACGGGAAGATCCTCGTAAAGGACAACATCGCCGACATCACGCTCCAGCAGGTGCTGACCCGGCCCGAGGACTTCGACGTGATCGCCACGACCAACCTGAACGGCGACTACCTTTCCGACGCCATCGCCGCTCAGGTGGGGGGCATCGGCATCGCTCCGGGGGCCAACATCAACTACGTGACGGGCCACGGCATCTTCGAGGCGACCCACGGCACTGCTCCCAAGTACGCCGGCCAGGACAAAGTTAACCCTGGCTCGGTGCTCCTCTCAGGCGTGCTCATGCTCGAGCACTTGGGCTGGGACGATGTGGCAGGAGACATCGTCCGCGCCATGGAGGCGACGATCGCCGACAAAGTAGTGACCTACGACTTCGCCCGGCAGATGGAGGGGGCCAGGGAGGTGAAGACCTCCGAGTTCGCCGAGGCTATCATCGAGCGGCTTTGAGGCTCGGCCAAGTCTTTTGGCTATAGGGTTGGTCCCAATGCCTTCTACGCCTGTCAAGGTCGCCGTGACCGGCGCCGCCGGTCAGATCGCCTATAGCTTGCTCTTTAGGGTGGCGAGCGGTGCCATGCTCGGCCCCGACCAGCCCGTGAGCCTGCAGCTGCTCGAGATCCCCGAAGCGCTAAGCGCCCTGCGGGGAGTGGTCATGGAGCTGGAGGACTGCGCCTTCGGCCTGCTGGCCAGCGTGACTACGACCGCGGACCCAGAAGAAGCTTTCGGGGACGCCGGCGTGGCCCTGCTCGTGGGCGCCCGCCCGCGCACAAAAGGCATGGAGCGGCGGGACCTGCTGGAAGCCAACGGCGGCATTTTCGCTGTCCAGGGCAGGGCGCTTGCAGCCGCAGCGCGCAGGGACGTGCGGGTGCTCGTCGTAGGCAACCCCGCCAACACCAACTGCTTGGTCGCCGCTCACAACGCTGGCCTCGGCGCCACACCGCTCGCCCCCGAGCAGTTCGCAGCCATGACCCGCCTCGACCACAACCGCGCCGTAGCGCGCCTGGCAGCTCGTGCTGGCGCTGGGGTCAACGAGGTGAGGCGGGTCGCTATCTGGGGTAACCATTCGGCCACGCAGTACCCAGACCTATACCATGCGGAGGTCGCCGGAAGGCCTGCCCTCGAAGCAGTTGGCGGGCTCGATTGGGTCGAAAAGGAGTTCATACCGGCCGTCCAGCAAAGGGGTGCAGCTGTTATCGAGGCCCGCGGAGCGTCCAGCGCGGCGTCGGCGGCAAGCGCCGCCATCGACACGGTGCGGGACTGGGCGCTCGGCACCCAAGAAGGCGACTGGACTTCGATGGCCGTGTGGTCCAAGGGGGCTTACGGGGCACCCAAGGAGGTCTATTCGTCGTTCCCCGTGACGGCCGGCGGCTGGAGCTACGAGTTGGTAGAAGGGCTGGAGGTGAGCGATTTCTCTCGTGTGCGCATGGAACACAGCAACGCCGAGCTAGTCGAAGAACGCGAAGCCGTAGCCGCCCTCGGCCTACTTGCCTAGGCGCTTGGCCTAGCCTTGCCTAGCAACCCTTGTAGAGACGGGCGCCTAGGACGTCGCCGCGCCGGAGCGAGAAGCCGGCGTCGGCGTGGGGACCAGCGCCGACGACGTCAATGGGTGAGCGCCGGCGGGCTTACCAGTCCCAAGCGGTGGAGGTAGGAGAGCTTGCGCTCGACTGCTGCCCGCCAGGCAGCTAGATCTCTGTCGAAGTGGTCCCGGTCGCCGTCTTCATAGGCGTGCTCCAGCTCGTCGAAAGCTTCGTCCTCAGCGTCGAGCAAGGCGCGGTACTTGGCAAGGAAATGGTCGTCCACTACGTCACAGAGCATCTCTGCAGCACCTCCGGAGCTCCAGTTGGCTTTTGGTTTGACCTACCAATATCTCGCCTCCGGCGGCCGAACGCAACCCTTTGGCCCGCCGGCGCCGGGGTCGTCATCGGCACCTAGCTCGAGCTCGTAGGTTCGAGCCGGCAAGGGGTAGCTTCCAAGTTGGCCGAAAGCTGGTCGGCGAACGCGGCCCACTTGTGGGCGTCCCTGCGCACCGCACGCGCAGCAGCAGACGGCCGGCCTGCCGGCCCGACGATCGCCGCAAAACGGCGCTGGTCAGCCGTGAAGTGCCGCCAAGCTTGGAGCCACTGCGCGACCGTAGCGCTCACGAGCTCGCCAGCCGGGATCGAAGCCAGCCGCCGGCGAAGCAGGTCCACCTGGCGGGCAGCCGCGACCACCAAAGGGCCGTCGGTACCGCTGGCCAAGACCTGGCGGTACTTAGGCAGCGTCACCTCGCAGTCCTTCGAGGCCAGCACGGCAAAGTCCGAGACAGCCACCCGTGCTGCTTCCTGACGGCTCTCGTAGGGCGAGATGACCGCCACGCTCGACACGACGACCGCCAGCGCCACGAGGAGCAGCGAGACGAAGGCTAGAAGCGGCCGGCGGGCAGGTCCGAGCCTGCTGGGGACGACCGGCCGCCCGCCCCAGCTCGAGCCTGCAGCGCCACCGCCGAGGCCACGGCGGTGCAAAGAGTGAAGCTGGGGGCGCAGCCTGAACGCCAGCCGTTCCTTTGCGGCCGCGCTGTACGCAGGCGCTCGCAGCTCCCAAGGGTGCACCGGCCCTTCGACGGAGCGGTCCCCATCACGAAGGTCGAACGGCTCTGCTCTAAGCGCCCAAGGCGGCTTCCTCCGGCTGCGGCCCGTCCATGCCGTCCCGTCCCAGTAGCGCAGCTTCCTAGGGTCGTCGGGGTCCCGGTACCACCCGGGGCGGTCGTGGGACAAGCCGGCCATAGCTCAGTAAGTCGTAGACGCCCGCAACGCCGGCGGGACGAGGTCGGCTCCCGTCAATGCCTTCGCCAGAGACGGCACCAAAGACGTGTCACCCGAGATCTTGGCGCGCCCTGACGCCAGGGCGTCGAAAACTGACAACCCGCCCGATGCTATGCCTGAAAAAGTGGCGTAGTCGCTCGTGATACGGATTTGTGCTGGCCAGCTCGCCCCTTCGGGAGGCACGGCCCTGGCCCGGTCACCCTCCACCACCAACTCGTAACGTACCTCGCCTTCGGGCAGGCCGGAGAGGGCGACCTCAACTACCAGTTCTGGCCGCCCACCGCCGCTAGCAGCGTCGGCTGCCTCCAGGGCTGCGAACCACTCCGGTGACAAGAACCTGGCCATAACGCCAGATCTACCAGCGCGCGGGCACTAGGCAACGGCTCTTTCGCGGGCGCTCAGAGGCCGCTCGTACGCGTTGTGGGCGAGCGTGCGGTCACCGGCGCGTAGCACCAGTTCCAGACGCAGTTGCCAAGGCGGCGTGCCGGCGGCGGCGAGGCTTTCTTCACTCGGCAGGGCAGCGGCCCTGCGGCCGACAAAGCTCGTCGAAGCGGCCCGGACAGCACCCGCGAAGCGCCAGGCTTGGCCGCCGCCGGGCCAGGTCAGGCGCACGCGCAGTTCGAGCTCGCCCAGGCCTTGCCTGAGGGCGTTCAGCACGTACAGGCGAAACGAGATCCGTTCGCCGGCTCGGTAACAACGGGCAAGCCCGCTCGCCACCGGGAGCAAGGGGGCGCACGCCGCGCTGAGGCAGGCCCGCGCACCCCCCGGGCCACGCTCGTCGGCACGCAGAGAAGCAGCGGCTGGTCCCTCCAAGCTGTCCAGGCCTGAGATCGAGAACCCACTGACCGGGTAGAAACGCAGACGCCGCAGCCCCTCCACGAGCAAGCGCAGCCCTTCGAGGTCAGCTGGCGCGCTCACGCCAGCGACCAAGCGAGCGGCGGCGGGCCAGATGGCGCTGGCGCGTTCAAGGCGGTCGAGGCGAGGGGCGCCTGTACCTTCGGTGCGAGCGGCGCCGGCGTCACGAGGCGTCACAGGCCGGCCCGTCCCGAGCAGCCGGGCGCCGACCGACGGTGGCCGCCCAAATGCCGGCCGGGAACCGTCGGCGTGGTCAAAGGCCCTCCGTACAGCCAAGCTAAGGTCACCTGCCGACCAGGCGATGATGCTCGGGTGGTGGCCAAGGAGCCAAGCCGCCTCCTGTGCTTGGCGGACAGCCCGGCTCCTGAGCGCGCGCCGGCCAGCAAAGGGCAGCTCCTGCCAAATGAGGAGGCCCGTCTCGTCGGCTGCCCGGTACAGCTCAGGACGCCCCACGTGCGCCCGTACCCGTAGGAAGTTGAGGCCTGCGTCCCTGGCGGCCCGGACGTGACCAGCTACCTCCTCGGCCCGCTCTCGGCCCGGGAGGAGGTCGGCTCCTTGCAAGAAGACCTTCTCACCGTTGACTTCCCAAGTCATCTGCTTCATGCGGACCTGGCGCAGTCCTGTGAGCAGCGACCTGCTGTCGCTGACGAGGCCGTCGACGAGGACGGTGGCCGTAACCTCGTAAAGGGCCTGGCCACCGGCACCGAAGGGCCACCACAGCAAAGGGTGGGGCACCTCGGCCCTCCAGCGGGCGCGGTTGGCACCGGCCGCCAAGTGGAGCCGCCTTGTCGACACCACGGCCTCAGTGCCTGGCGCCCGGAAGGCGGTTACCACCTCCACCTCCATTGGCCCGCTGCTGTCCAGGCGAGCAGCCAGGGCCACGAGGGCACGCTCGGGACGCGCTTCGGTGCACGCCGCCGTGAAGGCGCCGAGGTGCACAGGCCCGCTCTTGGTCAGCCGGACCGGCGCCCACAGCCCGCCGGGATTGTACGAGGGCCCCAAAAGGGCCGGGCGCGCCCAAGCACCCAGCATCGCCCGGCGAGCTGCTCGCCCCTGCGGGCAAGCGACTTCCACCGCCAAGACGTGCTCGCGCCGCTGTCTCAACGCGGCCGTGACCTCGAACAAATGCGGGAAAAAGTAACCCTCCGTGTCGCCTAAGTACGACCCGTCCAACCAAACATCTGTCTCGTAAAACGCGCCTTCCATGACGAGCCAGGCGCGCTCGCCCGGCAGAAGAGGCTCGCTCTCGAAGCGCCTGCGGTACAGGAGCGGCCCGTCGGAAGAAGCGAACGCCTCTTCGTCCCGCCAATGGCCTGGGACCGCCACCGTCGCCCAAGTGCTGTCGTCCAGTTCAGGGCGCACGAACTCCCTGCGTAGGGCGTCTGTCGCAGGAGCCGCCGCCCACCGTCCGGAAAGGTCGAGGCCCACTGGCCAAAGCTAACCGGATATAAAGGGACAAGTTGAGCACGAGCACGCTTCCTTCGACCCTGGGCGAACTTCGCTCGTGGGGCTGGACCTCCAGGTCAGTCAAGGCGGAGGTGAGGGACAACGCCGCCGCCCGCATCGCAGCAGGCAAGGCCGTCGTGGAGGGTTTGGTCGGCTATGACCAAACCGTCCTGCCGGCGCTCGAAAACGCCCTCATCGCGGGCCATGACATCATCTTCTTGGGCGAGCGGGGGCAAGCCAAGACCAGGCTCATGCGTGGCCTGGTGGCGCTTCTCGACGAGGCGGTGCCGGTAGTCGCCGGGTCGGAGATCTTAGACGACCCGTACCGCCCGGTCTCACGCTACGCGAGGGAACTGGTGGCCGAAAAAGGGGACAGTACCCCCATTGAGTGGGTGGGCCGTGACCAGCGCTTCAGCGAGAAGCTGGCGACCCCCGACACGTCCATCGCCGACCTGATCGGCGAAGTAGACCCGGTGAAGGTGGCTGAAGGCCGTTACCTATCCGATGAGCTCACGGTGCACTACGGCTTGGTCCCCCGTACCAACCGAGGCATATTCGCCGTCAACGAGCTGCCTGACCTGGCTGAGCGCATCCAGGTGGGCCTGCTCAACGTGCTCGAGGAGCGCGACGTGCAGATCCGCGGTTACAAGATCCGCTTCTCCTTGGACCTTTTGTTGGTCGCCTCGGCTAACCCAGAGGACTACACGAGCCGGGGCCGGATCATCACGCCCCTAAAGGACCGCTTCGGCGCCCAGATCCGCACTCACTACCCGCTGGACACGGCCACGGAAGTGAATGTGATCACCCAGGAGGCGGAGCCTGCCAGCCTGGAGGGGGTGAAGCTCGTCGTCCCCGAGTACATGGCCGAAGTGGTGGCGACAGTATCCCAGCTCGCCCGCCAAAGCCCGCAAGTCAACCAACGCTCTGGGGTTTCGGTCCGCCTTGGCGTCGCCAACTACGAGACCCTCGCCGCTGCCGCCCTGCGCCGCGCCGTGCGCCTCGGTGAGGCGGTGGCCGTGCCGCGGGTGAGCGACTTGCCTGCCCTGGTGGCCTCCTCGGCTGGCAAGATCGAGCTCGACAGCTTGGACGACGACGGTGAGGAGGAACTGGTTTCCCGGCTCTCGCGCCAAGCCGTGCTCGGCGTGTTCAGGTCCTGGGTGGGCCCGAGCGACCTTGGCCGGGCCGTAGCGGAACTCGACGACGGGTCGAGCATCGAGGTCGGCGACGACGTCCCCTCCGCCGAGTACGTGCAGGCGCTCGCCCGTCACCCCGGCCTGCGCTCGCCGGCTAGCAAGCTCGCCGGCAGCGAGAACCCGCAGGCGTTGGCGACGGCAACCGAGCTCATCTTGGAGGGCCTGCACCTTTCCAAGCGGCTCAACAAGCACGTGCACGACGGAGGGGCCACTTACACCGCTAAGAGAAGACAGCCTTGACCCGCGCCCGCTACGCGCGCTGGGACGGGAGCCAAGAGCCAGACGACCTCTCTGGCGACCGAGTGCTGAGCGCGCTCTCCGACGAGCTGTTCGAGCACGGGGACCTCGACCAGGCGCTGCGCCGGCTCATGCAGAGGGGCTTCCAAGATCCCGCCGGCCGCCATATAGCCGGGCTCCGCGAGCTGTTGGAACGGGCCCGGCGGCGGCGGCGCGAGCTTGCCAAACAAGCGTTCTCCCGCCTGCAGGAGTCCCTCGCGGCCGTCAGCCCCGAAGATCTCGCCAGGATGCGCGAGATGTTGTCCGAGCTCAACTCGCTCGTCGCTCGCCACCGGGCCGGCGCGGACGTCGAGGAGGACTTCGAGAGCTTCATGGCCCGCTACGCCGACATGGTGCCGGGCAACCCCTCCAGCCTGGACGAGCTCCTCGAGTCGATGGCCCGGCAGCTCGCGGCCGGGAAGGCGCTGCTCGAGCAGATGACCCCCGAACAGCGCGCCAAGCTCGCCGAAGTGATGGAGGCGCTGTTAGAAGGCGACCCAGCCCTCGCCGGCGAGCTGAGCGACCTCGCCGGCCACCTCGGAGCCCTTTCTGCCTTGCAGGGCGAGCTAGACGGCATGGCGCTCGGGCTGTCACCCGCTGGCTCGGTGCTGAGCGAGCTGGCCGACCTAGCCCAGCTCGAGGCGCTCCTCGCCGGCGCCCCGAGCCCGGGCGCGCTCGCCGAAGTCGACATCGGCAGGGCACGCGAGCTGCTCGGCGACGAAGACGCCCGCTCCCTCGAAGCGCTGAGCCGTCTGGCCCGGCAACTTCGCGGCTCGGGCTATGCCGAGCACCAACAAGGGCGGCTCCGCCTCACGCCTAAAGGGGTACGCCGCCTTGGCGAGCAGGCGCTGGCTGACCTGTACACCAAGCTCGCCCCTTACCGGCACGGCCAACACCCCCTCCCCCGCCCTGGCAGCGGGCACGAACGCTCCGGTGACACCAAGACCTACGAGTGGGGTGACCCGTTCAACTTGAACATAGAGCGGACCTTGCGCAACGCCCTCGCTCGACGCGGCCCGGGAGCACCGGTCGAGCTTTCACCGGCGGACTTCGAAGTCGAGCGCACCGAGGCGCTCAGCCGTTCGGCCACGGTCATCATGCTCGACCTTTCGCTGTCGATGCCGATGAGGGGCAACTTCTTGGCCGCCAAGAAGATGGCGATGGCGCTCCACGCGTTGATATCGGGGAGGTTCCCCTCTGACTACCTGGGGGTGGTAGGTTTTGGCCGTTACGCACGCGAGATATCGTTCCGGGACCTGCCAGAAGTCTCCTGGGACTACGACTGGGGCACCAACATCCAGCACGGCCTCCTCCTTGCCCGCAGGTTGCTGGCCCATAGGCAGGGCACCAAGCAGGTGATCATGGTGACCGACGGGGAGCCCACTGCGCACTGGCCCCCTGGCGCCCCAGAGCCAGCTTTCGCTTACCCCCCCACGCAGGAGACCGTGGACGCCACCCTAGCGGAGGTGGCGCGCTGCACCCGGGAGCAGATCCGCATCAACACTTTCGCCCTCGACGCTACGGGGCACCTCCGCCGCTTTGTCGAGCAGCTCGCAAGGCTCAACAAGGGCAAAGCCTTCTTCACCACCCCAGAAACGCTCGGCGACTATGTCCTCGCCGACTTCTTGGAAGGCAAGCAGGAGCTACGCCGGCGAGCGGGCCGCCGCCCCGCTTGAGGCAGCGCGTCGCCCAGTCCCGAGCGGGGACCGGGAAACGGCCGCCCGCCGCCTGGCCACCTCGAAGCAAGCCACCGCGCAGGCAGCCGCCACGTTGAGCGAACCGACCGCTCCGGCGCTCGCCATCGGCACCTGAACGATAGCGTCGCAGCGTTTGCGAACGAGCCTAGACAAGCCCTTGCCCTCCGAACCGAACACGAGGGCTACCGGAGAGCCGAGCAGCGGCGACCCCCAAATGTCGTCGCCGGCTTCGGGGTCCAGGCCCACCACCCACCAGCCGGCTGCCCGGACGGCGGCGAGGGCAGCGGGGATGCCCGGCGCCACCGCCACTGGTACGACCTCGGCAGCGCCAGCGGCGGCTTTCAGGGCGGCCGGGGTGAGCGGGGCCGAGCGATGGCGGCCGACCACCACGCCGCCGGCGCCGGCGCAAGCCGCGACGCGCAGCACAGCGCCTAGGTTGCCAGGGTCGCTCACACCGTCGAGCACGATCAGTAGGCTGCGTCCTGCCGTCGGTTCCAGCAGCTGCTCGAGCGGGGCAGCGGCCAACGGGTCGGCCCAAGCGATGACGCCTTGCGGCGCGTTGGTAGCCGCTGCTGCCAGGAGCGCCCCGGCGCTTTTCAGCTCGACAGGCACTCCCTCACGCCGAGCCAGGGCGACCACTTCGGAAACCGGGCCCCGAGCGGCCAGCCTGTCATCGGCCCAGACCACCCTGGCTCGCCGGCGCTGAGCGCTGAGGAGCTGGCGGACGGCGTGGTGGCCTTCGACTTGCTCACCGGCAAACGAGGCCCCCACATCGCGCCTCCGCCGGCCCAAGCCCAGGCGGTCCTCGCCCGGGCGGCCGCGTTGCGCCGCCTTTGCGGGGTGGCCCGAGCGCAGCCGACCACGCTCCACGAGGCTGCTGCCGCCCTGGCTGCGGCCTGGGCTGCCAGCCTGCCGGCTGCGGTCGGGAACGCTCATGTGCTCTGGTCCTCTTCGAGCAAAACGACCGCCAGGCAGGCGATCCCCTCCTGCCGGCCGAGCGCCCCGAGGCCCTCGCCCCGCTTCGCTTTGACCGAGACCGGCGCGCCCAGCACGCCTTCCAGTCGGCGCTGCATTTGCGCCTTGTACGGTGCGAGAAAAGGGGCTTCCGCGATGACCGTGCAGTCGACGTTCAGCACTTTCCACGCCGATAGACGCGCCCGGGCGGTGCCCAAAAGCGCCAGGCTGTCCGCGTTGGCCCAGGCGGGCTCGCTGTCGGGGAACATCGAGCCGATGTCGCCGAGGCCAGCCGCCCCCAGGATGGCGTCGGTGACCGCGTGGCAGACGACGTCGCCGTCGCTGTGCCCGGCCAGGCCTCGCCCGGCAACCCTGACGCCCCCGAGCACGAGGGCACGGGCAGGGTCGTCGCTGAAAGGATGGACGTCGAAGCCCTGCCCGGCGCGCAAGTTCACCCGGACCTCGCAGCGTAAGAGCCGCTCATAGCCAAGCTCTGGCGACCTCGGGCCTAGGGGCGCGTGCCTTCAACAGCGCGCTCGCTACTTCTAGGTCAACCGGCCGGGTCAGTTTCAAGTTGGAACTTTCGCCCTCCACGGCCGCGACGCTCCCTCCGATCGCCTCGACGAGCGCCGCGTCGTCTGTGGCCTCCGCTCCGGTGGCCCTCGCGCGTGCGTGAGCCGCTCGGAGCGCAGTAGCGGAGAAGGCTTGCGGGGTCTGCGAGGCTACCAGACGCTCCCTGTCGAGAGTGACGAGCCGGCCCCCGTCGTTACGCTGCTTGATCGTGTCGGCCACCGCCACGCAGGGGACAGCAGCGTCTACCCCCGCCGCCAGAGCGCCGATCACGGCCTGCCAGAGGGCGTCGCTAGCCAGCGGCCGAGCGGCGTCGTGCACGACTACCACACCTGCCTCAGAAGGCACTGCCGCCAAGCCGGCAGCTACCGACGCCGTCCGGGTGTCACCCCCAGCGACCACGCGGTCAGCCCGAGCTTCGTAGCGGCTGACCAACGAAGGGGGGACGACCAGCACCACGCCAGAACACATGCGTTTGGCTACGTCCAGGGACCAGTCGACCACCTCGCGACCGCACAGGGGCACGAACTGCTTGTAACCCCCGAACCGGCTGCCCCCGCCGGCAGCCACGACCACCGCCCACGCCCCGGGCACGGCGGCCATGGGCTCTAGGGCAACGCTTCGTCGAGCTTCTTTTCCGCCTCGGCCTCAGATACCCCTATAGCGAAGGTGAGCTCGGACACAAGGATCTGGCGCGCCCGGTTGAGCATGCGCTTCTCGCCAGCCGAAAGGCCTTTGTCCTTGTCGCGGTTGGACAAGTTGCGCACGACTTCGGCCACTTGGTAGATGTCGCCAGACTTGAGCTTCTCGACGTGGTTCTTGTACCGCCTGGACCAGTTGGTGGGCATGCGCACGTCTTTCTTACGCAGCACGGCGAAGACCTCTTCTACTTCTTCGTCGTTTATCACCTCTCTGATACCTACATTGGCGGTGGAGTCCGCCGGGACCTTGAGCGTGAGGTCGCCGTAGGCCAAACGGAGCACGAGGTACTCGCGCTGCTCTCCGAAGTCGGCTCGCACCTCTCTCCTCTCGACGATTGCCGCCCCGTGGTGAGGGTAAACGACCTTGTCCCCGACGTCGAACGACATGTTCCCAGGGTACGACGTTTTGGCGCGAAGATGCAAACATGGAGTTGCTGGCCCTGGCGTCTACCGAGCTGTTCTCATCTTTACCAGAGGAGGCCCTCGGCCGCATAGCCCGCCGAGCACAACCTGTGAAGTTGGAACGCGGAGAGGTGTTGTTCAGCGAAGGAGACGAGGCCGAGGAGATGTACGTCGTAGCCCGAGGACGGGTCGGCATCGGCAAACGGTCGCCCGACGGGCGCGAGTCGCTCGTCGCCTTGATGGAGCCCGGCGACGTGTTCGGGGAAATGCCCTTGTTCGACGACAGCCCGCGCTCGGCGAGCGCGCGCGGCCTCGAGCGCTCCGAACTGTTCTGCCTTCCCTACGACGTCGTCCGCAGCGAGCTCGACGCCCAACCTGGGGCCCTTTGGAACGTCGCGGCCCTCTTCGCCCGGCGCCTGCGCAGTGCTGACGACGCGATCGCTGACGCGATGCTGCTAGACGTGACCGGTAGGACGGCCAAACGCTTGCTGGAGCTGGCGAGCGACAAGGAAGAGTTCGTCCTCCCCATCACCCAAGAGGAGCTAGCCGGCTTGGTGGGCGCTTCTCGCGAGCGGGTGAACAAAGCCATAGCCGCTTTCGCACGCCTGGGCTGGATCGAACAATCGGACCGCCGTTACCGGATCTTGAACAGGGAGCGGCTCGCCCAACGAGCCCGTTGAGGTCTCCTGCACCGCTTGGCATAAGCGCGCCAGCGAGCTCAAGAGAGCCGGTCCAAGATACTGGTCTCGGCCAAGCGGGCGAGGCCCTCCTTGACCAAGTGAGCACCCGCCACCTCGATGCCCTCAACCGTGTCGAGGTCTTCCACGCTCGCCTTGAGCACTTGCTGGAGGTTGCCGTAGCGCTGCACGATGTTGTGCACGACCTGCTCGGTAAGGCGCGGGATCTTAGAGAGGAGGCGATAGCCGTAGGGCTGGACAGGTGCTTCAAGGTCGGGCCCGGGCGGGCCCAGCCGCAGCACGTTCGCCACTCTTGACAGGTCGAGGAGCCGGTCGGTCGAGAGCTGGCTCAAAGCCGATATAGCGTCTTCTGCCTGCCAAGCTGGGTCGGGCGGCAGGTAGTCACGGAGGATCTGCCGGCGCTCGTCTTCCACGCCGGCCAGCATTTCGACCAGCTGGAGGCGCACCAGGCGGCCGTCTGTGCCGAGCTCGATCGTGTAGCCGTCCACCTCCTCGGCGATCCGCCTCACCATCTCCGCTCGCTGGAGGACGGTGACGACGTCGCGCACGGTGACCATGTCTTCGACTTCCAAGGTGGAAAGGGCGTTGGTGACAACGTCCAAGCGGTCCCGGTACCCCTCCAGCGTCTCGAGCGCCTGGTTGGCCCGCGCGAGCAAACGCTCCACAGGGACTAGAGGTCTCTTTTGTTCACCCCGGTAGACCGTGATCACGGAGCGGTCCTCTGACACCGTTATCACCGGCACGTCGATCGAACGCGCTACCCGCTCTGCTGTACGGTGGCGCGTCCCGGTCTCTGTCGTCGCCACCGACGGGCTCGGGACAAGGTGCACGTTGGCCCTGGCGATCCGGCTGGCGTCGGCCGCAAGGATGATCGCTCCGTCCATCTTGGCCAGCTCAGCCAAACGCTGGGGGCTGAACTCAGAGTCGAGAAGGAACCCTCCAGAACAGATGGAAAGCACCTCGGGACCGTCACCGACCACTACGAGCGCACCGGTGTTGGCCTGAAGTACTCGGTCCAAGCCCTCCCGTAGAGGCTTGCCCGGGGCGATCATCAACAGCGCCTCGGTCATCGAAGACGCCAGCCTGTCAGGCACCGGCTGGATGCTAACCGACGTCTAGGGGGTTGCGACCAGACCAAAGGAGCTCTTGCGCCCTCCGTCCCGCCTCGGGGAAGCCCAAGGCCGGTCCCATCGGCCGCCCTCCGCGTCGTGCGCAGAACAGGGGCCGAGGGCGGCTTCGACGGCTTGGGCGAGCGTGGCGACCGCCCGTTCCCTGACGGGCGGGCCCGGCTCGACTGACGCAGACCGCTCAACTGGCGTCGGCCGCTGGGCCGGCACCAGCGCCTCCCAGAAGCCCAGGCGGCCGGCTTCGGCGAGCCTTTTGGGCAGCGCGCCCACTCTCCTCACCTCCCCCCCGAGGCCGACCTCGCCGATCGCGACCAGGCCAGCCGGCACGGGACGGCGCAAAAGGCACGAAGCGATGGCCAGGCAAGCGGCGAGGTCCGCGGCCGGCTCAGTGGCTTTGGCACCGCCGGCCACCGACACATAGATGTCCTGGTTGCCGACCGGGAGCCCGGCGTGACGCTCCAGTACGGCCACCAAGAAGCCCACCCGCCCGGCGTCGAGGCCAGTCACATAAAGGCGGCGGAACTGCGAGGAGCGCCCCACGAGAGCCTGCACCTCCACCAGCATGGGCCGGTACCCATCTACCAGGACCGCTACCGAGGAGCCGGGCGTGCCGACCACCCGGTCTCCCACGAAAAGGCTGCTCGGGTCAGCGACACTGGCGAGGCCGGACTCGACCATCTCGAAAAGACCGACCTCGCCGGTCGGGCCGAAGCGGTGCTTCAGCGACCTGAGCACCCGCAGGGCGGAATAACGGTCACCCTCGAAAGACAAGACGGTGTCCACTAGGTGCTCCAGCACCCTCGGCCCAGCGAGCGAGCCGTCCTTTGTGACGTGGCCCACCATGACGAGGGCCGTCCCTGCCCGCTTAGCCAGCCTCACCAGCCGTTCGGCGCATGCCTTTACTTGCGCCGGCGACCCGGCAACCGAGGCTTGGTCGGGGCCCGAGAGGGCTTGGAGCGAGTCCACCACCACGATGTCGGGCGACACGCTGGCGACGGCCGCCTCGACGGCGACGAGCTCGCTCGCCTCCACGACCAGCACGCCGTCGACGTCCGCTCCAAGGCGCGAGGCGCGCCGGCGCACCTGGTGGGCCGCCTCTTCGGCGGCGACGAGGAGGCAGCGGCGCCCCGAGGCTGCCATGGACGCCAAGACCTGGAGCAGCAGAGTCGACTTGCCAGTCCCCGGCTCGCCCCCGAGCAAGGTGGCCGACGCGGGGAGGAGCCCGCCCGCCATTACGCGGTCGAACTCGGGGGCCCCGGTCGGCATCGGGGCCTGCCCGCCGAGGCCGACGTCCTTGAGCGCGACCGGGCCCGTGAACGAACTAATCGGCCCGAAGCGGCCCTCGCTGGCGGACGTTGAGCTGAGCTCCTCCTCTTTGAGCGTCCCCCACTCCCCGCACGTCGGGCAGCGCCCAGCCCAGCGGGGCTGGCACGCCCCGCAAGTGCTGCAGCGGTACCGAGAACGCAACTTGCTCATGGCCCGCGAACCTACTCGGCCCCTCAGACACCGCCTCCAGCTGGGATCTTGCCCAATAACAAAGACCAAGTAAGCCCCTGGCGGCGGCTCGGGGCGAGCTAGGCCGCGCCCCGAATCCGCCGAGGGCGGGGCCTTCGAGCACCAAGGGCTAAGCAGGCCGCAGCTCGCCGGAGCTCAGTCTGGGCTGCCGGCGCCGGCGAGCTCTACCGGCGGCGGCTCGAAGTGCTCCATGGCCCGGAAGGTCATCTTGCCGTCTTCGGCGTCCACGATGACCGTGTCCCCGGCTCGGAACTCCTTCCAGAGGATCTTCTCCGAAAGGGGGTCCTCGACCAAGCGCTGCAGCGCACGACGGAGAGGCCGGGCACCCATCGCCGAGTCGTAGCCCTGGTCGACCACCAGGTACTTGGCTGCCCGCGTGAGCTCGACGCTGATGCCTTGGGACTCGAGCTGCTCGCGCACCCGCTTCATGTACAGGTCCACGATCTCGGTGATCTCGTCCTTGGTGAGCTCGTGGAACACGATCACCTCGTCGATCCTGTTCAAGAACTCAGGGCGGAAGTGCTGCTTCAGCGCTTCGTGCACCTTGGCCTTCATTTTCTCGTGGGTCACCGCCGCGTCTGCCTTGGCGAAGCCCACCGAGGCCTTGCGGAGGTCGGCCGTGCCGAGGTTGGAGGTCATGATGATGACCGTGTTCTTGAAGTCCACCGTGCGGCCCTGGGCGTCTGTCAGGCGGCCGTCTTCCAGGATCTGCAACAACGTGTTGAAGACATCGGGGTGAGCCTTTTCGATCTCGTCGAAAAGCACGACGGAAAACGGCTTGCGCCGGACCGCTTCGGTCAGCTGGCCGCCTTCTTCGTAGCCCACGTAACCCGGAGGTGATCCCACGAGCCGGCTGACCGTGTGCTTTTCCATGTACTCGGACATGTCGAGCTGGACCAGCGCTCCCTCGTCCCCGAAGAGGAACTCGGCGAGCGCCTTGGCCGTTTCGGTCTTGCCTACTCCCGAAGGCCCTAGGAAGATGAAGCTGCCGCTCGGCCGCTTGGGGTCCTTCAGGCCCGCGCGGGTGCGCCTTATCGCCTGGGAGACGGCCCTCAGGGCGTCGTCCTGGCCGATGATGCGCTTGTGCAGCTCCTCTTCCATCCGGATCAGTTTGGAGGTCTCCTCCTCGGTCAACTTGTAGACGGGGATGCCGGTCCAGTTGGCGAGGACCTCAGCGATCACCTCTTCGTCGACCACGTCGAACAGGTCGACGCCCTCGGCCCGCCACTCTTGCTCTTTCGCGGCCTTCTTTTGCAGGAGCTCTTCTTCTTTTTCCCGGAGCTTCTTCGCCAGCTCGAAGTTCTGCTTCTCTATGGCCAGCTCCTTTTCCTTGCGTGCCTTGGAGATCTCTTCTTCGATCGCCTTGTAGTCAGGGGGCGTGGACATGCGCCTGATCCGCAGCCGGCTGCCGGCTTCGTCGATCAAGTCGATCGCCTTGTCGGGCAGGTAGCGGTCCGCTATGTAACGGTCTGCGAGGTTGGCAGCGCTCACGACAGCCTGGTCCGTGATCGTCACCCCGTGGTGAGCCTCGTAGCGGTCGCGGAGGCCCTTTAGGATCTCGATCGTGTGAGCAAGGCTCGGCTCGTCCACCTTGATCGGTTGGAAGCGCCGCTCCAAAGCCGCGTCCTTTTCCAGGTGTTTCCTGTACTCGTCGAGCGTCGTCGCCCCGATGGTCTGCAGCTCCCCGCGAGCCAGCATCGGCTTTAGGATCGAGGCAGCGTCTATGGCCCCCTCGGCAGCGCCCGCTCCGACCAGGGTGTGCAGCTCGTCGATGAACAAGATGATGTCGCCGCGGGTGCGGATCTCCTTCAGGACCTTCTTCAGGCGCTCCTCGAAATCGCCCCGGTACCGGGAGCCGGCGACCAGGGCACCGAGGTCAAGGGTGTAGAGCTGCTTGCCTCTGAGCGTCTCGGGGACTTCGCCGGCGACGATCTTTTGCGACAGCCCTTCGACGATCGCGGTCTTGCCCACGCCGGGCTCGCCGATGAGGACCGGGTTGTTCTTGGTGCGCCGCGAAAGCACCTGCATCACACGCTCGATCTCGCGCTCGCGCCCGATCACCGGGTCGAGCTTGTGCTCGCGGGCAAGCTGGGTCAGGTTGCGGCCGAACTGGTCGAGCACCGGGCTCCCAGCAGGCGCGTCCGACGAGCTCTGCGAACCGCCAGGCGTCTTCTCCGGGCCTCCGGGCTGGTAACCAGACAGCAGTTGGATCACCTGCTGGCGAACTCGGGAAAGGTCGGCCCCCAAGCTCACAAGGACCTGGGCTGCCACGCCTTCGCCCTCCCTCACGAGGCCCAACAGCATGTGCTCTGTGCCGATGTAGTTGTGGCCAAGCTGGAGCGCCTCCCTGAGCGACAGCTCGAGGACCTTCTTGGCGCGAGGAGTGAACGGAGGGGAACCGGTGGAAGCGGTGCCAGCCGGCCCGATCGTCTCTTCGACCTTTTCGCGCACTGCGTCCAAGCTGATGCCGAGAGACTCGAGCGCCTTGGCCGCCACGCCCTCGCCTTCATGGATCAGACCGAGCAAGATGTGCTCGGTACCTATGAAGTTGTGGTTCAAAAGCCGCGCCTCTTCCTGGGCGAGGACCAGCACTCGACGGGCTCGGTCAGTAAAGCGCTCAAACATCCCTGGCAACCTCCTCAGTAGCGCGCCCCAGCACGTGTAGAAACCCGCAGCCGGCCAGCACAGCCGGGCAACCGGAGCCTTTGTCGCCCTCCCCCATGTAACCCATCGGCTTCACTTTCCATCTCCTCCGCCGACCAGTCTACCTTGGGCCTGCGCCAACGGCGGGAGCGGCCCAAGGTCACGTCTCTCAGTTCGTGCCGAACGCTGTCCTTGGCGTATCGTCAAGTGATGAACGTCTGGGAGCTGCTCGTGCTTCCCGGTCTCGACGACGCCCTCGCCCGCGTCGAGAGCGAGCTACGAGGGGTCGCCGCCTCTCCTGGGCCGCTATTGGCCGAAGCGGCCTCGCACTTGGTAGGGGCGGGAGGAAAGAGGTTGCGCCCTGCCCTGCTGGTGGCTGCTGCCGCGGCGACCGGAGCCCCGGCCACCGACGAGGTAGTCCTCGGGGCCGTCGCAGTCGAGCTCGTCCACATGGGCTCGCTCTACCACGACGACGTGATCGACGAGGCCGCGACCCGCCGCGGCGTGCCGAGCGCCAACGCCAGGTGGGGCAACCTGGTCGCGATCTTGACCGGTGACTTCTTGCTGGCCAGGGCGTCTGAGATCGCGGCCGGCCTCGGCACAGAGGTAGTAAAGGTCCTGGCCAAGACCATCGGACAGCTTTGTGAGGGAGAAGTCTCCCAGTTGCACGACGCCTTCCGCACGGAGCGCTCAGAGCTGTCCTACTTCGAGGCGATCTCGCTCAAGACGGCCTCGTTGATCTCCGCCTCGACCGAGATCGGCGGCATCGTGGCAGGAGCCTCATCGGTTGAGGTCGCCTCGCTCGCCCGCTTCGGCCACGCCCTCGGTATGGCCTTCCAGATCTACGACGACGTGCGTGACCTGCTCTGCACAGAAGAGGAGCTCGGCAAACCGGCCGGCAACGACATCTTGGAGGGCACCTACACCCTGCCTGTCATCCGGGCACTGGCCGACCCCGCCAGCGGGCCGGAGCTGGCCTTGCTCCTGCGCAGCGGGCTCGGCCAGCCCGAGCTCGAAAAAGCGCGCGACATCGTGCTCGGGACAGGGGCGCTTGCCAGTTCGGTCGGCGAGGCCAGGCGCTGGGCCGACGCGGCTGCCCTGGCCATGAGCGAGATGGGCCTGCCCCGAGCGCGGCCACGACTGGCCGAGGCCACCCGCGAAGCGCTCGCCAGCCTGGCCCACCGGTTGCTCGACCAGCTAGTCGTCCCGGCCGTCGGCTAGTGCCATAGCTTTTCATGTCCTTCTAATCTGGACTTGTACTAAGCCAATGGAGCCCGCCCGGAAAAGTGGCCGAAGTGGGCCACAAAGAGCCTAAGCAGCTTCGGCCCTAAGCCAGCCCGCCGGCTCCCACCGGCGCGCTGCCAGCTGCGAGCGCGGCCTACTGGCGCTCGTGCACCTCGGGCCGCAGAGTCGGGAAAGCGATGACCTCCCGGATGGTCTCCGCCCCGCTCAGCAACATAGCCAGCCGGTCTATGCCGATGCCGAGGCCTCCGGTGGGGGGTAGCCCGTACTCCAAGGCCCTCACGTAGTCCTCGTCGAAGGCCATCGCCTCCTCGTCGCCAGCGGCACGCAGTTTCGCCTGCGCCTCGAAGTTCGCCCGCTGTTCGTCGGGGTCGGTCAGCTCGGAAAAGGCGTTACCGAGCTCCCGGCCGGCCACGATCGGCTCGAAGCGCTCGACAAAACCGGCCTTGGAACGGTGGTCGCGAGCGAGGGGGGAAACCTCTTTCGGGTAGTCCATGACGAACACCGGGCCCCACAAGTTGGGCTCGGTGGTCTTCTCGTAGATCTCCAGCACCAGCTTGCCAGGGCCCCAAGGATCTTCTACTGCCACGCCGGCGGCAGCCGCCCGCTTGCGAAGCTCGTTCAGCCCCATGTCGAGCGACAGCTCGATGCCGGCATGCTCCTCGACAAGCTCGAGCAGGCTCGCCCGGCGCCAGGGAGGCGCCAGCTCGACCGCCCTACCGGAATAAACGAGATGGGTCCCGCCCGTCACCTCGCGGGCGACGTGGGAGACCATCTCTTCAGTTAGCGCCATCATGTCGTAGTAGTCCGCGTAGGCCTGGTACAGCTCGAGCATCGTGAACTCAGGGTTGTGCCGGGGAGAGAGCCCCTCGTTGCGGAAAACGCGGCCTATCTCGAAAACTTTCTCCATGCCGCCCACGACGAGGCGCTTTAGGTGCAGCTCCAACGCGATGCGGAGGTAGAGGTCCATGTCCAAGGCGTTGTGATGGGTGACAAAGGGCCTCGCCGCCGCCCCGCCGGCAACCGTCTGGAAGACGGGCGTCTCCACTTCGACAAAGCCACGTCCTTCCAAGAAGCGCCGTAGGGACGATACGGCCCGGCTGCGCGTTAGGAGCACCTCGCGCGAACGCGGGTTGGCCCACATGTCTGCGTACCGCTGCCGGTAACGAGTGTCGGTGTCTGCGATCCCACGCCATTTGTCGCCAAAAGTCCTTCTTGCTTCCGCGAGCAGCTCCCAGCGCTGCACCCGCACCGAAAGCTCTCCCGTCTTGGTCCGAACGACCTCTCCAGTGGCAGCGAGCCAATCGCCCAAAGAGACGTGCAATAGTTCCCCGAAGCGCTCCGTCCACTGGGCGCCGGCGAAGAGCTGCACCGAGCCGGTCCACTCCGAGAGCGTGAAGAACGCGATCTTGCCCATCTCGCGCCGCAGCATCGCTCTCCCGCCAACTGTGGCCAGATGTCCGCTGGCTTCGCCGGCGGCCAACGCTGAGTACCGCTCGGCCAGCTCGGCCGCGCTCGCTGTCACTTCCACGCGGTAAGGCAGCTCAGCTGGCATCGCCGGCGTTGCGCAAGTAAATGGTGCGCAGCCCATAGAGCGTGAGCCACGGCTCGTAGTGGTCGATGACGGGCGATGCCCCGAGCACAATGGGAGCGAGCCCACCGGTGGCGACCACCGTGGCTTGGCCCCCCACCTCGCTCTTCAGCCTCGCGCACACTCCTTCCACCAAGGCGCCGAACCCGAAGAAAATGCCCGCCTGGAGCTGTTCCACCGTGTTTTTGGCCAGGATGCTGCGCGGCCGTGAGATGTCCACGCGCGGCAACATGGCGGCACGCTCGCTCAGGGCGTTGAGCGAGACCTCGAGGCCGGGGAAAAGCACGCCCCCGACGTACTCTCCGTTTTGAGAGACCACCTCGAAGTTGGTGGCAGTCCCGAAGTCCACCACGATCGTCGGGCCCCCGTAACGCTCGAACGCGGCGACTGCGTCTGCGATGCGGTCAGCTCCCACTTCTCGAGGGTTGTCCACGAGCACGGGCATGCCAGTCGTTAGCTCCGGGGTCAAAAACAACGTGGGCGCCCGGAGCCGCCGCTCGGCCATCTCCCTCAACGCCACCTGCAGAGGCGGTACGACACAGGCTACGCAAGCCCCGGTCACGTCCGCGAAACCGAGGCCTTCGAGACCGAGCAACTGCGAAAGCTGGAGCGCGAACTCGTCGGCCGTGTACCAAGGGTGGGTGGCCACCCGCCAGCGGTGCAGGAGATCCCCCCTCCCGACGCCTCCCTCGTCGCTGAAAACACCGACGCCGATTTGGGTATTGCCCACGTCTATGGCTATGAGCACGGCCCGCTAACCCTCCCCCCGGCACGCCGCGAGGGTGTCGGCCAGCGTGGTGAGCCCGACACGTCCCGACACGAGCAAGCGCACTTCGCCCCAGATTTCCTCCACCGGCTCCAGCGTCTCTGGGTCGACAACTTCGGCGTACTCGAGGTCGACCAGCTGGTAGCGGCCAGCGACCTCCGCCATGGCGTCACGAACAGCGGCCGCGTCCTGCTCACCCGCCTCGTCCACGGCCCTCTTGCCCGCCAGCAGGGCCCAATAAAGTGCGGGTGCGGCTTCCCGCTCGGACGCGCTGAGGCGCGAGTTGCGGGCGGAAAGCGCCAGGCCGTCTGGTTCACGCACGGTGGGGCAAGCTACCACGGCCGCAGGCAAGCACAGGTCGGCCACCACCTTGCGCACTAGCACGAGCTGCTCGTAGTCCTTCTCCCCGAAGTAGGCAAAACAAGGCCCCGCCAGCGCCAAGAGGTCGCCCACGGCAAGCGCTGTCGCTCTCGAGCACGAGCTAGCGCCCTCTAGCCGCTCCCGCATACGGCCCGCAGCCGGGCTCGCAGCCAAGGGGCGCAGCGCGCAAGGAGCCGGGGCGAAGACGACGCCAGCGCCGCCAGCTTCGGCTCGCTCGAGGTCGGCACGTACGTCGCGAGGGTAAGAGCTGCCTGGCTCTGGGGGCGACAAGATAGCCACCGCAGCCACGTCGCACTCCGCGGCCATCTTGGCGATGCTGGCGGTGTGGCCTGCGTGGGACACGACCGTGGTCGGGAAAAGGCCGGCGATCTTGCCCTCGGCGCGCTCACGGTCCAAAAGTGCCCTAAACTCGCAGGGGTCCTCCAAGACGATCATGGTCGTGCTGGTAGGACAAGCGTGCCGGCTGGGCGGACGCCTTCGCGCATGGCCGCAGTGAGCTTGCCAGCTACGAGCTCGGGTGCCAAGTCCGCGAGCGGCACCAGCACGAAGCCCCGCTGCCACATCCTTGGGTGAGGTACCTGTAGCTCTGGAGTCGCGACTTTTTCGTCCCCATAGAGCAGCACGTCCACGTCCAAGCTGCGAGGCCCCCAGCGCTCCGCCCTCACCCTGCCGGCGCCCTCTTCGGCCCGCTGGGCGGCAGCGAGCAGGTCAGCAGGCCCAAGCGAGGTGCGCAGCTCCGCGACGAGGTTGAGGTAGAGGCCCTGCCCTGGCGGCCCACCGACGGGCACAGTCTCATAGACGGCCGAGACGGCGAAGAGGTCAGGGAGGCTGGTAACGCCCCGGCGCAAGTAACCCCAGCGGTCCCCGAGGTTAGACCCGAGGGCCAGGAACGCACGAACTGGCCCTTCTGCTCTCCCGTCGCCCTTGTAGAAGCTCTTGCGCCTTCTGAGGCGCACCCCAGCCGACGCGAGCTCGAAGGCCACCGGGGGCCGCAGCTTGCGGACGGCCACTTCGACCTCGGCTACGCCTGGTACCTCCAGCAGGGACTCGGCGATCTTGCCGGCTAGACGTTCGAGGAGCGAGACGTGAGGCCCTTCGACGACGGCTTTGACGACCTCGAGCACTTGCCCGTAATCGACAGTGGAGCTGAGCTCGTCGCTGGCGGCCGCCGCCGACAAGTCGGAACGCAGGTCTACGTCTACTTCGAACGGCTGGGGGCGCTGCCTTTCTTCTGCGAGGGCACCGTGCGCGCCGAGCAGCCTGAGGCCCCGGAGCTCGATACTGTCGCCGCCTGGCCCACCGGGCTCAGGCACGGGCGCTTCGGCTCGGCGGTCGGCGAGGCAGGGTAGGGACCATGGCGACGAGCTCGCGGCCCGAGGGCCCCATCTGGCGGCTGAACAACCTCTCAGAGACCGCTATCGCCTGCGCTCCCTCCGGGACGAGCCCGCTCCAACGCAGGTAGCCCGCGACGATACCCATCAGGCGGTCGTCCACCTGCTCGTGGTGGACCAAGACGCGCTCACCCTCGGCCAACCACGCCTGCAGCTTGCTGTAAAGCTCGGGCAAGACGGTGGCGGGGTCACAAGCAGGCGAAAGGGGCAAGTGCGACCATGTGAGGTGCTCCTCGTCGTAGGCATGCAGGTTGTGGGGCGACGCCAGCAGCGACACGACCCGGGAGAACCCTTGGCACTTGATCCAGAGGATCTCCTCGTGGCGGCGCACCTTGCGGTGGTTGCGCGCGTAGCCTCCCGGGCGCTCGCAGACCGCCAGCTTGTCCTTGATCACCCAGGTGAACAACCTCGGCTTTATCCCGGCTGCCCACCTTCCCCTGACCACAGCCGCGGTCATGGCTCCTGGGGGCCGAGCGCGCCTTGTACGAGCTTGGCTGCCTCCAAGGTCGCCTTAACGTCGTGGACGCGCACCATCGACACTCCTGAGGCCATGGCCCAGACGGCGGCCGCCAACGACGCCTCCAAACGGTCGGCCGGCGGGACAGGGCTCTCGGCGCGCCCGCTCACGACCGAGCCCGTGAAGCTCTTGCGGGACACGCCCACCGCGACCGGCCAGCCTGTGGCGACGAGCTCGCGGAGCTGCGCGAGGAGCTCGAGATTGTGCCTGGCCGTCTTCGCAAAACCGATGCCGGGGTCGACCCAGAGTTCCTTCACGCCGCCCGACGCCGCTTGCTCGGCCTTCGCCACTAGGTAAGCGGTCACTTCCGCGACCACGTCGTGGTAGTGGGCATACGACATCATGTCCGCCGGCTCGCCCCTCATGTGCATGGCGACCCAGCCCACACCAGCCTCAGCCGCCACCGGCCAAAGGGCAGCCGAGACGTCGTTGACGATGGTCGCCCCAGCCTCGATCGCTGCCTCGGCCACAGCCCGCTTCTTTGTGTCCACCGAGACCCGTGCCTTGCCAGCCAGCGACTTGACCAGGTCCGATACGACAGGGACCACCCTGCGCAGCTCCTCTGCCTCCGCTACAGCTGCCGCCCCGGGACGGGTGGACTCACCCCCGACGTCGATCACGTCGGCCCCCTCCTCCGCCATGTCGAGGCCGTGGGCCACTGCAGCGTCCCGGTCGAACCATCGCCCGCCGTCGTAGAAAGAGTCCGGTGTCACGTTGAGCACACCCATCACGAGCTGCATGGCAAGGCGCCAGCATATAGGCCCAGGCTGCGACCGGCGCCGTGAGTGACCAAGAAGACAGGCCGCGAGCAGCGCGCAGCCGGCGCTCAAGGTGGCGCCGGCGAGCGACGAAGCCAAGTTGGTGGCACCGACAGACCGCCCCGCAGCAGGCTGGGGCTCCCTCGTTCCCGTACCTGCTAGACGGCCCACCTCGCGCCAGGGCGACCACCTTGGCCTCGATGTGGGAGCCACAGATGGCCTTGCCCGTGCCGAGGGCGTTCGTGCAGCCGATGCCCTGCGCTCCGGGCTGGACTTGCCGAGCTCACCGCGGAGCGCCTACCGGCGCCCTCGCCGGGCCCAGGTGGCCTTGACGCGGCTGTGGGCGCTGGTCAAGATGGCACTGCTCGCCTGGTCCGTGCAGTGGGCAATGAGCTACCTGCACGCTGGCGCCGGCGAGGCCCTTTGCGGCTATGGGGCTGCCTGCCTCTTCGCCGGTTTTGGGGCGCGCTGGCGCCGCCGTTTCTTCGGGCCGGGACAGGTGCTCGAGCCTGAGTTCTACGACGAGGTCGCCACCTGGCTGTACCGTGCCGGCACCGTTGCCGTCCTAGCCGGGGGCGCGCTCTACGCCGTCTCTGCCCTGCGAGGAGGGACTGGCTAGCTGCCTGGGCGGCCGATCAACGAGAGGACCTCGGCCCTGGCTGCCGGGCTCGTTAGGAAGTGGCCCCGTACGGCCGAAGTGACCGTGAGGGCGCCGGGTTTGCGGACGCCCCTCATGGACATGCACAGGTGCTCGGCCTCCACTACGACGAACACGCCCCTTGGGGCCAAGACCCGCTCGATGGCGTCGGCTACTTGGGTGGTCAGGCGCTCCTGCACCTGCGGCCTGCGGGCATAGCCTTCTACGAGGCGAGCAAGCTTGGAAAGCCCCGTCACACGCCCGTCCTCGCCAGGTATGTAAGCCACGTGCGCCTTCCCGGCCCAGGGCAGGAGGTGGTGCTCGCAGATGCTGTAGAGGTCGATGTCCTTTACCAGCACCAGCTCGTCGTGGTCAGCCTCGAAGGTAGCCGCTAGGTGCTCACCTGGGTCCTCTCGAAGCCCTGAGAAGATCTCCGCGTACATGCGCGCCACGCGCTCGGGAGTGTCCCGAAGCCCGTCGCGCTCGGGGTCCTCGCCCACGGCCGCCAGCAGTTCTCTAACTGCCGCGGCCACCCGGGCCGGGTCGAACTCGCGAGCGCCGAGCTCGGGCGCTCGAGCTGCGATAGAGAGCTGTTCCGCCGTCACGGTGCCGTGCCCGTCAGAGCGGTCGGTGCTCGGCATAGCTGACACCCTAGCGGTGCCGGGCAGCTTCAAGTCTGGGCGAGGGTGCCGCTGTAGCGGTGGACGGAGGGCAGGTTGCGATAGCGCTCGGCGATGTCGAGCCCGTAGCCGACCACGAAGTCGGCTGGTATGTGAAAGCCTACATAGGCGAGCTCGGGCACCGAACGTTGTTGGCCCTTCACCAAAAGCGCGCACACGGCCAGGCTGGCAGGGTTGCGAGCCGCCAGGTTGCGCAGCAAGAACGCCAGGGTGAGCCCGGAGTCGACTATGTCCTCGACCACGAGCACATGCCTGCCGGCGAGGTCGCTGTCGAGGTCCTTCACGATCCTTACCACCCCGCTCGTCTGGGTACTGCTGCCATAAGAGGCGACAGCCATGAAGTCGAACTCGACTGGCAGCGAGATCTGCCTGGCGAGGTCCGCCATGAACACGAACGCGCCCTTTAGCACTCCTACGAGCAGAGGCGGGCGGCCAGCGTAGTCGAGCGAAATGCGCGCCCCAAGCTCGGCCGTCCGTCGGCGGATGGCCTCTTCGCTCACCACCACCTCCCCCAAGTCGGCAAAGTCCTTCCAAGCTGCGGCCTGCGAGGCTCCGTCTGCGACCTCTTGGTGGTCAGCCATCGACTGGAACTTACTAGGCCGGCGTGAGGCGCAGCCGGCCCTGGCGGCGAGAGAGGCGCCGGCCGCCGGAGAGCTCACACGCCACGACCTCGCCTTGGACCACCGCCCAGGCCCGCTCCAGCTCAGCCAGCGAAGGAGGGTGCCGCTCCGCGCTCTCGCCCTGGCGGAGCCATTCCCTAAGAGCCCGGTTGGCGAGCGGCCTGGGTGCCGAGCGCAAGGCCCTGGTGTCCGTCGGGTCGAGCTCGCGAGCCATAGCGGCCAGCAGTTCGGCGTCTTCTGCAAGTAGGGCAGCCGACCGGCAGATGAGCGGGACCGGGTCCCGCCCCGCCACCTCCGCCAGGAGGGGCAAGAGCTCATGGCGGACCCGGTTGCGGCGGAAGCGCGGGTCGGCGTTGGACGGGTCGCGGACCGCTTCGATGCCCCAGGAGCGTACGAGCAGCGCCGTCTCGGCGCGGCGGAGGCCGAGCAGCGGCCGGCGCACTGACCGGAGGCCCCCCCCGACAGGGCGCATGGCCGACAGGCCGTCGGCGCCAGCGCCTCGCAGCAGGTTGAGTAGCACGGTTTCTGCCTGGTCGTCAGCGGTATGGCCGACCAGGACGCCGTCCGGGAGAGCGTCATAGCGGGCTTTGCGGGCGCGCGCCTCGAGATCTGGGCCAGGCGGCACCGGCACCTGCAGGCTGGCAAAGCCGGCCCCAAAGCGCGCCGCTACCGCAGCGACCAGGCCCGCCTCCTCCCGGGCTTCGGGGCGCAGCCCGTGGTCCACGTGCACGGCGCAGGCTCGGCAGCCCGCAGCGACCGCGAGGCCGAGCAGGGCGAGCGAGTCGGCGCCCCCCGAGACGGCGCACACCACCTCCTCTCCCGGAGGCGGGAAGCTGCACCGAGCGAGCAGCTCCTCTACGTCGGGGGCGCGCCCGCCCTCGGCTAGCGGGCTGGCCCCGCCACCAAGGTGCTCGCGTTTCACGCTCGGACAGCAGCCGTGCCGGCGCAGCGCTCGACCCACCGAGCGGGTTCCCTTATCTCGGCCATGGTCGGGAGCCATTCGGGGCCGCGCCAGACCAGGCTTAGCAGGTCCCGGCCGCCCGCGGCCTCCACAGCGAGGATGAAACGCTCACCTTGCTCGTACTGCTTCAACTTGGCATCGATGCCGACAGCGACTGAAATGGCCTTTGCCGCCGGGCTCAACTTTCGCCTTTCCTGCAGCACCCGCGCGAAGTAAGGCGCGTCGGGCACCCTGCCAGCGCCGGCCCGGGCCATCATGATGTCGCCGTGGCCTTCGAGCAAGCTCATGAACCCGCCGATGCGCTCGAGGGCCTCCCGCTGCTCGGGCGTGGCGATGAGAGCTAGAAGGCCGCCGTCGTCGAGCGGGTTTGCGCCAGATCGAGCCTGCTCCACCGCGACCTTCAGGGCTTGCAACAGCCGCCTTGGGTCGGGGTTGGTACCCTCGACGAGCCGCGACACCGTCTCCAAGAAGTAGGGGCGCAGCCAGGGGACCCCGGTGAACTGGAGGCGGTGCGTGACCTCGTGCAGAGCGATCCAGAGCCGGAACTGGCGCGGGTCAAAACCGTGGCGCTCCTCCAGGTGCACGATGTTGGGGCCCACGTAGTACACGATGTCTTGGTCCTCGGGTGCCTCCTCCTCGATCAAGAGCTGGTCGTACTGGCCGAGGACCCTGGTCGACAGCCAGCCGAGCAGCAGCCCGAGCTGCAAGCCCGACAGGTTGCGCGAGAGCTCAGGTGGCGGTCGCAAAGCAAACGGCCCGAGGGCTGCCGCCGGCTTGGACATGGCCTCCTCGATCTTGGCAGCCAAGGGCTGCAGCAAGCGCTGAGCAGAGGCCACGTTGGCCCGCGCCCAGCCAGGCCGGTCAGTCACGCGAGCGCGCGCCGGGCAGGGGGGGACAAAACCCGTTTCTTCGGATACCAGCTCCTCCGCCTCGGCTGTAAACCGCTCGAAGTCCTCTTCCAGCACGCTGAGACGCCCAGGAGGCACCCAAGGTTGGCGCGACGCGAGCCGCGTCGCCACTCGTTCGGCGAGGTCCCAAGAAATAGGCCCCGAACTGGCACCGCTCAACCTAGCGCCCACGGGCCCGAGCCTACCGCCCTCGACTAGGAGCGCTACCGGCACCCACCCCGGAGGGCGCCCAAAACCCCCTAAGCGATCTTTCGGCCCCGGGTACGAGGCACTGTGAGCGGTTCGTGCTGAAAACAGTACTTGCCGTTGTTGTAAATCGACAGCCTGGTGTTGCACCCAGGGTGCCGGCAGGTACGGCCCCTCCCGAACGACTTTGACGGCCGCTCGCCACCGCTTAGTGCGTGCCCTCCAAGTGATCGTTCGCTCATCAGTACCTACAACGCCTCCCCCGGCACGATCCTTCCCGCCGCCCGCTAGCGGCCCACGTCAAAACCCGGCTCTTCAGCACCGAGCTCTTCAGCGCCGAGCGACTCCGCTATGCGCTTGCGCAGCGACTCTGGCACTTCGTCGCGGCACTTGGACGCTATGAGCTCCTTCAGCTCGGCCTCGAAACCGAAAGCCTGAAAGCATGGCCGGCACTCGTCGAGGTGCCGCTGGATGTCCTGGCGCCGTTCGGGGGTCAGCTCACCGTCAAGGAAGCTGTACAAAGTAGCGATGGCATCCTTGCAGGGGTCTAAGTCCTCGGGTCTCATGGTGGTCGGTCTTTGGGTGTCTCAGCTCTTCAGCTCCGCTGGCAGGGACAAACGGCGCTCTTCAGCAAAATCATGCAACGCCTTTTGGAGCGCCCTTCTTCCCCGATGGAGCCGGCTCATTACGGTCCCGATCGGGATGTCGAGGATCTCTGCTATCTCCTTGTACGAAAAACCCTCGACGTCAGCGAGCAGCACGACCATGCGGAACGCCTCGGGTAGCGACTCCACCGCGGCCTTTACCTCTGCCTCGCTGAACTGGTCGAGCACGACGTCCTCGGCGCTACGGCCGGCGATTGCCCCCTCTAGGCCCCCAAGGCGCCGGTAGAGGTAAAGGTCTTCCACGTCGTCGAGGTCGCTCTCGACCGGGCGACGCCGGCGTGACCGGTAAGAGTTGATGAACGTGTTGGTCAGTATCTTGTACAGCCACGACTTCAGGTTGGTACCTTCCTGGAACGACCCGAAGGCCCGGTAAGCCTTCAGGTAGGTCTCCTGGACGAGGTCTTCGGCGTCTGCAGCGTTGCGCGTCATGCGCATGGCGGCGCTGTAGAGAGAGCCCATGTAGGGCATCGCCTCCTCGGCAAAGTGCGCCTTGTCAGCCATAGCCCTGCCCACGATACGCCCTGGGTGCGACACCTACCCCCCAATTCAGAGAAGCTTCAGGGTTGGCCAGGACTTTTAGACCGAAAGCGCTTCGAAGGTCGCCGTGCGCTCACCGAAGGCCAGGACGGTCCCGCTCGGCACCGCGTGAGGCTCGCCAGGCACCAGGCGCTGCCAAGCCTTGGCTGCTTCGTCCCAGACAAAAGTGCCGTTGGTCGAGCCCCTGTCGATCACCACCACCTCGCCTGCCCGGAGGCGCAGCTCCGCATGGACCCGCGACATGCTGTCGTTTTGGCCTGAGGGCACCACGCCCACGAGCTCGCCCGAAACGACGGCCTCATCTGTCATCACGTCACGGCCCACCAAAGCAGAGCCCGTGAGCTCGTGCACCTCTCCATTGTCCCAGGTCAACTTGCCAATGGCGGTCAAGACGACAGTGGCCGCTCCTCCCGCTCTCTCAATGAGCGTCGGCTCCTCGCCGCTCAGGCTGGCCGGCGCCTCGAGGGAGGTGGGGCTCTCGACCTGCTGCGCCTCTAGCTGCTCCAAGCCGAGCGGCGCGCTTGGCGCTGGCGACTGCCGGCTCACCTGCGAAACCGGCCTCGCCGTCGTCGCCCTCTCCCCCAGCGCGAGCACGAACCCGCTCGCACGCACCACACCCTCCCGCAAGTCGGTGAGAGGGTCCTCCTCTCCCGCTTCCCCCGAGCGCAGCCCGACGGCGTCGTGGAGGAGCCTGTTCAGCCAGGAGCCCACGTCGTCGCCACCGTAGAGGCGGCTCTCTTGCCCGGCCGCGCTTTCTACCACGACTTCGACCGGTCCGTGCACCACTGCGACCAGGTCGTCACCCCGTTGTGCAGCGATGGCGAAGGGAGGCCAGGGTTCAGCACGCGGGTCCGCCAGACGCGAACCGACACGTCCCAAAAGGTCGGTCGGGTCTGTGGCTGCCAGGCACGCGGCGACGAAGGCGGCAGAGCCCTGGTTGGTGCCAGGCGCCCAGACCACAGCCTTCGGCAGGCGGCAGAGCCAACCCCCAGCGCCTAGCGCCGGGACCAGCCGTGCCCTAGAAAAGTCGGTCTTTCCCACCGGCTAGACCGTACACCGCTACGGTGGTGCCGTGCCAGGGGAAGCCTTGCGAACCGGCTTCTTCGACCACCCCGGGCCGTTAGCGTTCGCCCATCGGGGCGGGGCCTCCGAAAAGCCGGAGAACAGTTGGTCGGCCTTCGAGCACGCGGTCGCCCTCGGCTACAACTACATTGAGACCGACGTACGCGCTACCTGCGACGGGGTGGCCGTAACTTTCCACGACCCGGGCTGGGCAAGGCTCACGGGCAGGCCAGGGCTGGTCAACGCCACCGCTTGGCCCGAAGTGGCGAGCCTCAAGCTCCCCGACGGCCGAGGAGTCCCGAGGCTCGAGGAAGCCCTCAGCGCTTGGCCGGCGCTGCGCTGGAACATCGACGTAAAGGCCGACGAAGCGGTGGGCCCGGTCGTCGCCTGCATAGAAAGGGCAGCCGCCAGGAAGCGGGTGCTCGTCACAGCCTTCTCGGGGCGACGCCTGGCCAAACTGCGCGCCGCCCTGCCAGGAGCCGCCTTCGGAGCGGCGCGCGGCCAAGTAGCGGCTCGAGTCGTTGCCGCCCGCCTCGGGCTGCCCGCGGTCCGCACACAAGCGCGAGCCTTCCAGGTGCCGCCCACATGGCGGGGGGTGCGGATCGTGGACGCGCGCTTTGTGGTCGCGTGCCACCGTGCCGGTGCACAGGTGCACGTGTGGACCGTGGACGAACAAGCTGAGATGGCGGGACTACTAGACCTCGGCGTGGACGGGGTCATGACCGACCGGCCGAGCGTGCTGAAAGAACTGTTAGAGCGGCGCGGCCAATGGCCTTAGCGGAACCGGTAGGTGATCCTACCCCTCTTCAGGTCGTACGGGCTGATCTCGACCTGCACTCGGTCACCAGGCAGCACCCTTATGCGATGCATGCGCATCTTGCCGGAGTTGTGAGCGAGCACTTCATGACCGTTGTCGGTCTTCACACGGAACGTAGCGTTTTTGAGCGACTCAACGACCGTACCTTCGAGCAGTATGGCCTGCTCCTTCTGGCTCGTGTTGTTCGTATTGGACAGGTTTACCTCCTTGGTTGTAAAGAAAGCGGGACTAATGCCAAGTCTACCGGCCTCGCCGGCCACGGTCACCTCGCGCACCAGCGGGTAGCCTGCGGGCTCCCCCAAGCCTCTGCACGGGGCGGCAATCTTCGCGCACGACTTGCCTCGCTGGCTTGTCGGTGCGCAAAGCGATAAAGCTCGGGTGGCGGAGCCGGCCGTCGGGCGTCCACTCCGCAAAGGTGACTTCTGCGACGAGTTCGGGCTCAACGAAGCGAGCCTCCTTTTCCCCGACGGGCGTGGCAAAAGGAGACGTCGGGCGCTCCAGCTCCTTCAACTTGGCCGCCAGGCGGCGGAGCTCGTCCTCGCTGAAGCCCGTCCCTACTTTGCCGGCGTAGGCCAACTTGTCCCCTTCCCAGTAACCGACAAGCAGAGCCCCGAAACCGGCCCGGGCCCCCCGCGGCGGGGTAAAACCTCCGACAACCAGTTCTTGGCGGCACCCGCACTTCAGCTTGAGCCAGTCGTGCGACCGTCCCGCTTTGTAAACCGAGCCGGCGCGCTTGGCCACCAAGCCCTCCCAGCCCTCCTGGCAAGCGCGCTCCAAAAGGGCTCGAGGTTCTCCTGCCAGCGGCCGGAGGGGCCTCACGTGAGCAGTCTTAGGGAGAGCTTTATCCAAAAGAGCTTTGCGCTTTTCGATGCTCAGGTCCCTAAGGTCCCGGCCGAGCAGCCAGAGCAGGTCGAAGACCATGTAGGTGGCCTCGCCAGCACCTTCTTGCAAAGCGGCAAAGTCCGCACGGCCACCTACCCCCGCGACAACCTCGCCGTCGAGGACGAAATTGTCCACCGGCGAGCTTGCTAGCTCTCGCCGGAGCTCAGGGAAACGTTCGTCATACGAAAGACGGTTGCGTGAATAAAGCTTTACCTCCTCGCCGCGGCGCACGGCAATGCAGCGCAGGCCGTCGAGCTTTGGCTCGATCAGCCACTTGCCGGGCTCGGCCGCCAAGGGGCCTCCAGCTCGCTCAGCGGCCTCGGCCCCCGCCTCCGCCAGCATGGGGGAGAAAAACACCGCAGCCAACTGCCCACGCTCCCCTGAGAGAGACGAGGCCGCCTTGGGCACCTGCCTAGCCGTCCCGAGAGCCGGCCTGGCGTGCCAACGCGCCGAGGAACTCTGCCGCCCAGCGGTGAACGTCGTGGGCGAAGACGCGCCGGCGCATCCGGCGCATCCGCCAGGCGGCGTCCTCGCTCGTGGCTTCCACCGCCGCCATTATCTGGCGTTTCATGGTGTCGATGTCGTAGGGGTTGACGAGCCAGGCCTCGGTGAGCTCACTGGCAGCGCCGGCCAGCTCCGACAGCACGAGCCGGCCGCCCAGGTCCGGCCGGCAGGCGACGTACTCTTTGGCCACGAGGTTCATGCCGTCCCGCAGCGGGGTGACGAGAGCCACGTCAGCCGCCAGGTACATGGCCGCCATCTCCTGCTTGGGGAAGCTCTGGTGCAGGTAGTGGACCGCCGGCCTGCCCACGGCGCTCCAGTCGCCATTGATGCCCCCGACCACCCGCTCGACCTCCTCACGGAGTTTCTTGTACTGCTCCACCTCGTCGCGGCTCGGGCTGGCCACCTGCACGAGCACCGCGGAAGGCGGCCCGAGCCGCCCTTCGGACAGCAGCTCCCCATAGGCTCGCAAGCGGTGGAGCAGGCCCTTGGTGTAGTCGAGGCGGTCCACGCCAAGCAGCACCACTTCGGGCCACCCGAGGTCCTCGCGGATCTGGCGGGCGCGCTGGCGGACGGCTGGGCTCTTGGCAAGAAGGGACAGCTCCCGCGCTTCGACAGAGATCGGGAACGCCGCGACCCTGGCAGCCCGAAGCCCGCCGGGGCCGTCCACCTCCACGAGCGTCCCTTGCGTGGGCCGGCCGCTGAAGCGCCGGCAGGCCCGGACGAAGTTGACAGCGCCGCCGGCGGTCTGGAAACCGATTAGGTCTGCGCCGAGCAAACCGTCGAGGATCTCCCTCCGCCAGGGAAGCTGGGCGAAGAGGTCAACTGGGGGGAACGGTATGTGGTCGAAGAACCCGATCTTCAAGTCGGGGCGAGCTTCGCGGAGCATTGCGGGCACGAGCTGAAGGTGGTAGTCGTGCACCCAAACTGTGGCCCCGCGCGCGGCGTACGCTGTGGCCGCGGCGGCAAAGCGCTCGTTCACCTCGACATAGGCGTGCCACCAGCGGCGGGAGTAGACAGGCGGAGCGACCACGTCGTGGTACAAGGGCCAGATCGTAGCGTTGCAAAAACCCTCGTAATAGGCCGCGAGCTCCTCCTCGCTCAAGGGCACCGCAACGGCGTTAACGACCTCGTCGCGAACTGGCCCGCCCCCCGCGCCGCTACTGCCGGCCACTGGTTGAGGCGCTTCGGCAGTTACGAAGTCCGGCGCGGCCGCGTCCCACAGGCGGGCCTCCCACAGACGAGCCTCGTGACCTAGCATGTGCGGCCTCCACGCCTCGCCGCCTTCCCCAACCCCCTGGTGGCCGAAACCCCCCTCGCTCGGGGCAGGCTGACCTGCCCAGCCCACCCACGCTCCACCGGCCCTTTCGACCACGGGCCGGAGGGCAGAGACGAGCCCGCCTGGGCTCGAGTACCAGCGCACACCGCCTTCAGGCTGCGGCTCGACCGGCAGCCGGTTGGACATGACAATGAAGTCGAAACGTTTGTTCGCCCGGTTTGCCTGCGCCTGCTCGCGCTCTTGGCCAGCCACGCTTGGTTCGCCCGTCAAAGCCATGGCCACGTTCTATCCGTGCGCTGCACCGCTGCAAACCTCCTACCAAAGCGCCCGGGGGCTCACTGGGAGCCTTGCAGGGGCGCCACGAGCCTCCACATGGCGACGTGCGGGCCGATCACTGGCTCTTCCCAAACCTCGCCGTGGCGGCGGAACCCGCGACGTTCGTAGAACCCGACCGCGGCCAGCCTGGCGTTGCACCAGAGCAGGCCGCCGCCGGCGCCCGCTACGTGGCCCTCCGCTGCTGCCATGAGAGCCGCCCCTACCCCCACGCCTCGCCACGCAGGCACCACTGCCATCCCTCGAAGGCGCCAACCTCTCAGCAAGTTCACAGGCTCAGTCACAGGCGGCTGCCAAGGGGGCTCCTCGGGCCACAACGAGACCACCCCGACGACCTCGGCGCCGGCGGCGCAGGCGCAAAAGTGGGCTGCATCAGCATCGGGGTCGCGGGCAAAGCGCACCTCGTCGGGCCGCTGGTGCGGCCTGAGCACGCTTTGGCGAAGGCCGATCACGTCGTCGGGGAAGCAACGAGCCACATAAAACGGCGGGGAAGCCGGCCCACGAGCACAGGGGGCCCCCTTCGGGCTGCTTTCCTCGCCGGCACTGCTCATTGGCGGTCGCCAGCGACCGTACCAGCATCGTCGGGGCGCAGCGCGCCAACGAGGAGCTCGGGCAGCGGCACCAGGTGCGCCTCTAGCTCTGGGGCCAAGTGCGCCAGCTGCGTGCGGCAACTGAAGCCGTCGGCGACAAGTAGCGGGGACCGTGGCCCCTCCGGGCCTGTGGGCGCCTGGTGGAAAGGCTCGCCGGCGGCCGGGCGTGAGGGCTCGCCCTCAGGCTCAACGAGGAGGGCTGCTCGGAGCTTGGGCAGCCAGAGCTCTTCGCCGATCTTACGGGAAAGCGCCTCATGGCGAGCGTCAAAGCCGAACGAGCCCGCGAGGCCGCAGCACCCTCCGTCCAGCACTTCCGCCCTGTAGCCGAGCGAGCTCAGCACGGCTTCCTCCGCCGCTGTGCCGACGACGGCCCGCTGGTGGCAATGGGGATGGAGCACGGCTCGTCGCCCTTGCCCGGCGCTCGGCAGGCGCCCGGCCAGGCCGCGCTCTACCAAGAACTCCGCCGGGCTACGAGCAAGCGAAGCGAGCCGCGCAGCGCGCGGGTCCCGGTGCAGCAGCGCTGGCAGCTCGTCTCGGAACGCTGCCAGGCAGCTAGGCTCAGGCACTACCACCGGGGCCCCAGCTTCGGCCCAAGGCTCCAGCACCGAGACCAGCCTGCGGAGCCACCTCTTTGCCAGCTCGAGCATCCCGAAGTCGTAGAGGGTTCGCCCGCAGCAAGCCCAAGCCGAAGGTACGGCTACCCGCTCTCCGACAGCGCTGAGGGCCTCCGCGAGGGCCAAACCGGTGCCCGGGGAAAAGGCCTCCGTGAAAGTGTCAGGCCAGACCACGACCGACGTGCGTTCAGGGTCTCGGTCCAGCAAGGCGCTCGCCCGCAACCCCGGTCCAGTTGCGAAGCGGGGAAGCGGCCTTTTGGTGGTGATGCCGGCCGCTCGCAAGAACGCTGAGCGCGCGGGAGAGGCGAGCAGCGTATTGGCGCGGGCGGCAGCGCCCGGGAACCTCCCGACATAGCGCGCAGCCAAGGGTAAAAGACCGAGCGCGTACATGACCGAGGGCCGGCGCCGGCGCCTGTAGTAGTGGTAGTTGAACTCGGACTTGTACGTCGCCATGTCTACGTGGGTCGGGCAGTCGACCTTGCAGGCCTTGCAGGAAAGGCAAAGCTCGAGCGCTTGGTGGGCGGGCTCGCTCCGCCATCGCGGCACCACGAGGGCGTCCGCGGGCGGCCCTGCTTGGAACATTTCGGCCAGGATCTTGGCCCGTCCTCGCGTCGAGTGCACTTCGTCGTGCGTAGCCCGGAAAGAGGGGCACATGCTGGCAGCGTCCTCGCGGCGGCAGCGGCCTACCCCCACGCAGCGAGCAGCTGCGTGCAGCAAGGACCCGCCGTCTTCGGCAAAAGAAAACTGAGCCGGCCTGAGCGCCGGGCGCTCGCGTTGGGTAAAGTACCGGATGTTCGCGTCGAGCGGGTAGGGGTCGACGACCTTGCCCGGGTTCATGATGCCCTCTGGGTCGAAGAGGCGCTTGAAAGCGCTGAACGCGCTCACAAGTTCGGGCCCGAACATGACCTCTAGCAGTTCGCCTCGGCTCTGCCCGTCGCCGTGCTCACCCGACAGCGAGCCCCCGAGCGACACCACCACTTCGGCTGCTTCCCTCACGTACCGGCGGTAGTTAGCGAGGCCCTTTTTGCTAGAGAGGTCAAAATTGTTGCGTGTATGGACACAACCGTCACCAAAATGCCCGTACCAGGCGCCAGAGTAGCCGTGTTCCTCCCACAGCTTGGTAATGAGGCGCAGGTACTCTGCGAGCCTTGCCGGCGGGACAGCTCCGTCCTCCCAGCCCTCGAAGTTGTGCCCTCCGTCAAGACGCAGTGCCGTCGCGCCGAGCGCCGATTCCCGCACAGCCCAAATAGCGCGCTGTTCAAGAGGGTCAAAGACCCTTGCCCAGCGCACCCACTTAGGCAAGCCACTTGTGAGCTCGGCGGCCGCCGCCATAGCGTCTTCGGCGCTTTCGCCGCCTACCTCGGCGAGGAGCCACCCCCCGCCCTCGGGCAACAACGCCACTCCTTTTTGGTTGAGCCCGTGCGCCTGCATCTGTTCCACAAGCGTTCGGTCGAAGCCTTCGAGGGCGAGCAGGCGGTGCCGGAGAAGCTCGGGCACCGCTTCGGCTGCCGCGTAAACATCTGGGTAAGCGAGCACCGCGAGCGCGCGCTGTGGCGGGCTCGGGACCAGCTTCAAGGTGAGCTCCGTAGAAAGAGCGCAGGTGGACTCCGTACCCACGAGCGCTCGCGCTACGTGCATGCCCGCTCCGGTGGAGAGCTGGTCCAAGTTGAACCCGCTCACCCGGCGGGGGATGTCGGGGAACCTCTCGGTCACTAGCCGCCCGTAACGCTCTGAGAGCGAGCGAAGGCCGCGCAGCAGTTCGCCAGTGCGGCCCCCCTGAGAAATAGCAGCCTCGAGGGCACTTTTGCTGTAGCAGCCGAGCTCTAGGACCTCACCGCCTGCGAGCACCACCCTCATCGCCTCGGTGTTGTCAACGGTCTTGCCGGCGTAGAGCGCGTGCGTGCCGCAGGAGTTGTTGCCCGCCATGCCCCCGAGCGTGCACCACGCGTGCGTCGCTGGGTCAGGCCCGAAAGTGAGCCCGTAACGGCCCGCCTCCCGCCGCAGGTCGTCAAGGACGACCCCTGGTTGGGCGCGCGCCAACCGGCGGTCAGGGTCGACCTCGATTATCCTGCGCATGTAGCGGCTGGTATCGATGACTACCGCTTCGTTGCACGCCTGGCCAGCGAGGCTGGTGCCGCCTCCGCGCGCGACGATCGCGGCGTTCGCCTCGGCCGACACCCGGACGGCAGCTTGCACGTCCTCCTCCTCCCGAGGGAAGACCACTCCCAAGGGGACTTGGCGGTAGTTGGACGAGTCGCTCGCATAGGCAGCTCGCGTAGCAGCGTCGAAGCGCACGTCGCCGGACACGGCACGCGCTAGCGCTCTCCCGAGCGCTTCGCGCTCCGCTTCGCCCATCTTTAGCCGTTTTGCTGGCACGGCTGGCGAGCCTAGTGGCCGAGCGGGCTCACAAGTTTTTTACGACCTCAGCCATCATGGCGCCGGCTTCGGTCGGGTTGCTCGCCACCTTCGCCCCCGCTCTCGTAAGAGCCTGCATTTTCGCGACAGCCGTGCCCTTGTTGCCCGAAATGATGGCGCCAGCGTGGCCCATGCGCCGCCCAGGGGGCGCCGTAACGCCCGCTATGTAGGCTACGACGGGTTTGGTGACGCGCTCGTTTATGAACTCGGCAGCTTCCTCTTCTCCAGTACCGCCGATCTCACCGATCATCAGCACCGCCTTGGTGTCGGGGTCTTGCTGGAAGGCGGCGAGGCAGTCCACGAAAGAAGTGCCTGGGACGGGATCCCCGCCGATCCCGACGCATGTCGTCACGCCTATGCCCATTTGCTTTAGCTCGTAGAGGGCTTGGTACGTGAGGGTGCCGCTCCTGCTCACGATACCAACAGGGCCGCCGCCCAAAGCGATCTCACCAGCCGTGATGCCGATGTTGCACTCCCCTGGGGTGATGACGCCGGGGCAGTTCGGCCCGATCAAGCGGGACTTTGGGTACTTGTGCCGAAGCTCGGCGTACATGCGCGCCTCGTCTTGGGCTGGGATGCCCTCAGTTATGCACACGATGACCTCCATGCCGGCGGCGGCGGCCTCGAGGACCGAGCCCGGTGCCGCTTTGGGCGGGACTGCGACGAAACTGGCGTTGGCGCCGGTGGCAGCTTTGGCCTCTTGCGCGTTAGCGAAGACGGGGATGCCCTCCACCTCCTGGCCTCCCTTGGCCGGGTTCACGCCGGCGACGACCTTGGTGCCATAGTCGCGGTTCCTAAGCCCATGGAAGCGCGCTTGGCCTCCGGTCAGCCCGTGGACGACAACTTTGGTAGAGCTGTTTACGAAAATGCTCATCATTTTCCTCCTGCGAGCTCGACGGCCGTCCGGGCGGCGCCCATCATGGTCGGGGCGCTTATGACCGTGCTGGACTCTACAGAACGTAGTATGTCGCGGCCTAGCTCAGCGTTGGTGCCGTCCAAGCGGATGACCATGGGGACCTTGATGTCGACCCTGCCGAGCGCAGTCACGATGCCGTTCGCGACTTCCTCGCCCCTCGTGATCCCGCCGAAGATGTTCACGAAAATCGAGCGCACACTTTTGTCCGAACTTATGACCTCGAGCGCCCTCGCCATCACTTCGGCGCTCGCCCCCCCTCCGATGTCCAAGAAGTTGGCGGGCTTGCCCCCGACCTGGTTGACCACGTCACAGGTGCTCATCGCCAAGCCGGCACCGTTGGCGATGATGCCCACGAAACCGTCGAGGCCTACGTACTGGAGGCCGTAGCTCTTGGCGTGGCGTTCACGCTCGTCCAGCTCCTCGGTGCCGGCGAACTCGGCCCATTCAGGGTGGCGGAAGGCGGCGTTGTCGTCGAGGGTCACCTTGGCATCGAGAGCGTGGACTCGGCCGTCGGTCGCGAGCACAAGGGGGTTGACCTCAACTAGGTCGGCGTCGCCCTCCACGAAACAGCGGTAGAGCTTGGCGAGGACCTCTGCAGCACCAGCCCTGGCCTCTTGGTCGAGGCCGGCTTGGCGTACGAGCGCTTCGGCTTGGGCTTCGCTGAAGCCAAAGTACGGGTCGATGTGGAGGCGGGCGATGGCTGTGGGGTCCTCCTCGGCCACCTGTTCGATCTCGACGCCGCCCTTAGCCGAGACCATCGCCAGGTGCGCCTTCGCTGAGCGGTCCAGGGTGAAGCTGGCGTAGTACTCACGGGCGATGTCGGTGGCGTGCTCGACCCACACCCGCCGGACGGTGTGGCCGCGGATGTCCGTCCCGAGCATGGCTTCGGCGCACCTCTTGGCTTCTTCCCGGTCGCCGGCGAGCTTCACCCCGCCAGCTTTGCCCCTCCCGCCGGTTAGGACCTGGGCTTTTACCACGACTGGGAAGCCAAGCTCCTCGGCCAAAGCGGCGACCTCGTCCCCGCTGTCGGCGACGCCTCCTGGCGAGACCGGTACCCCGAACCGGGCCAAGTACGCCTTGCCCTGGTACTCGTATAGGTCCATTGGCCCTCCTTGTCCTTGCCGTCTGCTCCCGAGGGGTCACGAGCGGCTTTGGCCGGCCTTGAGCGGGCCAACGGTCCTCGACGAGCCATAGCTCGCGACGTGCCTCGACAGGCCGAGCCTAGCTGTCAGAGGGTTTGCCCAAGCCAGTCGAGGGCCGCCATGCTGGGAGGATGCCAACCGCTCTCATCACCGGCATCACGGGCCAAGACGGCTCCTACCTGGCCGAGCTATTGCTGTCGAAGGGGTACGAAGTCGTCGGCGCCCACCGTCGGAGCAGCACGGTCACCTTCGAGCGCATAGCCCACTTGATGGACCGGGTCACGCTGGTGCCAGCAGACCTGTTGGACGAGTCTTCGCTCATCCGTGTCTTGCGGGACTACCGGCCGACAGAAGTGTACAACTTGGCGGCCCAGTCGTTCGTCCAGACGTCGTGGGTACAGCCAGTGCTGACCGGTGAAGTGACAGCCCTCGGCGTCATCCGCCTGCTCGACGCGATCTTGACCGTAGACCCTTCGGTCCGCTTCTACCAAGCGAGCTCCTCGGAGATGTTCGGCAAGGTGGTCGAGGTCCCCCAAAACGAGCGCACGCCGTTTTACCCTCGCAGCCCCTACGGGGTGGCCAAGGTCTACGGTCACTGGGCAACGGTCAACTACCGCGAGAGCTACGGCCTGCACGCGAGCTCGGGGGTACTGTTCAACCACGAAAGCCCGCGCCGAGGCCTTGAGTTCGTCACCCGCAAGGTGACCAACGCCGTGGCTCGCATCAAGCTGGGCCTTGCTGACCACGTCGCTTTGGGCAATCTCGACGCTCAGCGCGACTGGGGCTACGCAGAGGACTACGTGCGGGCGATGTGGCTCATGCTCCAACAGGACACCCCGGGAGACTACGTGGTGGCGACCGGCGAGACCCATTCGGTGCGGGAGTTCTGCCAAGTGGCCTTCGGCCACGCCGGCCTCGACTGGGAGCGCTACGTGCGTGCAGCCGACGAGAGGTTCATGCGCCCCGCCGAAGTGGACCTTTTAGTGGGCGACCCCACGAAGGCGCACCAGGTCCTCGGCTGGAAACCTGAGGTGAGCTTCGAGCAGCTCGTGACCATGATGGTGGACGCCGACATAAAAGCCCTGGAGGCGAAGACCTCCTAAGGGCCAGCCGCTCAGCGGCTCAAGAGGCGATGGCGACGATGCCGCCAGCCCGACGGGCTGAGGTGGCCGGCAAGGGGGAGGCAGACGGCCCGAACGGCCAAAGCTTGCCCCTGGCGCCGGCGAGCCAGTAGCCGCGCCCGCCGGGAGCAAGGGCCATGCCGACCACAGGCTGGCCGGGCTTGGCCTTGGCTAGTGAACCGTAGTAGGTCGCGTCCCCGTAGGCGAACACGCCGCCGTCTCGTGCGACCAGCCAGTAGCCGCGCCCGTCCAAAGTGCTCACGATCCCGACGACAGGCGCCGCCAGGTGCAGCCGGGCGGCAGAGCCGTAGCTGCGGGCGTCGCCAAAGGCGTGGACCTGGCCGTTAGCGGTCACCAGCCAGTAGCCGCGCCCGTCAGGAGTGGCGGCCATGCCGGTGACCCGTGCCCGGCTGGCTCCCGACTGGGCCCCCGCACGCGGCGAGCCTGGGGCGCCTACCGGTCTCCCGCCAATCGCCGGGTTGGCCATGGCCCCGCCGGCGAGCGACCCGTAGCTGCGGGCGTCGCCAAAGGCGTGGACCTGGCCGTTAGCGGTCACCAGCCAGTAGCCGCGCCCCTCAGGGGTGACCGCCATCGCCGTGACCGGCGCAGCCAGGCGCCGCCCGCCGAGCGAGCCGTAGTAGTGCGCTCCCGGGCCGAAGGGGTAGACGCCGCCGCCGGCGGTGGCCAACCAGTACCCGAGGCCGCCCGGAGACTCGGCTGCCGCGACGACGCGGGTCGTGGCCCGGTGAACAGGGAGAGAACCCTCGGGGGGCAACACGCCGGCGCTGTAGACGGCCCCGTTCGCAGCCACGAGCTGGTAGCCGTCGTAGGTCGTCGGCACCTGGTGGCTGGCGGCAGCCTCGACGGCGGCACCCACGTTGAGCATGCCGCCGTTGATCGCTGTGCCTCCCGGCTCGAGAGGGGTCGCGGTCTCTTCCAATAGCTCTGTCACCTGCGGCCCGGTGATAGCGGGGTCGGCGGCCATCACGAGAGCGGCGGCGGCGGAGACGTGCGGGGCGGCAAAAGACGTCCCGCTCTCTACGGCGTAGTTGCCGTCGAGCCATGTCGAGAGCACGTTTATGCCCGGCGCGGCGATGTCAGCGTCCGCGCCGTAGTCGGAAAAGTCGAGATATGGCCCGCCATTTACGGGGTTGACGACCCCCTGGTCGGTGCTAGCGGCAACGGAGAGGACACCTGGGTAGTCGGCGGGGTACACCGGGCTCGACGAGTCGTAGTTACCAGCAGCTGCTACCACGACCACGCCGTGCGCGATCGCGTACTCGACAGCAGCCTCTTGGTCGGGGTTAGGCCCGCAAGCGCTCGAGTTGACAGTGCAGGGCTCGTTGGTCGACGACAGGTTGATGACCTTGGCGCCGGCGTCGACGGCATCGTAGATACCGGTGGCTTCGTCCATCGTGTTCCCGTTGCCGCTGTCGTCGAGGACCTTTATGTCCAGGACCTTGGTGTCCCAGCCGAGGCCGGCGATGCCGATGCCGTCGTTGGTCGCGGCCGCGATGAGGCCGCTCACGAAGGTCCCGTGCCCATTTTGGTCGTAGGGCGACTTACATAGGGGCCTGTCGCGCCGGCACACGTCAGGTCCCACGATCACCTTTCCGTCCAGCTGCACCTGGTGGGCGCTCACCCCGGTGTCGAGGACGGCAACGAGGTCGCTGGGGCTGCCCTTGGTGACGCCCCACGCCGTGGAGGCGCCGACCGCCCAAAAGTCGGTCTGCCCGTTGGGGTGCACGATCGTCATGCCGGCGCCGAGGGCAGGATCTTCGACGACCACCGGCTTGGTAGGGCCGCAGCTGTGGTCGTAGCAAGGGTTGTTGGGCACGACGCCCGCCGTAGCGTGCTCCTCGCTGGCATTAGGCAGGACCACGCTCGCGGCCTGGACCGGGGCGACCGAGGAAACGTAGTCCACCCCTTTGGCAAACGAGAGCCGCTGCTCGAGCGCGCCGGCTTCGGCCGCGGGCACTTCCACTGCCCAACGCCGGCCCGGGAGCAGTTCAGGAACCGGCCCGGGCAGTCCCACCAGCAAAGAGGCGGGGTCGCTCTCAGCCCTGACGCTGAGCTGGATGACGAGCCGTTCGTTCGCAACGTGATAGCTGGCCGCACCAGCCGGCGCCGGGGAGGCGAACCAAGAAACGGACAGTACCCCAGCTAGGCCGGCGAGCCGCACGCGCTCACGAGGCCTGTTCGCCGCGCTGGCGCTCCTGACCGGGACCTTGAGGCGGGAACGGCCCCGAGCCCTCCGCACAACCCCGCCGCCGTGGGCCAGCGGTCCTATCTCGCCCCCGTCAGGCCCTTCAGCCGGGCGAGCGCCCGGGCCTTGGCGAGCTGCCCTCGGGCTTTCAAGCGTTGGGCCAGGGCTGTAGTGGGCATCTCCACCAAAGTGAGGCCTCGCCCCCAGCTAGGGCAGTAAAGGCCTGCGGTAGAGGGCTCCACGCCCTCGGGGAAAGCAGGGAACGGCTCGACCTCCTCCACCGAGACCCGCCATAGGGGCACCTTGTAGCGCTCATGGACCGAAAGCGCCGCCTCGTCGCTAGCGACCACGCACTCGCCCGCGGCCAGAGCGAGCAGCCAAAGACAGGTCGGCATCACACCGGGGTCTTCGCCCACTACGACGCTCGCGCGACGGAAGCGGCGAAGGGCAGCCGCGAGGCCCACTGCGGTTGCCACCTGCTGGGGGGGGCGAAGATCGCAAAAGGGCGCCCCCTGCTGAACTACCAGCACCACCTCAGAAGGCCCGGCGTAGTGGCGGCGCACCTGCTCCAAACGCCAGCCGGCGAGCGGGCCGGCTACGGGGACCGACAGTTCAGCCGCTCCCGCTCGGTAGGAGACCACCCGCACGGTCTTGCCCTGGTCCCACGCCCGCCTCACGGCTGCGAGGGTGGCCGCCGTAGCAGGACCGGGCATGGGGGGGTAGCTCCCTACAACCACCACGTCGCAAGCAGCAGGCACCCGAGCGAACTTACCAGCCGCCAAGGCCCCGCTAGGCTCGCCGGCGATGGAGCGGCCGGTCCAGCAGAGCAGTCACGCCGGCGCATGAGCGGCACCAAGGTCATCTTCGACCTGGTAGCCGCGCAGAGCCCGAGCTACCGCGGGCGCGGCATCGCGCGCTACAGCTTGGAGTTCGCCCGCGCCATGGCCACCTACCACGCCGAGCTCGTTGGAGCTGTCGTGCTGCACCCGGAGCTCGAAGCGCCCGAGGCCCTCGACGAGCTGGCCAAGTGGGCGACTTCCGAGCCCGATTGGCAAGAAGGGGCCGTTTTGCACATCTCCTCAGCGTTCGAACCAGAAGTGCCCGTCCGCACGTACTGGCCACGGGAAGCTGCCAGGCACGGCCTGCTCACCTCAGTCACGCTGTACGACCTGATACCGGACCTCTTCCCAGGCTGGTACCTGGAGGACCCCGGCCTGCGCCGACGCTGGCGCTGCTGCCGGGAAGTGGTCCGCGTCGCCGACCGGGTCTTCACCTTGTCCGAGTCGGCGAGGCAAGACGCCATCTCTTTGCTCGGGGTACCGCCCCCCCGCGTGACAGTGGTCGGAGCAGGCACATCTGCCGCCTTCCAGCGAGCCGGGTCGGCCGACGCTGCTTTCGAGCTGGCGCGCTCAAGCGTGGAAGGGCTCGAGAAGGGTTTCTTGGTTTACAACGGTGCTTTCAATCCCCGTAAGAACGTCGACCGCCTCTTGGAGGCCTACGCGTCCATGCCAAGAGAGCTCGTGGACGCCCACCAGCTCGTGGTCGTCGGCGACGCTCCCCCGCTCACCCGGAACCATTACCTGGTCATGGCCAAGCAACTAGGCGTGGGCGGGCGGGTCCTCATACCTGGGTTCGTCAACGAAGACGTCCTCGTCGCGCTCTACCAGTCGACGGCACTGGCGGTCTACCCTTCTCTTTACGAGGGCTACGGCTTGCCGCTCATCGAGTCCATGGCCTGCGGGGCGCCGACGATCGCCGGGAACAACTCCTCCCTCGCGGAGATCCTCCCACGCGAAGCTCTCTTCGAAGCCCAAGACGCCGGTGCCATAGCCCAAGCGATTGTGAGGGCGCTCACTGATGAAGGTTTCCGTGCAAAGCTGCTGGCGCTGACCGAACGGGAACTTCCCACCTGGGAAGCGGTCGCGGACCGCGCGGCGGGGGTCTTCGAAGAGATGGCCCGCTTGGCGTCAAAATTGCCCCCCCGTTGGCGCAAGCGTCCCCAGCTGGCCCTCTTCGGGCTGCCTCCCGAGCTAGAAGAAGCCTTGGGCGAAGTGGCAAGTTATGACAGCTTCGCGCTCGGTGCGGCACCGGCCGACGGCCTTTCTTGGGGAGCCTTCGCCGAGCTCGACAGGTGGCGTGGCGGTTACGACGCTGCCATGTTTTGCCTACCGGGCGTCGGCCCCAAAGAAATAGGCCGCAAGGAAATAAGGGCCATCGAGCGCTTTGCAACTACTTGGCCCGGCCGGAAGCTCGCCCTCTCGGGAGGAGCCAGCTCAGGCGGAGGGAAGGCTTCGGCCCCCAAGTTTTCCAGGCTGAGGCGCTCGGGCGTGGAGCTCCTCGAGACCGCGGCCTCACCGGCTGAGACGGCTCGGCTGGTCATCGAGGCGCTCTCGCGCCGAGGACAAGGTAGGCCGTGACAACAGCTCACGGCGGGCCGTGAAGACAAGCGTCGTGGTCGTGAGCTACCGGCCCGGCGACTGGCTCGCTCGGTGCCTGCGCTCTGCCGCCCAGGAGGCGGACGAGGTAGTGCTGGTGGACAACGGCTCGGCGGGCGGGCTCGCGGCCAATTTGGGGCGCGAGGCAGGCGCCGTGGTTTTGCGTTTCCCCGCCAACCAAGGTTTTGCCACTGCGGTCAACGCCGGCGCCCGCAGGGCTACGGGCGACTTGCTGGCGCTGCTCAACGACGACGCCTACGCCGCACCTGGCTGGCTCGCTTCTGCCGCGGAGATCCTGGCCGACCCACAGGTGGCCGCCGTAGGCCCAAAGGTCGTCTTCGAAGCGCTCTACCGCCAAGTAGTCCTACCCGGGCCCGAGTGGCACGCGCCGGGCGACAAAAGGCCGCTCGGGCGCCAGGTCACCTCGGTAAAAGTTGGGGGGACTGAGGTGCTGGAGGCCGCTACCGGGCCGGGCTTGCACCGGCTAGAAAGCGACGGCACGAAGAAATGGCGCTGGACGGCAGGGCCGAAGCCTTGGTACGTCCCGCTCCCTCTCTCCAAGGAAAGCGCAGAAGTACTAGTGAACGGCGAGCCCGCACCGGCGGGGCCCGTCGTCCGCCTTGTCAACAGCGCCGGCGCCTATTTAGACACTAGAGGCTACGGAGGCGACATCGGCTCGGGAGCGCCCGACGACGGCCGTTTCGACTTCGACAAGCCGATGGAACGTTTCGCCGTCTCCGGCACGGCCTTGGTCACCCGCATGGGAACTTGGCACCGGCTCGGGCCGTTTGCCGCCCGGTACTTCGCCTACTACGAAGATATCGACTGGTGCTGGAGAGCCAGGCTGGCCGGCATGCGGCTCGTCTACGACTCGAGCGCCACCGTAGTGCACAGAGGCTCGGCAAGCTCGGGAGGCGAGCACGAGCCCTGGGTGCGTGTGACGGCCGAACGCAACCGCACGCTCACGATGGTCCGCAACGGGCCTCGGGCTTTGGCGGTCAAGGCTCTCGTGGAGCGTGCCCGCAGCGGGCCGGACGGAGGTGTGCGCGCCCAGGTAGCGCGGCTCCTGCCCTGGGCAGCGGCAACGCGCCTTGACATGGCCCGCCACTGGCAAACGAGCCCCGAAAGTGTCTGGGAGAGGTGGGCCGGCCAGGACCTCTCCTACGACGATGCGCCGGCGGGCCCCAAGGCCTTCGCCTCGGGCCGAGACAGCCCTAAATCTGGCTCAAACCTGGCCTAAATCTCGCTTAAGAACTCAAACCTGGCCTAAATCTCGCTTAAGAAGTGGGCTCGCACCGCGGCCGCTCTACAGGCCGGCCTTCAGCGCGAGGAGGTCGGCTTCGAGGGCGTCGAGCACTCGGGGCCATTGGTAGTTGTCGAGGACGTAGGCCCGGCCTTTGGCCCCGAGCTCGCTGGCGTGCTCAGGGGAAGAAAGCAGCTTGTCGAGAAGGGCTGTGAGCTCACGGGAGCTGGAAAAACTGTACCCGCCCCCGCAGTTTGAAATGTGCCATTCGACCACCGTAGAGCCTTTGCGAGCGAGCACCGGCGTGCCGGCCAGCCAGGCCTCCATGACCGTGCGCGAGTAACTTTCCATCAAGCTCGGCTGGACATAGGCGAGAGCGGCGGCCAGCGCGTTGTTGCGCTGCTCGGTGCTGAGGAGGCCCACGTCGATCACCCGCCCCCGCAGCCGCGGGTGCACGGCGGCATCGCCGGCGCCCGCCGAAACGAGCTTCACTTTGGAACGGGCACGGGAGAACACCTCTACCAGCCACGGCCATCCTTTGTCCACCTCCCGCCGGCCGAGGTACAGCACGAACGGGGCGTCTATGCCGTACTTGGAGCGGAACTCCTGAGGGTCGTAGCTCTCGGGCACGTCCATCCCCGCACCGAACACTGCGTGCGCCGGCGTCACGGGCCCAAGGCGGTGGGCGAGGTCGTGCTCGGGGCCGGAGAGGAACCAAACTGACGCCGGCAGGCTCAGCACGTGGCGCATCACGTCCATGCGCGCGTAGACCTCGTCGTGCAGGCAGGGCATGACCACGGCCCGGTCCGCGACAGCAGGCATGCAAACGGTCGTGTTCCAAAACAAATAAGGAGCGAAGACAAACGCTAAGAACTCGTCTCGCCGGCGCCATATCTCCTCGAACAGCCCGGGGGCCCGGAACAGCGCGTTGAGCCAAGTCACCTGGTCGTCGAGGGAGGGCCGCTCCCCGTAGTAGATGCGACCGTGAACGGCGTGCTCCTTGCTCGCCGAGGTGGCGAGCACGTTGGCAAAGCGCCGCACGACGAGCCCCTCCTCGAGCCTCGTCCCCTCGGCCAGCTCGTTGGCCCACGTGTAAGGGTTGACCGCGCAGGTCGTCAGAACCTCGACGTCCCAGCCGCGGCCCAAAAGACCAAGCGCTATGCCGCGTACGACTGCCTCTGCGCCCCCTACGATGTCCGCCCCAAAGCGCGGGGTGACGAAGGCCACCTTGCGTCTCGACGTTGCCTCTGACATCTTGGCCCCTACCTCTCGACAGTGCCGGCAAAGGGGTCGGCCGGCTCGCCGGTAGCATAGCGGCCGGTGCGAGCCCGCCGCGTCCTCACCGCCAAAGGCTACAGGCGATCGCGCGAAGAGCTCGCGGACGGAGCCGCTCGTTGGGCGCTCGGCGCGCTGGAGCGGCTGGCGGCAAGAGGGGCTGGGCCCGGCGGTGCCGGGAGCCCTTGGAGCGAGCCGGCGTCATTGGGCGACGTGCTCGCCTGCTACCGGCTGCTGCTCGGGCGGCTACCTGACGGTGGGGGCGTCGAGCACTACAGGCGACGCCTCGACCAGGGGCTGAGCCTCGGTGAGCTCGTGAGCGAGTTCGTCGGCAGCGTCGAGTTCCTCCGAGCCCACGGCCTTTCGGCGGAGCGGGGCCCTTGCCCAAGCGAGGCTGTCAGCACCTGCCTTGGTTTTGTGCTCCACGTGAGCCCAGCCGATTTTGCAGTCGGCCACACGGTCTCCCTGACCGGCAGCTACGAGCCCGAAGTGAGCGACGTCGTAAGGTCGCTCTTGGCCCCCGGTGCCACCTTTGTGGACGTAGGCGCCAACGTCGGCTGGTTCAGCATGCTCGCTGCGTCCCTAACCGGGCCCGAGGGCAAGGTCCTGGCCTTCGAGCCCAACCCGGCCAACACCACTTTGGCTTGCCGCTCTGCCGAAGACAACGGCTTCGCCAACGTCGAGATCTTCACCGTCGCCCTCGCTGACCGCCCTGGCGTGGCGGCGCTCGAGACCGACGGCAGCAACGGGCGGGTCATCCCGATCGAGGGCCCGCCACCGGCAGCCTTCCGAGCCAGCTACGTGGTGCCCATGGGCACGCTCGACTCTTACCTCGCCGCTCACGGCGTGGAGCGTGTAGACGTAGTGAAGCTCGACGTGGAAGGTGCCGAGCCGCTCGTCTTGGAAGGGGCGAGGGGCACCATCGAGAGGGACAGGCCGACCATCGTGAGCGAGTTTTACCCGCTCGCGCTCGAAAGCTCCGGCTGGGCGAGCGCCTCGAGTTACCTTGAGCAGCTCCGTCGCCACGGCTACAGCCTCTCGGTGATCGGGGCGGGCGGCCCCGCAGAAACTGACGCGGACATCATTTCTCTCACAGAGGGGACAAGAGGGCAAGTCGACTTGCTCTGCCGTCCTCTCTAAAACTTAAAAAAAGGCCCCGCGGGCCTGGCAGGCCCGCGGGGCGCTGTGCTGCGCCGCTCAGGTCAGGTCCCGGCGATCGCTACCACGGGCAGGTTGGCCGAGAGCCCCGCCGGCATGGGCGCCGGGTGGGCGTCGCCAAAGCCGTAGACGTTGCCGTCCGCGCCGGCCATGAAGTAACCGCCGTCGTCAGGGGTGAGCGCCAGGCCCACTATGTCGTGCACATGGACGCCCTCGCCGGGCAAAGAGCCTAGGAACCGCACGCCCTTGCCGAACACGAACGCACCCCCGTCGGCGCCGACCAGCACGTAGCCAGTACCCGAAGAGGCCGGCAAGATGGCCCTTATGTCGTGCACGTGCTTGTGGATGCCCGGCAGCGAGCCGTAGAAGCGGGCCCGGCCGAAGGTGAACACCCCGCCGTCGGCGCCGACGAGCAGGTAGCCCCCGCCCGTGGCGTTGGCGACCATGCCGACGATGTCGTGCACGTGGAGCCCGAGGCCAGGGATGGAGCCGTAAAAGCGGGCGTCGCCGAAGCTGAACATCCCGCCGTCGGCGCCTATCAGCCAGTAGCCCTTGCCGTCGAAGGTGGGAGCGATGGCCACGATGTCGTGAGGGTGGACACCGATAGAGGGCGGGTCACCGTAGAAGTGGGCGTCGCCGAAGGCCTGGACGTAGCCGTTGGAGGTCACTGTCCAGTAGCCCTTGCCGGCGGGCGTGCCCGCGATGCCGGTGGGGCTCCCGCTCGTCGCGTTGACGGCCGCCCCCCCGAGGCTTTGGGCACCCTCTAGGCCGAAAACGGCCCCGGTGCGGGTGAGCAGCCAGTAGCCGGCCGCCGGCAAGGAGATGACCTCAGTGAGCACCCCCGAGGAGGAGCCCTTGTAGCCTGAGCCGCCCGTGTAGGTGGCCCGCAGGTAGTGCCGTCCCCCTTGCGAGTAGGTGACTGTGCAGGTCGCCCGGCCCGCTGAGAGCGGCTTCGAGGTGCAGCCGGCGAGCGGCCTGCCGCCCTGGCTGAAGATGACCACCCCGCCCGTGGGGGCCGGGGAGACCGTGGCGGTGTAGGTGACGGCTTGGCCCACCTGGGCCGGGTTGGCCGAGGCCGAGATCGAGGTGGAGGTGGAGACGACCGCAGGCGCTTTGGGCGGCACCGGCGGCGCGCTCGGCGGCGCCACGGCCGCGGTGAGGTCGCCAGTCAAGGTCATCTGGTAGGTCCCGGCAGGAGGGTTGACCGCTCCGGCCACGACTATCTCAAGGTAGTTGCCAGCGTAGACGCTCGCACCGAGGCGCAAAGTCACGCTCGGCGTGCCCCCGCCGGCGACAGAAACCGGGTGGGCGGTGCCGGCGCCGTCGGTCAGGTCGGCCACGGTGTAGTCGCTCGTAGCGCTCGGCAGCACAGTCCCGTCTGGCGCGTCGAGGACGATCGTCGCGCTCCCCCCCGGCAGGGTGGCGGTTGCCCGGAGGTCGCCGATCGTGTACTCGGCCACCGCCCCGGGGGCCGAGGGGTTGACCTCGACCGTGGCAAGCACCGGCGCGGCCGCCGTGCTCACCACGTAGCTCGGCACGGGGGCGGGGACGACGTCAGCGCTGGTGGACACCGTGAAGTTGCCCGCCGTGCCCCCGTAAGTCCCCGCTGGCGGGTTCGTCGCCCCGGAGATCTCCACGAACACGGTGTCGCCGGCGTCGAGAGGCTGCGGCACTGAGAACGTGAGCTCGTTGGCGCTCGAAGAGCCTGGCGCAGCCGAAACCTTGAGCGCGCTGGAGGGCACGTTAGCCGAGCTCGCCGGGTGCGTCTGGTCCACGACCGTCACGCTCGCCCCCGAAAACGACGTCCCGGCTGGGGCCACCACCGTCACGGTCCCTCCGCTCGGCAAGGAAGTGGTGGGCCTGAAGCCGACTATGTACTCGACACCGGTTGCGCCTGCCCCGGTCTCCGAGAGCGAGATGGTGGGGTTGGAAACCGCGGTGCCGATCTGCAGTTCGGCCGTCGCCGGCGTCGCGTCTGCAGGAGCGGCTGCGCTTATTTGGTCGGTCTGAGTGCTGGTCGGGTTGCGGACGCCCGTGATGGTGACCGAAAGCTCGTCACCTGCGGCTATGGCTGCCCCGACCGTGATCGTGACCGTCTGGCCGGTTTGGCCCGCCGGTGCCGGGGTGACGCTGACGCCGAGCGGCACGGCCGAGGTCCCTGTCGTCAAGTCCCGCACGCTGTAGTAGGCGGGCGAAGTCGGGAAACCGACGTTGTCGCTGGTGCCTGAAGCTGCTGAGGAGGTCACTGCGATCGTGCCGCCGGCGGGGACCGCCGCGGCCGCTTGGAAGGTCCCGATCGTGTAGGTGGAGACCCCGCCCACCGACGCTGGGCTCGCGGTCGGGCTAAAGGTAGGGGCGGAGGCCGCCGCGACTATGGAAAATGGGGCCGTAGCAGCAGGGACCGGGTTGGCCGAAGTCGCCACCTCGAGGCTGTAGGAGCCGGGGGTCGAGGGGTTGGTAGCCCCGATGACATAGACCGACAGGGAGCTGCCGAGGGGCACGGTCGTGGCGACCCCAAGGGTCACGCTGTGGCCGTTGCTGCCGAGGGTCAGGGTAGAAACTGCCTGGTCAGCGCTCGGGTGACTGTTGTCCACCACGAAGTAGTCGTTGGCCGCCGACGGGAAGGTGACGGCGCTGTCAGGCGACGACAGCGTGATAGTGGCTGACCCAGCCGCAAGCTCGGAAGGCGTCGTGAACCCGACCGTATAGTTGGCCTTGGCGCCCGCGGTGTCGGGCTGCGGGACAGCCGTAGCGCCCGTCACGCTGCCATTTCCGATCGTGTACTTCTGGGTGGTCACGATGGCCTGCGCTGCCGCCGGGGCCGCGCCTTGGGCCGCCATGGGCACCAACGCCAAGGCCCCCAGCGCACTAGCGCTGGCGACAGCGCTGAGCGACTTGATCTTCATCTACGCCTACCTCCTCGAAATCGTGGGTTACAACTCTCACCTTTACCCACCTAGCGAGGAGAGGTGAGACCGTTCCGCACGGATGTTCACACAACCATCACAGGTTCATCAAAGACTCCACGGTCCCGTTACATGGGCTTTCGGGCCGTAGCCCAGCCAGTAGCCGAGACCGTGGGGGAAGGCTGCTGGGGCCTTGCGGGCGAAAAGCGGCCCGGAGCGGCTCAGCCGAAGAACTTGGCTAGCCGTTCCATGCCTTCGGCCAGGTCCTCGTCGGCGAGAGCGTAAGAGAAGCGGCCGCAACCCGGCGCCCCGAACGCCTCTCCGGGCACGAAGGCCACCTTGGCTTCCTCCAAGATGGCTTCAGCGAGCTCGAGGGAGGTGGAGATCCGCCTTGCCTCGGGGCCGAGAGGTTTGCCGAGGGCTCCAGCGAAGCTCGGGAAGGCGTAAAACGCCCCCTCCGGCTCGGGGCACACCACCCCCGGCAGCGACCCGAGCGCAGCCACGACCGCCCGACGGCGTCGATCGTAGACAGCCCGCATCTCCTCCACGCAGTCGAGCGGCCCCGTCAGGGCAGCCAACGCAGCACGCTGGGCCACGTTGCACACGTTGGAGGTCGAGTGGCTCTGGATGTTGGTTGCCGCCTTTACTACGTCGGGGGGGCCGATCAGCCAACCCACCCGCCAGCCGGTCATGGCGTAGGTCTTGGCGACGCCGTTCAGCACCACGCAACGCTCGGCGAGCTCAGGGACGAGGACCGGCAGCGAGTGCGCCTTGGCCCCGCCGTAGACAAGGTGCTCGTAGATCTCATCGGTCAGGGCCCAAAGCCCCCGCTCGAGCGCCCAATTGGCGATCTCGGTGGTCTCGGCCTCGTTGTAGACAGAACCAGTCGGGTTGGAGGGCGAGACGAAGAGCAGCACTTTCGTCTTGGCCGTAGTAGCAGCTTCGAGTTGGCCGACCGAGACCTTGTACCCGCTCTCGGGCCCGGTCGGCACCTCCACTGGGACCCCACCGGCCAAGCGGACTGCCTCAGGGTAGGTGGTCCAGTACGGCGCCGGCACGAGCACCTCGTCGCCAGGGTCCAACAGGGCGGCAAAGGCTTCCTCGACAGCCTGCTTGCCCCCGTTGGTCACGAGGACCTGGGACGCCGCCACCTGGTAGCCGCTATCGCGGGCCGTCTTGGCCGCTATGGCTTCTCGCAGTTCGGGCAGGCCAGCGGTAGGCGTGTAGTGGTGGTTCTTGGGGTCCCGGCAAGCGGCTGCAGCCGCTTCTACGACATGTTCAGGCGTAGGGAAGTCGGGCTCGCCGGCGCCGAAGCCGATCACGTCTTCTCCGGCGGCCTTCAGCGCCTTGGCCCGGGCCTCGACGGCGAGGGTCGCCGACTCCGTCACTGCGGCTGCGCGGGCTGAGACGCGCCTGTGCTGGGTCTCCACAGCCTCCATGGTCGCGCAACGACCGCGGGCGGCGCAGGTCGAACTGGGGGCCGTCCACGGCGGCGAGCAGCCGCCTGGAGGCGCTCCCAGAAGCTAAGCGCTCTTAGCCTTGGTCAGGCGCTCGACGACACAAGCGGAAAAACCGCCGCTCGTCTCCAGCACTACGGTGCAGTTCGCCTCGGGCTGGGCCCGCTCACCTCTGTACATGCCACGCAAATCGCAGACGGTCGCCCCTCTGGCCGGCCCGAAGCTTGTCTCTACGACGACCTTCACCGTCATGGACCGCTCGGGGGCAACGTCGCCAGCGGCTATAGCCGCAGCGAGGACGTCATGGCACGCGCACGACTTTTCGCCATAGACAGAACGGTAGAACTCGAAGTAATAGTCGAGGACGGCTGCGGCAAAGCGCGCCGTCTGCGAGGGTGACGAGGCCATCTGGAGCCTCTGCGCCTCGGTCATCACCTCGCGCATGGTCGCGTCGAGGGGGACGAGCGTAACCGGCCACGCAGCGGTGAGGACGGCGTGGGCCGCCTCAGGGTCGTGCCAGATGTTGGCCTCGGCTGCAGGTGTCACGTTGCCCGGCACCATGGCCGCGCCCCCCATAATGGTCACGCCGGCCAGCAGCTCGGGCAACCTCGGCTCTACCCGGAGAGCTACTGCCAGGTTGGTGAGGGGGCCAGTGGCGAGAAGGTGCAGTTCTCCCGGTCGCCGGCGGGCAGTCTCGACTAGCAGCTCAGGGCCCGATAAGGGGCTGAGCTCGCCCGCCGGCTCACCCACGTCTACTCCCCCGAGGCCGTTGCCACCGTGCACTGCGGTCGCAAGTTGGGGCTGCTCGCCGATCAAGGTGAGCTCCGAACCCGCCGCCACGGGGACTTCTCCCGTCCGGCCGGCGACTTCGAGCACCGATAGGGTGTTCTTCGCCGCAGTCGCGGCTTTTACGTTCCCGAACACGGTGCTAACGCCGACGAGCTCGATCTCGGGGTCTGCTAGCAGGTAAAGCAAGGCGACGGCGTCGTCGACGCCTGTGTCGCAGTCCATGAAGATCGCCTTCGCCACGCGCCGACATTACCCTTTGGCCCTGCCAGGTGTCTTCGCCCCGGCTTCACCGGCTCGGCTGCTAAGTGCCGCCCCCGCCTGCCAGGGCTAGGGCCCGCGCTATCACGGCGTCGAGCATTGGTCCTGTAAGCCTGCCGGTAAAGGTGTTCTGTTGGCTCGGGTGGTACGAAGCGATGAGCCAACGACCGTCGGAGAGCCTCACTTCCGCGCCGTGAGCAAACCGGGGAGGCTTGTGCGCCCCTAACAGCTTGCAACAGGCCCCGTACGCGAACCCCCCCAACGCCAGCACGACGCGAAGCGACCCCAGCAGCGCCAGCTCACGACGAAGGTAGCCGACGCAGTTGTCGCGCTCGGAGGGCAGCGGCCGGTTCGCCGGAGGCGGGCAGCGCACCACAGCAGTCACGAAGACGCCCTCGGCAACGAGGCCGTCGTCGCGCGACGTGCTCGACGGTTGGTTGGCTAGCCCCGCCCTCCATAAGGCTGCCCAAAGCCAGTCCCCCGAGCGGTCGCCCGTGAAGATCCTGCCGGTGCGGTTCCCGCCGTGGGCCGCTGGCGCGAGGCCGACGACTGCGAGGCGCGCGCTCGGGTCGCCAAAGCCGGGCAGGGGCTTGCCCCAGTACACTTCTCCGGCGTAGGAGGCCCTTGGTTCTCTAGCGACCTTCTCCCGCCAGGCCACCAGGCGAGGGCAGCGCTTGCAGCCGACAACCTCCCTGTTGAGCTCCTCCCACGCGTTCGGGCCCATGACGGGAGGCTACTAGGTTGGCCTCTATGCCACGCCGCCAGAAGCCTCCGCCCGAGACCCTGCTGGTGCTTGTGCGGCACGGCTCCACCCCTACCACCGGCAAGGAGATGCCAGAAGCACCGCCGGGCCCGCCGCTGTCAGAGGCAGGCATCGAGGAGGCCGAGCACGCGGCGTCCCACCTGGCAGCTTGGCGTTCCCATTGGCCGCCGCTCGAACGGATCTACAGCTCACCGCTCCAAAGGGCGCGCGAAACCGCCGCCATCTTGGCCAAAGTGCTCGACTTGCCAGTTGAGGAAATGGCGGAACTGGTGGACTGCGACGCCGGCGAGTGGGCCGGCCAGGACCTCAAGCAGTTGGCCAAGAAGCCTGAGTGGGCCACCGTCCTCCATAACCCGAGCAGCTTTTGCTTCCCTGGAGGAGAACCTTTGGCCGCAATGGCGGCACGCGCCGTCGCCGCTGCCAGGGCTCTAGCGGCAAGGCACCAAGGCCAAAGCGTCGTGGCGGTGTCCCATGCCGACCCGATCAAGGCGGTCCTCGCGGATGCCCTGGGCATGCACCTCGACATGTTCCAGCGGGTGATGGTGGCACCGGCTTCTGTCAGCGTGGTCGCCTACTCCCCGGCAGGGCCTCGGGTGCTCGAAGCCAATTGGACGTCTCCCAAAGCGCCTCCCCAGAGAGCGGCAAATTGAGCACTTCGTTCGACTTGCCCAGCCCAGTCCGCGTGACAGTGGGAGCGGTCGGCCCGCCGGGCCGTCGGGTGTTTTATCTCCAGGCCCGCCAGGGAGACAGGCTGGTAACCCTGAAGCTCGAAAAGCAGCAGGTCCTGTTGCTGGCAGGCGGGCTCTCGGAGGTCCTCGCCGACTTGGCCGCCCCTTCGTTCACCCCCGCCGAGGGAGAGCTGGCGCTCGAAGAACCCGTCGAAGCAGCGTGGGCCGTCGGGCTGTTGCAGCTCGGCTACGACGCCGAGGCTGACCGGATAGTTCTCGTTGCGCGAGAGCTCGTCCCCGCACAAGACCCTCCGAGCGAACCTGCGGCGGGCGAAGCGCGCTTGTTGCTCACCCGCGAGCAGGCGGCCGGTGTGGTCGAGCACGGCAAGCGTCTCCTCACGCGGGGACGGCCGCCGTGCCCGCTCTGCGGTTACCCACTGGAGGAGGGCCACAGCTGCCCAAAGACCAACGGGCACCGCGCGCCCTCCATCTGAGCGCTCTCGAGCTCCTCGAAGAGGGAGAGGTGGCCATAAAGGGCCGTATCCCCTGGAGCTCCAACGCCACCTTCCTCGTTGAGGTCAGGGCAGGAACAAGCTGCCTGCACGCCATTTACAAGCCCGAGCGAGGAGAGCGGCCGCTTTGGGACTTCCCGCGCGGCCTTTGGAAGAGGGAAGTGGCCGCCTTCGAGCTCGCTCACCACCTCGGATGGGACTTCGTCCCCGAGACGGTCGGGCGCCTCGACGGCCCGTTAGGGCCTGGTTCGCTCCAGCGCTGGGTGGACGCTATAGAAGAGGAGAACTACTTCACCCTCCTAGAACAACCCCAGCATTTGGCCGAGCTGCGCAAGATGGCAGCCTTCGACGTGGTCGCGAACAACGCCGACCGAAAGGGGGGCCACGTGCTGGCCGACGCCAGGGGCCACATCTGGGCTATCGACCACGGCCTGTGCTTCCACAAAGAGGCCAAGCTGCGAACAGTCATATGGGACTTCGCCGGCGACAAGGTCCCCGACGAGATGCTCGACGCGCTGGGGCCGTTGGCGAGAGGGGACGTGCCCAGCAAGGCCGAGACGCTCCTCGAACCGGCCGAGGTCGCAGCGCTGGTCGCGCGAGCCCGGCGTCTCAGAAAGCAAGGGCGCTACCCGGCTCCGACTACCCAGTGGCCTTACCCCTGGCCGCTCGTTTGACGCTGCCCCGCTGCGCCGCAGGCAGGGCTAGGGTTGCGCGGTGGAGGAAACCAGGGTGCGGGCTAGGGGCGAGGTGCGCTTGGTTGTCCCAGCCAAGCCGGAGTACATAGGGCTTGCGAGGGTGACCACGGCCGGCCTTGCGAGCAGGCTCGGGTTCAGCTACGACGAAGTTGAAGACCTGAGGCTGGCGATCGACGAGATCTGTTTCGCCATGACTGGCAACGAGGGCCGCGACGGCACCCTCGAGCTGCGTTTCCTGCTCGGCCCTGAGGGGATCACGGTCGAGGGGAGGGGCCATTTCCAGGCCCTGGGAAGACAGCCAGAACTGTCAGAGCTGTCCGAGCTGATGCTAGGCGCCCTAGTGGACGAGCACTTCCTAGATGGCGCACAAGGGCCGCTCTTCACGCTCTCCAAGAGGCACCGCCCGGGGCCCGCCAAGCCCCAGGAGGCCGACAAGTGAGCGGCGCGGGAACAGAGCAGGGTGCCGGCGGGACCGGAGGCGCCCGCACCGGCGAGGCTAGGCCCGGCGGGGAGTTCGCTGAGTTTGCCAGGGACAGGGCCCCGGCACAAAGAGAGCAGCTCGTCAGCGCCCACCTGCCGCTGGCCGAGTACCTAGCCCGCCGGTTCGCCAACCGAGGCGAACCCCTAGAAGACCTGGTCCAGGTGGCGTCCATAGGCCTGGTAAAGGCGGTCGACCGCTTTGACCCCGCTCGCGGCGTCGAGTTCTCGACTTACGCGACCCACACCATCGTCGGCGAGCTGAAGCGCCACTTCCGCGACAAGGCGTGGTCGGTCAAGGCCCCGCGGCGCATGCAGGAGCTCTACCTGCGCCTGGGGAACGCGGTGGCCGGCCTCGGCCAGGAGCTAGGCCGCTCCCCGACCATAGCCGAGCTCGCGACGGAGCTCTCCGTCTCCGAAGAGGAGGTCCTCGAAGCGCTCGAGGCGGGACATGCTTACCGCTCCGCCTCCCTGGACGCCCCGGCGGGAGAAGATGGCGACGCGTTGGGCGCCCAGCTCGGGGCAGAGGACCCCTCCCTCGAAGACGCCGAAAGGCGCGCCACTCTGTCGCCGCTGCTTGCCAAGCTCCCGCCGCGCGAGCGGTTGATCGTGTACTTGCGCTTTTTCGAAAACCTCACCCAGTCCGAGATAGCCGAACGCCTCGGCCTCTCCCAGATGCACGTGTCACGCCTACTGGCAAGAAGCGTCGCCGAGCTACGTGAAGCGGCCGAACCAAGGGCGCGCTGAGGCCGCAAGCGTGCGCCTCTTGCTGGTCGTCAACACCTCCGCCTCCTCGGTCACCCCGAGAGGAAGGGTCCTAGTGGAGAGGTCGCTTTCCAAGTACCACGACGTCGTAACCAAGGAAACCAGCCGGCGGGGCCACGCTGCCCGGCTCGCCTTGGGAGCAGCGGCTGACGGCTTTGACGCGGTCGTCGTGCTCGGTGGCGACGGCACCTTGAACGAGGCGGTCAACGGCCTCGCCGGTTCGCCCACTGCCCTCGGCGCCCTTCCTGGCGGGTCTACCAACGTGCTGGTCCGCACCCTCGGGGTGCCAGCGGACCCTCTCGACGCCACCGACTGCCTCCTCGAAGCTCTAGCCGCCCGCTCGTTCCGCCGGGTAGGTCTCGGCCAAGCCAACGGCCGGTACTTCCTGTTGCACGCAGGTATCGGTTTCGACGCCGCTGTCGTAGAAGCAGTCGAACGCTTCATGGGGTTCAAGCGCTACGCAGGGCCGGCTGCGTTCGTCGCGGCAGCGGCGTGGTGCTGGGGCTTCGACTACGACCGCAAGTCCCCGACCTTCGCCCTGCGCGCCGGCGAGGTGGCGGTGCCGGAGGCGTACTTCGGCATCTGCCTGAACAGCGACCCCTATACCTACCTAGGCGACAGGCCCCTCAGCGTCGTGCCGGGGACGCCGCTCGGGGGCCCCTTCGGCATCGCGGTCTTTGACAAGCTCACGCTGAGGGCCTTCCTCCCGGTCGTGGCGAGCGCGATCTCCGGCCGCCGGCACTCAGGCCGACGCAAGCACTTCGTGACCCTTAGCGGCAAGGCCGCCCTTTCTGTGAGCGGGTTTCGCCCCGTCCCCTACCAGCTCGATGGTGAGTACGTGGGCACCGCTCAGCACATCGACCTCAAATGGCACGAGGCTCTCTTGACCCTGCTAGTGCCACAAACCCCGCCGAGCTGAACGAGCCGTTGCCTGCGGGCAGCTCCTCGCCTATACTGCTTCCTCGCAGTAGCCGCAGCTCTATACTGTTGGGAAGAGCTAAGTGAAGATTTTCACAAGCTAGCCGGGCTGGTTCGACCGAGCTCGGCCACAGTGCACGCTACGCCAGGAGGAGACGACCGTTGGCCCTCACTTGGACCAGGAACATCGAATGGGATCTGGACGACTGGCGCGACCGCGCAGCGTGCCGGGACACCGATCCTGACCTTTTCTTCCCGATAGGCAGTACGGGGCCAGCCGTTGAACAGATAATGAGCGCCAAGGCAGTGTGCGCGACCTGTGAAGCTCGTGCCAGCTGCCTCGAGTTTGCTTTGGCGACCAATCAGGAGTCGGGCATCTGGGGCGGCACGACCGAAGAAGAGCGGCGCAAGCTCCGCAAGGCCTGGCTGGCTCGCCAACGCCGTAGCGTTTGAACAACCCGGCCAACCGCCAGGCTGGGTTGGCGTCAGAAGCTCGCGAGGTCGCCGCGGTCCGAACGGCTGACTGGCACCGTCAGCCTTGCCACCGTGCCCCCGTCTGAGACCATCTCAATCTCCCCTCCGAGCTGGTTCACGATCAAGTTGCGCACGATCTGGAGGCCGAGGCTGCTGGCGTCGTAGACCGAGAAGCCAAACGGGAGGCCCCCACCGTTGTCCCGGACCTCTATTCTCAGCAGGTCACCTCGGCGGCAGAGATCGATGTGGACGCGTGCCGGCGCCCCGGGAGGGTGACGGACGAAGGCGTGCTCGACGGCGTTTTGCATCAGCTCGTTCAGCGCCACTGCGAGGGGCGTGGCTACCTGGGCGCCCATTTCCCCTGCCTCGCCGGACCAGTCGACCTGCACCGGCGGAGAAGTGCTCGAGAGGTCTTCTGCCATGCGTACGAGCGAGGGGAGGATCTCATTGAAGTCCACTTCGTCCGTGGTGTCGCGAGAAAGGATCTCGTGCACTACGGCGATGCTGCGCACTCGGCGTTCCGCCTCGTCCAGGGCGTGGCGCGCTTCGCCCGTCGGGAGCCGGCGCGCCTGGAGGCGCAAGAGCGACGAGATTGTTTGGAGATTGTTCTTCACCCGGTGGTGCACCTCGCGGATAGCCACCTCCTTGCCCAATAAGAGCCGGTCGCGGCGTCTTATGTCGGTGACGTCTCGGACCAGTACGAGAGCGCCGGTGACCTTGCCTTGGTCCAGCAGGGGAATGCAACGGACGAAAACCGCGACCTCCCCGAACTCGAGCTCCAAGGACCCAGGCAGGCGTTCCTCCAAGGCTCGAGGTACCGGTGAGCGCAGGCCGAGCTCCTCTAAGCTCGCGCCCAATATCCCCCTGTAGATCCCGAGCCGGTGCATTGCGTTCACGGCATTGGGCGACGCGTACTCGACCCTGCCCGAGGAGTCCAGGACCATGACGCCGTCTCCCACACGCGGCGCTTCGCTTTCTAGGGGTTCGTCCACCGGGAAAGGAAAGGTGCCGGCGGCCACCATGCGAGCCATCCGGTCGAACACCGAGACGTACACGCGCTCGAGCTCGCCGGGGCGGCGGCCCACGTTGATCGGCGACTCGCGGGTCATCGCAGCCACCACCTCGCCGTTGTGGCGGACCGGGATGCAGACCACCCGTGCCGGTTCTTTGCGGGCGCCCACGGGCAGTTCGGCTTCGACCACGTTGCCGAGGGACCAGGCGCGGGCGAGCACGGGCCGCTCGGAGCCGCTCACCTCTTGGCCGAGCAGGTCCTCGACGTGGAGCGTCTGGCTCGTCGTGGGGCGCACTTGGCCAACTACGACAAAGCGGGCCGCCTCGTCGTTGACGGGTACGAAGAGCAGCAGGTCGGAAAATGAAAGGTCCGAAAGCATGCCCCAGGTGCCAACCAGGCGCTGGAGGTGCTCCCCCGCGCCGGGAGCTATCTCAGCCCGGTCCCGGAGCAGCTCTGCGAGCGTAGCCATATCCCTTGCTTTCTACCTGGGGGCGTACCTCTACCTCCGGGGCTGTGCGCTAGCGCTGTGACCATACCCGCCGGCCGACCTCCAGCACGCCGGCAAGGTCGTGCACGTCGTCGGGTAGCTCAGGTACCTCCGCTAGTACGCCGACCTGACGAGACAGCTCGGCCCTCCTCGCAGCTTCACGCTTCGCCACGACAGCGACGTTGTGAAAGTTGGCGGCAAGCTCCCCTAGCACGCGCTGGACGAGGGGGGCGTCGAAGCCCTCGAGGGGAGCACCGGGGGCACTGAGCGCGCTGGCGAGCTCCCCCGCCCGTTCCGCCAGCGCGCTCGCCCGGCTCGCCAGCTCTGCATCGAACAAATAAGCTGGCAAAGCCCGGTTCAGCACCAGGCCGCCGGCGTCGAGACCTTTGGCGGGCAAAAGCCGGAGGAACTCTTCAGCCTCGCGCATCGGCACTGTCTCGAGAGTGCTCACCACGACAAATGCGGTCCGTTCGTCAGAAAGCAGGCGCTCTACCTCTTTTGCCCTCTCGACGAAGCCCTCAGAAAGAGTCTGGAACAAGATGAAGAACTCGGCCACCTGTTCCAAGAACCTGGTCCCGAGCACCCGGTCGGCGACATAGTAGAAAGGTCGGGCGGCGGCGTCGGCCAAGCGGCTCCGGTACGGGGTCGCGAGGAGCTTGAGAAGCCGCGAGCTGAAAAAGTCGGCCATACGTTCAGGGGCGAGGAGGAAGTCCACGGCGTTCCTCGTCGGAGGTGTGTCGACGACGATCAAATCGTAGTCCCCTTCGGAATGCAGCTCGAAAAGCCTCTCTATCGCTATGTAGTCGTGGCTTTGGATAAACCTTTCCGAGATACCTTGGTAAATCTCGTTGGCCAGGATCCGCCGCGCCGTCTCCCGGTCGGGGGCGTGGCGGCTGACAAGGGCGTCCCAACCTGCCCTGGCGTCGAGCAGTTCGGCCCACAGTTCGCCCCTCGGAGCGGCCCCAGCAGCCCTGAAGGCAGCGTCGGGAACTCGCTGCTGGCCCCGATGGAAGGGCCGCAGGCCGAGCGCCTGGCCCAGCCGGCGAGCGGGGTCCACCGTGACAACCAAGACCTTTCCACCCTGATGGACAGCAGCCATCGCCCCGAGCGCCGCGCTGAGCGTAGTCTTCCCGACCCCTCCAGGGCCGCAGACCACAACGATCTCCTTGGAGGCAACGAGAGCTTCGAGGCTGGCTTCGCCGCTCAGTTTTCGAGCTCCTGAGCCAGGGCGGCTGCCACCTGGCGGGTGGCCCGCAAACCAAAAGACCGAAGGAACAAGTACGGCACGTATATGAGAGCAGCCTGGGGGAGGGCCTCGCGCAAGCGCTGCAAGTGAGATGCGCGCGAGCGACGCGTCCTTACCATCCAGCGTGCCGCGTCCAGCAGGCCGCCGGCGTCCCCTCCCAGCGAGGCCGACAGGACCGACCGCGAACCAGGCGAGGACAACGCTTCGAAAACTTGCTCCTCTCTCGTGCCGAAAAGTTCGGGCAAGACACGGTTCACCACTATCCCAAGCAGCGCCACAGTGGTCTCAGCCTCGAGCCGGCTGGCGAGCTCGATCGTCTCGGTGACCGGCATTTCTTCGGGAGTCGCGACGACGAGAGCCCCGGTCGTCGACGGGTCGGAGAGTATGTCGAGCATCCAGCTGGTCTGCTGGCGGACGAGGCCGACTTGGACGAGCCTGTTGATCGTTTGGGGGGCTGAGAGGAGCCCGGTGACATGCCCGCTCGAGACGGCGTCAGCGACTACGAGGTCGTAGTGACGCTCTCGCACCTCCCAGACAAGCTTGCCCACGCTTACTATCTCGCGTACGCCGGGCGCTGCCGAAGCGACGAAATCGAACATCCGCGCTACAGGGCCGAACACGGCCGTCCGAGGGAGGCGGAGCTGTAGCGACAGGTACTGGCGGAGCGAAGCCTCGGGGTCCATCTCCATGGCGAACAGGCGCGGCGCAACTTCCTTGGGGTCGAAGCCCCTCGGCGCCGCCTCAAACGCAAGCGCTAGGTCGCCCTTGGCGTCCATCTCGCAGACCAAGACCCGCTTCCCCCTGCTTGCCGCCAAGTACGCCAAGCCGGCGCTCACCGCCGTCTTGCCCACGCCCCCTTTGCCGGTGACGAAAAGCAGCCTCCTGTCAAGCAGTTCTGTAGGTGAGGACGGCCGGGCTGCCTGCGCCCGTCCCTCCTCGCCGTCTGCCGGCTGGTGCGGGCCGGCCCAGTCGGCGGACTGCCCGCGAGCCTGAGAGGGGCCGGCGCCCGGCAGGTCGCTCAGCCCCCCGGCCGGCTGGTCGTCGCGACCGGCGCTCGGCTGGTCGCCCCGGACGTGCTGGCCGCTCAGACCGCCGCCCCGAAACCGACCCGGCGCGTCTCAGCCCCGGTATCGAGCTCTACGTAGGCGAGCTTGGCCGCGGGCACCCCCACTTTACGGCCCCGTTTGTCAGTGAACCACAACATACCCGACGCCTTTTGCACCGCGGACTCGACCCTGGACATAAGCTCGTCGGCGCTAGACCCGTCGGCTAGCTCGACTTCTATCTCCCTCGGGTGTTGGGAAACGCCGATGCGGATGTCCACTGAAGGCTCCCTCCTAGGTCTAATGCGGTCTCGTCCAAGGTCTTCGGGCCGCCCGGCGGCCGGCGCGCACGAACAGTCACGACGTCAGCTGACGAGCTACTTGCATGGGTCGTTGTCTGGCGGGCCATCGTAGTGGCCGCCGGCGCCAAGCAATCACCACAGCGGGAACGGCGGCACGTCACACCTCGATCGGTCGTAATTGCAGGACTTCGCCATGGCTGGCCGTACGCGCTCTACGGCGGGCCAAGGAGCGCAACCTTTCCTCGGGCGCTGGGCGCGCACAACCGTACAAGGCCCTAGCCTCTACGGGCGGGCCAAGGGGCGGCCT